>Ga0075419_10002624_pt1 | contig 11538 bp, 10 predicted proteins | sample SoiMetdeltSBSDD3_FD_76900 | JGI IMG/M metagenome (GOLD analysis project Ga0075419, IMG submission 76900) | Bulk soil microbial communities from a Populus tree surrounding site in Tennessee, USA - Soil MetaG P. deltoides SBSDD3 | ecosystem: Environmental > Terrestrial > Soil > Tree plantation... | reverse complement strand
TCTAGGCGGACCGCGTCGCGTGGCGGCCGCCACGTTCTTCGAGCACCAGCAGATCGCGCGCCGCAATACGCGCGTCATGGTGCTGCTGTTCCTGCTCGCGGTGGTCGCGGTGGTGATCGCGGTCGACCTGGTGCTCGCCGGCGTGTGGATCTGGGGCGTGTCGGAAACGCGCCAAGTCGAGCCGGGCAGGGCGCCCGGATGGATGACGCTGATCCGCTCGGTACCGGTCGGGCTCTATCTCTGGGGCGCCGTCGCTACCGCGGCGATCATCCTCATCGTCAGCACCGTGAACGTGGCCAAGCTCGCGGACGGCGGCGAAGCCGTAGCGCGGATGGTGGGCGCGCGGCGCATCTCGCCCGAGACGCGCGACCCGCTGGAGCGCAGGTTCCTGAACATCGTCGAGGAGATGGCGATCGCCTCGGGCGTTCGCGTTCCCGCGGCGTACATCATGGATGGCGAGCAGGGAATCAACGCGTTCGCTGCCGGATGGGACGTTTCAGGCGCCGTGGTCGCCGTGACGCGGGGAACGCTGCAGACGCTCACGCGCGACGAGCTGCAGGGCGTGATCGCGCACGAGTTCAGCCACATTCTGAACGGCGACATGCGGCTCAACATCCGCATGATCGGCGTGCTTGCGGGAATCGTGTTCATCGGCTCGATCGGCGGCTTCATCATGCGCTCGGTCGGCCAGAGCCGTGACCGCAAGGACTCGGCTTCGGGCGGGATCTTCGCAGTCGGCCTCGCCCTCTTCATCATCGGCTATGTCGGGCTTTTCTTCGCCCGTCTCATCAAGGCCGCGGTGTCGAGGCAGCGCGAATTCCTCGCCGACGCATCGAGCGTGCAGTTCACCCGCAATCCGGAAGGCATCGCGGGCGCGCTCGACCGCATCCGCGCTTCCACGGCGCTGATCTCGAACCGCCGCGCCGAAGACATGTCGCACATGTTCTTCGGCCAGGGCATCAAGGTGTGGTTCGGCGGGCTGTTCGATACGCATCCCGCGCTCGATGAGCGCATCAAGCGCGTGCATCCGGGATTTCAACCGTCGAAGTACCGCACGAAACGCGAGGCAGAGGCACCCCAGACCGCCTCGGGTGCAGACACCGCGTTCGGCAGGGCGGCGGGATTCGCGGGATCCGCCGGGGGCGCGGGCCAGGGCGAGGGCAGGCGGGTCGCCGATGCAGGCGCGGCGTGGGGGCGCTCTGCAGGCGAAAGCGCGAGGCTCGTCGGCACCATTGACGGCGCCAAGGTCGACTACGCGACGCGGCTCCTCGCGTCGTTGCCGCAGCCGCTAAGGGAGAGCATGCGCAATCCGGACGGCGCCAGCGCTGCGCTCGTCGCGTTGCTGCTCGCGCCGAAGGACGACGTCATGCAACAGCAGCTCGATGCGCTTCGCGCTGCCGGCTTGCAGGCGCTTGCCGAGCGAGCCAGGGCAGCTGCGCCGCTGGTGCGCCGGCTCGGTCCCGCGTATCACCTGCCGGTCGTCGACCTTGCGCTCCCCGCGCTGAAAGCTGCTCCAGGCGAAGCCAACCAGCAACTGATCAAGGCGCTGGAGGCGGTGATCCAGGCCGACCGGCGCGTGTCGTTGCACGAATTCGTCGTCCTTACGCTGGTGCGAGAGCAGCTTGCGCCGAAAGGCAAGCCCGGCGCTGCGGGAAGCATGAAGATCGGCCAGTTGCGCTCAGAGGCGGCGACGGTGCTGCATCTCGTCGCACACGCGGGCATCCGCGCCGATGCCGCGGGGTCTCGCGATCAGGAGTTGCAGGCAGCGCTGCGCGCGGGCGCGACGGAAATGGGCCTGGGCGAGGCGGGCGTCGCAGCAGCCGCGGGCGCCACCTCGGAGTCGGCCGGCGCGGCGCTCGATGCGCTGAAGGCACTCGCGCCGTTGCAGAAAGCGATCCTGGTGAAGGGATTGTTCGCCGCCGTCACCGCAGACGGCGCGATTCGCATCGCCGAAGCGGAGCTGATGCGCATGGTCGGCGCGGTGCTCGATTGCCCACTGCCGCCGCTCCTCGAGTCGGTGGATCCGGCTACGCTCGCGGCGTAGGGTCGCCGACTACATCTAGCCGGCGATCAGGAAAACCGCGCTGGCGCGCGCGATGCGCTCCTCGCCCACGCACAAGTAACAGTTGCCGAACGCGAGCCGCGTGCCGCGCTTGTGGATGTCGACCCGTGATTCGACCCAGTCACCGATCTTCGCCGTGCCGGCGTAATCGAGCGATAGGTTCGCGGTGATCGCAGCGGTCCGCGGGTCGGTACTGGAGGCGATCGCATAGCCGATCGCCACGTCGGCAAGCGTGGCGAGTATTCCGCCGTGGATCGTGCCGCGCGCATTGCAGTGCTTCTCTTCGACTCTCAATCCCACCACGAGGTCGGCGCCCTCGCCGCGACCGTACAGCGGGCCGATCAGCTCCAGTACCGGGCTGGTGCGAAACAGCGGCTGGAAGCCTTCGGGAACGTCCATTCGAAGCAATCCTCCGCTTGCATCGGGGAAAACACAACTGGGAGGCGGGCGTGCCCGCCGCTAGAATGCGCGCATGCGAATCCTGGTCGCGCTATTGCTCTTTGCGCTCTGCCAGTCGCTGCACGCGCAGTCGGCTGTGACACGCCTCTTCGATGCGATCGACGAGGGCAAGCCGATCGTCGCGGAGGGGATTCTCGCGCGCGAGAAGGTGGACGTGAATTCGATCAACAAGGAGCGCGAAACGCCACTGCATCGAGCCGTCGAGAAAGGCATGAAGGAGCTGGTTGAGCTGCTGCTGAAAAAAGGCGCGCGCGCCGGCCTGCGCTCGGCGACCGGCGAGACGCCGTTGCACCTCGCGGCGCTGCACCCGGATCCGGTGTTTGCCGACCTGCTGCTGGCGGCCGGCGCCGACCCGAAGGTGCGCAACGACCACGGCGAGTCGGCACTGCATTGGGCGGCGCTGAGCGGCAACCCGCTCACGCTGCAAAGACTCCTCGCGCGGGGCGCCGATGCGAACGTGCGCGATCAGAAGGGCAACCTTCCGCTGCATGGCGCGGCAGACGGCGGGCACGATGGCGTTGCGAAGCTGCTGCTTGCGCGGACGAACGAGCCCCGCGCGAAGAACGCCGGCGGCCAGACGCCGGGCGACATTGCGCGCGAGCGCGGCTTCGGTGATCTGGCGAAGCTGCTCGATGGTGCGCCGGCGGTCGTTCAGACAAAACCGAGCGAGCCGAGGGCGGCGCCGGCCCAACCCGTTACAACGCCGGCCCAGGCCGCAAAGCCTTCCGAGCCTTTCAACCGGATGGACATCGACGATCCGAACCACCCGCGGTTTCACAAGCAGTAGCGGGCGGCGCCGCAGCGCCCAGTCAACCGGCAGGCTTGAACCCGAGCGGGGTTACGAGGCTTCCGCGCTCCGTGCGCCAGCCGCCCAGTCGAGCGCCAGGACCGGCCCGTCGACGGCGCGCAGCTCGATCGAGTCTGCGTTGCGATCGTAGATCGCGTAGCGGACTTTTCCGACGTGATCGCGCCCGTAGCCGATTGCGCCGACGCTGACGATGTAGCGGTCGTCCGCCGACAAGGCGAACGGCTGGTTATACGTGAACGCGTGTTTCGCCGCTTCGCCGAAAGCGGTCGAATGCATGCCGAAGATCAGCGGCTCATGGACATGGCCAATGAACATCAGCCGGTACTTCGTGTCGTCGAATACGTTCCAGGCCTCGACCGCGTGATTGATCTTGCGCTGGTTCTTGCGCGGCGAGGTATGGATGTACAGCACGTCGTCTTCGACGATGCGCTCGGGCAGCTCGAGGAGGAAGCTGCGCATCGCCCCGGGCAGCGCTACGTCGTTGATCTCGTCGTGGTTGCCGCGCACGCACGGAATCCCGCGCTGCTGCAGCGTCTCGATCACCGCCTCGTTGTCCGGTCCGCCGTCGACCAGGTCCCCGAGGCAGACGATTTGATCGCAGCGCTGGCGATCGATATCGGCGAGCGCGGCCATCAGGCCCGCATGGTTGCCATGGATGTCCGAGATGATCGCGGTGCGCGAGGGCAGCGTGCGTCCGCGCGCTGCGATCCGGCTCGCCAGGCGCTCTTCCTCCGGAATGCGGTGCTCGATCTCGAACCGGACGATTCGCTCCAGCGTGCGCGCAACGTCGGCAGCGGCCGGATCGCGAGCCAGCCAGACCTCCACCGATTCCAGCGCCGCACGGTACTGCTGCACGGTCGCCAGCGCGCTCCGCTCTTCTGCCATGGTCTCACCCCCGATTCGCATTTTATGCCGGGCGCACGCGTAAGCTCCACCCGGGACGCATCGACCAACGGGCAATGACCGCGAACCTGCTGCGTACGGCTGTCGCCTTGGCCCTGCTGCACGCCGTGCCCGCCCCGGCCGTCCAGTGCAGCGCCCGCTCCGGGCCCCATACGACGGCCCTGGTCGAGCTGTACACGTCCGAAGGGTGCGACAGCTGCCCCCCGGCGGATCGCTGGCTCTCGTCGCTCGGCAGCCGCGGCCACGCAGCGGATCGGGTGGTCCCGATCGCCCTGCACCTGGACTACTGGGACTACATCGGGTGGAAGGATCCCTACGCCAAGGCGCGGTTCAGCGCCCGCCAGCGCAGGCTCGCCCAGGTCATGCGGGCGAAGATCGTCTATACGCCCCAGGTCCTGTTGCAGGGCGAGGACTTCAGGCGCTGGCATACCGCGGCGTTCGATGAGGCAGTCGCGAGGATCAACGCCCGGCCAGGGCGCGCCAGGATCGAACTGATGCTGGAAAGGGCCTCCGGGGGGCTTTTCCCCGTCGAAGTCCGGGTGGAGGTCCTGGAGCCGGCCCAGAGGGCGGATGCAGCCCTCTACCTGGCTGCCTATGAGAACAAGCTGGTCTCGGCAGTAGGGGCGGGAGAGAACCGTGGCAAGACCCTGGTGCACGACTACGTGGCGTTCGAGTGGCTGGGGCCGATTGCGCTCGGCCCGGGCGGACGGCTCAGCGTACGAAAGGCCCTCCCGCTGCTGCCTAGGGCGGTCGCCACGAACTCCGGGGTGGTCGCCTTCATCCAGAACCGGGCTACAGCAGAGGTCCTTCAGGCGCTGATGCTTCCGGCCTGCCCCTAGCAGGGGGGTGGAACGCCTTATTTCTGCTCGATTTTGCGGCCTCGGGTATATTCAGGCCATACCGCCGCCGGGGGCGGGGGTTCCGGGAGGCATGGGACGTGCAAGCGACGCAGATCCGCCAGAAGGACGGGATCTTCTACTTTGCCAGCTATCGGGCGAAGGATTTGCTCGCCCGCGTGCGCTTTATCAGCCGGTTCTACGGCGAAGGCGAAGAGATCGCCGCATCGCGCATCGCCCAGGACGACGATATCGCGCAGTTCATCTCGCGCATCGAGCGTAACGACCACGCATTCCAGCGCGCGCTGTCGCGGGCCAAGATCCGGCAGCTGACCAACTTCTACGAGACTGCGGTGTCGCAGCCGGCGATTCCCGGGACCGTGCTGCTGTATACGTCCGAGAAGTTGTCGTTTCGCGCCAACGGCGACGGCGTCGGCCACCTTACCGAGCCCGGCACCAAGTTCCTGATCATCGATGGGCAGCACCGGCTCGCGGCGCTGCATTTCTACATGCTGGAGCGGCCGACCGACGCCGCGACGATCAGCGTGCCCTGCATCATCTTCGACGGCCGCAGCGAGGATTTCGCTGCGGAGATGTTCGTCATCATCAATTCGACGCCGACGCGGATCAACAAGAGCCACCTGATCGACCTGTACGAGCGGGTTTCGTGGGCTGCGCCCGATCGCAAGTTCGCAGCGCGGCTGGTCGAAAAGCTCTACGGCGACGGCGAGAGCCCGATCCGCTACCGGATCAACCGGCTCGGCGGACGCAGCCAGCGCGACAAGTGGGTGCTGCAGGCGGAGCTCTTCAACGAGCTGCACCGCTGGGTGCGCGGCCGCTGGCGCTCGATCCAGCTCGCTGGCGGCAGCTCGAAGGAAGTACCGCGCTATTACGCGATGGTCCGGGACTTTCTCAAGGCGGCGCGCAGCGTCTTCGGCGACGCGGTCTGGGGCAAGGATGGCTACATGGTCACCAAGCCCGTGACGATCAAGGCGCTGATCCGCGTGTGCGCCGACCTGGCCAAGGAGGATGCAGAGCCCGAAGCCGGGCGCCTTGCGCGCTGGGAAGAGCGGCTTGCGCCCTGGACCGAGATGGCGAAGCAGTTCCGCGAGGAAGGCTTCTACGAGCGCTTCGCCGCCAAGGGCGAGGTCGAGCGCGTGGCGCGGGTGCATCGCGATCTGGCGCGCGCAGCGCACATCGAGACCGCCAAGAAGCCGTAGCAGTAGCGACCAAGTCTTCGCGCGCTGGCCGATACTCAGATCGCGCCCTGGGCGGCGAAGCGCTCGATCTCCGCCGGCGTGAAGCCGAGCTCTGTAAGGATCGGCCGCGTGTGCGCGCCGAGCGCCGGGACCGCGTCCATGCGCGGCTCGAACGCATCGAGGTTGAACGGCGGCTTCATCGCCCGCAGCGTTCCCGCCGGAGAGCCGACGTCGCGCCAGCGATCGCGCGCCGTCAGCTGCTCGTGGTCCCAGAATTCCTGCATCGTGTTCAGCCGCGCGCTGGCGATCTCCGCGCGCTCGAGCCGCTCGAGCACTTGGGCACCCGTCAGGCTGCCGAGTACGCGCTCGATCTCCGCGCGCAGCGCCTGGCGGTTCGCGTCGCGCGCCGGGCCGGTGGCGAAGCGCGCGTCGGATGCAAATGCCGCGTCGCCGAGCACGACTTCGGCAAAGCGCGCGAACTCGCGGTCGTTCTGCACGCCGAGGAAAACGGTCTGGCCGTCGCCCGCCGCAAACGGCCCGTACGGCGCGATCGTTGCGTGAAACGCACCCGAGCGCGGCGGCGCGCTTCCGCCGTACGCGGTGAAGTAGGCGGGGAAGCCCATCCATTCGCCGAGCGACTCGAACATGGTGATGTCGAGCGTCGCGCCGCAGCCGTCGCGCTCTCTGCGAAGCAGCGCAGCGAGGATCGATGACAGTGCGTACATTCCGGCCGCAATGTCCGCGACCGGAATTCCCGCCTTGGCATGCGCATCCTCCGTGCCGGTTACGGAAAGCAGACCCGTTTCACACTGCACGAGCAGGTCATAGGCCTTCTTCGCTGCATAGGGACCGGCCGGACCGTACCCCGAGATCCCGCACCAGACGAGCCGTGGATCGCGCGCGCGCAGTTCCGCCGCGCCGAGCCCGAGGCGCTCGGCTGCGCCCGGCGCGAGGTTCTGCACGAAGACATCGGCGCGCTCCACCAGCCGCGCGAGGATCGTCTTCGCCTCGGCGTGCTTCACATCGAGCGAGAAGCTCTCTTTCGACCGGTTGACCCAGACGAAATGCGAGGCGAGACCGTTGACGGTCTGGTCGTAGTGACGCGCGGAGTCGCCGCTGCCGGGTCTTTCGATCTTGATCACGCGCGCGCCGAGCTCGGCCAGCTGGCGCGTGCAGAACGGGCCGGCGATCACCTGCTCGAGCGCGAGCACGGTGACCCCTTCGAGCGGCCGTTTCACGCGAATGTCACCGTGAGGCCTGCGAGCGGAACGCCGCGCAGCGAGGTCTTCCAGGTCTCGCCCGGCTGGACGGGGTGCGCGTCGGTGAGCACGCCGGTCGTGATCACCTCGCCGGGAGCAAGAGCAGCCGCCGACGGTTGCTTCGCCAGCAGGCCGACCAGGTGCGCCAGCGCGAGCAGCGGGCTGCCGAGCACATTCGCACCGCTGCCGCGGTCGACGATCGAATCTCCTTTCGACAGCATCGCTTCGAGCGCCGGCAGCAACTTCGCAAGATCCGGCAGTTCGGCAACTGCAATCGGAGTGCCATGGACGAGGCGGCCATGCAGCCCGTTGGCCGCCGTGCAATCAGCGAGCGTCACTTTCCAGCCGGGGTGATAGCACTGCACGATCTCGACCGAATGCGCGACCCACTCGATCGCTGCGAGCATCTCTTGCGGATCGCGCGACTCGCGAGGCGTGTTCTTCAGCTTGAAACAGATCTCCGGCTCGATACGGGGCTGCACGAGGCCGGCCAGCGCTACCGTGATCCGGTCGCCTGCTGCAACGAGCATCGTGCGGTCATACACCATGCCCCACATCGGCTCGTGGACTCCGTAGCGCTCCCACAATGTGCGATTGGTGAACCCGATCTTGCGGCCGAGTGGCTTCCAGCCGCTGGCCACGCGGTGAGCGTGGACCTGCGCTGCGGCGCGATATCCCGATTCCGGGGTGAGCCCCGGGTAACGAGCGCTGAACGGCGGCACTTCGCGCGGCGCATCGTCCAGTCCGATCAGCTCGACCGACAGGGGATCGGAGGCGGCGGCGGTCATGCGCGGATGATAGTATGCCGGCGCGGAATGGACCCTGAACCGTATCTCGCCTGGATGATCCTCGGCTTGATCCTTGTGATCGCCGAACTGGTCACCGGCACGTTCTATCTCGTTATGCTCGGCGTGGCCGCGTTCGGAGCCGGCGCCGCCGCGTACCTCGGGTATGACTTCCCGATCCAGTCGATCGTTGCGGGGCTGGTCGCCGCGGCGGGTGCGTACTGGGTGCACGTCTATCGCGTCAACAGCGCGAAAGAGCAGATGCGGCAGATCGATGCCGGTCAGCCGGCGAATTTCGAGAACTGGGTCGACCAGGGCGCGCGCCTCGCGCGCGTGCGCTATCGCGGGGCGTCCTGGGACGCGCAGGTGGAAGGCGATCAGGCCCCTCAGCCGGGCGCGGTCGTGTACGTAGTGTCGACCCATGGCAACACGCTCAGGGTCTCGCTGAAACACCCCGGCTGAAGCGAATTTTCCAGGGAGGGAAAATAAATGTTCATCAAGCTCATCATCGCGCTCGTTCTATCGATCGGAACGTATTTCGCGACGAGTACCGTCAAATATGCGGTCTGGGTGTTTTTCATCGCCGCGGTGGTCGCCTTCATCATGGAAGGCGTGCGGATCGTCCCGCAGCAGAGCGCATACGTCATCGAGCGGCTCGGAAAGTTTCACGGGATTCTCGAGCCGGGCCTGAACCTGATCATCCCGTTCCTCGACCGCCTCGCCTACATGCATTCGCTGAAGGAGGTGCCGCTCGACGTGCCCGAGCAGGTCTGCATCACCAAGGACAACACCCAGCTCGCGGTGGACGGCATCCTCTATTACCAGGTGACCGATCCGCGGCTCGCCTCGTACGGCTCGGCGAACTACATCGCCGCGATCACGCAGCTCGCGCAGACCACGCTGCGCAGCGTGATCGGCAAGATGGAGCTCGACAAGAGCTTCGAGTCGCGCGAGGACATCAACCGCCACATCGTCGCCGAGCTCGACGAGGCGGGGCGCAACTGGGGCATCAAGGTGCTGCGCTACGAGATCAAGAGCATCACGCCGCCGGAATCGATCCTGCGCGCGATGCAGGCGCAGATCACCGCGGAAAGGGAAAAGCGGGCGCTGATCGCCAAGTCCGAGGGCGAGCGGCAGCAGCAGATCAACATCGCCGACGGCAAGCGGCAGGCGGCGATCCTCGAGTCCGAAGGCGAGAAGCAGGCTGCGATCAACCGCGCGCAGGGCGAGGCGACGGCGATCCGCGTCATCGCCGAGGCGAACGCGGCGGGCGTGCGCGCGGTCGCCGAAGCGATCGCCGACAAGGGCGGCATGGAGGCGGCCAACCTCAAGGTGGCGACGCAGTACGTCGACGCCTTTGCCCACCTCGCGAAAACCTCGAACACGCTGATCATCCCGACCAGCGCCAGCGACGTTGCCGGCTTCATCGCTACGGCGATGACGGTGCTCGACAAGACGCGCCAAGCCCAGGCCGCCGCCAAGGCCTGACGCCTGCTCGAACCTGAGGATTACTCGACGGTGACGCCGGCCCGCTTCACCACCGGGCCCCACTTGTCGATCTCGTTCTTGACGTAGGCGGTGAACTGCTCCGGGGTGGTCTGGAACAGGTCGGCGCCGCGGTCGACCATGCGGTCGCGCACTTCCGCCGACTGCGTGGCGCGGTTCTGCGCCTGGTTGAGGCGGTTGACGATTTCGCGCGGCGTCTTCGCCGGCGCCGCCAGCCCGAACCAGGCTGTCACCTCGTAGCCCTTCAGCCCCGATTCGTCGAGCGTCGGCAGGTCCGGCATCGCCTTGCTGCGCGTCTTGCTCGTCACCGCCAGCGCGCGCACCTTGCCCGACTTGATGTGCGGCAGCTGCGGCGGCAGGTTGTCGAACATGAGCTGCGTCTCGTTGGCGAGCATCGCCGCCTGCGCCGGGCCGCTGCCGCGGAACGGGATGTGCACGATGAAGGTGCCGGTCATGCCCTTGAACAGCTCCATCGACATCTGCGGCGAGGTGCCGTAGCCCGGCGAGGCGTAGTTGAGCCGCCCGGGATTCTTCTTCAGGTAGGCCACCAGCTCCTGAATCGTGCTCGCCGGCAGCGACGGATGCACGACCAGCACGTTGGGCACCGTGCCGTAGAGGCCGATGAAGGCGAAGTCGTTGAGCGTGTGGTAGTTGAGCTTGGCATACAGGTGCGGGCTGATGCCGAAGGACGGGTTCACCAGCGACAGCGTGTAGCCGTCGGGCGCGGCGCGCGCCACCGCTTCGGCGCCGACGTTGCCGCCGGCGCCGGACTTGTTTTCGACCAGGACCGGCTGGCCGAGCTCCTTGCTGAGCGCCGGGGCGAGGATGCGCGCCACGATATCGATCAGGCCGCCGGGCGGATAAGGCACGACGAGGGTCACCGCCCGAGTCGGGAATGCCTGCGCCCAGGCGAGCAGCGGCGCAAGAAGTATTGCCGCAAGGAACGGACGAAGAAATCTCATGGCTGTTTCCCCTTTAATCGATCCTGGCACCTGAGTCTCTGACGATCTTACCCAGCCGCGGGATCTCCGCGCGCATGAAGGCGTTCAGCTCCTCCGGCGTGATACCCCCGGCGTCGAGCCCCAGGTCCTGCAGCTTCTTCGCGTTGTCGGGTGCGCGCAGGATTTTCGCGGTTTCGGCGTGCAGGCGCGCCACCGTCTCCCTTGGCGTGCCGGCAGGCGCGTACATCGCCTGCCAGGAGCTGATGTCGTAGCCCGCGAGCCCCGCCTCGGCCATCGTCGGCACCTCGGGGGCGACGAACGAGCGCTTCGCCGAGGTGACGGCGAGCGCCTTCAGCTTGCCGCTCTTCACCTGCGGGTAGGCGGTGGTGATGTTCTCGAAGCTGAGCTGGATCTGGCCGGCGAGCAGGTCCGGGATCATCGGCCCGCTGCCCTTGTAGGGGATGTGCTGCATCTGCGTGCCGGTCATGATCTTGAACAGCTCGCCCGAGATGTGCTGCGAGGTGCCGTTGCCGGCGGAGCCGAAGCTCAGCTTGTTGGGATTGGCCTTGAGAAAGGCGACCAGCTCACGCACCGAGCCGGCGCTCACGCTCGGGTGCACGACCAGCATGTTCGGCAGCGAGGCGAGCAGCGTGATCGGGGCGAAATCCTTGAGCGGGTCGTAGGGCAGCTTGGAGTAGAGCGTGGCGTTGATGGCGTGCGAGCTGATGGTGCCGCCGCACACGGTGTAGCCGTCGGGCGCGGCGCGCGCGCATTCGGCCG
>Ga0075419_10002620_pt1 | contig 11546 bp, 10 predicted proteins | sample SoiMetdeltSBSDD3_FD_76900 | JGI IMG/M metagenome (GOLD analysis project Ga0075419, IMG submission 76900) | Bulk soil microbial communities from a Populus tree surrounding site in Tennessee, USA - Soil MetaG P. deltoides SBSDD3 | ecosystem: Environmental > Terrestrial > Soil > Tree plantation... | reverse complement strand
TTTACACCAGAGATGAATCTCGCCGGTGGTCAGCACGCAATCCGAGTCGTTGCCTGCGGCTGATAACTTCCTTCTTTCCTGTCCGGCCGGCTCGGTCAACTCGGCCGGCTGGATCTATTTTTGAGTGATCAATGGTGTGGCGGGTGTAGGTGGGAACGCACAGGAGGTAATGACACATCCAACGCCCAGGGCCAGCAAGGCAATGGTCGCTGGTTTCTGTGCCATGGGCGTCTCCTGAGCGCGCGGCCTTCGACCCGAAGGCGCGCAACACGTCCTTTATTTGATGAATACCACGCTTCGCAGGACACAGTACTAGGCGTGACCCTGGTTCCAGGTAGTGGAAACAATTTAATGAACGATCATGAGATGCGGAAAGCGATAGCACGTGCGGCTGGTATGCTCAGCTGCTGAATCGTGACTTAGAGCTCTCACTAGTCTCTATCGCCTACACCTTGAATGTGAAATGCAACACCCATCGTGCGATTTTCTAATCACATCGACATCCCTTTGCTTTTAAGACCGCCTAGATAGTGTCTGGCATTCAAGCTGCACGGACTAGGGGGGAACCTCTTAGCCGGGAGGTGACTATGATGCTGGGAAGAGCAACCGGTGCCGTTGTGCTCATAATCAGTCTGAGTGTGGTGACTCCACTGTTCGCTGTGACGATGGTCGTCGCCCAATCTCAATTGGGATCGCCATCTCCGAAAACGGTCGTAGGAACAGTCTCTGCAGTGGAGGGAGAATTTCATATGGCGAAGAATTCTCTCGGCGAAGACATTCTCAAGATGGTTGATAAATCCTATGTCATCACCACCCCAACGGGCCAGGAGATCCAGTTGAAGCTCTCTCGTGACACCAAAGTCCCCGCAAGAGCGAATCCTGGGGACCAAATCGAGGCCAAGATTTCCGATAGAGGCCAAATCCTGTCGGTCATGTTGGTCGAGTAAGGCGATCCTGGCTGGTGCAACACGAGACCTCAGTCACGGACCTCCTAGTTTCTTGGAGGAGGGCGATGTTTCATGCTAATCGATCATTCCTCTCCAACCATACTGTTCATCGATCACCATGACGACGACCGGAGGTATTGGGTGCAGCGGCTGAGAATGTCCTCACCCGATTATGTGATCCTCGAAGCGTCCAGTGGAAAGTCAGGCATAACCATTTGCCGGTCGCAGCGGGTCGAATGCATCATCTCAGAATTGACGCTCCCTGACATGTCTGGTTTCGACGTACTCCTGCAGCTGGTTCCCAAGCCACGCCATCCAGAGATCGCGCTCATCTTCCTTACCCGACTTATCCTCGCACCCATGAAGGACCTTGCCCTCAACAATGGCGCACAAGCATATCTCGTTAAGTCTCATAGTTCTGGTGATGAACTAGACACTACGATTCACAAAGCTCTTGCGAGTGTTGCTCCGACTCGTAAGGAATCGCGCTGATGCTTGCGAACGGCCCCCTTCATCTTCATTTCTCTTGACCCTCAGTTCCGTTCAGCGTACAAGCGCGCACTGTGCCGGGACTGCCCTCATGGACTGGACTGGCGCAAACACTTATGGAAGGAGTTCGGACATGACCTTTGCGCGCATAGGAATGGTGTTAGCGGGATCGGGGATACTTCTTACGCTGGCGTGCGCGAGTCATACACACTTCCCCGAATCGTCCCTCACCGGAGGAGTATTCGAGGTCAAGATTGACAACTCGCTGATGCCACAGTCGGTGAATGCAAAACGGGGGGACGAAGTGAGATGGATCAATATGAGCAATGCCCCGGTGGATGTGTCAGTGGTTCAAACCCGTGAAGAACTCATCTCATGTCAGAAGGGCTTTGCGTCAACCAACTTGGGATATCTCTTTGGAACATCGGAGTACGAAAACATTGTGATGGCGACGGTACGTCCCAACGAATTTGCCAGCTTGTGTTTCGCAATCCCTGGAAAGTACGTCTACACCGTGCGCAAAGATCCTTCCACAACCGGCTCACTCGACAAGACGAGTGGATCGATCACGATCGAATAACATCGACACGCGCGGATTGATCGCGTCCGATCGACCGGGAGGTGGGAGTCTCTTCAGGAGCACATGCTGGTAAAAACCGCCTCAATTGCTAACGGTCGCTTCGTGGAATAATGGGAAACCGGCGAGCGGTAATGAATCTGCCTCCTAACTCCGACGACGATGCTGACGTAGATTCTTTGGACTTTCCTTCAGGAAGCATGATGAGAAAGTTGGTCCCCTGACCAACGGTGCTTCGGGCCTCTACCGTGCCGCCGTGTTCTTGAATAATTTGATGGACGATTGACAGGCCGAGGCCCGTTCCCACACGATCGGGGCTTTCATGTTTCGTGGTAAAGAACGGGTCAAAGATATGCGAGAGATCTTCAGGCGCAATTCCACAGCCGGTATCCGCCACTTCGATTTGCACCCATCCGCTCCTGTCGAGGCGAACGACGCGACGAGTGGTAACGGTTAAACGCCCTCCGGTTTTCGCCATGGCGTCAATGGCATTCATGGCAAGATTCATCAGCACCTGCTTGATCTGTTGGCGATCAACCAGCATGGCTGGGAGATCGTCGGTGAGATGTTTCTCAATGGTGATTCCCAGCTTGTCCGCTTTGACCTCGATAAATTGCAAGCACGAGGAGACAATGTTGTTCAGCGATTCTGCGGAAAACTTCGGTTTCATATACCGTGCGTAGTCAAGAATTTCTTCGATGAGACGTTCAATACGCGCAAGATCGTCGACCACCTGGGCGCTGAACGAATCCATGAAATAGGGGTCGTCCCGCCGTGACGGCACCAACTGGATGAACGTACTGATCGACGTGAGGGGATTGCGAACCTCGTGAGCGAATCCGCCTGCAATGGCTTCCAATGAACGAAGCCGATCGGCGCGCCGGAGCAGGAGTTGGGTGTGCTTCCACTCTTCATGCAAGACGGCATTGTCGAGGGCGATCGCGGCATTGTCTGCAAGCGAGCGCAGCAGGCCGAGCTCGTCATGCGAATACAATCCGAGGCATGGCTTATGTCCGAGATTGACGAAGCCGACCAAGCTCTTCTTATTGACAAGCGGCAAGCATACTTCAGAGCCCAGTTGAGTCATGGTCTCAACCAGCGTGGCGGCCAATCGCTCGTCAAATCCTGGGGAGCGTTGCTGGAGTTCTTCTTTGACGATCGGCTGATTGCACGCCAACAGGTAGTTTGTAAACGGTTCGTTGCTCATGACCCGCATGGGGCTCCGCTGCTCGTTGAGCCCGCGCGATGCCTTCGGTACATAGCACCCTTTTTCCTTGTCAAAAAGAAAGAGCGAGATCTTCTCGATGCCCATGACCGCTTGGAGCGTATCCACGATTTCGGCCTGCAGATTGGCCAGATCGAGCTTCATTACCATGGCATGCGCGAATCGAGTTAACGTCTCGTACGCGTCATGCCGGCTGGGGAAAAACGCTTTATTGACGGCAGATTGAAGGCGTGGTTGGAACATCACGTACACGATCGTGAACATGACAGTCGCGAGCGCGAGCAGTAACGAGAGCGTGCCCGGAGGGAGATCGTCCAATGCGTGGCCCAGAAACACGAGAAGGAGAGTAAACGGCAGGAGTGGCAGATAGACGGCGCTCCGAGACACGAGGAGGGCGGCATCCAGGAGCCGGTACCGGAGAATCGAGGTTGTGATGACGGCTGTCAGCAGAAAGATGGGAATGTATCCAAGGGGATAGATTTCATAGCCGAACGCCGGGAAGAAATCGATCGAGCCGGTATAGGCAATGACAAAGGCAGGCAGAAGGAATTTGATCTGCTGACGCTTAATGGGAGTCATGACGGTGCGATACGTGTGGATGTAGTCGGTGAAGGCCACGGCCATATACGAGAAGAAGATGATGAAAAATGGCGTGCTGGCCGGTCCCCATTGCGGGAAGTATCCCCACCAAAATCGATGGACGCCTGCGACAAAGTCTTCACGGAAGAGGACGGCCCCAGCCATGAGGGTCGCGAGTGCATAGCCTATCCATATCGAACGGCGACGTTGGAGTTGGAGAAACTCGGCTGAGAATCCGTAGAATGCAAGAGAGATGTACATCACGCCGACATTGTCGAGTTTAAACCAGTGCAACGCTGTTACGGCGTCCGTTGAGCAAAGCCCGATGCTGGTCGCGTCGAGCCAGAGGGCGATGCTGGCACAGAGAGCGAGGAAATGGCGATGGGCGTGGGATTGTCTATTGGATCGGTAGACGAGAAATCCCAACGCAAGGGTGACGATCCCCACGAGAAAGATGGGAATGGCATGGATGTTGATGAAATAGGTTGAAGACACGACCATGGTGCGTTACAACGCGCGCGCCCGAGCGACTCGGTGTAAATCTTCCTCAGTGACGTAGCCGGCGGAATTGCGAAATGGCGCCAGGCGAAATCCTAGCGAACGGCCCATGGCGGTGATGTGCGCAGCCTGGGTGGGATCGGCTTTCCCAAGGGAGTAATGTCCGGTCCATCCAATTGAAGTCAAAATCATGGTTTCCGACAGACAGCCGAGGGCTTCCTCGGCTCCCACGTCCAGATCGAAGTGCACATCAATATTCTTAGGCGTTCCGAGGACGGCGGATTCGATGACGAGGACATCGGGCCGCTGGAGAGGAACATCTTCGGACACGTTCTTCGGCTGGGCGGCATCGATGACAATGGCACCAGGTTTTAGGTGAGCAGCGGTCAATAAGATATGAGGGTTATTCGTCATGGCGATCACGACATCCGCCTTCAGCACTTGATCGAGACTCGTCATGCCCTCGATGATTGAAGGCTGGTCGCCCAGTTCTCCAATGAGATTTTGAAGTGCATCCTTCTTGATATCGATGATCAGGAGTGTGCCGACAAGCCGGGCAAGAATCTTCGAGCATGCGGAACCTACCGATCCGGCACCTCCGACAATCGCCACGGTGGCATGCGGCAGGCTGAGATTGGTTAGGGCTGCTGCATGAAGCACGTTTTGGACGGCCACAGCGGCCGATTGAGCATTCCCTGTTGTCAATCCGAGCCGGACCCTGCCCTCCAGCTCTAGTCCATCCCGCGTGAGGATCGAGGTGAATGCGCCCAATCCCGCAATGGTCGCTCCCATCTTTTCCGCCAGGCGAACGGTCTGCCACACACGTTTCCGAGCGAGCCGGGGATTGCGAATCATCTGTTCTGTCGTCAGTGGTGAAATTAGAATAGCACCTCTCGTCGGGGTCCCATTCGCCAGGGTCAGGCCAGTGATGTAGGAGGCCACCAACGGCCATTGGTACCGAATCCAGCGTTCCACGACAGAGGATGGCAGCCGGCTGGCAAACGGAAACTTACGCGCAACATCGCTTAGTGTGCGGGGATGACCAATGAAGGCAAAAGTAATGGGCGTGATGAGGAGATGGGCGAAGGGGGCAGGCAGGATTCTGACGATCAGATCGCGAAAGACTTCAAACAGGTGACACACTCCAAGCCATACGGTACGCCGGGATAGTCGTAATGGAGCTTGATCCGTCTTCTTGGGTACCTCTTGGACTGACGGTAAAGGGAGGGCGTGAGCCAGACGAGCTGACTCAGCCTTACGCTCCACCATCGGCTTGTGAGCGTGATAGGGATTGTCCGTAATGAATAAGGACAGAATGGAGCGGGGATTCGTCGTCACGAGTGCCGCCCGGGCTGATGCTCGTGCAGGTCCCTCCGGCATGTCCAGGCTCTGAAGATAGGTTTCCAGCTCTTGCAAGGCAGATTCAAGGACTAGGCGTATAGTCTGTCCCAAAGCGTCGAGAGTGATGTCGACCCTAAATCGCGTGGGGGAATCGCCCTCAATCTCAGTTACTGCGGTCACGCGTCCCGACAGCGGCATGTAGGCGACATTCTGGCTGTAGCACAGAACGACAGTCACTGCCGCGCCTGGTGAGGAGACGCAATCCGTCAAAAATGAGATTCGATCAAGGCCGAGTTCTTGAGTGACCCCTCGCGCCTGGCTCCCTCCAAGGTCGACCACGACGGGCAGGCTGACTGCGAGCTGACTTGAAACGGTACTTGCCACCAGTGCGTTAGTCCTCCCGGCTCACTGCTGTATGCCTTGAGAGAAGCCGCCGTTCCTGGGCCCTGGATTCTCTCCACGGAGCACTCACGTGGGCAATATTGCGTGACAGTGGCTTTTTGTCAATGCGACGGGCAGGACAGGGATAGCCTGTAAGACAAGAACGGATCTTACGTGCAATCGCCGATAGACAAACTCAGTCACATGGATGAGCATTCGACAAGACCTGTACGACTCGGAAAAGACTGTTTGAACCGCGTCGCGTTGTTGGTATACGGGAACCGGCAGACGTTTTCAGCTCTCCCCCCATGTCGCTTCAAAGAGGATTTGTTCTTGGCACGCAACGTGAAGTGTGGAAGTCTTCAAGACGTAAGTACTGAACTGGTCAACATGATACGTAGAACAACCTGTATGACGCAGTGGACAGCGAAAGAACAATGCATTCGACTCCAGATGGGGTTGAGACGAGTTATGGTGGCAGCAAGTCTGGCTGTCGCTTGTCTGTCTCCGACGGTTGCTTCTGCGGGGGCTATACGGATCTTCGATCAGAGCGCCTCGGGAACGGCTCAAAGCGGCGCCGTTGCCGCACAGGCGGACGATCCCTCTGCTGTCTATTTTAATCCAGCCGGTTTGACGCAATTGAGAGGTGTGCAAACCTCCTTCGGCGTCATGTTGGTCGGTGGGCATACCGCCTACACGAGTCCCACCGGTGCGACTGCCACGGGGGATTTTGGCGGGAGCATCGCCGTTCCGCCGCCAACAAATTTGTATTTCACTGCAAACCTCAAAGATCTCGGGTTCACCGCGCTCGGTGATCTAAGCGCTGGCCTTGGCGTGGTCTCTCCGTTCGGGGTTCTCTATCGATACCCAGACGATGGCCCCTTTTCGACCGCCGTGACACGCCAATCGCTCCCGCTCATCGATATCAAACCCACGTTAGCCTATAAGCTGAACGACCAAATTTCCATTGGCGTCGGTGCGGATATCTATACGTTTGCAAGCTTTTGGGGAAGCGGACAGTCTGTCACGAAATTCAATTCTTCAGGCGGCCCCGGTCTTCCGCCTCCTGGGACGCGGATGGAGGTCAACGGCGGGGATACCGCCGCGGGGTTTAACCTGAGTCTCTTGTACACGCCGTTTCGAAATGGAGACGGGAAGCCGCTGGCGAATATCGCCTTGATCTATCGCAGTCAGGCTACGATGCATCTGAATGGCAACTTCCTCGCGAATGGCGGCCTGGTCGCTGATGCTTCGACGACGCTCGTGTTGCCGCAGATCATTACTGGCGGGATGTCGATCTGGCCGATCAGAGATCGCGACCATGAATGGAAGTTGGAGTTAGACGTGGATATGACCGGATGGAAATCTGTCCGGAACACGGACGTGCATCTGTCCAATGGCACGACCATTCCATTCGCTCAGAACTGGCGCAACTCTTATACGACAATGGTCGGGACGGAGTACAAGTGGCTCCATCTGGAGAAACTCCCGGCATGGGAGGTAGCGCTCCGTGCGGGTTACTGGCACTCGCAGACACCGATTCCTGACAGCTCGTTCCTGCCCACCATTCCCGATGCGGATCAGCATGCTATTTCAATTGGGACGGGGTTCCTCTGCAAAGGCAACGGCCACTTTCTGGGGCTCATCGAATGCGGCAAGGCCGAGGGAGGAATATTGAGACCAAAAGCCATCGGTCTGGATTTGGCGTACCAAGCGATCTTCTATGAAACGCGAACCGTTAGCGGCAATCTGAACCCCGTGGCTATCCCCGGTGTCGTCAACGGAACGTACCAGACGACCCTACACGTAGGAATGATTAACCTTCGGGTAAACTTTTAAGGCTTGCGATCTTCCGATCCTCTATGTTTCATAAGCACCCCGGATTTACCAACAACCGCTCGCCAATCTGAGTGATCACCAAATACGAAGGGCCAGTCCCCCCACTGAGGTCTGGCCCTGATGTCGCAAACTTAAGACTTCGTTGTACCGGTAGATCTGCTTAGCTCTTCCTGCGCATTCTCCTGGCAATCCCAACGGCGGCTAAACCGGTGCCGAGTAGAATCAAGGACGCTGGCTCGGGAACAGAACTATAAGAAGTACCAGTATAAGAGCCGCTGCAGCCATTTGCCTGACCACCACTGTGTATACAACCATTCTCACTCGCGGCAGCCAGGGCAAAGTCCGGTGACAGCCCCAACATAATCACTACCAGTCCCATGAGGATGAGACTGCTTAAAACGAAATGTTTCTTCATTGTTCGCTCCTTTCAAACACTAAGAGTAAACAAAAGCATCTCGGGATGCAATCACCATCTATAGACGGGTGCAGTACCTGTGCCATACAGATCAGAAGACATAACCTATTGAATGCATTGCACACAGCTTGCCGAATATTCTTGTTGATTCCTTGCATCGTCAATCTTTTTTATAGGCCTTATAGGCCAAAGAGTCAGACAATGACCAGGTTTCAATTACTTAGGAGTATCGTTGTTTGTCAGTTTTTATTACACCCATGACAGGGGAAATACGCATCCTCCATCTCGATTGCCTCGTCAGCAATATGCTACCGTAGCGAATGCGCCGCGTATATCTGACCTACTTCGCCGTTGCTATTGGTCTGGTCTTCTCATTCTCCGGTCTTCCAGTTAATGCGCAGATGTATCCTCAGGACATTCACTCTCAGCACCGTCCATCGGGATCTAGCGCGCCTGCTCAACAGTGGTCAGGCGGGATGGGCGTCGATAGCTCGTCCGCGTTTCTTCAGCGCAGGGAGGAAGAGGAACGAGAACGGCGAGAATCACAGGAGCGTCAACGCCGGATGATGGAGAACTTTACGAATATACCCGACCAGCTTCGCCAGTCATATTTTAAACGTCCTGATCTCCCCTTCAATTCGCGATAAACCTCTTTGGCCGTACTACTGGCGGCTGTCCTCACGAGCTGGAACAACCCTTCCTTCCCTAGGGAAAACTCTAGGACCGGAAAATTCCTAGCCCCGCTACAGTCGTAGTGACCATGGAAGAAAGGGAGGCCGCGGTCTATGGGGGAAGCCATGCGAGCCTGGGCTGCCGTGCTATGCTTGTGGATCTGCGGCGCAGAGGCCTCCGGGCATGCCGAACCCGTCCCTCCTGACCTTCTGTATGACAAGTCACGTGCTCTCATTGTCGGTATTGAGCAGTACCCCCAGGGCCGATCGGTTCCGGGCGCGGTGGACGAGGCCAAACAGGTGGCCCGAGCATTCCGGCAGCTTGGGTTTGAAGACATCACCGAGCTATACAACAAGGACGCGACAGCTCGGCGACTGCATCAAGCCCTCACCGACCTCTTCGCCAAAAAGGTCGACCAAAGTGGGCGTGTGGTGGTGTTCTTTGTCGGCCAGACGGGAACCACTCGAGATGGGAAAGGCAGAGAATTGGGCTATTTCGTACCCGCCGATGCTCAGGCCACCAATGTCGCGAAATTCTTAACGGCCGAGACAATCAAGGAATTGAGCAAGCGATCTCCCTCAAAGCACACCCTGATAATTGTGAATGCACCATTTCGGGCATCGGAAGCCCCTGCGTCGAAGCAGATTACGCCTGCGGCGGAGACTGAAGGGCGGGCAGTTCAAGTCATCTCTGCTGTCGCCAGGGATGAAAAGTCGGCCAAAGCAGCAGGTAAGACCCCCTTTGTCCAGGCCTTACTGACGGGTCTCGCTGGAGCTGCCGACCTCAATCAAAATGGATCGCTCACGGCATCTGAATTAGGCACCTACATCAAGCAACAAGTCGAGGCAGTGTCTTTGCGGATTGACGGGGAAGGGGATACTATTTTGATTCAACCACGGAAAGCCGTTCCGGTCCTTGAAACGCAACAAAGGCCCAACGACCGTGAGGCGGCAAAGAATGAGTATGAACAAGCGGTCGCCCATTTGCAGGGAGGGAAATACGCCGAGGAGGCCTTGGCACGACTCAATCGTGCCATCGAATATGATCCGACATTTGCCGAGGCCTACATGCTAAAAAGCTATCTCAGGCTGGAACTTCTTCCACAGCTTGATGAAGCCCTTGCCGCCGGACAGCAGGCCGTTAAGTACGCGCCTGAGAATGCCGACGCGTTTTATACGCTCGGACAGGTGCATGAAAAAATGGGCCACTATAAGGAAGCGGAAGAAGCATTCGTCCAGGCGGCGAAGCTGAATAGGGAAAATCCTGACGTGTATTTTGCCTTGGGAACACTCTACGAAGACCAGCTCAACGATCCTGCGAAATCCATCGAGGCCTTTCGCCGTTACCTCCAATTAGGCGGCGTTCACGCCCGAGCGCGGGCGGCGGTCAGCCAGGTGGATCAGGCGGTTTCGTCATCAGCGAACCCTTCGCAATAACGTCACAGTCTCGTGAAAATATTATCCGATCTTCTGCGAGTCAACTTCGAAACGAATGGCTGTGGTCGAATGTTCACTGGCTCGTGACTGCGAGCCAATTCGTTTCGAGGTGTGCGCTGCGCGGCGTCACTTCACCAGCCACACCCGGTAGGTCTTAGCGGAGGCGGGCTTGGGGACCTGGATAATACCCACGGTGCCGGGGCTCATGACGTCTTCACCCGTGATCGTGCGCCATGCTTCAAAGCGCTGGCCGTATAAAAGGAGCCCTTCCTTGTCGTAGAAGTCCACCATAATATGTGCGATGTCCCGTAGTCCCCCCTGGTAGTGGGTGGTGACCCAATCCAAACGCTTGAGCGCCTGGTATTGGATCGAGAGCATGCCGGGGCTCTCTTCTTTCACGCTGAGCAGGCGAAGCACGCGGTTCTGGTCCAGACCCTCCGCCGGGGCCGGGCCTCCGTCCAGTTGCGTCCGGATGGCGCGGGCACTCTCCACTGCCGGCAAGTAGCCTTTCACTCGACAGAACACTATTCGTGCGTGTTCGCTTTGCTCGAGGATTTGCTGGTCCTGAACGTGGCGAGTGGCCAGGGTGTTGGCCACATCGTTCAACAGCGCAGAGTCCACGATCGAAGCCGTCTGCTCGCGATAAAGCGCTGAGTTGACGACGGCCTGGTGGAGAGCTTCCTTGCAGGCCAGATCTTTCGCCTCGGCAGTCTGCTCGGTCGCATGGACCTTATATCGATAGTCGCCGGTAATTTCCAGACGGGCATTAGGCTCCGCAGCAGAGACCGTAATTCCGAGCCATGCGGTGGTTGCGACCAAGAGGTAAAGACCGGTGATCCGATGGGCTGACATATCGCCTCGCACAATCTCTCAGGCGGGAAGGTGATTCGACGGTCCGCGGGTTATGCTACCACGCCACCTCTCGTGCTTCCACTCGGGCCGACATGGGAAAAGCGGCGGAAAAAGGCGAGCGGCTCAAACGAGAGAAACCGTCGGATATCCCCTGCTTGAGAGTCGAGTGCCGAGCTTTACGTAATTTGAAAAAATTTCCCACAACAACAATGGGATAGCTTGACTTGCGTTTCATCTTCACGCAGACTCTCGATCCATGGATGACACCGAGCAAGCGCTGCTCGCCTCCCTGGCA
>Ga0075419_10002616_pt1 | contig 11551 bp, 9 predicted proteins | sample SoiMetdeltSBSDD3_FD_76900 | JGI IMG/M metagenome (GOLD analysis project Ga0075419, IMG submission 76900) | Bulk soil microbial communities from a Populus tree surrounding site in Tennessee, USA - Soil MetaG P. deltoides SBSDD3 | ecosystem: Environmental > Terrestrial > Soil > Tree plantation... | reverse complement strand
CAGCCTAGACTTGTTATGAAGAATGGCCGATCAGGCGGTTTTTTGGCGGGTGGAGAGTTTCCAGTAGTCCAAACTCTGTCGGATTCGTTCGCGGTCGAGTTCAAGCCCTTTGGTGTGCGTCTAGATTTCGTTCCCACTATCACATGGTCCGATAGAATTGATTTGAGGGTCTTTCCTGAAGTGAGTGAAATTGACCAGAGCGTCGCGGTTCAGGGGGTCCCTGGGCTTAAGGTGAGGCGAACCGTAAACCGCGTGGAAATGGGAGAAGGCGAGAGCCTGGTGATAGCCGGTCTGCTCGACCGAAGAATTCTCAAAGATCTAACCAAGTTTCCGCTCTTGGGTGACGTACCTATCCTAGGTGCGATTTTTAGGAGTACGCGCTTCAGAAATTCGGAGACTGAGTTGGTATTTGTCATTACGCCGCGGATTGTCAAAACGATGAAGCCCGGTGAAAAACCGCAGCTTCCTTCGCTGGAAAAGTATGACGACCCAGATATTCGCCAGATTCCGCTGCCCGGAGGATCCGATAAGAAGTCTACGGATCGGGCGGCTCCAGGAGCGACGATCCCTTGAGGTGTCTATGGCATCAGGGTGTTGACCAGCGTGCTGTTATCAACGACCTCGCGGATGTGCAACAAGCATCATGAAGCTGCCCATTTATCTGATCGGTGAAGACAGCCTGGCTTTAGCCTCGTTGAGACAACAGCTCGAGAAAGAGCCGGCTTTTTTCATCGAGCCACGGGTGCATAACTACGCGGACGCTTTTGATCATCTACGGAGCAAGAGCGGGCCGATTGTTGCTGTGATCGATCTAAATCGCGATGAGGAACGAGCGTTAGCTGTCGCGGCAGAGATCAAATTCAAACTGTCCAACGTCCATTTGGTAATGACCTCCCCCGATCACGACCCCCAGACTCTACTGCGGGCGATGAGATCGGGGGCTGAAGAGTATTTGACCCAGCCTTTCAATTGGCAAGACGTCTTGAAGTCTTTCGATCATATTCGAAAGAAGATAGACGTTCATTCCTCGTCCGGTCGAGGTGGCGAACGGGGCAAAATAATTGCGGTCTCATCAAACAAAGGAGGGGTGGGCTCAACCACCCTTGCTACGAATCTTGCTTCGAACTTAGCAGGTCGCAACAAGCCAGTCTGCCTGGTCGACCTGGTCTTGCAATTTGGCTCCGTGACCAGCTTCCTAAACATTGAAGCGTCGTACACCATCCTAGATTTGGCGAAAAACGTCAAACGGATTGATCCGTTACTACTCGACGGCTCCCTCGTGAAACATAGCTCCGGTGTCAGAGTTCTTGCAGAGCCCTTCTACGCGGAAGATGCCCGACGAATTACTCCATCCGACATCGATGAGATTCTCGATGTTTTGGCTCAGTCTTTCGATTTTGTTGTCGTCGATACGGCGAAAGAGTTCGATGAGATGCTGGCACTGGTTTTAGACAAAGCAAGCCTCGTTCTTTTCGTTACTGAAATGGACGTGCCGTCGTTAAAGAGCGCCCACAGAGCGTTCGAGCTTTTGGAACGAATGGGAATCTACGACAAAAAGATCCGGCTCATTTTGAATCGATACGTCAAAAGTAAGCTCATGAGCCTGGAATCTGTCGAAAAGGCTCTTGGAGTGAAGGTGTTCTGGACACTCCCGAATAACTATCCGACCGCGATTGCGGCTGTAAACCAAGGACTCTCGATTGAAGAGTCTGACCCGCGATCCGACATCGCCAGGAGTTACGCGGGATTGACCAGTGCGGTGCTGGAAGCGTTCAAGTATTCGGGGCTCGGAACGACGCGAGAAGAGGACGAAGATAAGAAATCGGGACTCCTGAGCCGTTTGATTCCTATGAGAGGGCTGCTCAAGTAAGCAAGAGAGGACTTGATGAAAAATCCATCCTTGGAAGCTGATAAAGATAAGTGGGAAATTCAAAAGGGCGGCAACTTTGACGGCCTTAGAACCCCTCTGCGGCCCATGCACGCAGGGAATCCGGACGCGATTCTTCAGGATTTGCGGTTGCGCATTCACCGACGGCTAATCGACACTTTAGACCTAACCAAGCTTTCGACCTTGGAGATGGAAAGTGTCAAAGTCGAGATCCGGCGAATTCTCGAGGATATGGTCATGGCTGAGGCCATTCCTCTGAGTCGCGCGGATCGCGACCGCCTGGTTTCGGACGTTCAGCATGAGGTATTTGGTTTGGGACCTTTAGAAACCCTCATGAAAGATCCCGAGATCGCCGATATCCTGGTCAATACACATAGCCATGTTTTTGTTGAACGCTACGGTAAACTTGAGAAGACCGATGTCCGGTTTCGCGATAGCGCCCACCTGATGCAGATTATCGAGCGGATCGTAACCCGAGTCGGGCGACGAGTAGATGAAAGCTCGCCGATGGTCGATGCCCACCTGGCCGACGGGTCGCGCGTAAACGCGATTATTCCACCATTGGCGTTGGATGGACCAATTCTATCGATTCGGCGATTCGGCTCGGAGCGTTTGACGATCAACGATCTGATTCAATTCAACTCTGTGCCGGCGGAAATCGCGGAGGTGGCGGCGGCCTGTGTCAAGTCACGATTGAATATTTTAGTCTCCGGCGGAACCGGGGCTGGGAAAACAACCCTCCTTAACTGTCTGTCGAACTATATCCCGGAAAACGAGCGTATCGTAACCATTGAAGACTCGGCGGAGTTGAAGCTGCAGCAGGAACACGTGGTGCGCCTGGAAACTCGGCCCCCCAACATCGAGGGACAGGGTTCAGTGACGCAAAGAGATTTGGTGCGCAATGCCTTGCGTATGCGGCCGGACCGAATCGTCGTCGGTGAGGTCAGGGGCGGCGAAGCGTTGGATATGATGCAGGCGATGAACACTGGACATGACGGCTCGATCAGCACCATTCATGCTAACAGCGCTCGGGACGCGCTCTCTCGTCTTGAGACGATGATGTTGATGGCCGGCATCCATCTACCGGAAAGAGCTTTAAGAGAGCAGATTGCGTCGGGCTTGGATCTTATTGTGCAGCTGTCGCGCCTGAGCGACGGCAGCCGGAAGCTGGTCGAGTTTACCGAAGTTAGCGGTATGGAGGGCAGCACAATAACAACACAGACGATTTTCAAGTTCGAGCAACGGGGGGTCGAAAACGGTAAGGTCTTAGGAGACTTTGTGGCAACGGGAGTGATGCCCTCGTTTATGGATCGGCTGGAGCGGTACGGTTTTAAAATTCCCAATACACATTTTCTGCCGCTGTCAATTACAGCGAAAAGAAGGGCCCGATGAACCTACTAGTCATCGTATTGTTTTCCTTTCTCGCGGCGATGTCGCTGATCATCGTGATGTTCTTCGTGCCGATGGCGGTGCAGAACTCGCCACAGGCCAGGATCAAGAGGCGACTCACTACGGTCGGCCGTGCCGGATATACTTCCAGAGCAGACGTTCAGAACCTTTTGAAAAGCACTTTGTACAGTGAAGTTCCATGGGTGAATGCGCTGCTGTCCAAGGTGAAGTTCGCCAAACATCTCGATTTGCTGCTGGAACGGGCCAATGTCGATATGACGCTAGGCCTGTTTATTCTGTGTTCGGGTGTCGCCAGCGGCGTTGCCATTTTTCTTGTATTGATTGTGGGTAAGCCATTTTCCTTGGCGCTTGTTATGGGGTTGATCGCGCTAGTCTGCCCCTACTTCTATCTAAAATGTATCACGTGGAAACGACGGAGACGGTTTTTGGAACAGTTGCCAGATGCGTTGGACATGATGAGCCAGAGTCTGCAGGCGGGATTAGGATTAACCCAGGCGATGGTTTTTGTGGCTAAGGAGATGCCCGATCCCCTTGGTACAGAATTCTCTGTTTTTATCGAAGAAGTCAATCTCGGTCTTCCTCTAGCCGACGCGTTAAAAAAGCTGGAAGAACGTATGGTCTTACCTGAGGTAAGGCTTTTTAGTACAGCCCTTTTGGTTCAGCGGGACGTCGGCGGAAGCTTAGCTGAATTATTGAACAAGCTAGCTGACATCATTAGGGACCGCTTTCGAATCGAAAGATTGATCAAAAGCTTGACCGGACAGAACCGGATGAGCGCCTGGACCGTTTGCTCCGTTCCTCCGTTTCTGGGTGTGTTTATGTTTATTAGGGAACCCGAGATGATGAATGATATGTTAAGCGACCCCATGGGCCGAGCAATGCTGGCCGTGGCACTGGTTTTAGAGATTATTGGAATATTCGTTTTCCGAAAGCTTATAAAAGTTCATATCTAAGCGGGGTATTATGGAAGTACTGATCGCCGTTGGAATCTTTGCCTTGGTCTTTGGGGTTCTCTATTTCACTCTGGCGTCTAGAGTGCCGGTAGCGGAAGAGGCTATTCAGAGACGATTGGACAACATCGCCGCTCAGCCCAAGACAGCGGCCCGGCTCCGCTTGTACGACGCCAAGGAGGAAACTTTTTGGGAAACCGTCGCTAATTTCTTTCTGGGCGACAAACGGGAGATGCCCGCGGCGTACTCAAAAGTAGGGCGACTTTTGCATCAGGCCGCCTACCGAGGAGAGAGAGCCATCCGGATTTTTTGGGGCCTGCGTATTTTTCTTGGTCTGGCATTCTCGTTCGGCGGGCTGTTTTGGGCCTTTTTGTTTGGGGCGTCCACTCAGGATGTCTTATTGTTGGCAGGCGTGGGCGGAGCCATAGGCTACATGCTGCCTTATTTGACTGTGCGTCGGAAGGCCAAGGCGCGGGTCTTGGAGATGAAGGAAACACTGCCAGATACCTTAGATCTCATCGTGGTTTGTGTGGAAGCGGGAATGGGCGTCGATGCAGCTTTGAATCGTGTGGGTAAAGAGCAGGCGGACCAGGGGCTGGCGATGGGCGAGGAGTTGCTGCTTGCCACCCAAGAATTGCAAGCGGGTGCAGTACGCAGAGAAGCTTTGACCCGTTGCGCCGACAGGATCGGGATTGAAGAATTTCGCGGGCTTATTACCTTTTTGACCCAGACCGAAGAGTTGGGGGGCAGTATAGCTCGTTCTCTGCGAGTGTATGCTTCGACGATGCGTGAAAAGAGAAGCCGGGCGGCGGAGGAAGCGGCGCGCAAGGCCGTCATTAAGCTTATTTTCCCTCTGGTCTTCTTCATCCTACCGGCCATCTTTATTATGCTGCTGGGTCCAGCCGCTTTAAGCGTTATGAGGACGTTATCGAGTCCACTTCAATGAAGGGATAGAGATGCCGGTAACTAATCTCACGAAGAAAACTTGGCTAGCTACCAAAGTCCGGAAGGCCGATAGCTTTCTCACTCGGCTGGTTGGGCTTCTGAAGAGAACCAACCTGGGTCCGGAAGAGGCTCTTTGGCTGATGCCTAGTAAAGGGATCCACACGATCGGAATGAAGTTTCCTATCGATGTTGCTTTTCTGGACAAAGATAATATGGTCCTCGGTATCATCTCCGGTTTACTCCCCTATCGCGTTACCGGCGTCCGGCTGAAAGGGCACAGCGTGCTCGAATTGCCGAAAGGCACCTTGAAGAAATCACGCACCGAAGTCGGCGACCAGTTGGAAATTTCCCTGGTGGAGTCTTCCGAGATGGATGATCTCAAAGACACTCGACTAAGTCAGATAGCGTGACTTGAGAGGCCAAGTCACTCGCATACACCACTTCCGTTCTTCTTTTGTTATCTACCTCCTCACAAAAAGAGAAGCTAGCTAGTGTCGGAAGGGAGTTCCACTGCAAGAGAGAGAAACTGTCTGCGAATTCCCCTAACCTTTCGGCTGCCTGTCACCTAATGGCTCCAATCCCAGCGTCGCTGGCAAATTCGGAAAAGACTCTTCGCCGCCTGATCATCTTGGTGCTTCTCTATTGTATTCCGGCGTCCCAAGCCATGGTCCCGATGCTCGATCCGGATATGTGGTGGCATTTTCGCACTGGCCAATGGATTTTCAGCCACGGCGAGGTGCCTATAACCGATCCGTTCTCCGGCTATGGCATGGGAAAACCCTGGGTTGCCTATAGCTGGCTGTTTGAAATCCTCGTTTATACTCTATTCACAAAACTTGGTCTCCTAGGGATTCTTGCGTTTACGGTCTCGATGTCCTTGCTTATTGCATTCGTTTTACACGGAACCCTGCGGCGGATGGGGTCGCCGTTCATAGTTCAGGTGTTTTCCGTTGCGGTAGCTCTTGGCGCCATGAGTTCTCTGCTTTATCCCAGGTCCTGGCTCTTTTCGATCTTGTTTTTCACGGTGGAGCTTTTTATTCTGTTTCATCTGAGGCGAACGGGCAAGATTGCGCCGTTGCTGGCGCTTCCGCCGCTATTTGTTTTGTGGGCGAATTTGCACATGCAGTTTGTTTACGGTCTCGCTGTGCTTGGACTGTATCTCGTGGAGGTTCTTCTGTCGGAGATACCGTCCGTTCGCTTGTGCCTGCGCCATCGCCGCAATATCTCGCTTGGGCGAGTATCTCTTCTATTATTGGCGTGCTTCGCTGCAACTTTGATAACACCTTACCATTTTCGACTTTATATTCCGATTTTTGAAGTCATCGGACAGACCGGAGCTTTTCAGATGATCTTGGAGCTCCTCCCTTTATCCTTTCGAGCTCTGACGGACTGGCTGGTGATCGGGCTCACGGTGGCAGCGGCCTTTGTTCTCGGTTGGCAGAGAGCTTGGCTTCCTTTTCCAACTCTCTTGCTTGTGATGGGAACTTTTCTCGCGTTTAGAGCGCGCAGAGATGTTTGGGTTCTGGTGTTGGCTGCTGTGTTTATTATCAATGAGTTCGTGAGTTTTGGGAGAAGCGAACCTTCCTTTGGCTTCACCAAGCTGCGGACCATCTGTGTAATCGTCGCAGTGACGGTTGCGATTTATCTGATCGGTCTGAGCCGTCAAGTCTCGGAACAGCAGCTAGAAATCGCCGTCGAGCGCCAATTCCCTGTCTCGGCGGTAAAGTTTATTAACGAAAAGAATTATTCCGGGCCGCTCTACAATCATTTCAATTGGGGCGGGTATTTGATCTGGGCCTTACCCAGCGTTCCCGTTTCAATGGATGGCCGAATGAATTTGCATGGCGATCAACGCATAGAGCGGTCCTTCAACACATGGTCTGGCCTAAGGGGCTGGGAATCGGATCCGGAACTGATGAAAGCCCGATTGGTCATTGGAGGCGTCAACGACGCACTTACAACTCTAATGCGCACGGATGCCCGCTTTAAGCTCGTCTACGAGGATGCTATCGCAGTCGTTTTTGTTGCGTCGAGGGAGGGCGTTTTGTCGAATTGATTTCATGATGTCCGAAACTCGTAAGAAGATCTTGTACCATTTGATGTGAGTCACATTTGCGGTTATCGTCGTGTTGCATGTTGGATGGATCTCCAACTATCTAACTAGAAGAGATGTTGAGACGACTAGAGCTTGGTTCGGCATGCGATTGGCGGCAAGTTGGCAAGGTTTTTCAGAGACGTTTGAGTGGATTCGCAATAATACCGACGAGTCTACAGTCCTTGCCACACTTTCAGATCCTATGTAGTACTTATACACGAGGCGACAATTGATCCAACCCGGTTTACATAAGCCAAGAACATACTTTTATCCGTATGATCACACCGTCCCCGATGGAAGAGCCCTTGATGAGATCAGAGCGGAGCTCGAATTCTTGGGTGTCGGGTTTGTTGTAATACACCTGCTTTAGCGGTTCCGGAGAACAGGATGCTTACTCTAAATTGTGGACTGAGTTGATTGGCTTCTATCGCACTCGGCCCGAACTGGTCTGTACTAGATTCGAGACATAGGATCTATGCTCTTTTGCAAGAGTTAGTGCCGAGATAGAAATGATTGAAGCCGCGATAGACCTTCTGCTAGGTGCGCAGAATGAGGACGGCGGATGGGGCGCCGTAAAAGGGAAACGCAGTAATACAGAGTCAACTTCATTTGCGCTGATGGCGTTGAAATCACTCGACGACAAGCCCTTTAATCGACAGACGGCTGCGGGGCTGAAGTGGTTGCTTCAGCACCAGAGAGACGATGGCAGTTGGTCCCTCAATGACGCGTCGAAACAAAGCTCTTGGACCACTCCTATCGCGGTGCTCGCGCTATTACCTTTTCAGGATCAAAGGGAGCATGCCTTGAGGGCGGCGAAATGGGTTTTGACGCAAGAGGGAGGAAAGCCCGGCTGGGTGGCATCGCTCTTGGTCCGGTTGTCCCTAGTTAAGAAAATGACTGAACTTGATCCTTACCTCAGCGGGTGGTCCTGGACCGCGGGAGCCTTCAGCTGGGTAGAACCCACCAGTTACTCGTTAATGGCGCTAAAGAAGTTGAAGGGGAGCTTGGATGGAACTAATTGTGAGGAAAGAATTCGGCAGGGCGAACTGTTGATCTACGATCGGATGTGTGAAAACGGTGGGTGGAACTATGGAAACTCCAGGGTCTTGGGAGAGGCCTTGTGGCCCTATCCGGAGGTCACCGCTGTGGCTTTGATCGCGCTCCAAGACCGGGCGACAAACGATGCTAATCAAATAAGTTTGCGTGCTTTGGGCGTCATGATGCGGGAAGCCGCATCCGGCACGGCCCTAAGTTGGGGTATTCTTTGTTTAACGCTTTATAACCAGAACTTACAGGAATGGAAAAGGATTCTTGTGAAGAACTTTGAAAAGACGAGATTTCTCGGTGAAACTAAGGCGGTCGCGTTGGCACTGCTTGCTTCTGGAAAGGGGGCTAGTTTGTTTCGCGTCTGAGCTTGAATGATGAATCGCAGGGAGTTCATTAAAGTTTCGGCCGTAGCGTCGCTCTCCTCTCTTGCCGGCGGCTGCGGTCCATCGGTTCGTTGGGACCGAGATGCTTATCGAAAAACAGCGACTTCTCGGGTCGCGATTCTGGAGGCAAAGAGTTATCGAGCTTCGCTCGAGGATATCATTAGTCATGGAATCCATTTGTTCAAGCTTGATGTGAAAGGAAAACGAATCGTACTGAAACCGAACTTAGTCGAGTTTGACCCCAAGGGTGTAATTAATACCGATCCAGCGGTGATCGAAGCAGCCATAAGTTCGTTCAGAAGCTTGGGTGCCCGGGAGGTGGTGGTCGCCGAGGGACCCGGCCACCGGCGTGACAGCGAGTACCTCCTAACTGCTTCGGGGATCTATGATGTCATCAATGAACACAGAGCCCGCTATGTGGACCTGAATACGGACGATGTGCGTCGCACAAAACTGCGTAGTAGTTTTACCAACCTAAGCGAATTGTATCTTCCCGAAACGTTGTTCAATGCCGATCTACTGGTTTCGATGCCGAAGCTAAAAACCCATCACTGGGCTGGTGTGACACTTTCCTTAAAAAACATGTTCGGAGTTGTTCCCGGGTCGGTCTATGGTTGGCCTAAGAACGCACTCCATTGGGCAGGCATTCACGGAAGTATCTTAGACATTAATAGTTCACTGCCGATTCCGCAATTTGCTATTGTAGATGGGGTTGTTGGAATGGAGGGCAATGGGCCACTGCAGGGACAAGCTAGACACAGCGGCGTCCTGATTTTAGGTGATGATTTGGCCGCCGTGGATGCCACAGCGGCGAGGCTCATGACGATCGAGCCGAGAAAAATCGAATATCTCGAGATGGCTGGCCGTTTTCTAGGAAATATCTCCCACGAGAGAATCGAACTAGTGGGCGAACGATTGGAGCGTTTTCAGCAGAACTACCGGGTTATCGAACATTTTCAGGCGCTTAAGGTACTGACAGGATAGGGATAAAAGTAAAGATAACTGAAGGGCATGAAAAGAAAAGAGCCGGACTTTTATCCGGCTCTTTCTCTTTGGGCCATTACTCTGAAGAAAGACTAACTGGCCTGGTCGTCGGACGGTATCATCAGTTTTTGCCCGATGTAGATGTAGTTTGGGTTTTTCAGAGTATCTTTGTTTGCTTCGTAGATTCTTTCCCACTTGGACATCGAGTTGTAGAAGCGTTCGGCTAACTTGCTGAGAGTATCGCCTGCCTTTACCGTATACTCTTGAGCTGCAGACCTTGTTGTCTTGGCAGTGACAGAGGTGGCTGCCGGCTTTTCTGTCGAGGCAGGAATTTGTTTGGTAACCGGTTTGGCTCTTTCTTCCGCTGTGACGGTCTTGGCCTTGGTCTCGGCCGGAGCGGCTTTTTCTTTGGCTATCTCCGGGGCGGGCAGGGGTTCTGCTCGTGACGGTGTCGCCTTTGTTACCGCACTGGACTTGTACAACCGATCGATGTACCCCGAGCTATCTAATTCTTTGACGAAAGTAAGATCTACGAATTGTTCAGGCTTGGCTGACCGCGCATTTGCGTCTTTGGCCCCTAGCTCCCGCAAAATGATATCGATACCTTTGAGTGTCGGGTATGGTTTCTCTGGGATCAAAGCCTGAACGATGGATTCGTAGGCTTCCTCAAGAGCATCCGCGTCATCAGTCTTGAGATATTTCGCGAGAATAGTCAGAGATTCTTTTCGGTGTGTTTTCATGTAATGAATCGCTTCGACGAAACCACGCAAAATATTACGTACCAGGTCGGGCTGCGTCTTGATGAGATTTCGAGTTACGGCAAGTCCGGTGTGTTGATACTCCAGCCCAAGCATTTGCAGATCGGCTAAAGTGTTAAACCCCATCTTTTTGGCTTTAGCCGTCAGCGGTATAGCGATCATTACACCGTGAATTTTTCCTGTTTCCATTGCTGAAAATCGAGCTGGCTGGCTCCCGATTTGAAGGATCGACACATCCTTATCCGGTATCAGACCATATTTTTCCAAGGCATACCGAGTTGCGAAGTCGGAAGATGAACCAATCCGGCTGACAGCCACGGTCTTCCCCTTAAGCTGATCAGGACGAGTGATGTCCCGGGCCACGATGAGCTTGTAATCCATCGTGTTCAGGAACCCTCCAATCAGCACGATGCCAGATCCTTGGAGACTGCTCTGTATAACGGACGTTCCCGCCACCTGAGCGGCTGCAACGTCGCCGGAGATCAGTGTCTGGACAGTCCGGCTTCCCGCCTCGATGAAGATAAGTTGAACATCGAGACCATACTTTTTGAACAAACCTTGTTCGTAGGCGACCCAGGCCGGCGTCTGACTCGGGGAGATGCCGCTGTACGCAATGGCGATCTTCTTTAGCGGTTGGGCTGCCGGGTTTTCCGCAGCGACCGAAACCCATGGATGAGGCAAGGCAAACACTACTGCTCCAAAAGCTAAGACTGTCATGATCAACGGTTTCAATGTGGTCGGTGAGCTTCTCATTGTTATTCTCCTTTTTTCAAACTAAGGATAAATGATCTTAAGTTCTACTGAGACGAACCATTCCTGCTTTCAAACTAGCTCTCACTCGTTCGCGTGAATGTGCTAGATCGCCGACCTCGTCGTTTGATTGAAAGGAAACGGGCGTATTCAAATGCGCTCGGCTTAGATCGTTGCCTCTAGATTTTAACCCTAACAAGGGGCGGATAGTTTTGCTAGCGATCATGATGGACATGCTAACGCCGATGGAAGGCAAAGCCCGATTAGCCAACAATGGTTAGCAGAGTGCCGCAGACTGTTGGACTGGTTTCGGCTCAAACCCCCCAGTGAATGGCTCCTGT
>Ga0075419_10002614_pt1 | contig 11555 bp, 9 predicted proteins | sample SoiMetdeltSBSDD3_FD_76900 | JGI IMG/M metagenome (GOLD analysis project Ga0075419, IMG submission 76900) | Bulk soil microbial communities from a Populus tree surrounding site in Tennessee, USA - Soil MetaG P. deltoides SBSDD3 | ecosystem: Environmental > Terrestrial > Soil > Tree plantation... | reverse complement strand
GTACTTTACGATGATCCTGTTACAGGATATCCTAAAAACCTGGTTCGTGACGGCATTCCTGAATTAGCAGTTTATCCCGGCGGACAAACGATGCCTACCCCTTCAAAAATTGATTTCACTCCCGGTCAGCTTCTTGGTAGTGTTTCAGGTGAACTGGGTCTTCGTAAATTTTTAGAAGGTAGCGGACATCAGCTTGTAGTAACTTCTGATAAGGATGGAGCCAATTCAATCTTTGACCGCGAACTTCCTGATGCTGATGTTGTCATTTCTCAACCATTCTGGCCGGCCTATTTAACTGCTGAACGTATTGCTAAAGCAAAAAGACTAAAGCTTGCAATTACTGCAGGCATTGGTTCAGATCATGTGGATCTGCAAGCCGCCATGCAAAAAGGAATTACTGTCGCTGAAGTTACTTATTGTAATAGCATCAGCGTTGCCGAACATGTGGTGATGATGATCCTGTCCCTCGTTCGTAATTATATTCCGTCCTATAAATGGGTGTTAAAAGGTGGATGGAATATTGCCGATTGCGTTCAGCGATCATACGATATAGAAGGGATGACAATTGGCACTGTCGCTGCCGGACGCATTGGCCTGGCCGTATTACGTCGTTTAAAACCATTTGATGTCAAATTACATTATACAGATCGTCATCGCCTCTCAAAAGAAGTGGAAGAAGAATTGAATCTGACTTTTCATCCGAATGCTGAGTCATTGGTTAAAATTTGCGACGTAGTTACTATCAATTGTCCTTTACATCCCGAAACAGAAAATCTTTTCAATGCAGCACTCATCAGTAAAATGAAACGGGGTGCCTATTTGATAAATACTGCACGCGGAAAAATTTGTGATCGCGATGCTGTTGCACGGGCATTGGAGAGCGGCCAGCTTGCCGGGTATGCAGGTGATGTATGGTTTCCTCAGCCGGCTCCCAAAGATCATCCGTGGAGAACAATGCCTAATCATGGTATGACACCACACATTTCTGGTTCCAGTCTTTCAGCACAGGCCCGTTATGCTGCTGGCACTCGTGAAATACTTGAATGTTGGCTGCAAGGCAAATCAATACGTTCCGAGTATCTTATCGTAGACGGCGGCAAACTGGCGGGAACAGGGGCACATTCCTATAGTGAAGGCAATGCAACAAGTGGATCAGAAGAAGCTGTAAAATTTAAAGCGACTGAGAAACGGACATTGAACTAAAACTCAAAAGTTACAAGCTCTGGTAAATTCCGTACATCGAATTAAAGAAGTTTTGTATCTTGATCAGCGCAAACCAAAACACACACTCATGAATACCAAAACTGCTGCCATTGTTATTGGCCTCGCTTTTTTAGCGGTTGGCTTCTTAGGATTTGTATCTAATCCAATTGTCGGTGCTTCTCCTGATGCAATTTTTCATACTGACAAAGTGCACAATATCGTACACATAGTTAGCGGCGCTTTGTTTATCCTTATCGCAATAGCTGCACCTGCGTCTGCTTCTATTTTTTTAAAACTCTTCGGAATAGTTTATCTGGGTTTAGGGATTTATGGAATGGCAACAATGGGCTCTCTTGAAACGCAAGCGCTCTTGGGCTTCCTGCATGTGAATAAAGCAGATAATTATTTACACATAGGTCTGGGTATCGTCATTTTCCTTGCAGGGCTGGGACGCAGACCTTAAATAAACTGTTCAGCATTTTATTCAGTAGCGGCATGTTGGCGCACAGAAGAGGTTGTCATGTATAACAAGAATGATCAGCACAATGTGAAAGGGCATTTTGCAAGCTATGATGCAAAAAAACCTAATTGGCGATATTATTGGCTGGATTGATTTGCCCATTGAATTCTTTAGCTTTTATTAAATGCTGTTGATTTGCCGGATACGACTATTGAATCAATATCAATTTTACCATAAACAACTTTAACTGATGGCTTCCCTGCTTTCAGCATTACATTGCCAAAGCCAGATTCAGTTGAAAGAAAGCTGGTAAAGTCCCCAACTTTTGAATCGACATATAGTTTTTTTTCTATGGCGTCATATCGTACGCCGGTTAATGCCTGCAAATATCCATAACTTGACAATGCTCTTGCATACCAATGCCCGCATTCATATTCATTAAAAGGGTTTCGTATCCTCCCATCATAACGATTGCGTGATACACGAACAATATCCAATCCTTCATTTACATAGCCCATCAACATCAAATGCGAAGCTACCTGGTGCTCGATACCGGTCCATACTTCATCACTGTAAACAAATGGCAAAGAAAGTTTCCCTCCTTTTGGCCATGAACATAAAAGTAACCCTCCTTCATTGCCCAATGCAAATGATGGACGCTGTGGATTTGCATGCTCACTCAAATCCGGTTTAAGATTATATTTATGAATTGCTTTTAAATGCGATCTGATCTTTGCTGCATCTATCGGATCCTCCAGACCACACATTCTCGCTATCCATGCACCAAGTATTCCATCGGATAAACAACCTTTCCCGTATTGATATTTAGGTCCTTCTTTTTCCAGCAATTCTTTTGCTTCAGCAGAATACTGACCGCCAAAAGATTTTTCTGTCGCAGGATCTTTTGCTTTTAATCCTTTGGTTTGAATTTTTTGAATGAAAAATTCGCCATCATATAATTCTGTTTCAATAAATTTTTTTCCTGATAATGCCAATGTTTTATAATGCGAAACATTTATACCAAGGAATTCACCCATGACCACAATTGCATTCAATGCGCCGAGATAAAAGCTCATATGCATACCGTCCGGTCCCCAAAACTCAATATCATAAGTGTTATGATGGGGCTCTTCAATAATTCCTTTTTCATTCGGATCCCATGTGCGAATGCAATAATCCATACTTGATCTCGCCATAGGAAATATTTTGCGAAGCCATTCGTTATCACCACTGATCCTCCATTCACGATATGCTTTCATAATACCACCCAATTGTCCGTCAGCGGCTGCATGAAATTCATGAGTGGCCGGCGCTATGGGAAGTACCGATCTGAAATTCTGATGCCCTTCTTCATTCTGGCTTTCGCAAAATTCCGTATTGCGCAAACTTCTTTCCAAAGCGGGAAATAAATGCGGAATAGCTTGTGCATAGTTCCAAACATGTGTACATGAACCATGACAGCAGCCGTTTTGGTCTGCACAGCCTTCGAAATTCCAGAGCCTGCCGTCATACTGTCGCATCACCGTTGGGGATTTTAATATTGTAAGGTTTGATGCAACAGCTTCGATAACTTCCGATGGTAATGTGCTTTTATAAAATGCTTCTTTGAATAGCAGGCTATTTTTCTTCAGATCATCATAGTGCTGCGACCAATATTCGATCAGCTCATTGATATTTTTGAATTTACTGCTGTACCACGGTTTGAAATATTTTTCATTGAAATTCTTATCATATTTATCGAGAGAAATATCCGAGGGTGAATTGCAGCAGCCGGTTGATGGATCGCACTTTTCTTTTGGTTTTCCAACAGTGCCATGCGTTTGATCAGAATCCGGTGTGTACCAGGCAATCATTACCTTGATCGTTCTTTCATTACCAGCGGCCAATTTGAAAGGAACATACAATGATGCGCCCGGTGCATTTGACTCCACCGGTGGCACAGATCGTACTTCCGCATTCTTTACTGCATTCCATGCCATAGTGATCGGGTCCCACCAGCCGCCGCGAAACCAACAATGATCAACTATGGTTGAATCATCATTAGTAAAGAAAGACATATCGGTACGAAAGGGTTTCTCTTTTGTCCCTTCTTCTGTTAATATGAATCCATTCTTTGCAGGAGAAATTTTATTTCTCCCCTGGTTGATCCTTACAAAGTTTTTTGTGTTAAAGGAAAAGATTGCATCAAGAGTTTTAATTCCCGTATTTACAAAATGATACTCCAATGCAGCGACAGGCAAACTTGAATTATCATCATCAGTTGGAATAAAAGGACTCCAACCGGTAACTTCTACTTTTAAGGGAAGATCATTATCAGAAATATCAAGATGACCGAACGGGAAACGGGCTAAAAAGGATGCATTACGAAAATGAGGCAACCCCGTTGTTAACCCTGTTGAGCCGTTCCCTGCATCGCGTTGCCCAAATTTTTTCCAGTCAGGTACTGGACCTTCAAGTAGTTTGGCGCCTTTGGCAAATCCTTTTACCGAAATAGCAGCAAACATTCCCGGCTCATTAAACATATCGGGTTTGTTCTTAATCGAAACATGAGAAATCGCCCCGGTACCTTCCATACAGATCATGCCTGCGCCGATTCCGCCCATTGGGAATGCTACGCGACTCAAATACTCGTTCGTGTATGCCTCATTATATTTTCTTTTTGCAGCGGTATTGTAGTTTATTTGTTGCGTATTGCTGGCTTTCTGCTCATTTGCATGCAACACGTTTGCAGGAAAAAGTGCAGCGGCAGACCCGGTTACACTGATTTGTTTTAGAAAAGATCTGCGCCCGGTCTTATTTTTCATGTGATAAATTTTGGTATCCGAAGATAACTATTTAAGCAAGTTTTTAAGAGCTGCTATTTTTGTGATCCTGAAAATTAAAATATGGTTGAACTTTCTGTAAGGGAGATCCAGCACAGCGATATTGAACCACTCTCTGATTATTGGTTCAAATCAGATCCTGAGTTTTTAATTGGCATGGGGGTTGATCTTTCTAAAATGCCAACAAGAGAAGAATGGAAACAAATGCTTCTTGAACAGATCGATCAATCCTATGAAAACAAAAAATCTTATTGTATTATTTGGTTAGTTAATGATGAACCTGTCGGCCATTCAAATGTAAACAGGATAATTTTTGGTAAAGAAGCATACATGCACTTGCATATCTGGCAAAAAGACAACAGAACAAAAGGCCTGGGATTACAATTTGTAAAAATGGCCCTGCCATGGTTCTTTGAAAAAATGCAATTGCAAAAAATCTGTTGCGAGCCCTATGCATTGAACCCTGCTCCAAATAAAACGATGGAGAAACTCGGATTTGAATTTATTAACGAATACATCACCGTTCCCGGCTGGATAAATTTTGAACAACCAGTAAAACATTGGGAACTTACTTTCGAAAAGTTCAAAGAATTTTATTCTCAATGATTGTTTTAATATAGAAATCTTGAAATCAGGAACTTCAAAATCTTTATCTTCCCATTCTAAATAAATCTATATGCAGCTAAAACGTTCGCTTACAGTTTGCGCAGCCATCATTACACATATTTCCCTTTTCGGACAAAAAGATCCAAAAACCACTGAAATATGGACCCCCGAACCCAAGGTAGTTACACCAGGTAAAACGAATACCGATGCACCATCAGATGCTGTTATACTTTTCAATGGAACATCAGGCTCCAACTGGAAACATAAAAATGGGGATGATGCCAAATGGACGGTTGCCGATAATGCTTTTACCGTAAAACCAGGAACAGGTGATATTCAAAGCAAACAAAAATTTGGAGATTGCCAGTTGCATATCGAATGGAAAATTGCATCAAATGTAACGGGTGATGGCCAGAACCGTGGTAACAGTGGAATTTTTTTAATGGGGCATTACGAGGTACAGGTACTTGATAATTATAATAACATAAATAAGACATATGTGAATGGACAGGCTGCAAGCACTTACAAACAAAGCCCGCCATTGGTAAATGCCTGTAAGGCACCCGGTGAATGGCAGACGTATGATATTGTTTTTACTGCACCACGTTTTAGTGAGAAAGGCTATGTGATCGAACCTGCGCGAATTACTGTACTACATAATGGAGTGCTTGTTCAAAACAATACTACCATTTGGGGAACCACTTTCTATATCGGCTCACCATTTTATGAAAAACATGATTCCAAAGAACCGCTCATGCTTCAGGATCATGGTAATACTACAAGTTTTCGTAATATTTGGATAAGGGAATTATAAATCAAATAGTATGAAAGAGTTTTTTGTGCTTCCATTGTTATTCGGAGTGCTTTTGTGCACGGCACAAGCACCAGGCGGAGAGACTTTATTCCGTAATGTGAATGTCATTCCAATGACTGAAGAAACTGTGGTAAAGAATCAGGATGTGTTGGTGAAAAATGGGGTGATAATAGCAATCGGCAATACAGGTGCAGTAAAATATAAAAAAGATACCCGCATCATTGAAGCCAATGGCAAATACCTGATTCCCGGTCTTGCAGAAATACATGCACATGTGCCGCCTGTTGATGATATCGAGCCAATGAAGGAAGTGCTTAAACTTTTTTTATACAATGGTATCACGACCATTCGGGGCATGCTCGGTCATCCCCGCCATTTGGAATTGCGCAGTAAAATTCAAAGTGGTGAGATCATTGGTCCGCATTTTTATACCTCGGGCCCTTCATTCAATGGCAATAGCGTAAAAACTCCGGAGGCCGGCGCTGAGATGGTAAGAAATCAAAAACAAGCGGGTTATGATTTTTTAAAACTGCATCCGGGTCTTACAAAAGAAAATTTTGCAGCCATTGCGAAAACAGCCAAAGAGGTGAATATTCCATTTGCAGGGCATGTTTCTTTTGATGTAGGTGTTTGGCGTGCAATTGAAGCAGGCTATGCTTCCATTGATCATCTTGATGGTTTTGTCGAAAGCCTTGTGCCTGGAATTGAAACTATACCTGAACAACAAGCCGGCTCATTCGCCATGTACATTGCAAAAAATGCAGATGAAAAAAGAATTCCTGCGTTGATGAAAGCATTGAAAGAAAAAAATATTTGGGTGGTACCAACCCAGTCGTTGGCAGAAAGATGGTTCAGTCCTCAAAAAGATGCAGATGCATTTGCCCGTGAGCCTGAAATGATCTACATGAAAGAAGAAACGTTGAAGAATTGGATAAATAGCAAAAAGAGCATAATGGCAAACCCGAATTACAACGCAGATGAAATAAACAACTTTATTGCACTAAGAAGAAAACTAATTTATGAATGTCAGAAAAATGGAGTTGGCCTTTTGCTGGGTAGCGATGGCCCACAAGTTTTTAATGTCCCCGGTTTTTCTGTTCATCATGAATTAAGATATATGGTTGATGCAGGACTTACACCTTACCAGGCATTACAAAGCGGCACAGTAAATGTTGCAAACTATTTTAACCTGAAAAATAGCGGTATGATAAAACCAGGTTATGTTTCTGATCTTGTTTTGCTTGATGCCAATCCTCTTGAAAATATTGAGAACACAAAAAAGATCGCTGGTGTTATGCTTGGTAAAAACTGGATATCAAAAGAGGAAATAACTGCAGAACTTAAGAAATTAGAAAAGCCAAAACAGTTCTAATTCTTTTCCTTCAATAACCCTTCGACAATTGCTGAAAATACTTTCTTATATTCTTCAAAGTATTGTTTAGTACCCGGCCCGTAAAAAACACTATGTATATCTCTAACATTTCCTTTTCTATCAAGAAAGATACTGGTAGGGAATGCACGAATTGGCGTTATTTGAGGCAATGTCTTTTCTGTTTTTTGTTCATCAGTTGAAGTAACTCCGGTTATCAGCATCGGATATTGAACATTAAAAAGCTTTTGAAATTTGCTTAAACTTTTTCTTGAACGTTCAATGTCCGTTGAATATTCATACGCAAGTGAAACTATTTCCACTCCCCTGCTGCGGTTCTGATTGTAAAAATCACTCAGGAATTTTGTTTCATCCATACAATTCGGGCACCAGCTACCCATTATTTGCACAATAACAACTTTATTTTTAAAACGTTCATCATTTATCGAAACGGGTTTCCCCTCAAGGTCATTAAAAGTAAAGTTCAGTTTATTTTCTCCTGCCTTAAGTTTGGTGGGTTGATCCTGTACAGGCTCTTTCACATTCTTGTCTTTTACTGCGCTCCATGTTTCTTTCCCATTAAAGCCAGATAAGTAAACGCCACCGGAGATCCTTTCGGCGCTGTTGATCTTTGCATAAAAAGTATACGCATGGGCACCGTCAAATGTTGAAAGCTTTAATGAATCACCTGTAACGATCCCTTCAAGAAAACGATAATCACCGGTAGGTGTTATAAAACTGCCAGTAAGATTGTCTCCATTTTGTTCAAACTCAGCAACTGCTTTTCTTGGAGTTCCATTTGCTCTTGTGACGGTAACATCCCATTTACCTGAAATATTATATTTAGCGCTTCCCTGTGTTTTTGCAAACCTGAAATTCTGATTTGGAATTGCATAGAATTGCCAATGCTGAAAATCTCCGCTTGTTCCTTTTATCCAGGTCCCCTGCAAATTTCCATTCGCATTTCTTTTTGTTTTAAAGCTCGATTCAAAAACCGGCATAGAAAAATTTACAGAATCATCAGTAACTGTTACAGGACTTATTCTGATCTTCTCATCAGCGTTTGTTACGTAAATAACAGTTTCTCCGTTTTCTTTTGCCACCTGCATATTAAAAACAACAGTATTGTTATCCTGTCGTACTAAATAAGCTGTGTAATTACGTGGCAATTCATTTTGGCCAGTTGCCGGTAAAAACATCATAGCAAGTCCAACTATTACCAATATCCTGCTCATTGACAAATTTTTCATTATGCAATATCGGTAAAAGACAAAAAAGCCTGCCAAAAAGTTGGCAGGCCTGTTAAATACTTTACAGAATACTTGATCTTTTATTTCGCATCCGCTTTTAGCTGGTGATAATTAGGCTGATACTTCTCTTTGCGCAGAATACTTAGCAGATCCTTTTCAAGACTTGTTATCGGAAATTCAATGATCCGGCCAATTTCTACGCCTTTCTGCTCAATTATTATTGTTGGCACCCTAACTATGTTTTTACCAGCTTCTTCATGTTGCGGGCTTTTTTTATAAAGACTGTCCTTGTTACTTACCATGACCATCGTAAGATTTTTCATGGGGAAATTACAACAGTCAAGCATCTTCAGAACACGTGGTATTTCTCTTTTACTATCACCGCACCATGTGCCCATAAAGATGGTGATCGATTTATCGGCCAGTAGAGGACGGATAAAATTGCAGGTAAATGAATCAACGAGATAAGAATCATAGTTTGAGTTGAACCAATCGGCAAACGGTGCCTTCAGTAGTGCTGATCTTGTGCATTTACCGAAAAGCATATCATTGCCACGGGAATCTTTGCTTAATTGGTTTACTGAACCAGGATTTACAGGATTTCTGGAAACAGAACATGAACAAATAGTAAATAATGAAGCGAATATGATGATATATGTTTTCATGATGAAAATTTTTTAGATGAAATAATATGACTTCGTCGGCGGACTACAGACTATTGACCACAGGAGACAAGTAAGACATCAATCTATAACTAATCATGTTAACAAGGAAGTCATCACCGTTGGTCTGTGGACTGTCGACCGTGGTCCAAAATATTGCTCACGCAATTGGCGGATGGAATGGAGAGTCGATAAAGCTTTCGCTTAATTCAGTAGTATATTCTGTAAAGCAATTAGAAGATGAAAGAACGATCTGCGGAATAGTAATAAAAGATCTTGGCGTGAACTCATTTAATTTTTCGTTTAATGTAATTTTTGACAGATCATTTTTAGAGGAATCATCTTCATGATGAGTAAATAGGGAAACAAGATGATCATCGCAACCGCAATCGGGTTTGTTTTGTATTATCTCTGCCTGCCATTTACAATAAATATAGCTGGCCACCTTTCCGAATTGGAGGCTTAGAAACACTGTCATTAATAATATGGCGCTGATCCTGCGTTTCATTGCGGAATCCAAATTAATAAAAAATCTTAGCTTTAAGGCCACCAGTAATAAATCTATTATGAGAAACTTAATTATCGTAATTATACTTTTTGCATTGTCTCAAACTGTTATTGCCCAGAATTTCGATTCAGTAAACATAAAAACCACCAAAGTCGCTGGTTCAGTTTATATGCTTGAGGGTTCGGGCGGAAATATTGGCGTATTGGTAGGAAATGACGGTGTGATCCTCGTGGATGATCAATTCGCGCCACTATCGGAAAAAATAAAAAAGGCGATAGCATCGATCAGTGACAAACCTATCAAGTTTATCATCAACACACATTTTCATGGGGATCATTCTGACGGTAATAAAGTGTTTGGTGGCGAAGGTGCTATCATCGTTGCACACGAAAATGCCCGGAAAAGAATGTCAACAGATTATTTTTTTAAAGCGTTTAAGCAGGAACAAAAGGCGATGACCTATGAGGGATTACCAAAAATAACTTTTGCTCAATCGCTTACTTTCAATATGAATGGGGAAACGGTGCAGGTCATCCATATAAAAGATGCACATACCGATGGTGATGCTGCTATTTATTTCAAAGAATCAAATGTGCTTCATGCAGGTGATGCATTTGTAAGGTATGGCCTGCCATTTATTGACGACCAGGGTGGAGGAACGATAGATGGCATGATAAACGGCGCTGAACAAATGCTGAAAATTATCAATAATGACACAAAGATCATTCCCGGGCACGGACAGCTCAGCAGCAAAAAAGATCTGCAGGATTATAAAAAAATGCTGCAAACAGTAAGAGACAGAGTGGTTAATGGAATAAAAGCTGGCAAAACAATGGATCAGATCATTACCACCGATCCCGCCAAAGAATTCAATACAGTTTTTGACAAAATATTTTTTGTTCAATCTGTTTATAACTCGCTAAAGAAATAAGATTCATTTTCCAAGATTCTCAAACATATCCTTTGCCATTGCTGGCAGGTCATATTCTTCTTTCCAGCCCCAATCATTTCTTGCCACAGAATCGTCAATGCTTTGTGGCCAACTATCGGCAATGGCCTGTCGATAATCGGGCTTATGCGATATCTTAAAATCGGGGATGTGTTTTTTTATTTCCAAGCCAATTTCCTTCGGGGAAAAGCTCATCCCCGAAATATTATAAGAAGTTCTTATCGAGATTTTATCTGCTGGCGCCTCCATTAATTCAATTGTTGCACGGATAGCATCGGGCATATACATCATAGGCAGGTAAGTATCTTCAGTCAAAAAACATTCATATTTTTTTTCTTCCAATGACTCATAAAAAATTTCTATTGCATAATCGGTAGTACCGCCGCCTGGCGGAGATTTATAGGAAATAAGACCAGGGTAACGAAGGCTACGAACATCTACTCCAAAACGCTGATGAAAATAGTTGCACCAGAATTCTCCAGCGTATTTACTAATGCCGTAAACAGTTGTCGGTTCTATAATGGTTTGCTGCGGACAATTTTTCTTTGGACTTGTAGGACCAAACACCGCAATAGATGATGGCCAGTAAACCTTGTGCATTTTTTCTTCTCTGGCAATATCCAGAACATTCAATAAACCCTGCATATTCAAATGCCATGCAAGACCGGGGTTTTTTTCGCCGGTTGCCGAAAGAATAGCTGCCAATTGATAGATCTGCGTAATGCCCTGGCGTATCACCTGTACATGCAGCATTTCCTTATTCATTACATCTAAACTTACATACGGCCCCGTACCATGGAGCAATTCATTTTGTTCACGAAGATCAGATGCAACAACGTTCGCATTGCCATAGATTTTTCGTAAAGCAAGTGTCAACTCCACCCCTATTTGTCCCGAAGCACCGATGACGAG
>Ga0075419_10002608_pt1 | contig 11567 bp, 7 predicted proteins | sample SoiMetdeltSBSDD3_FD_76900 | JGI IMG/M metagenome (GOLD analysis project Ga0075419, IMG submission 76900) | Bulk soil microbial communities from a Populus tree surrounding site in Tennessee, USA - Soil MetaG P. deltoides SBSDD3 | ecosystem: Environmental > Terrestrial > Soil > Tree plantation... | reverse complement strand
TCCATGCCGGCCTTAAGCATCGGGAGACATGACGATGAGTCACCGTCCGGGTCGCGCCACGCTGTTTGGCGCGCTGATCTGCGTGACGGTAATCGGGTGGCAGGGTGTCCCAGTTACGACGCTCGCCAAACCGCTGGACCGGAGCGGCCGATACTTCCCCTGTCTACGACTTCATTGACGGAAGGGGACAGCCGGTGCGGCGAATCAAGCTCCCCAAGCGTGCCCGGCTGCTTGGATTGGGGCGAGGGACTCTGTATCTGGTGCGGATAGACGATGACGACTTGCAGTACCTGCAGCGGTTCCGACTTCCTTGAGTCAGGCCGCCCGCTCGGTTCGGGGGAGCCCGGCCCGGTGCATGATCTCGATGGCTTCCGGCCCGCTCAGGGTCTCCCGGTCGAGCAGGGCCTCCGCCAGCGCTTCCAGGGCGGGGCGGTTGACCCTCATGCAATCGAGCACGGTCGCGTAGGACGATTCGAGAATCGCGCGCACGTCCTGGTCCATCCGGATGTGGGTGTCGCTGCTGACCGGGCCGGAGTCGGGGTCGAACACGATCAGCCCGGTGGTCGGGCCCATGCCGAGTCGGTAGACCATCTGCTTGGCAATACGGGTGGTGTGCTGCAGGTCGCTCGAGGCCCCGCTGGTAATCTTGCCGGTGCCATAGGCCACCTCTTCCGCCGCGCGCCCGCCCAGTCCCTTGAGGATCTGCCCCTCGAGGTACTCCCGCGAGGAGAGGTGGCTCTCGTGGTCAGGCTGAAAGAACGCGACCCCCATCGCGCCGCCTCGCGGCTGAATGGTGACCTTGTGGAGCGGATCTGCGGGACAGTACAGCACCCCGGCGAGCGCGTGTCCCGCCTCATGAAGGGCGACCAGCTTCCGCTCCGAGTCGGAGACCGCAAATCCTTCCCGGGCACGGCCGAGGAGGACTCGATCGCGGGCTTCTTCGATGTGGCTCCAGGTGACCGAGGCGCTTCCGGTCTTGACCGCGAGAATGGCGGCCTCGTTCAGCAGTCCCGCCAGCTCGGCGCCGCTGGTCCCCGTCATGAGCCGGGCGAGCCGGGTCAGGTCGACGTCGGCGTCGAGCGGCACGCCGCGATCCCTGACATGCAGCGCCAGAATCTCCTCCCGTTCGGAGACGGTGGGAAGCGCCACGGTCACACTGCGATCGAAGCGTCCCTTCCTGAGCAGCGCCGGGTCCAGATCCTGGGCACGATTGGTCGCACCGATCACCACCACGCCGACGCTCGGGTCGAAGCCATCGAGCTCGACCAGGAACTGATTGAGTGTGCGATCGTCCTCGTTATGCCCGTGCTCGCGTCCCCGGCGTCCTCCCAGAGTGTCGATTTCGTCGATGAAGATCACGGCTCCCCCCGCCTTCCGCGCTTTCCGGAAGAGAGTCTTGATCCGCTGCACACCCTGGCCGACGTAGGTGCCGGTAAAATCACTTCCGCTCGCGACATAGCAGGGCACCCCTGCCTCTCCGGCCAGAGCCCGCGCCATCAGCGTCTTGCCGGTGCCTGGAGGTCCCTCCAGCAGGAGACCCTTTGGAATCCGGGCTCCCATCGCCGCGAACTTCTGGGGCTCCTTCAGGAAAGTCACGATCTCCTGGAGATCTGCGAGAGCGCCGGTGTTTCCTGCAACATCATCGAAGGTGACGGCGGTACCGGCGGTAGAACCCGCTTCGGTGTCCACCTTGCCGCCGCCGAGCTGCCGCCGGAGCGCGCCTACCATGATCAGGACGATACTGAGCGTGGCGATGAGGCCGATAATCAGTCCGGCATCGAGAGGCTTGGGAAGAAAAGTCACCCCAATGCCTGCATCGGTTGCGGCCGTTATGAGCGGCGCGACGTCGGTGGAGGGATAGACGATTCGGACCTCGGTGACGATTCCCTTGCGGGCAGCCAGCCATCCGCGAACTTCTTTGCCGGGCCTGACTTGAATCGAGTCGAGACCGCCGGTCTGAATCGCACCCACCAGAGCTCCATACGACATCGTTTGCGGGGCGGGGGGAGTCGGGCGGGTTAGGGCAAAGGCAACCACCCCAATCAAGAGGACGAGACTCGTCCCGAAGATGAAAATGGGCAAACGCAATCTGCGGACACCGCGCGAGAATGCCAGGAAGATGCTGCCCATCGGGACTCCTGCGATTGGAAAACTTTGGCAGAATTACGGGTTGCGTGAGCAGATTGTTGCAGGGAATGTGCCCGGGAAAAGGTGAATGGGAGTTGGGAACTGGGGGTTGGGAGCTATTCCCCAAACCCAATCTCCCATCTCCCAACCCCTAATTTGGAGCCGCTCATGAAAAAATACTTGGCCCTCTTCTTCGCTCTCCCGATCGCGCTGTCGGCGCAGACCACACCCGTCACCATTCGCGCGGGTCTTCTCCTCGACGGGCGGGGCGGGGAGGTCCGGGATGCGCTCATCACCGTCGTCGACGGCAAGATCCGGTCGGTCGGCCCCTATCAGAGTGGCTCGCCGACCTACGATCTCTCCCGCCACACCGTGCTTCCGGGTCTGATCGATGCGCACGTACATCTGACCGGATACATCACCAGCCGGGGTCGGGTCCACATCCCGGGTGACGGAGACACTCCGGCCCAGGCGGATAGCGCGGCGAAAGCCAACGCCAAGATGATCCTCGAGGCCGGCTTTACGACAGTGCAGAGCATGGGGTCGGGGGGAGACAAGTCGCTACGAGACGCCATTGCCGCCGGGATGATTCCAGGCCCTCGCGTCCTGACCTCCCTCAACCCGATCGGAAATGCGTCGCTTACCCCGGAGCGGCTTCGGGAAATTGTGGACTCGCTGAAATCCCAAGGGGCCGATTTCGTGAAGATTTTCGCGTCGAAAAGCATCAGAGAGGGTGGAGGGCAGACTCTTTCCGACGGGCAGCTCCTGGCGGTCTGCGGCGCGGCGCGCAACGCGGGCCTCCGGAGCGTGGTGCATGCGCATTCACCGGAGAGCATCCGCGCCGCCGTCCTGGCTGGGTGCGACTGGGTGGAACACGGGGCGCTCGCCACCGATGACGCCCTGCGGCTCATGGCGGATCGCGGAGTGTTCTACGATCCGCAATGCGCTCTCGTGCTCAGGAATTATCTCGACCACCGGTCCTGGTTCGAAGGAACCGGGAATTTCACCGCGGAAGGGTTTGCGTTCATGGAACGGGCGCTGCCGACGTTTCCCAGGCTGCTGCGCACCGCGCTCGGAATCCCGAAGCTCTCCCTCGTCTACGGGACCGACGCCGTGGCGGGAGCACACGGGAAGAATGCGGAAGACCTGATCTGCCGGGTTCGTGAGGCCGGCCAGCCGGCCATGGACGCGATCATCACCGCCACCTCGCGGAATGCCGCCGCCATCGGACTCGGCCGCAGCATTGGATCCATCCTGCCGGGATTCGAAGCGGACCTGATCGCGCTGGAAGGCAACCCGCTCCGGGAGATCGAAGCGGTGCGGCGGGTGGCATTCGTGATGAAAGGGGGGGCAGTCTTCAAGAGGCAATGAGGCAAAGAGGCAAAGAGGCAAAGGCAAGCGAGCTTTGCCTCCTTGCCTCGTTGCCTCTGTTTCTTACCCGGCTTTCGACCTCGCCTTGCGCTGGTACATCACCCGATCGCAGCGGCGCTCCAGCTCGAGCAGACCTTCGGACGGATTGTCACCGATCTCGTCCCCCTGCAGAAACGCCACGCCAAAGGAGATAGTCACTTTGACGGTGCCGCCCTTGTCGTCGTCGATTCGAAGTCTTCGCACCGCCCGGTCGATACGCTCAGCCACCTGGTGGGCGACCTCGGTCGTCGTTTCGGGAAGGAGCATGAAGATCTCGTCGCCGCCGTACCGGCAGACGACATCGGAATGCCGGAGGTGCTTCTGGAAGCACGCCGCAACGCCGCGAATGACCCGATCCCCGACCAGGTGCCCGTATTTGGTATTGAACGCCTTGAAGTCGTCGATATCGGCGAAGATCCCGGCGGTCTGGCCCAGCGTCCGGGCCGCCTTTTCCAGCTCCACAACCGCCCGCATGTCGAATTCCTTGCGGGAGAGGAGGCTGCCGGTCAGCACGTCGTGATTGGCGCCAAGAATGTTCTCGATCTGTTCGGTGCCGATCGCGATATGGGCAATGAGCCGATCGGGGTGCACCGGTTTGACCAGATAGCCGGATGCTCCCCCGGCCTTGAGTGCTGCGGCTTGCACCTCTTCCCGCTCGTCCGCGGACAGGTAGAACGCCACCACCGGATGGCGGGCGATACTCCGGGCATAGCGGAGCAGCGCGGTCCCGTTCATCCGTCCCCGAAGATTCAGATCGACGAACAGGATCGCCGGACCCTCGAGGGTGTGGATGGAATTGATGGTTTCCAGGGCGTTGGTTGCGGTGACGACAGGATGGGAGATCCCGGAGGCGCGAAGCACCCGGACCGTCGTGTCCAAAAAATCCACGTTGTCATCCACCATGAGGACGGTGGGAGTGACCGTGGGAGTGAGCGTTTTCATGCTTATCGGCGCTCCTGCGCGTCGGGGCGCGCTGGTTATTCCTAAAATAGGGCACCTCGCGAGTTTGGGGCAACGCGTCGGCTGTTTGTAGTTGACGACTGTGACGCGATTTCAGGCACACCTGGGGTTATTCGGCTCGCACGGTGCGCGCTAGCGGACCCGTACCGTTACCTCCCTACGCTTGGGCAGTCCCACCTCCGGCGGCGCGTCCGGAAAGCCGAATTGCAGGGTGAGGGAACCGGCCGCCTTCGGGGTGAACTCGAAGTCGTAAATCTCGCCGGGCTCGAACAGGAGACTTGCCGGGCGGCTGGTCGCCTGATGAGCGGGGACCGTAGCGCCATCTTTGGCGAGAAGCCGCCATTCGAGAGGCGTGGTTCCGTCCAGGAGCTTCACCACCGTGTTCACGTCTCCCGTCATGTTGATCAGTCGAAAGCGGTAAGTCGTTCCGGCGCGAAGGTCCATCGGACCGGGTTCCGCCTTGCCGTTGAGTACCGTTGGCGCGAAGGGGCCGGAAATGACGTTGATGGTCGGGCCGCCGGTCGAGAACATCAGGATCCGATCCGTTTCGGGATCGAATTGCTCCCCCGGCTCGAGTACCACCAGCGGAGCATAGAGACCGGAGCTGATCTGCTGGTCTTCGTTGAAATGCGAGTGATACATGAACGTCCCGGCGCGGGGAGGTGTGAAGCGCACCGTGATCGAGTCGCCGGGACGAACCGACGGGAGAATCTCCTTGTCCTGTCCGCTCCAGTCGGGCACACCATCGGGAAAACTCTCCAGCTCGATGCCGTGCCAGTGCACGGCCGCGCGCTCCCGAGATTGATTCACGATGGTCACGGCCACGGGCTTACCCCGCTCGAGGACCAGCGTCGGCCCCGGAGGTGTCGGCAGGGTCTCCGTCGACGCTTCCTCCTTCGATCCACCCAGCACATACGCGAAGCCCGTGTGGGTGCCATACACCCCATCCTTCTGGCGAACCAGGAGCCGGATCGCACGCGGCGCGCGGGTCTCCACCGTCGCCGGTCCACGCGGAGCGACACGGATGCCGAGGACGAGGCCATACATCTGGTGGGGACGGTCGGAATCATGGTGGGACAGCGCCGCCTCATCGAAGGCGCCGCGGTCGGTATCCAGCGACGCAATATGAGAGACGTGTCCGATGAAATGGCAATGATAGATCCAGTTTCCCGGACGGGTCGGCGACCACGCCAGGGTCATCGTCTGATTTGGCCTGATGGTTTCGGTGACGGCGAGTCGCTGCGCCTCGCGGCGGTACAGCGTGTCCCGCACTCCGTCGCCCCTGGCTTCCATCTGGAAATAGAAGCCGTGCAGATGCATCGGGTGATCCGCCTCGGTGAGGTTGATGACGTGCCAGCGCACCGAGTCGCCCTGGACCAGGTCGATCCGCTCGGTGTGGGGCCAGGAAAGCCCGTTCATCGCCATGGTGGCGCGGCCGATTCCGGTCCGACTGGTCGAATCCAGCGTGAACCACCAGGAGATCAGGAATACCCGATCCTGGTATCGCGGCGAAGCGCCCGCCGGATCCACCACAATCGCGCCATTGAGCTCGGCATCCTTCTCCTGCCGGAATCCGAAGGCTCCGGGGTCGGACCGCGCGGTGTAGTAGAAGGTGCCGGGTTCGGTGGCGTCGAAGCTGACTTCCCGTTCGGCGCCGGGACCGAGCTCGAGGCTGTCGGCCCGTCCGCGCTTGGCGCCGAATCCGTAGACCGTGAGGGGCCGGCCCAGCGTATTCCGCAGTGAGACCCGGACCTGGGTGCCCACCGGGACCCTGATCAACGGCCCGGGATTCGACAGTGGCTGGCCCGGCTCTCCCCACGCGGCGACCTCGAGGCCTCTCCCCTTCGGGCCCTCCGGATACCACATCCCGGTACGCGCCTCGAGGCGTATGCTGTGGACCTTGCCGTGTCTGGTCCCCGCGGGGCGCCGATTGTCGTTCGCTGCAATAGCCGGGAGGGCGGTTCCCGAATGCCCCGGCTCGGACGCGGGGCCTGCAAGAATGGAACTCACCGTGAGAAGGAAATGCAGCATCACGCACCTCGATGGTTTCGGGGGGAACTCTACAAGCTATGCCCCAAACCTGGGTTCCGAAATAGCCGGGGGCGCTACAGCCTCCCGTCGAAGTAGAGGTCGAATCGCCAGCCGGTGGGCGACCGCATCGCCCGCGAAAGATCCATCCGCACCAGTCCGTCGATGAGGCTTGCCCCCACCCCGGCGCCGATCAGCGGCTTGCCGCGCGAAAAATCGGCACGCGGTCCCGCCCAGCCGATGTCGCTGAATGCGGTAATCCTCACCGCGGGGAAGGTGTTTCCCACTTCGAGGCGCCCTCGCCAAAAGGCGGCTCCGGCGATCACCGCCCCGTCGTACCCCCGCAGGGTCGCGGGGCCGCCCAGATAGAATCGGCTCTGCAGTGGTGCGGTCCCCGTCGTCACGCCCGCGGCGGCTTCGACCGCGACCGCCAGCAGCGCGCGGGGCGTGACGATCGCTCGGACGGCCGCGCTTCCGCGGCCGAATTCGTAGTCACCAGCCGCTGCGTCGAGAGTGATGTCACCACCCACCTGGATGGTCCGGGAGAGCGGCTTGTTACCGTGCAGGGCAAGAACGGCCCCCACCTGATCGGCTCGATCGGCGAGAACATTGGTTCGGAAATGCCGGTCCTGGTCGAAGAGATGCGGCAGGCTGAAATCGGTCTCGACCTGGGCCGCTTTCTGCTGTTCGGCGTAGATCCGCCAGCTCCACCATCCCGTCTCGGTATTGCGCCCCGTGAGCTCGATTCCCAGGCTGCGGAAGTAATCGCCGTCATCTCTTTGGGCGAGGACTCCCCAGATGCTGTTCACGACTCCGAACGGGCGGGTGTCGGGATTCACGGTGGCGAGCCGCCGATATCCGCCGAACCGGAAACTGGAGCGCTGACCGGTGAGAGAAGCGCCGACCTCGGCGTTGGGAACCAGATCGCCAAACCCGATTCGCCCCAGCGCGTCCAGCCGAAACCGGCCGGACTGGAGCGCTCCGTCGATTCCGAGCGACAATCCTTCGACCCGGTTGAACCGCGCGTTCCGCAGGACTGCCCGGAGATTCCCTGGAATTTCCACCCGGGGCACACCCGGAGCGCCGGGAAGCGCGCCGATCGCGTCCGCCAGCCCGCGAAGCTCGGATTCGGTGATGAGGTCCCCCATCTGGAGCACGGGCTCGCCCAGGGTGGGGCTGGTGAGAAGTGAGAGCGTATCAGGCGGCACGATCACTTCCAGCGTGGTATCTCGGCGCCTGCCGAGACTCATACAGCTCTCGATCCGGCTCCTCTCGGAAATCGTGTCACGGCACTGCCGACGGATGGTCCTGAGGCTGTCGCGCAGGGCGCGCCAGTGTTCGGCGTCACGCTCCGGCTCACCCTCCCGTGGGCGAACGGTCCCTGCGGGCCGGAAGGTGCTCCCTTCGGGCGGAGGGGTGCCCCCTTCGACCTCGTAGTCGGAATACACCCGCTCGAACTTGACCGGAACCCCCAGCCAGGAACCGGCGTTACCGATCGCGTCCAGCGCCGCATAGCGCAGCATCCACCAACGATCCTCGTAGAGCCCATACTCCATGGTGATAAACTTGATTTCGCCCTGCGCATTGACCCACCCCGGAACATCCTTCATGTCCTCCGCGTCGCTATCGCGCCGCATATCGTACTTCCGGGCGGGACGGAACACTGCGCGGACCAGACCGTAGGTGTCGGCGTCGAACCAGAGCGCGCCCGCCATGAGCTTCCACTCCGGGCGGCGCGGGGTGATCTCGAGCTTGAGGAGACGGATTCGCTTTCCGCTCGCGAGGGTGATGACGGTGGTATCACCGATGGCATAGCGGTAGTCCTGCTCGCCACCCTGCCGGAGCGGGTAGACGAAGCCGTCCGCATCCGACCCCAGCATCCCGAGGTAATCCTCGGCGGGATTCACGACCAGCCAGCGGACATTGGAATCCAGATCGTCCGGCACCTTTTCACCCCGGGTGATGGCCGGAAGGGCCTGCCGGGCGCCGGTGACGGTGATAGTGCTCTTCCCGTCGCGCTTCCAGGCGATGCTGGCCGAGAGCTCCTGGTGGAAGAGCATCCGGTCCCGGGAAAGGGCCCGGATGCCGGCGCCCATGCGCTGGGTGACCGTGGCGGTGTAGGAGGTGACCAAACGCTCATTCCGCTCCCGTGCCGCCCGGGCGCGGCGGACCAGGTCGGCGGTAGCCTCGTTGGCATAGCTGTCGGTCGGATTGCCCTGCGGGGATGCTTCAGGGGCCTGAAACAAGGCCAAGGCCAGCAGGAGTGGTTGCATAGTGAGACAACGTACGGCCCCTGCGGTGGGATGGTTTCTACAGAGTGCTAACCGCTAACCGCTAACCGCTAACCGCTAACTGCTAACCACTAACCCCTAACCCCTAACCCCTAACCGCTACCACTAAAGCGAACGGCTGGCCCAGGAGCAGCCAGCCGTCAGCCGTTAGCAGATAGCCGTCAGCATCCCTTACGGAATCACCCTCACGGTATTCGACGTGGAGCTGGCGCGGTGGGCCGCCTCGTCGTTCACCCTGAGCGTCTGCATCATCCGGGTAAAGGTGGGGGCAAGGGCATCGGCATATCGGGTCGGTGCCACTGCAACCGCATAGATCACGTGGCCGTCGGTCAACCCCCGGGTGAACACCGTGACCGTCTCGTCCTCCCCCGTTACCGGCGATCGTCCGGTGAGGTCCACCGAATAGCCGGGCTCACCGTCGATGGTTTCCCTACGTGCTGAGCCCGGCTCGGCCCGCAGGTGGGTATTGGTGTTGAGAATAGTGCGCACCAGATCGTCGGTCGCATCTTCGAGATAGGCCCGGGGCGGATTGGTCCGGTTCTCGAACGGGGCATAATTGCGCTGGAGGCTCGCCGCCCATCGGTCATTGTCTCCCTCGAACGGCGCATAGTGATTGATGATTACCCCGTAGTGGAGCGTCTGCCGGCCGTTGGCGGCCGTCACCACCCCACCCTCGGGTGCGATCGTGGTCGCCTGGCCCGATGTAGAATAGGCGCGCCAGTTATTGGGATAATCGATGGTGAAAAACCCGTTCGGCTGGGTGTACCGGGCCAGTCGCGCCGAGGGTGCCGTTACCGTCACCGTGACCGGCTGGGTCGTTGGATCGTTCACGACCACGCCGCTCGACTGGGTGATAACCTGGGCCGGTGCGTTGCCCAATCGCTGGAGACGAAACTGGATGTTGCTGAAATTGCCCACGAGCTGCGGAGCACCGGTGCCGAGCGTACCCGCGAGGGTCCGGATCCGCTGTCCCCGGTCGGAAGCGGGAGGGTGGCTGCTGAAAAACTGGGCCAGTTTCCCGGGCTCACGTCCCTGTTGCGCCTGCAGCAGCTCGAAGAGTGTCGCCATGGCGAGCGGGTCGTAGCCGGCTCGAAACATCATCTGGGCGCCGACCTGGTCCGCCTGGTACTCGTCATCCCGGCTGAACTTCAGAAACACGGCATTGAGACCGACGCCACCGATCGCGTTGAGCATCTGCGCGGTACTACCAGTCGGTTTCCCAAACAGTCCGCCGAGCAGCCCGACCCCTCCCTGAGCCAGGGTTGCCTTCGATGCCTGGTGGGTCCCGTGCCGAAGCGCCACGTGCGCCATCTCGTGAGCCAGCACGCCGGCGAGCTCGGCCTCACTCCGCGCCGCCTGGATCAGCCCGCGATTGACATACATCGGGCCGCCGGGCAGAGCGAATGCGTTGATCTCCTCGGCGTTCACCGCCTTGATCCGATAGGGGTATCGTGCGCCGGGCGCCTGCGCCGCGAGCCGGGTGATGATCCGGTTCAGATAATTGTTGGTGACGGGATCGTTGAGCAGCTGCAGCTGCTTTTCGGCTTCGATAGCCGATTGACGACCGATTTCGACGTCCTGCTGCACCGAAAAGAGATTGAAGCCGGGCTGCGGCTGTCGAACGGTCTGCGCAAAAGCCTGCGCGCTCAACGGTCCGATAGCAACGAGACCCGCGAGCAGTGCGGCCGGTACGAAATGGGCTTTTCTCATCGTGCGACCTTCCGTGAAGGAGTAACTCGTCCTGAAGACAGACCGCTTCCGGTCCCAGAGAGTTTGACGGCCCATCATGAATAAGAGACACAGCGGAGTTTCGGGGAGGCGGGAATGGGGAAGGGTGTGCGGGAACAAGCCACCAGCGGCGTGTGTTTTTGATCGAACCAGAGTGCGTCACTCAGGTATGATGAGACTCCTTCGCCGCGTGAGCGTCGTGATTTCGGCCGGCCTTCTTACAACGCAGGTATCGGCCCAGAACCCTGGCCTGGCGCGGACCGGATTTCCGGGGCAGCTCGGTTACCTGCTCGCACAGGCCAGCAGCGGTTTTACCGAGATCCGGGGCGACTCGATCGGACCCGATGCGTGGCGGGGACGTTACCGGCTGGTCGCCGAGCTCGACAGCGTGACGGCCTTTGGTGCGACCAGCATCTCAGTGCTGTCCCGGCAGCACGCCGATGGGAGGCCAGGCAAGACCATCGTGGGCGTCTTTCCAGTCGCGCTCGTCGGGCCGGCCGCCGACTCCACGACCTTCATGAGTTTCCAGGGACTCATCTCCGCCACCGTACCGTCATGGCAAAAACGCGGGCCGGGAAATTGGAGCGAGTGCCCCGATCCGCACCGCGGACGCGAGGTGTTGCTCTTTCGGACCAAGACCGCCAGCGGCGAATCGCTCCTGGCCCTCAGCATCACCGTCCACCCCGATCCGGCCTGCTCCTGACCCAATCAGTCGGGTGACACGGCAGTTGCACGGAGCCCGCGAAACTGCAGCACATGCTCCTTCCCAAGCTTGTACTGCTTTTCGGCTACCGGATCGATTTCTCGGATGGTGAATCCGACATCCCAGACTGACCCACCCACTTCGCTTGCCGAGCTCGGCGCCCAGGCAAATTCGATCCGGCCCTCCCCGCTCTCGCCCGGCTGCAGGGTGAACTTCGGGTCGAAGCTGGCGCTGCTGATGACTCCGATGCTACCGACGGCGCCGGGTCCGACCAGATACCGGTTGCCGCGATCGTCCGTGGCCATGCCGGAGGCATCCAC
>Ga0075419_10002606_pt1 | contig 11571 bp, 10 predicted proteins | sample SoiMetdeltSBSDD3_FD_76900 | JGI IMG/M metagenome (GOLD analysis project Ga0075419, IMG submission 76900) | Bulk soil microbial communities from a Populus tree surrounding site in Tennessee, USA - Soil MetaG P. deltoides SBSDD3 | ecosystem: Environmental > Terrestrial > Soil > Tree plantation... | reverse complement strand
TCTATCTTTTAGAATTCATTTATCTGTTCAAGTATTATTTATATTAATCATATGTTTTGTTATTTATCAGATAAACAGATGAATATGAAATTCCTCTTTATATCAATATTAATTGTAACATTAGTTATACCTGCAATGGATTCCCAGATTTTTTCACTAGCTTTCGCTCAATCTTCTGACAAATATTTCAAAGGTGCTGAAGCACCTTTTATTCCACCTCCTGAATCCGAACGAATTCCAAAAGCTCCACCAAGTGATGGTATATCAATAAATACTCTTCCTCTAGGGGGTTTAGAAGATACGGTGAAAGAGAATGGGGGAGAAGAGAAAGACAGAGATAGACTTCCGCCTTTGACTGAAAGAGAAATCAAAGAATTGCCATTTGACAATATCAATGATTCTGCTCTAACAGATTTAAAAATTATTTCAACTAATACATCATACACGGATCCTATAAAGAGTATCGCAGGCGAAATAATAAAAAATGATATTATTATTTTGGACGATGATAATATTAATTCGTTTAATTCTTCAAAGATCAAAAATAAATTTGATGATACTCAGTTAGAACAAATATTTATAGCTCAAGATATGTCTCAAGATTTGGAAACGAACATCAAAACCAGTAAAACGGAAATGATCTCAAATATAACTAGAGACCAAAAGGATGATGATAATATAATATCTTCGTCAGTGATACCAAACCCTGATATACTTACTCTTATTAATAATACCAAAGTTAATTCTACTGTTATTAAAGCCGCAGAAGAAGGACAACAAACACCAGCAACTGATGAGCTAACAAAAGAAGATAGAAATATTACTAAAATAGGAACACAAAATAATGAAGATGATTTAGAAGATGAAGGTAAAACTATAACAATTGAAGAAATTCCCATGAAATCAGAAGAATCTCATAATGAATGGACTACAGAAGGAAATGTTACAATAAAAGGCTTGCTAAAAGTAAATAATACCAGTGAAGATTCCAAGGTACCAACCTCTTCAGAATTACCTGATGGACCTGAACAAGAGAATAACCTTCCTTAGAAGACACACCAGAAGTGATTACAAAAAAGGAAAACAAAATAAAGATCTTAAAAGTTTGTAATGATGAAATAGATAATGATTTAGATGAATTATAGATGAGAAACATCAGTGTAACAATAAATAAAATAATTATTTTTTGATCTCACACCTTGGCTTAAAATTAGTAGGCTATTAAAAAATTTATGTTAGTGAGTACAAATTTTTAGAGAAAAAACCCTAAATATTATATGAGTAGAATATTGTTAAAATTGTGTGGTTGTTGGTTTATAAGTATTATTAGAAAGGTCTATTATCCAGAATATTTTAGTATTATATTAGATTAAGTTTTATCCAACTGAGATTAAAAGAAAATGGAGAAAAATTATGGTTGAAATGATTGGAGCAAAGGCATTGATTACTTCTTTAGAAAAAGAGGGAGTAGATATTGTTTTTGGGTTACCAGGTGGTGCTAACTTGCCAATTTATGATGAATTGGTAGATGCGAATTTTCGACATGTTTTGGTAAGACATGAACAAGCAGCTGCACACATGGCCGATGGTTATGCACGAATAAAAAGAAAAGCAGGAGTTTGCATGGCAACTTCTGGTCCTGGAGCTACTAATCTAATAACAGGAATAGCTACAGCCCATGCAGATTCTATACCCATGGTCGCAATTACAGGCCAAGTACCAGTAGCAATGATTGGTAAAGATGCTTTTCAGGAAACTGATATAATTGGAATAGCTAATCCTTGTACAAAATATGCATTCCAACCACGAAAAGCGGTTGAGATTCCTGAAATTGTAAAAAAGGCTTTTTATATTACTGAGAGTGGGAGGCCAGGACCTGTTTTAGTAGATATACCAAAAGATGTACAACAAGAGAAGACAGAAATAGAATTTCCTGATCTAATTAAAGTGAGAGGCTATAAACCTGCTTTCGATCCTGATTTGTCACAAATAGAAAAGGCTCTTGGTCTAATTATGAAGGCAGAAAAACCAATCATTATGGCGGGAGGAGGTGTAATTCTTTCAGGTGCTTTCAATGAATTACAAGCATTAGCAGAAATATTAATGTGTCCTGTTGTTACAACTTTTAAAGGAAAAGGCGCTTTTCCTGAAAATCATCCGCTGGCAATGGGACCAATTGGTATGCATGGACATGCTGAAGCAAATAAAATAATTATAGAAGCAGATTGTATAATTGCAATTGGTGCTAGATTTTCTGATCGATCAGTTGGAAGATTTGATGAGTTTGGTAAAGGCATGAGTATTATTCATTTAGACGTCGATCCGGCAGAAATTGGGAAAAATAAGTCTGTGGACGTTGCAGTAGTCGGTGATGTTAAATCGTCTTTAAGAACACTAGTCAAGATGCTAACGTCAAAGGGAATAAGAAACGACCCAGATAATTCTTGGCTAAAGAGACGAAAGGAGCTTATTGAGTATTATACAAGTACTATAAAAGATTATTCTAGAGAGATTACTGCCAAAAAGACGCTTAAAAAATTACGTGAATTATTACCAGCTGAAGCTATAGTAACTACAGAAGTAGGACAATGTCAAATGTGGGCTTCTTTGCACTTTGACGTTATAACGCCAGGAACTTTTTTTAGTTCAACAGGTCTAGGTACGATGGGATTTGGGTTTCCCGCATCAATAGGAGCAAAAGCAGCCAAACCTGATGTGCCCGTTATTGATATAGCTGGAGATGGATCTTTTAATATGACAGAAAATTCTCTAGCAGTGTCAGTATTAGAGAAACTTCCAGTCATTGTATTTTTACTCAACAACTACATGTTAGGAATGGTTGCGCAGTGGCAAAGAACTTTTTACAATAGAAGATATATGGGTGTGGAACAGAATCGTTGTCCTGATTATGTGAAATTAGCGGAATCCTATGGTGCACAAGGTCTGAGAGTTCAATCTTTAAATGAATTAGAAAAAGCCATTAAAGCTGGACTTAGTTCAGATGTGGCCACAGTAATAGATATTCCGATAGATCCCGAAGAAGATGTTTATCCTTTTGTTGCTCCTGGTTCAGGATTAAAAGATATGATTGTCGGAGGCTAAATTAAGATGTCATCATACGATTCTGATATGGATAGCTCCGAAAAGAAAACATTACCGTATAGGATATTATCTGTAATTGTAGACAATAAGCCTGGAGTTCTATTTAGGGTTACTAATTTGTTTAGGGCAAGAAATTTTAACATTGAAAGTATAACAGTTGGTACAACAGAACAACATGATATATCAAGAATGACTATTGCAATTCAAAGCGATTCTCGAACAACAGATCAGTTGGTAAAACAACTTAGCAAGTTAATTGATATTATAGAAGTTAGAATACTGGATACAGGAAATACAGTGTTTAGAGAACTTGCCTTAATAAAAATGAAGGCACATAACCCAACCTCCAGAATGGAAATTACTCATTTTTCAAATATATTCAGAGCAAAAATTCTAGATGTCAGTAAAGATTCTATGGTGGTTGAGATAACAGGAACACCTGACAAGATCGATGCTTTTAAGAGCATTGTGGATCCCTATGGAATCATTCAAATTGCAAGAACTGGTATTTCTGCATTACCTCGAGGAGTTTAAAGATGGATAAAAAGAGTAGCAAAAACTTTAAAAGTAATCCTCCTACTGGCAATCAAATACGAATTTTTGATACAACATTAAGAGATGGTGAACAGACTCCAGGTGTCTCAGTAAATCCAGAAAAAAAAATTAAAATAGCATCAAGACTAGATGAACTAGGCGTTGATGCAATTGAGGCGGGCTTTCCTATTGTTTCTCAAGGAGAAAGAGAAGCTATAAAGACAATTGCTAAACAAGGATTAAATGCTAACATTTATGGGCTTGCTAGATCGGTCCAAGCCGATATAGATGCGGCATTAGCTTGCGATCTAGAATATCTCCATACTTTTATTGCTACATCTGATATTCACATGAAATATAAATTAAATATGACTCAAGAACAAGTGTTAGAACATGCTATTTGGGCAGTTGAGTATGCAAAAAAACACGGGCTCCAAGTGGAATTTTCAGCAGAGGATGCAACTCGTTCAGATAGAGGTTTTTTGATTCGAGTTTTTAAATCAGTTGAAGAAGCTGGAGCAGATCGCATTGATATACCAGATACAGTTGGGTACGCTACCCCAGAATATATATCTAGTTTAGTAGAAGAGGTTGCAAATAATATATCATTACCAATTAGCATGCATTGTCATGATGATTTTGGTCAGGCGGTTGCTAATTCACTTGCTGGTATCAATTCAGGTGCAAATTGTGCTCATGTAACTATAAATGGCATAGGTGAGAGAGCAGGGAATGCATCTCTTGAAGAATTTGTAATGTCATTGCATTGTCTCTATAATAAAAAAACAAATATACGAACACAACTATTATACGAAACATCTAAATTTGTATCCAATACAATGGGAATAATTGTGCAACCGAATAAAGCAATAATCGGGGAAAATGCTTTTGGTCATGAATCTGGAATCCACACCCATGGGATTATAAATAATCCTTTAACTTATGAGCCTATTAGTCCTGAACTTGTTGGAAGGAAAAGATGGTTACAAGCTGGCAAACATGCAGGTGCTCATGGGATCAAAGCAATGTTAAATGAGTTTGGTGTAGAACCAACTGCAGAAGAATTACAAAAAATTGTTGAAGAGCAAAAAATTATTTCCGATAAAGGAAAATCTATCACTACTGCAGAATTGTTATCAATTTCAGGACATGTAATGGGAAACAGAAAATTTGAAGAAAAATTTACGTTACATGATTTCCATATTGTTACAGGTTTAAATATTATACCAACAGCAGTTATACAATTAAGTACACAAGGGAAGGAATATATTGCATCAGAAATAGGAGTTGGACCAGTTGATTCTGCTCTCAAAGCCATCCAAAAAATAGCTGTTGAAGTTGCTAAAATAAAAGTCAGAGAATATAGACTTGAATCCATCACAGGTGGATCAGATGCCTTAGCAGAGGTTTCAGTAAAAGTTGAAGACAGTTTTGGAAATGTCGTTTCTGCTAGGAAATCAGGAGCAGATGTCGTCGTTGCTTCCGTTCAAGCAATGATGGATGCAATCAACAAGGTAATGCTAAGAAAAGTTTTAGAATCTTAAATTACTCCTTTTCTATCTATATGTAGGTTTATTTTTCATCCTTCATTCTCCACCTTTAATAATTTTTCAAAAGTTAATTAAGAATATTTTTGTTTATTCAGTAATTTTTTACACTATTTTTCTAAGATCTTCTAAAGAGGGAAACATTTTTTCATTGATAATAGTAGTATCTATGTATGCGCTTTAAATATCTCAAAAAACAGTCATATTTTGATGATGAGTTGTAAAGAATAAGAAATCTTTTAAAATATTTCCCCCGATTTTTATTAGTTTGTCATTATAGATCTAGATTGATTAAAAATCATTTAGAACAGACTTCACTAGAATTTTATGTTACAAAATTTATTTACTTAAATTATTATAGCTCTATGTCGATATTAACTAATATGATTTATTGTTACTTATCACGTGAAGTAAAAGGTTCAATTAAATCATTGATTATATAATTTTTAATCGTATTCATTGTTCCTCTGTTTTACCATAAATATGCATATCTAAGTTCCTATTCTAGAAAATCAATGTGTTAAACAATTTTTCAAGACTATGAACTTTCATTGTTGCATTCAATACATTAGAATAAATCTGTCTCTATATTATTCTATTATAATAGATATAGATTAAGAATTGATTGTATCTTTTCTTTTCCTTCAAAATCACTCTACTGCCAATTTCCGTCTCTATGCTAGAGCATCAATAAATCATATATTCAATTAGAAAATTAATATATCGATATCTCTTTTTCTTTGTTGAAGGATGAGAGTAGATCATATAGCTATTGCAGTTAAAAATGTAGAAGAAGCTTTAAAAAATTACAAAAATATTCTTCATATAGATAAAATTGAGATGGAAGAGGTTCCTAATGAAAAGGTCCGTGTAGTAATGCTCAATTTAGAAGACACCCGTATAGAACTTCTAGAACCTACTGCTGAGAATAGTCCTATTTCAAAATTCCTAAATGAAAAAGGAGAGGGAATCCATCATATTGCCATAACTGCAGACAATATCGAGGAAGACGTTGATAGAGCACAGAAAAATGGAATGAGATTTTTGGGGGGAATAAGAACTGGTTCTTACGGTCGTAAGATAACATTTATTCATCCTAAATCACTGAATGGAGTGTTAACAGAATTTTGTCAATCGTCACAAGACAGGTAAAAAATTTTAACTGCGGGTATTCTAATAAATTTAATCCGCTTCAATGTTTGCAATATAATAGTATTCGGAAAAGGATAGCAGAGGCTATAAAATTATTATAAGTTATAAAAAATCGATTAACATTCTAGTAAATTCACTCGTTGAGAGTTTTCCTCCAATGTCTATTGTCTTATAATTTTGTTTTAAGAGGGAAGTAATTGCAGTTTCAATTCTTGTTGCCTCAGTAAATAATAATGGATCTCTAAATTTTTCTGCTATCCACTCGAACATCATTTTTATACTAAGAAAGATAGAGGAGGGATTAGCAATATTTTTTCCGGCAATATCGAAAGCAGCACCATGTACTGGTTCAAACAAAGAGAAATTTTGACCAATATTACCTGCTGGACCCATTCCTAATCCTCCAACGACCTGTGCTGCTTCATCAGATAAAATATCACCAAAAAGATTAGTAGTAACAATAACATCAAAACTCTCCGGGTTTCTTATTAAATTCATAGCACAAGCGTCGACATATAGTTCACTATATTCTATTTGAGGAAATTTGGTAGATACTTCTCTACAAATATTTTTAAATAATCCATCACTCTTTCTCAATACGTTGGCTTTATGAACTGAAACAACCTTCTTCTTTTTACCGCGCATTACCGCAGTTTTAAAAGCATATTCTGCAATTCTTCTAGAAGCTTTTTCTGTTGTAACTCTAAGAGCAACAACTGTATCGGTATCAGCATAAAATTCCCAACCTAAGTAGACATCCTCTGTATTTTCTCGAACAGTAACTAAATCTACATTTTCTGCAATGGATTTAATATTAGGAAAAGATTTAGCAGGTCTAATATTTGCATATAGGTCAAAAAGTCGTCTTAAGACTATAATAACATCTGCAGCACTTTCACCTACGGGAGCTTTCAAGCATGCATCACTTTTTTTTATTGCATCGAGTGTAAAATCAGGTAAAGCTTTACCAAATTTCGCTAAGGCATAGTCTCCTGCATCCACCTCAGTAAGATTGAACTTGACCGATGTTTTATCGTTCATATATTCCAGAAGCATTTTAGCACTCTTCATTAATTCTGGGCCTATTCCATCCCCTGGAATCAATGAGATGTTGTATTTCGTCATCCCAAGTAAATATTGTGATATAATTGTTTTAAATATTGTTTTGTTAAACTTAGTAAATCATCCTTGTTTTTACAGGATGAAAGAAGACTAAAAAACACTTGTAGTGAATTCATCTATTAATTTTAGCCAGTTCTCTTATTTTTTCCACATATTTTAATAAAATATTTTATTTTAGAATTATCAATATTATTTTTTTGTGTCCACAGTAGGTTTTGTAATGGGTATTGCAAACTAAATTCAAAAAAAGTTAATAGTTCTAATTTATACACACGGATTCTGTTATTATACATTATAAAAATATAATTAGTGTTTTGTATTTGTTGTCCTACATTCTAAACAAGTGGAAACATATAAGTAAATTATATGCAAGCAATTAGAATGAGATCTTTGGCTCATACCTACCAAATACAGATTGAAAAGCGTCGCTAATTTCACCTAAGGTAACTCTATTTTTAACTGCATTTATAATATGAGGCATTAGATTTTGATTGTCTTTTTCAGCGTTCTTTACCAAAAGTTCGATGGCATGATCAACCTTGCTTTTATCTCTTTTTATCCTTAGCTGCTTTAACCTTGCTATTCGTTTTTTTTCAATTTCTGGATCTATTACATTTAGTAAAGGTTCTACATCATGTTGGTCTTGGAATTTATTCACTCCAACTATAATCCTTTTTTGTTCATCTATCTCTTTTTTTAAGGAGTATGCATTCTGTCTTATTTCGTCCTGAAAGAATCCTTTTTCGACTGCAGAAAGTGCTCCACCTATCCTGTCTATCCTTTTGAGGTATTTATCTACTTCATCCTCTATTTTATTAGTTAAAAATTCTACATAATATGATCCACCTAATGGATCCACAGTTTTTGTTACTCCTGTTTCTGTAGCTATCATTTGTTGTGTTCTCAAAGCAATTTTAACAGATTCTTCAGTTGGCAAAGCTAATGCTTCATCTTTAGAATTTGTATGTAAAGATTGGCATCCTCCTAAGACAGCTGCAAGGGCTTCAGTAGTAACTCGTACAATATTATTATCAACTTGTTGAGCAGTCAATGACTCTCCGCTAGTTTGGACGTGAAAACGTAAAGTTATTGATTTATCATCTTTAGCATGAAATCTTTCTTTCATTATTTTAGCATAGATTCTTCTCGCTGCTCTAAATTTGGCTATCTCTTCGAAAAATTCCATAGTACAACAAAAGAAAAATGAAAGACGAGGGGCGAAATTGTCAATTTTAAGTCCTCGATCAAGACAAGTTTGGATATATTCAATTGCATTTGCAAATGTAAAGGCTAGTTCCTGAGTAGCATTCGAACCAGCTTCTCTTATATGATACCCAGAAATACTTATTGGATACCATTGAGGAACATATTCGGAACAGTATTGGATCATATCACCGATAAGTCGAAGAGAAGGTTTCGGTGGATATATGTAGGTATTTCTAGCAATATATTCTTTCATAATATCATTTTGAGTAGTTCCTCTTAAAGAAGCAGGATTTACACCTTGTGAATCTGCTACTGTTATATATAAGGATAATAGCGTAGCAGCAGTCGAATTAATTGTCATCGACGTACTAACCTTATCTAGGGGAATAGCATCAAAACACGCCATCATGTCTTCGATAGAACTAATTGCAACTCCAGTTCTTCCAACTTCACCTTCAGATTGTGGATTGTCAGAGTCTCTTCCAGTCTGAGTAGGTAAATCAAAAGCAAGAGACAAACCGGTTTGTCCATGATCTAAAAGAAACTTGAATCTTTTATTGGTTTCTTGGGCACTTCCAAACCCACTATACTGTCTCATGGTCCAAAGGCGCTGACGGTACATTGTATCATGAATTCCTCTAGTAAAAGGATATTTTCCTGGCTTCTCATCTTTTTCATTCTTCTTGGAAATATCGTTTCTATTGTAAACTTCTTTGACTGGAAAGCCTGAATCAGTCTTAATTTCTAATTTTTTTGACATTTGGATTTCATCTCCTAATATTTCTTTTTCTTTTCTATATAATTACTAAATGCATTCTTTAAGAGATAAGTCGTGATCTCTTCTGCTGCTTGAAATGGATCCATTTTTTTGTTTTGTATTTTGTCAATATAATTATGATAAGTGGGATGATCATTCAACATTCTTATGATTTTATCTTTAAGGATATTTAAAACCATATCTCTTAATTCTGTTTTTAATAATTCCTGATCCTTTTCTTTAAATTTGTCTATGTACTCATTGAGCATATTACGTATTGTTTCTGCAACTTCTCTTATACCCGTACCAGTTTTTGCGGAACATTTGAGTATAATAGGTTTTCTTTCAGTTTCCCCTATGAAATCCCTTATTGTATTATAAAGGGTATTTGCCCCTTCAAGATCTGCTTTATTTACAATATATATATCACCAATCTCAGTAATACCTGCCTTAACTGCTTGGACTTTGTCTCCAGTATTAGGAGTGAAAACTACAAGGGTAAGGTTTACAACTTTAGATACTTCTATTTCTAATTGACCGGCACCTACGCTTTCAACTATTATCAAATCATAACCTGCAGCATCAAGAATTCTAACAATATTTCTTAATGATCGGGAAATTCCACCTAATGCACCTCTGGAGGCAATACTTCTCATAAAGACATCTGATTTATTCATTAGATTAGATTGCATTCTAATCCTATCACCTAAAATAGCACCACCAGTAACTGGACTAGTAGGATCGACAGCAATTATTGCTATTTTATAATCATATTTTTTAAATTCATCTATTAATTTACCAATGAGAGTACTCTTGCCGGCACCGCCGGCACCTGTCAATCCAATAGTCATTGCTTTGCCTGTATTTTGAAAAATTTGGCTGACAATTGCTTGATACTCCCCTTCTTCATTATCAATTATCGAAATTGCTCTTGAAAGTGAACGTCTATCTCCTTTTAAAATTCCTTCAACTATTTTTAGCAAATATGTTCATCTCAACATTTTAAGATTCAGTTAGATATAAATAGAATTTTAAATAAACTTTTACATCGTAACGTTCGAATTTACCGGTAAATTCTTTATTATCAATTTGTTACTCTATAACTATTGTTTAAATAAGATAAAGATTTAAAATCCTATTTACTAATAATTATTGGTAGATATGACAATTAGCCAGAGTCAGGAAGTCAAACGCACGAGGGTTTTAGTTGCTAAATTGGGTTTAGACGGGCATGACCGAGGAGCCTTGGTTATTTGTAGAGCCTTAAGAGATGCAGGTATGGAAGTAATCTATTCTGGGTTATTTTGTACTCCTGAACAGGTTGCAAAAACTGCAATCGATGAGGACGTTGATGTTATCGCCATGAGTTTACTTAATGGAGCCCATTTAACACTATTTCCAAAAGTGGCAAAATTATTAAAAGATCAAGGGATTGATGACATCTTAATTATTGGCGGAGGTGTAATCCCAGCCAAGGATAAAAAGATATTAGAAAAGGAAGGAATTACAGGAAACTTTGGTCCAGGAACACCTCTTCATTTAATTATTAACCATATAAATTCCAATATCAAAAGAAAAAAAGAATTGTAAGATTAAATAAAAAGAATATGAAAAAATGTATGACCTACTAAGGTAAAGAGATATTTACAATATTTGATATGCTTATATTCTTACTAACTAGTATTCAACTAATAAAATAAAAAATGAAGTTATTTTTTCTTATTCCTTACCTCTCATCTTTGCATCAGTCATCAACGGGTGGTATTTTGTTCATTTCTAGAGGTGGGTATTTCTATAAATGGTGTCAAGCCCTGTCCTCCAGCACCCCCACCACCTGTTACCAAAGGCAATTTACCGTCCCATCTTTGTGTCTTAAGCCATTCTAGATAGGATGGGCTACTTTTCAATTGTTCATCAATAATTTTTATTGCAGCGGATTCACCTTCCGCTTTTAAAACATTTGCTTCTTTAAGGCCACTGGCTTGTGCTATTGCTGCTCTTTGTTCACCTATCGCCTTGGCCTCTGTTTGATTAGCTTCGATTTTGATTCTGAGTAATTCGTTTTGCGCTTGCAAAGCCCTTTGTTGAGCTTCCACTTTAGCTTCTATAGCTTTTGTGAACTGAGTGGAAAATCTGAATTCTGTAATTGAC
>Ga0075419_10002594_pt1 | contig 11595 bp, 10 predicted proteins | sample SoiMetdeltSBSDD3_FD_76900 | JGI IMG/M metagenome (GOLD analysis project Ga0075419, IMG submission 76900) | Bulk soil microbial communities from a Populus tree surrounding site in Tennessee, USA - Soil MetaG P. deltoides SBSDD3 | ecosystem: Environmental > Terrestrial > Soil > Tree plantation... | reverse complement strand
GACGCGATAGTAGAGTTGCGTGCGGAAATGATTGTCCTTGGTCCACTCGATTGGCCCTCCGCGCAGACCCTTGGTGTCGATCTTCAGGTTTTCCATGGCGGCGCGCACCTTGGCGGGGTCGGCCGGCCAGCCGGCGCCTATCAGCGCGGCTTCGATCGCCATGCCTCCGATCCAGCCTTCGGTCATGGTTTGTGCTGGAAATTTCGATCCGGCCTTACTGGCGGCGGCCTCGATCTCCTGGTGGATGGGCTGCTTTTCCTGGAACAGCGCGTTCGAATTGATGACGTAGAACTTCCCGTCCTTCAGTCGCGCGAGTTCGGCTTCGGCCTCGAGATGGCCCCAGGCAATGAAGTCGTCCTGCCAGCCGAGTTTGCGCAGCGCTTCCAGCGTCCGCACTTGCGTTACCCATGGCGCCCACGAATAGACCCAGTTCGGTCCGGCATCCTTGAGCTTTGTGGCGAAGGGCGTGTAATCCGCGGTCGGCGGCGGAATGACTTCCTGATCGACCGGCTCCATCCCCATCTTTTTCGAGAGCTCCATGGCGTAGTCCATCTCCCCGCGCGAGAGCGGGATCGCCATCGCTGAAAATCCTATCTTCACCGGACCCTTCGCCGTCGACTTGACGAATTCGAGCGTCGCGCGGCTGTCGAACTGCGAGGCATAGCCGGTGGTGCAGAACTGCAGCGGGTCGGCGGGCGGATAGACGCTTTGCGGACAGACGCCGCTCGCGAACAGAAGGGGCACGTTGGCATTCTTGCTTTCCCCGATTACGGGCGCGTAGGTCGAGGACAGGCTGGCATTCACCATCAGGACGACATTGTCCTGGGTGAGGAGCTTTTTCGTATTCGCCGCCGCCTTCGAAGGCTGTGCGCCATCGTCCTCGATTACCAGCTTGACCTGCTTCCCGTTGACGCCGCCACCCGCGTTGACTCGGTCAACATAAATGCGCAGGGCGTCGACCGCCGGCGCATAAGTGCTGGACGGCGGCCCGGTCAGCGCGGCCGTGATGCCAACGAGGTAAGCATCCTGGGCGGCTGCGGGCAGCATGATCGCGCAGGCGGCCAGGCCACCGACAAAAATCCTCCTAAGCATGATGTTCCTCCCTTTTTCATCTCGTTTGAAATTCTAGCGCGTTACGGGACCAGCACGCTGCCTGTGCTTGCGGCGATCAGCTGTTCCTCGCGGTCGTCATACATTGCCTCGACCAGATCCTTGAAGCGCTCGTACATCAGCTTGCGTTTGACCTTGCGCGTGGGCGTGATGGGTTCTCCTTCCTCCTCGGGGTCGAGGGCCTTGGGCAATATTCGGAACGACTTGATCTGCTCAACGCGGCGAGCTCGCGATTGACCTTGTCAAGCTCCGCGCGGATCAAGCGTGTAACCCGCGGATGCGCGGTGAGGCTGGTGAAACCGGTGTAGGCCACATCGTTTGCGCGCGCCCAGTCAGCGACCGTGTCGAAATCGATTTCCAAAATCGCCGTTAGATATTTCTTGCCATCACCGAAGACGATCGCCTCGGCAATGTAGGGGCTTGCCCGCAACGCATTCTCGATCAATGACGGCGAAATGGTCTTGCCGCCGGCAGTCACGATGAAATCACGAGCGCGGTCGATGAGCCGCAAGTTTCCATTACGCCATTCACCGACGTCGCCGGTGCGCAGCCAACCGTCAGCACGCTTGACTGCGCGGGTTGCCTCATCGGCTCGCCAATAGCGATCGAATAGATCGGGTCCGCGGACAAGGATTTCTCCATCCTGCGCCAAAGACACTTCAAGTCCCTCAACCGGCGCGCCGACATTGCCCGGGCGCGGGAAGGGGCCACGCTGTCCGGAAATGATGCCGCCGGCTTCTTCCGTCTGACCATACATCTCGACGACATTGACGCCGTACATGTGCCAGAGAGCGGCCGTTTCGGCCGGCAATCCGGCGCCGCCGCTGACCACCAGCTCCAGCTTGTCGAAGCCGAGCTTGTTCAAGATTGGCCGGAAGACCAAAGCTTGCACCACGCCATAGACCGCTTCCCGGGCAGCAGTCGCGCTGTTATCCCACCGCCGGCGGACGTGATCACGCGCGATACGCATCGCTGCTTCGTAGGCAACCCGCTTGAGCCGGCTCGAATTGAGCACGCTGACGAGCACATGGGAGGCGAATTTCTGCAAATAGCGCGGCACGGTGAACATCACTGTCGGCGCAACCTCGAATAGCGTGCCGGCAAAATCCTCCGGATTCTCTCCGAGGTGCGGCACCAGCTGCGAGATGAGGGGGAGGGTGATAGCGACGTCGCGGCCGAGCACATGGCACATCGGCAAAAAAACGACCGTTCTGTGAGGCCTTTCGCGCAGTGTCGGATATTGCGCGACGACCGTGTCGGCGGCGGCGAGATGCTTGCCGTGACTCACCAGCGCGCCTTTCGGATGGCCGGTGGTGCCCGAGGTGTAGACGATGAAGGCAGGATCGTCGGGTGAGAGGGGCGCGGTCTTCGTCTCGAGCCATTCGAGGTCGGTTTCGATACTGGTGCTCAGCAATTCGCGGAGGCGATGCAGCTTGGGATGCGCATAGCCAAACATTGCTGAATCATCGATCACGACAATTGCGCGCAGATCCGGAAGCTGATCAGCGATCGATAGGATCTTGTCGACGTACTCTTGGTCTTCGGCGATAAAGATCGAGGCGCCACCATCGCGCATCTGATAGTCGACCTCGGCCGCCGATGCGGTCGGGTAAATGCCATAGGAAATCGCCCCGAGCGACTGCACGGCCAGGTCGCAAAGCATCCATTCTTCGCAGACATCGCCCATGATCGCGGCGCGCTCGCCGCGCGCGAGCCCGAGACCTTCCAACGCAGCCGCGTATTGGGCAACCAGCGCGGCATAGTCCCGCCAACGGCGCTCGCGATAGATGCCGAATTGCTTCGAACGGAAAGCCACCAAATCGGGTATCTTGCGCGCCCGCTCGCATAACAGATGCAAAGCGGTCGTGCGGCGCAATCGTTCGCGATCGACCGTGATGGTCGCGGTCATGTGGCGCCCTTGCTTGCGCGGGGGTTCTGCCCAATCCTATAGTTCAATCGAATTCTAGGTTCTGTGCGCGGGCACGCAAGCACCGGCATGCAATCCTCGCGAGCCATCGAATTGTCCGGAGCCCGTATGGTGCTGCCCCAAGGCCGTCCCCCGTTTCGTGCCGATCATATCGGCAGCCTCCTACGCCCGGCGGTGTTACGCCAAGCTTTCCGCAAGCATGCCGGGCGGCAGATCAGCGGCGCTGAATTCACGCAACTGCAGGACCAATGTATCCGCGATGTTGTCGCTTTGCAGGAGCAGGTTGGCCTTCAAGTTGTGACCGACGGCGAATTCCGCCGCGGCTCTTACTGGGGACGTTTCGTCGAGCGTACGAATGGGTTCGAGATCAGGGCTGCTTCGTTCAAGTTTCGTGACGACAGCGGACATGAGGTCGAGTTCACCGCGCCATATGCCAAGGCTCGCATTGAACGGCTGCAACCGCTGGCACTCGATGAATTCATGTTCCTGCGCGACATGACAAAGGCCACCGGCAAGATCACATTGCCGGCACCCTCAACCATGCACTTTTATCGGTGTGACGATTTTGCCGATCGCGGCGTCTATTCCGATGTCGACCGGTTTTTCGAGGACCTGTCGAGAGTTTTTCAGCAAGAGATCGCGGAGCTTGCCGAGGCAGGCTGCCGCTATATCCAGCTCGACGAGGTGGCGGTGGCCTTGCTGTGTGATCCTACGATTCGGAACCAGATCGAACGGTCCGGCAGCGAGCCCGACGACCTTGTCGATCTTTACGTCAAAAGCATCAACGACGCGGTGGCACACTGTCCAGCGGACGTGGCAATCGGCGTCCACATGTGCCGCGGCAACTTCAAAGGCCACTACCTCGGCGTCGGGGGCTATGAATCGGTGGCAGAGCGCTTTTTTGCTGATACCAACGTCAATCACTTCCTCCTCGAATACGATACGCAACGTGCCGGCGATTTTGCGCCGCTGCGTTTCGTGCCGAAGACCAAAGGCGTTGTCCTCGGCCTCGTGAGCACCAAGACGCCCGTGCTCGAAAGCTTGAGCGATCTCAAGCGGCGTGCCGAGGAGGCCGCGCGCCATATCGACCTGGACCAATTGGCGATCAGCCCACAATGCGGGTTCGCCAGCACTGTGGCTGGAAATCCCCTTGCCGAAGCCGACGAGCGCGCGAAGCTCGCGCTGGTTGTTCAAGCCGCCAGGACCATCTGGAACTGATCAGGCGGCCCGCCTCGTCGGCCTCTCATCCGCCGCATCGAGCGCCGTATCGAGGACGCCGACGCGGTAGCGATAGACGAGCTCGCCGCCCTTCCAGCCGGTGAACAATAGGATACAAACAGCAACAAGCGACAGAATGAGACCCTTCGGCGCCGTCGCAGGCGGACCTTCGGTATAACGCGCGTAGAAGCTGTAAAGCTGTATGACAACGATTGCCACGTTTCCGCCTGCATGCCACCACGTGTCATTGAGCGCGCGGATGCGCTGATCGCCGAAGACGTCAATCAGCCCGACGACCGCCGCAACGGCGGCCATGGCAAGCCCGCCTCCAAGCAGCCAAAGTGCTGCCGTGGACCAGGCAGCCGATGCCGTCTGCCAATAAACAACGTCGCAAACAAATGTTGCAACGAATAGCGCAATAGGAAACGGAACCAGCATTGGGTGAATAGGATGTCCGGCAATGCTGACTGTGCTTTTCGGATTTGCTATGGGGAGGATCTCCTCCGTTGCCCCCTGTGAAACAATCAACGCAGCGTTGAATTTCCGGTTCCCGGTGCGCGATGCGGCGGCACAGTTCCAATGTTCGCAATACGACCCACGGAGTGATCAAAACGTTTCCTGAATGCGGATCCGAGCCGGCGGCGCATCGCAAAACTTTCGCTAAAGCCGGGGTGCGACCGTGTAACTGTATGTCTCTCCGCAGTCGCAGAGGAACGTTGTCGTCTCCTTTTCCGTGTTGGGAACGGGATAGGGCTCAAGTAGAGCGAGCCGCATTTTTTTCCCGTACTCCGGACAGACCACGCGCGGGATGGCCGGAGCAAGCTGGCGCAAGGCATGCAGGCGCCGGGTCAGCTCCCCAGTAAAATCCGTCGTGTGCTCGGAAAGCTCATAGCTGCGTGCCAGCCTTAGCCAGTGATGCTCAAGCTCGAAATAAGTCATCTGCTTCGCCTCGTCTTCTGTCCGTCTTGCACGCGACGAAGGCTCCGCCGCGTGCAAGTGGCATTCGTGCGCCTTCGAAGAGATGATCTTCAGCGTGATCTTTCTCTCCTGGGCTGTTGACAAAGCGACATCCATCCGGTTAGCGGCTCACCAGCTGCGCACGCGGATTCACAAAGACGTACCCCCGCACGTCGCGCACATGCACCCGGGATAATCCACCGCCCGAATTGTAGTCGCGGATCAGCCATTGCCCGTTGCCCGCGGCGGCTTCGATGTACATGACATGACCTCTTCGAACCGCCGCAAGTCCGGGACGCGGACCTCCCTCGCGCGGAAGCAGCCGCGCCCAATTTGACGCCAGGTTGAAGCGCGCGTCTGAAATGCCGAGATATTTCCTCAAGCCACAGCCGCAATAGCGATGTGGGCAGCCGGCCGGCCGCGAACCAATGCTGGTGCCGGCGTCAGCCCTGGCAAAGCTTTTGTTGCCGACCGCATTAAGCGGCGTTTCCATGGACTGATAACTTGCAGAGCAGACGCTTCGCCCATCATTCGTAAGGCTACATTCGCCGGCGCGCTGATAGGCGAGGTGGCGATTGAAATGCTTGTGATGATGTCCGGCGTGGCTGCGGTAGTGGCGAGAGGGGTAGGCGTCGGCTTGAGATGATACGAAAGGCAGGAAAAGCAATGCGACCAGTATTGCCATGATACCCATACGATTCATGGTGTTCCTCGTGCGTTAAAGATGGGAAGGATTGCGCCCTCCCTGGCGTGGCTTGGTGGGAATGCGCAGGTTGCGAAATTACCTCGCGGAAAGACCTGCGCTTAAACGGGGCAGATCAAATAAAGTTCCCCGACTTTGGAATGTCGTCGATCGGATCGAATGGCCGTCAGGAGAAAAAAGACTTGATATCGTGGGGGCTTGCAGCAGCTGCGCCGGCAACCGGGATTTTCGCCGCAATCTACGCCGCGCGGCAAGGTTTCTTCACCTGCAACAAGCGTTCCGAATATCGAAGATTACATCGTTGAGCCAGGCAGCAACGAGACTGATGGTGAAAGCAAAGCTAGCTCCACATTTTCAGGCTAAAGCAAACAGCTAATGCATAAAAATACGCCACCAATGCATAAATGGTGAATTTCGCCGGGCGGTTACTCCTTCACCGCGCCGGTCATCGCCGATACGTAATGCTCGACAAAGAACGCGTAGAGGATCACGAGCGGCAACGATCCTGCAAGCGCGCCAGCCATCAGCGAACCCCAACGGTAAATATCGCCGTCGACGAACTCGTTGACAATGGCGACGGGCACTGTCTTTTGCGACGTGGTGGAAAGAAACGTCAACGCGTAGATGAATTCATTCCAGCACAGCGTGAAGCAGAAAATGAAAGCCGAGATCAGCCCCGGCACCGCGAGCGGCAGCACAATCTTGGTCAAGATCTGCCAGCGACTCGCGCCATCGATCAATGCGCATTCTTCAAGCTCGAAGGGAATAGTCTTGAAATAGCCCATCAGCAGCCAGGTCGAAAAAGGAACTAGGATTGTCGGATAGGTCAGGATCAGGGCGAACGGCGTGTCGAACAGTCCGTATTGAAACACGACCGACGACAGCGGAATGAATAGGATCGACGGCGGCACCAGATAGGCGAGAAAGATCGCTCCTCCGACCCATTGCGCGCCCTTGTAGCGCAGGCGAACGATCGCGTAAGCGGCGAGCACGCTGGAGATGATGGATAGAATGGTCGCACCGACTGCGACGAACATCGTGTTCCAAAGCCACAACGGATAATAGGTTTCAAACAGCAGCTTTTGGATATGCTTGAGCGTGGGCGTCCAGGTCCAGAATGGATTGAAGCGTTCGAGATCGAGCAATTGCTCGTCGGGTTTGATGGCGGTGAGCGCCATCCAGTAGAAGGGGAACAGCAGCACCAGGAGGATGATCGAGAGCGGCAGATAGAGCGTGACGAGTCGCCGCGGCAATGTCTGCAGATAGCTCATGCCTTCTGTATGATCGGCAATGGCCGAGGTGCCGTGGAGCACGGCCCGAGGGTCGGCGACCTTGGGCGCAAGCGCGTCAGTCATTGCTTTCGCCTTGTTGCCATTTGCGCCGTTGCAATCCGAACCAGGAGATCAAGATCGCAGCCAGCAGGAAGGGGATCATTGCAGTCGCGATGGCCGAACCTTCGCCGAGATAGCCGCCGCCGATGGCGCGCTGGTAGCCGAGCGTGGCCATGAGATGCGTGGCGTTAGCGGGGCCGCCGCGCGTCAGCACCCAGATCAGCTGGAAGTCGGTGAAAGTGAACAGCACCGAGAATGTCATCACTACGGCGATGATAGGCGTAAGCAGTGGATAAGTGATATGGCGGAAAATCTGCCATCGACTCGCGCCGTCGATCGTCGCCGCTTCGTAGAGCGACGGCGACACAGTTTGCAGACCGGCAAGCAGGGTAATGGCGACGAAAGGCACGCCGCGCCAGATATTCGCGAAAATCACCGACCAGCGCGCGTTCCACGTGTCACCGAGGAAATCGATATTGGTTGCGATCAGTCCAAGCTTTCGCAGCGACCAAGACACGATTGAGAACTGGCTGTCAAAAATCCACCAGAAAGCGATGGCCGAGAGCACGGTCGGCACGATGAAGGGGATCAGAACGATCGCGCGGATGATCGCCTTGAACGGCATGTGCTGGTTGAGGAGGAGGGCAAGGTAGAGGCCGATAGCGAATTTGAAGACACTCGCGACGCCGGTATAGAGCAGTGTGTTGAAGACCGAAAGCCAGAACACCGAATCGTCCCAAAGCCATACATAGTTCTCCAGGCCCACGAAATTTCCACTGCGGCCGATGCGGGCGTCGGTGAATGAAAGCCAGATGCCGAGGCCGAGCGGGTAGGCGAGAAAGAGCAGCAGGAACGCCGCGGCCGGCAGCATGAACCAGAGGCCGAGCCAGTCACGGTTGACCTTGAGCCGATCCCAGGGGCTGGGCTCGTGCAACAGAGGTTTGAAGGCGACGTCAGTCATCCGATGATCTCGCAGGGCGTCATGCCTGATTTTTTTGTCGCAGGCATGACGCGTCTCTCTTAGCAACCGCGGACTTGGATGGCCGCGACAAGCCCGGCCACGGGTCTCCTGTCTCAGCGATAGAGCCGCATCGCCTGCCGTTCGGCGATCTTGATTGCACCCTTGGTGTCCTCGCGGCCGGTGCAAACATTGGCGAACATGTCGACGACGATGAAATCGGCCAGCGCCGCCGCCGCCTTCTCGCCGACCGAGCCAAGACCGCCGGCAGTGAGCGTGCGTTTCGCCGCTTCGCCGAAGATCGTGTTCTTGGGGTCGACCGTCCACACCGGATTGGCGTCGTAGGCGTTGAGCGGATGCGTCAGATAGCCAACCGATGCCTCCAGCCACTTGTTGTATTGATCCGCCTCCAGCAGATAGGCGATCAGTGCCTTACAAGCCTGCGGATACTTCGTGTAGGTCATCGCCAGCGTTGGGAAGCACACATGGAACTCGGTCGGTTTGCCGACCGGCCCGACCGGCCACAGTGCGTGGTTCATGTCTTCGGCGATCTCCTTCTTGGTGGCATCGCGCTTGGCCGCGGCGTAAATCGAGATGCCGTTATTGGTCCGGGAAATCTCGCCCCCCAGGAAGGCCTTGTTGTTGAACGCATCGTTCCATGCCGCCGTGCCAGGGATCATGTTTTCGTAAAGCTGCTTGGCATAGGTGAGCGCCTTCTCGGTCTCCGGCGAATTGAGGATTACCTTATCGTTGGCGTCGACCACGTTGCCGCCGTGCGCCCACAGGCACCAATGCACCCAGCAATTGGCGTCGCCAGTAGCGTGTCCGAGCGCCATGCCGCCCGGTGTGTTGTTGCGCTTGGTCGCTTTGGCGAATTCGAGGAACTCGTCCGTCGTTGCCGGGAACTTGGACATTCCCGCCTTCTGAAGCGCCGACGTCCGGTAGTTGAGCATGTTGCCGCCAAAGCAGATCGGGATCGCGATCCACTTGTTGCCGCTCTTGCCGTAGGCGACGGCGGCCGGCACCCAGCCGCCATACTTCTTGCCGAGATAATCGGCGACGTCAGTCACGTCGACACATTTCTGCGGAAACAGGTGCGGCAGGGAGAACAGGCCCCAGAACAGGTCCGGACCAGAGCCGGTGTTGGCGGCGACCGAGGCCTTCGGCGGGATGTCTTCGTACGATTCCCGGGCAATGGTGATTTTCACGCCGGTTGCCTGAGTAAAAGCGTCTATCAGCTTCACGAAGGCGTCGTCCTCCGACTGCACAAAATATTTCCAGCGCAACATCGAAAGCTGCGCGTCCTTCTCAGGTTTCCACGGCGCCGCTTGTGCCCAGGCCTTTGCCCATTCAAGAAGAGCGGGGCCGGAGAGCGCACCGGCTGCAGCAGCCGCGGTACCGCTTTTGATCAGCGCGCGGCGCGTAAAGTAGCTCATGCTTATTCCTCCCTTTGTTTATTGGATGTTGAGACGCTTACCCGTCGTCTCATCAAAAAGATGAATTAGCCGCGGGTCTGGCTTGAGCCGGATCTTGTCGCCCGGCTTGAATTGGTGACGTTCGCGGAACACCGCGATGACATCCTCGCCGCCCAGCTTGGCGACGACTTGCAGCTCCGATCCGGTGGGTTCGATGACCTGGACTTCAGCTTCCGTGCCGTCATCGCAGAGTAAAAAATGCTCGGGCCTCACGCCATAAACAATAGGGCGGCCGTCGCTCCCGGTCGGGGTGCCGCCCAACGCGAACGTGACTCCGGCGGAATTTTCAAAGGACGCGCTACCATTAATGCGAATTCGCCCCTTGATCATGTTCATGGCCGGCGATCCGATGAAGCCGGCGACGAATAGATTGTCGGGACGATCGTAAAGCTCGAGCGGCGCACCGATCTGTTCGACGCGGCCGTCATGCATGACGACGATCTTGTCGGCCATAGTCATGGCCTCGATCTGGTCGTGCGTCACGTAAATCGTGGTCGTCTTCAGCCTTTGATGCAACTCCTTGATTTCGGTGCGCATCTGCACGCGCAATTTCGCATCGAGATTCGACAGCGGTTCGTCGAACAGAAAAACTCGCGGGTCGCGCACGATCGCGCGGCCCATGGCAACACGTTGACGCTGGCCTCCCGACAATTGCCGCGGATATCGTTGGAGCAATTGAGACAGCCCGAGGATCGCCGCAGCGCGATTGACACGCTCGTCGATTTCTTTTTGCGGCGCGCCCCGCAGCTTCATTGAGAAGGCCATGTTGGCCGCCACCGTCATGTGCGGATAAAGCGCGTAATTCTGGAATACCATGGCCACGTCGCGTTCCTTCGGCGGCACGTTGTTGACGACGCGATCGCCGATCCGGATTTCGCCGGCCGTGATGTTTTCCAGCCCTGCGATCATCCGCAGCAACGTCGACTTGCCGCAGCCGGAGGGTCCAACCAGCACCACGAATTCGCCATCGCGGATCGAGATGTCGACGCCATGGATGACGGCTGTCGCGCCGAAGGCCTTTCGTACGTCGCGGATTGCGACCGAAGCCATTCATTCCTCCCGCGGCCGCCCCCGGGCAGCCTTCGTTGTTTTTCTTCGTTTTGCCGCGGATGCCCTGGAACATCCGCGCAGGGCAAATCATCGGGCTTTCACGCTCCGAAAAGCAAGCCCTTGTGACTGACGATGAGCAAAAAACCGGCGGAAATCAGGTGCTATAAGGCCAAGCCACCATCGACCAGATGGGGCTGGCCGGTGATGTAGCTCGATTCATCCGAGGCCAGGAAAACCGCAAGCGCCGCCACTTCCTCGGCAGTGCCGAGCCGTGCCATGGGCTGACGCGCAATAAAGTTTTCTCGCACCTCCTTGAGCGGCTTACCCGTCGTCTTGGATACCGCTTTGACGCGCTCCTCGAACGATGGCGATACAATCGTGCCGGGACAGATTGCGTTGCAGCGAATGCCCCTGGTGATGAAGTCGGCAGCAACGGCCTTGGTCAGCCCGATGACGGCGGCCTTTGTTGCTCCATAGACGTAGCGGTTCGGCAGGCCTTTGACCGATGAAACGCCCGACGACATGTTGATGATCGAGCCGCCGCCATTCTTGAGCATGGCTGGAAGGAATGCCTTGATGGTCCGGTGCATGGATTTGACGTTGAGGTCGAAGGAAAAATCCCAGTCCTTCTCCGAACATTCGAGCACCGTGCCCTGATGGACGTAACCTGCCACGTTGGCGAGCACATCAAGCGCGCCGAATTCCTTTGTGACTGCTGCGGCAAAAGCATCGACTGATTTGCTCGACAGCACATCAAGTTTCGCGCATTTCGCGGCCTTCAACCCCTTGAGCTTGTCGGCGGCGACGTCGGTTGCAATGACCTTGGCGCCTTCGGCGATGAATGCGTCCGCGATGGCGCGGCCGAT
>Ga0075419_10002591_pt1 | contig 11596 bp, 13 predicted proteins | sample SoiMetdeltSBSDD3_FD_76900 | JGI IMG/M metagenome (GOLD analysis project Ga0075419, IMG submission 76900) | Bulk soil microbial communities from a Populus tree surrounding site in Tennessee, USA - Soil MetaG P. deltoides SBSDD3 | ecosystem: Environmental > Terrestrial > Soil > Tree plantation... | reverse complement strand
GCCGACACGAGCACTTCGTCGCCGGACGCCGCGGCAGCGACGCGCGCGGCGATGTTCACGTCGACGCCAAGGTAGTCGCCGCCCAGGCGGCGCGGGCGACCGACGTGGACTCCCGCACGCATGCGGGGGCGGTATCCGTGGACCTCGAGCGCGCCGACGCGGTAGCACGCCTCGTGAGCGGCCGCGACGGCGTCGGCAGGGTCCGCGAAGACGGCCATCAGCCCATCGCCAAGGCGCTTCACGACGTCGCCGTCGCGCCCGCAGATCGCGGCCTCCTGCTCCGTCCCGACCTTGCGCAGCAGTTCGAGGGCCACCGCGTCGCCGACCTCCAGCGCCCAGTCCGAGAAGTCGACGAGGTCCGTGAACAGGATCGCCACCTCCGCGTCGCCCCGGCCGCGGCCCTGCGCCTCGGACAGGGCCTGCCACACCTGCAGCGCGCCCAGTCCGAGCTCGCGCATCAGCGGGCGCTGCGACCCGGTCTCGGCCACCCTGCGCGCGAGCAGGTGGGAAGGCTTGTCACCGGACACCGACAGCGGGTCCCCCAGCTCGTGGTCGCCGGGGAGCAGCTCGCGCATCAGCTTTGCGGCGCGGTACATCCGGGAACTGCGGGAATCCTCGGCGGCCATGGCCGAAGGCTATCCCGCATTTTGCGATATGGACAGGTTGTCGGTTGACCACGGCGCCGCCGGGGGCTGAAATCCTTTTTTACGCCTTCCCCTATGTTGAGGAGGAGAGATGGCCCCCACGCCCCTGCCCACGCACGGCGCGGTGTTCCTGACCGGCGCAACCGGGTTTCTCGGGATGGAGATCCTCGCGCGCTACCTCGAGCGCACGGATCGGCCTGTCTACGCCGCGGTCCGCGGGCGGGACGCGGCCGAGGCAGATGCCCGCCTGCGCACCGCGGTCGATTGCATGCTCGGGCAAAGCGCGGACTTCAGCGACCGGCTGCACGCGGTCCCCGCGGACATCGAGCAGCCTGACCTCGGTCTGGCTCCCGCGCAACGTGACGACCTTGCAGAGCGCGTCACCGACATCGTGCACTCGGCTGCCTCCGTGTCGTTCACACTGCCGCTGGAGGAGTCGCGCCGGATCAACGTGGACGGCACGCGGCGCATGCTGGAGTTTGCGGACCTGTGCCGGCGGCGCGGAAACCTGCGGCGCTTCGCGCACATCTCCACTGCGTACGTCGCCGGCACGCATCGCGGCGAGTTCCGCGAGGAGCACCTCGACGTGGGACAGGGCTTCCGCAATCCGTACGAGCAGTCGAAGTTCGAAGCCGAGCGGCTGGTGCGGGCGTACGCGGGCAAGCTGCCGATCCAGATATTCCGGCCGAGCATCGTGGTCGGGGAGCGTACGACCGGGTGGACCGCCTCGTTCAACGTGCTGTACACGCCGCTGAAGGCGTTCGTCCGCGGCTCGCTGCCGGCTTTGCCGGCCCGCCGCCTCGCCCCGGTCGACGTCGTGCCGGTCGACTACGTCGCCGACGCCGTGTTCAAGCTTTCGAGCGACCCGCTCGACAAGGCCGAGACATACCACTTGGTCGCCGGAGCGCAGGCCACCAGCGTCGGCCGCCTGATCGAGCTGTCTGCCCAGCACGTCGGCCAGCGCGAGCCGGTCGTGATACCTCCGAGCCTCTTCAGGCGGTTCGTCTACCCGGTGCTCGCGGGTACGAGCGCACGCAGGCGCCGCGGCCTGCGGCGCACGCGCGTGTTCTTCCCCTACTTCGCGATGGACGTCTCCTACGAGAACTCCAACGCGCGCCGCGATCTCGAGCCCGACGGCATCGAGGTGCCCGCGATCGAGTCCTACTTCGGGCGGCTCGTCGAGTACGCCGAGCGCGCGCACTGGGGACGTGCACCCGTCACACGAGCCGAGGCGGCGGCCTGCTTTGATCCACACCATGCAGAAGCCGCGCCTGCTGCTGGTGCCGCAGTTCACTGAGCTCGAGTGGACCATCCGCGAGCAGCTCGACGAGTGGGCTGAGACGGCCAGCTACGACGCTCCTGCCGTGGGCGACGAGCCGATCACGGACGAGCAGGTGAAGGCCGTGCGCGAGGGCCGCATCAGGCTGCGCGACCTGTTCGTGGAGCGCGGGCTGGCGGAGGTGGACCGCCTGGGCTGGGACCGCTTCTTCGTCGTGGCCGACGGGTGGGCAACGGCGACCGGCGCGCGGATCGCGCTGGGCCGGCGCGACAGCGTGCAGGGCCTCGTCCTGGGACACGCTTCGGTCACATATGACATGGACGGCGAGCGGCGCGCGATCGTCAGGGAGGTGTGGGCGGCGATGCGCCAGTTCCTCGTCCAGGACCACCGCGAGTTCATCCGCCACGGCATCGTGCAGATGACGCAGGGCTCTGTGAACGACGAGCTGGCCGGCCGGATGATCGAGCGGTTCCCGCACGGAGAGTGGCTGGCGCTGGCATGGGATTCGCTGAGTGCCGAGAACGAGCCGATCGGCGACCTGGTGCGCGAGTACGGCGGTCCGCTGATGCTGGCTCAGCACGTCGGCTGCCTCAGCTTCACCGAAGAGGGATACGCGGACGCCGTCGCGGCCTTCCCCGATGCTTCCCGGTTGGGCGTGGAGAAAGCGCCTGGCGGCAGCCCCGAGTTCGCCGCCGCGCTACGCGACTTCTGCGAGCGCCACGGTTGAGGCGGGGCGCGGCGCGCTTCGCTGCCTGACGCGTACGCCTTTGCGGGGGACGATCGTGACGCCCTTGCGCACGCCCTTCTCCGGCCGCCCCGTGGTCGCCAGGTCGGTCCGCTCGAGCACGCGCGCGATCACGGTGCGCATCTCGAACGTGGCGAAGCTGGCCCCGAGGCAGCGGCGCGTGCCGCCGCCGAACGGTATCCAGGTATAGGTGTCGGGCGCATCGGGGCCGAGGAAGCGCTCGGGGCGGAACTCGGCCGGGTCCGGATAGCGGTCGGCCCGGCGATGGATGCCGGCGATCGAGGGATTGATCTCGATGCCGACCGGGATCGTGTAGCCGTTCAGCTCGAACGGCTCGCCGCGCACCACTCGGCCGACACCGGGCACCACCGTGCGGCGTCGGAGCGTCTCCTTCACCACTGCGTCCAGGTACGCGGTGTCTCGCTCGGCGACGGCCGCCTGCGTGCGCTCGCGCACCGCCGCGTTGCGCAGCAGCTCCTCGAACGCCCATGCCAGGCCGGTCGCGGTCGTCTCGTGACCGGCGACCAGCAGGGTCACGAGCTCGTCGCGCAGCTCGGCGTCCGTCATCGCCTCGCCGTCCTCATCGCGCGCGAGCAGCAGCATCGACAGCACGTCCGTGCGCTCCTCGAGGTCCTCGGCGGCGCGGCGCCGCGCGATCTCCGCATAGATCATCTCGTCGACGGCCTGCCGCTGGCGGGCAAAGCGCTCCATCCGCCCGCCGATGCCGATGCGGCCGCCGGACAGCATCATCAAGAGGATCACGGCGCGGTTGCCGACCGGGTCGAGCATGGTGCGCACGCGCCGCTTCAGCTCCTCCTGCTGCGGGCCCTCTTCGACCCCGAACACCGCGTGCATGATCACGTCGAGCGTCAGCGACTGCATCGCGGGCAGGAGCGGGAACGACTCGCCCACCGGCCAGGAGTCGATCGTGCGGTCCGCCGCCGCAGTCATCACCTGCTCGTACTCGCGCATGCGCTCGCCGTGGAACGACGGGAGCATCAGCCGCCGCTGGCGCAGGTGCTCGGCGCCGTCCAGCAACAGGACCGAACGCGATCCCAGCACCGGCCCCAGGGGGGCGTTCGCCTCACCCGCGCGCAGCTGCTCGTGCGGCCCGCGGAAGAGCTGCTTAACGGCCTCCGGATCGAAGACCATCACGAACTTCGAGTCGAACAGCGTGCCCATCGTGACCACGTCGCCGTACCGCCGGCGGCAGGCGTCGAGGAAGGGCGCCGGGGCGAACACGAAGGCGAGCGTCTGCAGGAAGCGCGGCAGCGGCGGCCCGGGAGGCAGCGCGCCGGCGCTCACGCAAGCTCCATGTCGTACTTCGCCGCCAGCCGCGCCACGACGGCCTTGAAGAGGACGTCGTTGCCTGCGACGCTGATCGTCTTTCCTCCGCCGGGCTTCAGCACGATCGGATCCATGGCGCCGGAGTTTAGAGTCTGCCCGACACCCTCACCAGCGAGAGGAGGCGCCATGCCCAACGACTCGAAGGCGGTGGTCCAGGCCTTCGTCGAGGAAGTGCAGAACAAGGGGAACGCTGTCATCCACGACCAGGTGGCGGAAGGCGACACCACGTGAACCTGCTTGGTGCGATGCAACAGATGGGAGCGGCATGAGCGAGGCTTTCGACAAGCTCGAGCAGATCCGGCCCAGGGAGCTCTTCGAGGGGATCACCGGGCGCCCGCTGCACGGCGAGCGGATCACGATGGCGGTGGTCGAGCTCGACCCCGGCGCAATCGTCGCCGAGCACAGCCACGAGAACGAGCAGCTGGGGATGGTGCTGAAGGGTGAGCTGACGCTGCGCGTCGGCGACGAGGAGCGGACGCTCGGGCCCGACGAGACGTGGTGCATCGCGCCGAACGTCGTGCACAGCGGCCACGCCGGCTCCGAGGGCGCCGTCGTGGTCGACGTGTTCTCGCCGCCCCGCAGCGACTGGGACTAGCCCGCGAAGAACTTCGCTGCGAGCTGCTCGATCGTCCCTTTCGTCCGCACGGTGTTCGAGCCCAGCACGTCGGTGATGCCCTTCATGCCGACGGCCGAGTCCATCAGGCCCCCGCTCGGTAGCCAGTAGAGCTCGCGACCCTCGAATGCGAACAGGTCGTCGTCGCTCTGGAGGGCGAGCATGCGCTTCCGCGCAGCGGCGGCCGGCTTCCTTGCCAGGACCGCGACCTGGAGCTTTCCCTTCGAGGCTTTCAGCCGCCGCGCGTTGAACGGCTGGTGCGAGGCGATCGCCTCGATCTCGCGGGCCGTGCGCAGGAACACCGCGACGTCGAACCCGAGCACCTTCGCAAGCCCCCGCTCGATCGCCGCCGCGTCCACCTTGCGGGATGCGTCGAACACGACGTTGCCGCTCGCGCGGAAGGTGGCGACGTCGTCGAAGCCGAGCTCCTCGAAGGCGGTGCGCAGCTGTGCGCCGCCGGCCTTGCGCCCGCCGACGTTGATCCCGCGCAGGAAAGCGGCATAGCGAGTCATCGGGCGGAGTCTAGGCAGCTTCCGAGCAGGCGGCCGAGGCGCTCCACCGGTGCGGGTATCCACACGGCGAGACGCAAGGTGGCCGCCTTTTCGCGGGCCCGCTGCCGAGCAATGCTCCGGGGCGTGAACTCGGAGCTGAACAACTATGTGGCGGAGGCTGTCATGGCCGACCGGCTGAGAAAGGCAGAGCGCTTCCGGCGCTCGCGGGCCGGAATTCGCCCCCGCTCAGGCCACGTTCTGGAGCAGCGCGCCGGCCGCGTAGGCAAGCCCGGCTGCGAGGCCCCCGACCGCAAGGGTCTCGAGGGCAGCGCGCAGCCATCCCTGGTCGACGAACCGGGCCTTCATCGCGCCGACGACCAAGAACGCGATGCCGGTCATCACCGCGCTCCACGTGAACGCGCCGTCGATGCTCCCCGGCGTGACGAGGTCGAGCGCGAACACGGCCAGGGGCAGGAAGCCGACCGCTAGGAAAGCCGTGAAGGTCGCGAGCGCGGCGCGGAGCTCGTTCGGCTCCGTTCCGCCGAAGCCCAGCTCCTCGCTCATCATCGTGTCGGTCCACAAATCCGGGTCGGAGGTGATCACCTCGACCACCCGCTCGAGGTCCTCGCCCTCGAAGCCCTTCGCCGCGAAGATCTGGCGGACCTCCTCCCGCTCTCCCTCCGGGACCATCTGGATGTGATGCCGCTCCTCGCGCCGGGCCCGCTCGCGCTGCTGGCGCGCGGCGCGGGAGCCGAGGAAGTTGCTGACGGCCATGCTGAAGCCGTCCGCGATCAGGTTGGCCCCTCCCAGGATGATCACCACGGTCTCGTCGAGGTTCGCCCCCTGCACCCCGGCCACGACCGCGAACGTCGTGACCGCCCCGTCGATCGCGCCGTAGATGAAGTCCTGCAGATAACTCGGAGACGGCTTGCTCTGCAGCCGCGCCTGCACGCCGTCCGGGGTGTGCTCACTCTCGAGGGACGCCGGGGCATGCCTTTCGCTTCTCGCCTTCCGGACCATCACGTCACAGTCGCACACTTGCGAGCTCGACGGTCAGCCCACGATTACCGGGAGCGCAGAGCCGTGACGCCCGCCCCGGGACTTGTTGAAACAGTTTCGGGGTGCACTTCCTCCTCGACGTCGTCAGCAGCAGCCCCGCCACCTACTTCGTCCTGATCGGCATCGTCTTCGTGGACGACTTCGTACCCGTCGCCCCGGGCGACACCGCCATGATCACGGCGGGCATCCTGGCGGCAAACGGGGGTCTCAGCATCCTGCTCGTGATCCTGGCCGGGGCGCTCGGCGGCATCCTGGGCGACAACCTCTTCTACTTCTCCGGTCGCAGGTTCGGCCCGCGGCTCGCCGAGCGCCTGCTGCGCAGCGACTCGGCCCGGGACCTGTACCGCCGCGCACAGCGCCAGATGACGACGCGCGGCGGGACGATCGTGATCATGGGCCGCTTCATTCCCGGCGGACGCAGCGTCACGACGTTCGCGTGCGGCACCGCCCACTACCCCTACCGGCGGTTCCTCGTCGCCGACACGTTCGCGGCATTCGCCTGGGCGACATACACGGCGCTGCTCGGATTCATCGGCGGTAACAGCTTCCGCGACTCGATCTGGAAGCCGCTCGCGATCGGCCTGGCAGTCGCGTTCGTGCTGGGGATGTCGGCCGAGGCGCTGCGACGGGCCTACGAGCGGCGAACGCCCTCGTGTCGATGAGTCGCGCGCCGGCCTGCGAGGATCGACCGCAAGGGCCGAGTGTTGACAGGGCGGACGGAAAGGAGTTCGGTCAGGCGGTCGCCGGGTGGCGCTCGGCGGCTTCGATCGTGTCCACGATCTCGGCGCGGATGCCGTCGGCACGATCGTTGTCGATCTGGCAGGTCCCGGCCGCGGCGTGACCGCCACCGCCATAGGAGAGCATCAGCCGACCGATGTTGAATGTCGACGAGCGGTCGATGATCGAGCGCCCGACCGCAAACACCGTGTTTTGCCGGCGGAGGCCCCAAAGAACATGCACCGAGACGGCGCAATTGGGATGGAGCGCGTAGATCATGAAGCGGTTGGTCGGGTGAATGACCTCCTCGTCGCGGAGGTCGAGCTCGACCACACGGCCGTGCACCCTCGAGCAGCGCAGGATCTGCTCCTTTGCCGCCAGGGCGTGCTCCCGGTAGAGCGCGACCCGCTCGGCGACGTCCGGATGCTCGAGGATCTCATCGACGGTGTGATCGAGGCAGAGGTCGATCAGCTGCATCATCAGCTCGTAGTTGGAGATGCGGAACTCGCGGAAGCGGCCCAGCCCGGTGCGCGGGTCCATCAGGAAGCTGAGCAGGATCCAGCCATGCGGATCGAGGATCTCGCTTTCGTTGAACTTCGCGGCGTCGGCCTTGTCGACGGCCTCCATGATCTCCTCGCTCACGCGGGGGAAGCACTCCGCTCCGCCGAAGTGCTCGTAGACCACGCGTGCCGCCGAGTCCGCGCTCGAGATCGCGACGCGGTTGCCGGCGTCTTCGATGACGCGGAGGTTCTCTGAGCTGTGATGGTCGAACGAGAGCGCGACCTCAGGGCTGTACGGCAGGTTCGTCGTGATGTCGTTGGCCGTCAGCTCGACTTTGCCGTCCTGCACGTCCTTGGGATGGACGAAGAGGATGTCGTCGAGCATCCCGAGTTCCTTCAGCAGCGCGGCACACACGAGTCCGTCGAAGTCGCTGCGGGTGACCAGGCGGTGTCCGCCCACGGGGGCCGTTGCCGAGTCGGCTGGCATGACTTCAGGATCGGACGATGGCGGCCGGGACTTGAGCCCACGTCCGGAGTCGTGGAGTTGATGGGGCAACCATCGCCGCGCAGGACCTCGGCCGGGTCGGCGTATCGAATGCGATCTGGGAGAAGCCTGGGCCGCTCGGGTTCAGAGCGAGAAACGGTCCTTCAGTTCTGACGTCTCAGGATCGACTCCAGCGGTCGAGTATTGAGCACGTCGGCAGCGGTGGCCCGGCCGCGACGGGCCGTGGCCACCGCGAACCTCATGTTGTCCAACCCCCGCACGGAGTGTGCATCGGTCGAGCAGACGATCGGCACGCCCGCCTGCAGGGCATCGCGGACATGCTCGCCGCTGAGGTCGAGGCGGAGGGGCAGGCCATTGACCTCGAGCGCGACCCGCTCCTCCAGCGCAACTTCGAATATGCGGTCCAGGTCGAGTGAGTTCTCCGGGCGCCGGTTGATGTAGCGACCCATCGGATGACTGAGGCATCGCACGAACGGGTTGCGCAGCGCCTCCTCCACCCGCTTCGTCATTTCCGCCCGCGGCATCCGCTGGCCTCCATGAACACTGGCCTGCACCCACTCCAGCTCCGCGAGGACGTCGTCCGGCAGGTCCAGGCGCCCGTCCGGCAGGATGTCGCACTCGATCCCCCGCAGCACACGGAACGGTGCAAGCAGCTCGTTTGCCGCTGCGATCTCCTCGGCCTGACGGCGCACTTCGTCAGCGGTGAGTCCGCGGACGGCGCCGACCGCGGGCGTGTGATCGCAGATCGCGAGGTACTCATATCCGCGCTCCTGCGCCGCGCGGCCCATCTCCTCGGCGCTCGCCCTGCCATCCGACCAGGTCGTGTGCGAGTGGAGGTCGCCACGTATGTCGTTCAGCTCGACGAGGTCGGGCGGCTCGCCGCGGAACGGTTCCTCGCGCAGCTCCGGCGGGCACCACGGGACGCCCAGCGCCCGGAAGACCGCTTGTTCGTCGGGAGCGTCCGGCAGAGGTTCGAGCCCTGCGACATACGCCGGCGATCCCGTCGCGCGCAGGAGCGCCGTGCCGAACCGCTCCGGCTCGGTGGTCACGAGCTCGACCGGCACGCCCTCGATCGTCACTCCCACGGCGCGGCGCTCTTCCGCTTCGACCAGCGCCACGACCTGCGGCAAGCGGGCGAAGCGTTCCAATGCCGGACGCGGATCGGACGCAGGGCAGACGACCGCCAGCACCTCGCAGGAGTCGCGCCACCGGCGGACATCGCCGGCGGCCTCCCCGTCCAGCGCATCCGCGATGCCTCCCACGAGCTGCCACGCATCGTTGAGCAGCAGACCGCGCCTCGGGCGCGGGTCGCCCTCGCGCGCCAGCGCCTCGCGTAGGCGGGTTTCGGTCTTGGGCCCGATCCCTGGAACGGTGGCCAGCCGGCCTGCGGCGGCGGCCGCGCGCAGTTCATCGGCGGTGCGCACGTCGAGCGCATTCGCCAGCTCGACCGACCGCTTCGCACTCAGTCCGAGATAGCGGCCGAAACCCACGAGGTCTGGGACGAACTCGTGCTCCAGCTCCGCGAGCTCGGCGATCTCACCGGTCTCGACCAGCTCCCGCAACCGCGCCTCGATGCCGGGGCCGATCCCGCGCAGCTCGCGGATGCGCCCGGAGCTCACCAGGTCTGCGACCGGAACGCCAACGGAGCGAATCGTCTCGGCGGCACGGCGGTACGCACGTGGCATGTACGGGTTCGCGTCGGCCAGCTCGAGCAACGACGCGAACGCATCCAGGCGGTCGGCGATCTGAGGATTGTCCAAGGGAGGGAAGCTTCGCACCAGGCTGGTCGGAACGCCCCGACCAGCTAAACGTCAGTCGCACGTGTAGGCTCGGCGGACTGTGAGACTGGTTCCGCCGAGACCCGGCGCCCGAGGCATGAAGTTCTTCAACGCGCTGACCGGGACGCAGACGCTCCTCTACCGCCTCTCGGGCGGGCGACTCGCAGGGAAGTGGAAGGGCAGGAATCCGATCCTGCTCCTCGAGCACGTCGGTGCGAAGTCAGGCCGGCACCGCACCACGCCGATCGTGTACACCGAGCACGAAGGGGACCTGCTCCTGGTGGCATCCCGCGGTGGCACCGAACACCATCCGGGCTGGTTCCACAACCTGCGCGCGAACCCGCACACGACCGCACAGGTCGGCCGGCGCAAGATCAGCGTGACCGCGCGGGTGGCCGGGGACGACGAGTGCGAGCGCCTGTGGCCCATGCTGGTTGCGGCGAACCCCGACTACGGCGCGTATGAGGAGTTCACGGATAGGAAGTTCCCCGTCGTAGTGCTCACGCCGGCCGATCCATCTGCCTGACGACCATGCGAATCCATGCCCTGACGACCGGGACGGTGCGCTTGAAGGACGCTTTCCTTCACGCGAAGACCGGCCCACGACGGCAGCTGGACCTCTTCCTGCCCGGGCCCTGGAGCGGGCCGATGCCAATCCACTGCTGGGCGCTCGTGCACGACGGTCGCCTCGTCCTCGTGGACACCGGGGAGACCGCGAATGCCCGCGACATCCCGTTCTGTGCCTTCGACGTCACACGTGAGCAGGAGCTTCCCCGCGCGCTCGAGCGGGAGGGCCTGGCGCTTGCCGACGTAGACACGGTTGTGGTGACCCATCTCCACGGCGACCACGTGGACGGAGCGGTCCACGTTGGCAGGCCCGTGCTCGTGCATGAGACCGAGCTCGCGTTCGCGCACAGCTTTCGATCGCGTTTCTTCCAACGCGTGCTCCGGCAGCCCATGCCGGCCGGCGTGCAGTACGAGCCGTTCGTACTCGACGGCGGGCCCTTTGGGGCGTTCGCCGCGAGCCGGCCGCTCACAGACGATGGGCGGATCGTCGCCGTCGGGACGCCGGGCCATACGCCCGGCCATGTATCAGTCGTCTGCGTGGACGACGATGGGCGCCACGTGCTCCTCGCCGGGGACGCGACCGACACGCTCGAGCAGCTGCATGCGCGCCGGCCCGACGCGATCGCGCCAAAGCCGGCGGTGTCGATCGAGACGATGGACGCGATCCTCGCCCATGGCCGCTCCCACCCGACGGTCTTCCTGCCGTCGCACGACCCGGAGTCGGCCGCGCGGCTGGAGTCACGAATTACGCTCTAGGAGTCCGCGAAGGACACCCGCTGCTCGCGCCCGTCTGGCACGATCCGGCTGCTGGCCGGCGTCTCGACTCCGTCCACGGCGAAGACACTCCACTCGCCCGGCACCCCTTTGAGCTGTTGGGCGCCGCGGTCGGTGAACGTGATACCCGAGCCGACGACCAGGTCCTTGACGGTACTCGAGACGAGCACCTCGTCCGCGCCGGCAAGCGCCCCGATCCGGGCGCCGATGTTGACGGCCATGCCGCCGATGTCGTCGCCGACGAGCTCGCACTCGCCGGTGTGCAGCCCGGCGCGCAGGCTGATGTCGAGCGCTCGCACCTTGTCCGCGACCGCGCGGGCACAGCGGATCCCACGCGCGGGGCCGTCGAACGTCGCCAGGAAGCCGTCGCCCATGGTCTTGACTTCGCGGCCCCTGTGCTGCTCGAGCTCTGAGCGCACGAGCTCGTCGTGGCGGCCCACCAGCTCCCGCCAGCGCGCATCGCCGAGCGCCGCCGCGCGCTCCGTGGAGCCGACGATGTCGGTGAACATCACGGTCGTGAGCACGCGATCGGATGGGGGCGCGTGGCGGGCGCCCGTCAGGAACTCCTCGATCTCCT
>Ga0075419_10002589_pt1 | contig 11597 bp, 13 predicted proteins | sample SoiMetdeltSBSDD3_FD_76900 | JGI IMG/M metagenome (GOLD analysis project Ga0075419, IMG submission 76900) | Bulk soil microbial communities from a Populus tree surrounding site in Tennessee, USA - Soil MetaG P. deltoides SBSDD3 | ecosystem: Environmental > Terrestrial > Soil > Tree plantation... | reverse complement strand
CGGATCGCATGGAGCGCAGGCTGCGCGACGTCGCCCGGGGCGCGGAGGCGCAGGGCGAGGTTGCGAGCGAGCGGCTCCGCCACGTGCAGGAAAGACTCGACTCGGCGCTGGCCGCCGCCGAGAGCCGAATCGCTGCGTTCGAGGACGAGGTCGACCAGCGCCTCGGCTCGAAACTCGAGCTCGTCGAGCGCTCGACGCGGACCGGCGAGCGCGACTAGCCGCACCGTTAGTTCCGCTCGTAGCAAACTGTTTCCGGCAGGAATCGTCCACACGAGAGAGAACGGACGCGGCGTGGATCAATTGATGCTTCTCGACGAACGGGACCAGGACGAACGCGGCAAGGTGGAGAGCTGGCGGCTCCACATACTCATGGACGCCGGTTACCCCCTGCCTCTGGCGGAACGCCTGGCACAGAGCGGCGCCGACCTCCATCTCGCGGTCGACCTCGTGGGCAGGCGCGGCTGCGCGCCCGAGGTTGCCGCGGAGATCCTGCTCTAGCCGCCGCTGACTCGTCCCTGTCCCGACACGGCCCGGCGCGGACCGTGAGCTACAGTCGGTCCCGTGAAGGTCGAGTCGATCGCCTACGGCGACCGGAAGGTCTTTGCGGTGTCGGCGTTCAACCGCGGCATCGCCTCCTGGCTCACCCGCCTGCCGACCGTCTGGGTCGAGGGCGAGGTGACGGAGCTGCGCCGCCAGGCCGGCTGGCAGAGCGTCTTCTTCACGCTCAAGGACCTCGAGGACGGCTCCTGCCTACCCGTCTCGATGCCGCGGACGACCTTCGACGGCCTTCGCCTCGAGCTCACCGACGGCGATCGCGTCCACGTCTTCGGCCGCCCCGAGCTCTTCGAGGCGCGCGGCACGTTTCGCCTCCGCGCGCTCTCGCTGGAGCCGATCGGACTCGGCGCCGCGCTGGCCCGCATCGAGCGTCTGAAGAAGACGCTCGCCGCCGAGGGGCTCTTCGCCGCCGAGGGCAAGCGGCCGCTCCCGCTGCTCCCGCGGCGCATCGGGCTCCTGACGGGTAACGACGCCGCGGCGAAGCGCGACTTCGTCACGGCCGTGAGCGCGCGCTTCCCCGCCGCGCGGATCCTGATCGCCGAGACCTACGTGCAGGGCCCGCACGCCCCGGGGGCGATCACCTCAGCTCTCGCCGAGCTGGCTGGTGCCCCTGACGTGGACGTCGTCGTCGTCGCCCGCGGCGGCGGCAGCTTCGAGGATCTCCTTCCCTTCAGCGACGAGCGGGTCGTGCGCGCGTTCGCGGCGTGCGACGTCCCGATCGTCTCGGCCGTCGGCCATGAGCAGGACACGCCGCTGTGCGACCTGGCCGCGGACGCGCGCGCCTCGACGCCGACGGCTGCGGCGCGGCTGGTCGTCCCCGACGAGCGGGAGCTTCGCGCCGACCTGGAACGTCGCCGCGCGGCGCTCGGGCGCGACGCGCGGCGCATCGTCGAGCGCGCACGCCAGAGCCTCGCCGCGGACGCCGCCAGGCTGACCCGCGCACCCGGCCTCCTTGTCGAGCGCAAGCGGGCGGCCCTCGAAGGGTTGGCCGGCAGCCTGCGCGCGTTGTCTCCCAAAGCAACACTCTCACGAGGGTACGCCATCGTCCGGACGGACAACGGCATCGTCCGTTCGGCAAGCTCGCTGACGGCGGGAACGCGCGTCGAGGTCGAGGTCGCCGAGGGCGCGTTCGGCGCACGCGTCGAGGACATCCAGCAGTGACCGTCGAGAGCCTGTCATTCGAGGAGGCGCGAGCCGAGCTGGAGAAGATCGTCGCCGAGCTCGAGAGCGGTCGCGCCGGCCTCGACGACGCCGTCAGGCTCTGGGAGCGCGGCGAGGCGCTCTACCGGCACTGCGTCGGCAAGCTGGACGCCGCCGAGGGAAAGATCGAGGAGCTCGGCCGCCGGGCCGAGGCGGTCAGGCCCGAGGCCTGACGCGGGGCCGAGCGCGCGACGCCACGAGCACTTCCTCGTAGTACTCGCCCTTCCGCCGCCCTGTGCGGCGGTTCACGTGTCGGACGAGACGGTCCTCGAGCCGCAGGCCGGCCTCGGGCAGGATCCCGTCGTAGAGGCCGCGACGGTCGTTCACGACTATCACGACCTTCGCACCCGGGCGCAGGGCCTCGCGGGCCTGGCGGAGCACGGCTGCGACGCCCTCGCAGTACCCGGCGACGCCGCGGCCGATCTCCTCGTCGTCCCGCCGCTCGAGACCGAGGAGCTCGAAGGCGTAGACGTGCTGCTCGTGGTAGTCGATCAGCCCCGGATAGGGAGGCGAGGTGACGACGAGGTCGACGACGCCGGGCGGCTCGAGCGTGCGCCCGTCGCCGTGCAGGATGGTGCACTCGATCGACTCCCGCACGTCCGCGTAGTCGAGGACGCGCGTGACCGCATCGCGCACGTAGCGGCGCAGGAACTTCTCGGCCTCCTCCACCGGGCGGCAGACGCGCCGGTGCTTGTGGCAGACGTACTCGCCCCGAACCGGCTCGGCGGGGAAGTCGAGGTCGAAGTGACGGGCAAGCCGGGCCGAACGGGCCGCGCGCGAGAGAACCACCCGCCAGAGGTCGGGATACGACGCGCGGTCGATGCGCGCGCGAAACGCGAGGAGCTCGGCGAGGGCGCGCGGCGCGAACCAGCTCGCGAGGTACTCGGACGGTGCGTCGCGCTCGGGCGCCTCGGAGGGCTCCGAGAGCGTGACGACGTCGGCGAGGAGCAGCTCGCGGTCGTACTCGGCGGTCTTCACGCGCGCGAGCAGGCAGTTGAACGCCGAGACGTCGCAGCCCGCTGCGGGCGCGCCGAACGCGTTCGCCTCGACGAGGGTCGTCCCAGAGCCGGAGAACGGATCCCACACGAGACCGCCGCGACGGCCGTAGCGGCCGAGGAAGACCTCGACGAGCTGCGGGACGAACTTTCCGAGATACGGATGCAGCCGGTGGACGTGCTTCGTCCGCTCCCGCTCCGGAAGCTCCGCCTCCGACCACGACAGCTCGAGGTCGATCTCTTCGTAAAGGGCAACCTGAGTGCGCACGGCGTTCTCACTTCGCCGCGTCTCGCCCCGGACCTGCCTTGCCGTCTAGAATCGACGGCCATGAGCGCACCCGTGGAAGCCCTGCGGCAGGTTCCCCTGTTCGACAATCTCGACGAGAAGGATCTCGACCAGCTCGCGCGCCAGATGCACGAGCGCCGGTTCCCCGAGGGCGCCGAGGTGACGACGGAAGGCGCCACCGGCGCCGGGTTCTTCATCATCGCGGAGGGCAACGCCGACGTCAGCGTCGGCGGCGAGCACCGCGCGACCCTCGGCCCTGGCGACCACTTCGGCGAGGTGGCCCTCATCGACGACGGCGTCCGCTCGGCGTCGATCACGGCCGCGACCGACCTCCTCTGCTACGGGCTCACGCCCTGGGAGTTCCGGCCCTTCGTCGAGGAGCACCCGCAGGTCGCGTGGGCGCTGCTCGAGACGCTCGCGCGCCGTGCGCGCCAGGGCGACTGAGACTGGCCTCCGCCGAGCTCAACGGCACGACGATCGGATACGACACCGCCGGCGAGGGCCCGCCGGTCGTGCTCGTGCACGCGGGCGTCGGCGACCGGCGGCTCTGGGACGGCCAGATGGACGCCTTCTCGGCCCGGCACCGCGTCGTCCGCCTCGACATGCGCAGCTTCGGCGAGTCGGCGATTCCCGGGGTGCCGTTCTCGTACGTGGACGACCTGCGCGCACTCCTCGACCACCTGGGGATCGAGCGCGCGGCGGTGGTCGGAAACTCGTTCGGCGGGCGCGTCTCCCTCGACTTCGCGCTGCTGCACCCCGAGCGCACGGCCGCGCTCGTGCTCGTCAACTCGGCGCTGAGCGGCTGGGAAGGCTCGGCCTTCTTCGATGAGTTCGACGACGCGGAGGAGACGCTGTTGGACACCGGGAGGCTCGACGAGGCGGTCGAGCTGAACCTCCGCACGTGGCTCGACGGGCCGGAGCGCGAGGCGGCCCCCGTCGCGCCGGACGTGCGCGCACGCGTGGCTGGGATGCAGCGTTCCTCGTTCGAGACGCTCGTCCGGGCCTACACGGGCTCGCCGGAGCCGGGTCCGGTCACCTGGGCCGACCCGCCCGCGGCAACCAGGCTCGCGGAGGTGTCCGTCCCCACGCTCGTCGTTGTCGGGATGCTCGACCAGCCGGACTTTCGGACGATCTCGGCACGCCTGGCCGCCGGGATCCCGGGCGCCGAGAGCGCCGAGCTCGAAGCCGCCCACCTCCCCGCCCTCGAGCGGCCCGACGAGTTCAACGAGATCGTCCTCGAGTTCCTGGGTCGCACGACCGCCTGATCGCCGACCCTGTCCTATGCTGCCCGCGAGGAGGTGGCCATGGGATTCTTTGACAAGCTGCTGGGCCGCCGCGACAAAGGCACTGCGCCGGACCCCTTCGTCGGCGACGATCGCCAGCCCGATCCGGGCGATTCCGAGCTAGACCAAGCGGAGGAGCGGGCGAGCGAAGCCCGCGACGAGCAGGTCGGGATCGAAAACCGGGTTCCGCCAGGCACGGGCTAGAGACCGAGCGTGCTCCCGACGGCCTCGCCCAGCGCGACGAGGTCGTCGGCCGCGCGTGCCGGGTCGCCGGAGAGCGCGCGCATCTCAGCGTCGGGAAGATCCTCCAGAACTCGACCGCCGAACACCACGCAGCGCACGCCTTCCTCGCGGCAGATCCTGACGGCCACACCCGGCGCCTTGCCCTCGGCGGACGTCCGGTCAACAACGCCTTCGCCGGTGACGACCACGGCGGCGCCGCGGATCCGCTCGCGGAAGGCGACCGTCTCGAGAACGAGCTCGGCACCCGGTACGAGCTCCGCGCCGAGCACGGCGAGGGCCGCCCCCAGCCCTCCGGCGGCACCGGCACCCGGAAGGTCGGCGGCCGAACGAAGCTCGCTCATCGCGGCCAGCCGCGCCTCCAGGACCTCGACCTGCGCGGGCGTCGCGCCCTTCTGCGGCCCGAAGGCGCGCGCCGCGCCGCGCTCGCCGAGGAGCGGGTTGGCGACGTCGCACGCGACGCGCGTCGGCACGGGTAGCTCGCGGACGACCTCGAGGAACCCGGCGCCTCCGTCCACGGTCGCGGTCCCGCCGAGCGCGACCAGGAGCTCGCGCGCGTGGGGGGCTGCCGCGAGGATGAGCTCGCCGAGGCCGCGGCTCGAGGCGGCCAGCGGATCGAGCTCGCCGCGAGCCAGCCGCGCGATGCCGATCGCGTCGGCAGCCTCGACGACGGCACGCCCGTCCGGGAGGAGCAGCAAGCGGGCAGAGACCGGCCGCCCGAGCGGGTCGGAGACCTCGGCCTCGAGCCACTCGCCGCCGAGCGCCGCATGGAGAACGTCGGCGGTTCCGTCACCGCCGTCCGCGAGCGGCAGCTCGTCCGCAGCGACGCCGGCGCGCGCGAAGCCCTGAGCGAGCGCCCGAGCCGCCTCTCGCGCCGAGAGCACGCCCTTGAGGGCATTCGGCGCCGCGAGCGCGCGCGGGGAGCTAGGCGATGCGCTCGACCCGGTCGTCCTCGTCCACGTCGACGTCGGTCATCTCGGGCATCCGCTTCAGCATGGCGAACGTGAAGCCCTCGCGCGCGAGGAAGAGGAAGCCGAGCCCGATGCCGACGGAAGCCTCGATCGCCTGGAGCCCGATCCCGAAGAGGATCCCGTGGGCGTAGCTCACGCCGTACGAGAGCAGCGCGGCAGCGACGGCGGCCTGCAGCAGGCCGACGTTCCCGGGCCAGAACGGGAAGATCATGACGAGGTTCATGATCACGAGCACCAGTGCGGCCTCCGGCAACGTGGCGTCGATCGAGAACGCGAGGAATGCCGTGTAGACGGCGAAGAGCTGGGCGACCCAGCCGACTGTCTGGAAGAAGAGCGCCTCGATGGCCGGCCGCGGGCGCCTGAGCACCGTGAGGCCTCGCCGGGCCATGTGCAGGACGCGCCGGACGGGCCCGAGCTCCTCGGTCAGCGGCCGGTTGTGCCGGCGCGCGACGGCGAAGCCGGCGAGCAGGAGCCCCAGGCCGACGCCGATCACGACCGCGAGGACGGGCGCGGCCCAGTCGGGGATCGGCGCGACGTAGAGCGTGAAGAGGACGAGAGCCACCGCGACGACGACGTCGAAGAGACGGTGCGCAAAGACGGTCCCGACGATGATCGCCCAGGTCCCGGGGCGGCGTCGTATGTGTCGCGTGACGACCGCGACGCGCGCGAGCTCGCCGACGCGGCCCGGCAGGGCAGCGTTGGCGAGGAGCCCCACGCAGAACGCGGAGAAGATCGACCGTCGCGGAGGCCAGGGCGGCGGAATCGACTGTTTGACGACGATGTACCAGGCGTGCGAGCGCACGACGACCGAGAAGAGGTTGATGAGCACCGCGGCGGCCACCCACTCCCACTCGACCGCCCGGAACGCTCGCTCGAGCGGTCCCGAGTCGGGGCCGCGCCAGATTGCGAGAAACACCAGCCCCGCGAGGGGAACGAGAACGACGAGGAGGCGGACGAGCCGGGATTCGGGGAGGTGGAAGCGTCTCAGGCCGCCGCCCTCACCTGCTCGGCCGAAGGCGCGAGCCGCCCGTAGATCTCGAGGAGGCTGCGGCCGATCCTGTCCCATGAGTAGGGCTCGGCAGCCTTGCGGGCGGCGGCGCCGTATTCGACGCGGCGGTCCTCGTCCTGGAGCAGATCCAGGATCGCGGTCGCGAGGGCGTCGGCGTCCCCCGGCTGGACGAGGATGCCCGTCTCGTCGTGGTCGGCTACCTGCGCGTAGCCCTCGATGTTGGACGCGACCACCGGCGTCCCGCAGGCGAACGCGCGCGTGAGAACCATCCCGAAGCTTTCGCCGCCCAGGGAGGGCGCCGCGAGCAGGCTCGCGGCCTGGAGCTCGGCCGTGAGCTCTTCCTCCGAGAGCCCGCCGAGCAGGTCGATCCCCTCCAGCGAGAAGCCCTGGCGGCGCGCCAGCCAGCGCACGGAGAGCGGGTCGGCGCCGACGAGGCGCAGGCGCGCCTTCGTTGTCTCGTGCACGCGCGGCCAGGCTCGCAGAAGGACGGGCAGGCCCTTGCGCGGCTCGTTGCGGCCGATGAAGACGACGTTGCCGTTGCGACCTCCTGGGTCGACCTCGGGCGGAAGGTCGATCCCGTTCGGGATCACCTCCATCGGCCCGCCGATGTACGGCTCCGCGGCGCGCCGGGCGCTGTCGGAGACGGCGATGCGCTGGTCGATGCGCTTCGCGAGGATGCCCCACATCACCTTGCCGATCGGATACCAGCCGAGGCGCTCGCCCGCGGAGTGGCACGTGGCGACGGTCGGGCATGGTGCAGTCGCGAGCGCGAAGGCGGAGAGAACCGGCGCGAGCGGCTCGTGGACGTGCACGACGTCGAAGTTCTGCTCGTCCCAGATGCGCCTCATCCGGAGCATCGACTGCGGGCTCAGGATGATGTTCGGGAGCGAGGCGTTGGCAGGCACGATCACCGAGCGGCCCACGGGCAGCACGTAGCTCGGGGGCCGCGTGTGGCGGCCCTGCTTCGGGTGCAGGAGCCGGGTCAGGCGTCCCGGCGGGTCGTGCCCCATGATGATCCGCGCTTCGACGCCGAGCCGCTGCAGCGCCCGCGCCTGGTGGTCGGCGTGCTCCTGGACCCCTCCCCAAAAAGACCAGGAGTAGGGAACGACGATCCCCACCTTCATGCTCCAACCCTACCCGGCGCGGCTGATTAGACTCGGATCGTGATCAAGCGGGCGAAGCGGCTCGAGCCGATCCGGGGCTTCGGAATCGATCGGGTCGCCGCTGCGGCGGATCAGCCGGCACGGGCGAACGAGAGCTGGCCCGTGCTCCGGATGGAGAACCTCGACACGGACCTGCCGCTGCCGCCCGAGGCGATCGGCGTGACGGCGCGGAGCCTGGAGACGCCCGAGGCCAACAGTTGGCTTCCGTTCACCGGCGACCTCCACCTCCGGGAGGCGATCGCTGCGTTTCTCGCCGGCCGCACCGGCCATCCGTACGACCCGGAGCGCGAGATCGTCATCACGTGCGGCGGGATGGAGGCGCTCCTGAACGCCCTTCTCGTCACGGTCGACCCGGGCGACGAGGTGATCATCACCGATCCGACCTACGCCGGGATCGTGAACCGCGTCCACCTTGTGGGCGGCGTCCCCCGGCTCGTGCCCTTCCTCGTGGACGAGGGCGAGTGGCGCCTCGACCGCGACGCGCTCGCAGCGGCTGTCGGCGACTCCACCGCCGGCATGCTCCTCATGAGCCCGTCGATGCCGTCCGGCGGAACCTTCGACGCGGACGACTGGGAGCTGATCTGCGACCTCTGCCGCGACCGCGACCTCTTCCTCATCTACGACTCGGCGATGGAGCGGCTCCTCTTCGACGACCGGACGCTGATCCACCCGCTCCACCACGACGGGATGGCCGAGCGGACGATCGTCGTCGGCTCGCTCTCGAAGGAGCACCGGATGATCGGCTGGCGCGTCGGCTGGGTCGCCGGGCCCGTCGAGACGATCGAGGACGCGGGTTGGGCACACGTCTACAACACGACCACGCCCGTCGGTCTGGCGCGCGCCGCGGCGGCGGCCGTGCTGCGCGGCCAGCAAGGGCACGTGGACGAGTGCGTCGCCGAGCTCGAGCGCAGGCGGGACGTCATGCTCGACGGCCTCCCGGACTGGCCGTTCGTGCGGCCCGGCGGGGGCTGGTCGATGCTCCTCGACGTCACCGACCTCGGCTTCGACGCCTACGCCGCCTCCCGGCTTCTCCTCGAGGAGAGCTCGATCGCGGCCACGGCAATGGTCGGCTGGGGCGGGCCCGTCGCCCAGCGGCACGTTCGCTTCGTGTTCAGCGCCGAGCCGGTCGACCGGCTCGCAACGATCCCGGAACGGCTCGCAGGCGGCGCCCTCGCCGCAGCGGTCGACGGTCGGAGCTGAGCGTGCCCGAGCACGACGCCGTCATCGCCGAGCTCAGCCGCGAAGGCCTCGCCGAGCTACACACCCACCTCGGCGGCTCGGTCGACTCGGCCGTCATGTGGACGCTCGCACACGAGCAGGGCATCGCCCTGCCCGTCAAGGACTACTGGGACTTCGTCGAGCTCGTCACCGTCGACCCGCGCGGTGTCGAAGGGCTGCCCGAGCTGGACGGGATCTACAAGTGGACGGAGCTGATCCAGTCGAGCCCGCTGGCGGTCGATCGCTCCGTGCACGGCGCCATCGGCGGCGCGTATCGGACGCAGAACATCACGACGCTCGAGCTCCGCTTCAACCCGATGAAGCGCAACCGCGGCGGCGAGCGCGACCTCGACCACATCATCATGGCCGCCTCGCGTGGCCTCGACCGGGCGCGGCTCGAGTACCCGAAGGTGCGCGCCGGCCTGATCCTGATGATGGACCGCACCTTCACGCACGAGCAGAACGCGGTCATCGTCGAGAAGGCGATCCGCTACTCCGACCGCGGGGTCGTCGGCGTCGACATCGCCGGCCCGCGCCCCGACGGCGGCCGCTACGCGTACCGCGAGCTGGCGCCGCTGGTCGAGGAGGCGCGCGTCGGCGGGCTCGGCGTGACCATCCACGTCGGCGAGGAAGGCGGGCAGCACGGAATCGACGAGATCGGCGAGGTGATCGAGCACCTCCGCCCCGAGCGCATCGGCCACGGCATCCTCGCGGCGGAGGACGAGGGGATCATGCGTGCCCTGCGAGAGTCCGAGATCGTCCTCGAGATCTGCCCGAGCTCGAACCTCCTGACCGGGGCGCTCGCGGACGAGGACGCGTTGCGGGAGACGGTGCGCACGTTCGCCGATCGCGGGGTCGCCTTCACGATCGCCACCGACGGCCCGGAGATGATGCAGACGCACCTGCGGGACGAGCTCGCGCTGCTTCTGCGGATCGGCGCTCTGACGCCAGACGAAGCCGTGGCGATCAACGACCGGGGCCACTCGGCGGCGTTCGTGCGGCCCGGTCCACGGCTCGTCCCGACCCACTAGGAGCCGGCTACGCCGGACGGCGTACGTCGCAAGTTCGTCCGGTCGACCGATAGCCGTTCCGGCGGTGCGTTGCCAGGATGCCCGCCATGCTCAGCGTCTACAGGGGAATCCGGTTCACCGAGCGGCAGCGTCAGGTCGTCAAGCTGATCGCGGCGGGGTGCTCGAACGTCGAGATCGCTGAGCGTCTCGGCGTCTCGCCCCGGACGGCGAAGGCGCACTCCGACGTCCTCCGCACGAAGCTCGGCGTGAGCCGGCGACGGCAGATCCCGGCGGCCTTTCGCGAGGTCACCGGGGAGGATCCGCTCGAGAGCCTCGAAGCAGCGCTCGGCGTGCGCGAGGACTCACGCACGCTGCACTGACCGGGTCTCGAGGGGATGAGGAGCCCGCGCTCACGACGGAGGTCGTGGGCGCGGGCCGCCCTTCGGGGACAGCTGGTGCCCATGTCAGGCAGGCGGTAGGCTCCTGCTCCCCGACACGGAGGCCGCACCGTGACGGAACGCCGGGACAGCGCTCTTCCGCCTCTCTTTCGACGGCACACCCGCCGCCCACGGCTTACGGCGCTCCTCGACGAGGCGACCGCACAGGCGATCCTCGTGACGGCGCCCGCCGGGTACGGAAAGACGACGCTGGCGCGCGAGTGGCTCCAGGGCCGGGAGAACGTCGCCTGGTATCACGCGACGGCCTCCTCGGCAGACGTCGGTGCCTTGTCCGCGGGTCTCGCCGACGTGGTCGAGCCAATCGTGCCCGGTGCAGGCGACCGCGTCCGCCAGCGCCTCCGCGTCGGCGACGCCACCGAGCGCCTCTCGCGTCCGCTCGCCGAGCTCATGGCGGAGGACCTCGAGCCCTGGCCCGAAGACGGCGTGCTCGTGCTCGACGACTACCACCTGATGGCCGAGTCCGCTCCGGTCGAGGACTTCCTCGACTGGCTCCTAACGCTCGCGCCGGTCCGGGTCCTCGTCACGACCAGGCGCCGCCCGAGCTGGGCGACCGCGCGGCGCTTCCTCTACGACGAAGCGGTGGAGCTCGGGCGCGACCAGCTGGCGATGACCGACGACGAAGCGGCGCGCGTGCTCAGCGGCCGCTCCACCGAGTCGGTTCGCGCCCTCGTCCGCCAAGCCGAGGGCTGGCCGGCGCTCATCGGCCTGGCCGCGCTGTCCGCTGAGCTCGAGTTCCCGGGGGAGAAGGTTTCCGAGTCACTGTTCCGCTATTTCGCGGAGGAGGTGCTCCGGGCCGAGCCGGTCGACGTCCAGCGGTTCATGCTCGCTGCCTCCGTTCCCAGAACGATCAGCGTGCGCCTCGCGCGCGAGCTCATGGATGTCGAAGCGCCCGAACCGGTAGTCGAGCGCCTGCGGGACGAGGGCCTGCTGCACGAGGTCGGCGCCGACGAGCTGCGCTTTCACCCGCTTGTCCGCGACTTTCTACGCCGAAGGCTCCTCGCAGGGGCACCCGAGGAGTACGCAGAGTTGGCGGCCCGAGTCGTCACGAACGCCGTCGAGCATGCCCGCTGGGACGAGGCATTCGAACTCGCCGTCGAGTCGGAGGACAAGACAGAAGCCGCCGAGATCGCGGGCCACGCGTCCCGCTCCGTCCTGGCAGCGGGTCAGAGTGAGACGCTGGAAAAATGGCTGGAGGCCTGCGGCGCGGCG
>Ga0075419_10002580_pt1 | contig 11633 bp, 11 predicted proteins | sample SoiMetdeltSBSDD3_FD_76900 | JGI IMG/M metagenome (GOLD analysis project Ga0075419, IMG submission 76900) | Bulk soil microbial communities from a Populus tree surrounding site in Tennessee, USA - Soil MetaG P. deltoides SBSDD3 | ecosystem: Environmental > Terrestrial > Soil > Tree plantation... | reverse complement strand
TAGTACTAGTGTCAATGAAGGTTGTGGAGGTTCTTCCTACCATAATAATATCGGCATAGGTAACGGAACATTCAGATTTAAGAAGGAAATGTGGCACGTAGACTACATGATTACTCCTTATTACAACACCAGCATCGGATCGATTATGAATAAATGGACAGGTTTTAAAGGTATCGTATATAATCTTGCCAATAACTCTGTAAAATTGGAATCTTATGTCGATAAGGATGCTAATAATAAATGGATTAAAGTCGCAGAATTAGTTGATAACGGAAACTGGGGCAATGACATGATGCACTGTAGCGCCCGGACAGAAGGGGCTGTAATAAGCTGGGGTTCGCCTATGATAATATTCAAGTCAGACTATGTAACGTATGATTTCAAGAATCTATCTGTTAGAGAAATAATTCCTCCAAAATAAACTACCAGAACATAGGATATTTATTCAGTCTTTATGCTTAGTATAAGGAATTATCCAAAAATTTTAAATGAATACGAGTATGGGATGAAGTGCGCTATTCTGAAAAGATTATAAACAATCATGAAATTAGATTTACTGTTAATTTAAAAGATTGAATTATTTTCTGATGATCTTACTGAATTTGGTAAGAATCTTACTGCTAATGGTAAAGTTAACAATCCTGTTAATTCCTAATCATCGAAAATTGTGCTCAAAATATGGTGGGCCGGAAGGGATGAATCTGAAATTTCAGATGGGTCCTAATTAGAATTTCTAGGTTCCCTTACTCCAGAACTGTCATTGAACAAATCCATTAGGATTTTCTCATCATAAAGATTGTGTGTTTTGAATTTATTAAAAGATCTTTTAGCATTGACTATTTTAATTATTTTCCTGCGTCTAGATCTTCCTTTTTTTCAATCAATTTCCAATTCCTTAATATTTCATCCCAATTGTTAACTTCTACTTGCGATTGCTTTAATTCTCCTAGGATATAATTCGCAAATTCTTGAAGATCTTGTTCTATGTCTTCATCTTCTTGTTTAATAACCTGGCATCTAATTCTAACCTTGTGTAACGAACGAAATTTTAGATTCAAAACCAGGGTTATGAATATTCCAAGGTTTTATTGTTCAATTACGGACAGATTTGCCCTTAAGTTCTTAAATCTATCGTGAATTAGTTTGGGTATCGTAAACAATCTATCATCATTCGTAATTCCCCAGAAGTGCCTTTGGAAGAACCGATCAAAAAGCACTGATGGAATACCATCTAGTTCAAAAAAATACATAACAAATTGACTCATTGTTGGAGACTTAACAAACTGTTCAGTTAGATTATAGTTGATCAACAGGGTCTTCCATATCTTGCCGTTAAATATCAACAATTTAGGTTTGAATTGCTTGATAAACTTAATGTTACTATTATGACGATTCTTCAGATATTCGAGTTGCCACTCTTTGAGTATGGCGGGAAATACAATACCTTCTGAGTGGTAAGGTATTAGTTCCAAGTTGCAAAGATATTGATCAAATAATGCCCATTTCCTTTTTTTGGGATACTTGGTTCCTGTCAGCCCAGAAAGTAAAAACCATAAGGCAGTATAGTATGGTGATTCAAATTTATGGTGGGAAAAGTATTGAAAAAAATTGAGATAGAGACTTTGATAGTGTTGCCATGATTTACTTGCTTCGTTTTCTTCTATAGGACTATTCTTTGAAGAATAACCGGGATTTACTCCGAAGAAGACAATAGGAGCGGTTTGAAATTTTCCAACTACGTATACAGGGCAGTAGTCTGTTTTAAGTCTATTTTTTTTTGTTAAGCCAAACATATCTGATATTGAATCTACCTTTTTTTCATACCCCATCGGATTTTGTGCATATAGTTCATATTCGTCCCGAATTTCCTGTATAAGCTCGACCAATTGATTTTAACTCAAGACAGGATTCAAATAAGTTTATTCATCTTAACTTTTCTGAACGGGCTTATTCTAGTCCACATTCGTCTAGGTATTATTTAGAGGTAGATAAATTCGGCCCCTAATAAGGGGACAACTTTGGTATGGGCCGGAAGGGATGAATCTGGAATTTCAGATGGGTCGAATTTCGAATTTCTAATTTAAGTAATAATCGAATCTTCTTTAGATTACCTTCGTATTTGGAATTGATATTATTTTCGGGCTAAATCAGTGAAAATCGATCTCTGCTCTCGATAGTCTCCTGTAGCCGTTCTGCAGCAGCAATTAATGAGACCTTTACTTCTTCTGGTAATAATTCTCCTATTTGCTCCACTTTGCCTTTAAAATCATTGAGTTGCTTTATTATATCGTTATACCCATTCTGAACTTTCACTCCTTCTTGTATTTGATAAACGCTTTCCTCTAATTCTTGGTGAATATTATTCTCATCTCCTTTCACACAGCTATTCCAATTTCTTTTTGCCAGTTCCATTATTCCATCTTTTATTTGCTGTAAGTCCATCTGTACTAATGCGTCACGGTATCCAACATTCATTAGTTCTTCTATAGTCTTGTATGAATAATCAAATACCTTTTCATTAACTTCATTACCATCATCCATGCGATCTACATGTACCACTTTGGTTAACCTAAATCGTCCTTCTAAGAGATCCCCATACTTTCTTCTCTTTCCTTTTGTGTTTATACTAGTTGCACAGCTATTTAGAATATGATTAATCTCCTCTTTAGATGCACCTTTTTGTTCAGCTAAATTCTTTAATTGCTTAGTCAAATCAACATAATCTGTTATTACACTTGCCACTTGTTCGTCATAATCTGTTTTACCATCAAGGATTAAATTCCACTCTTTGTTTGCTACAAAATCCCGATCAAAGGAGATTGGATCTTCCTTAAGTTCGGATGGCCATAAATCAACTATATATATTTCAAGATCTGGCACGACATTATCATATTTTTCATTATAATGTTTTTCTTCTTCTTTCTTACCAATTTCATCTGATTCGTCAATTACTTGCATACTTTGTTTTGCGTCTCCTTCCCTTTTTTTTGCTTTCCTTAACCAATAATCCCTATGAGCTTGTAGAACTTCTCTTAATGGTGTATTACTCCTAAATCCTCCATCCCAAAATATGTGTTGTTCTTCTTCATTATTCTTACCATCCATTTGAACTTTAAACTTTGGATAGTCAAAAAAGTCTGGAAAAGTTCCAGTTGCTAGTGCATGGTCTATCTCAATGCCATTTGGATTAGATATAGTATTCTTATTATCATGATATACGGTTTGTGGGGAATAACTATCAAATGTAACTGCATCACCAGTTCTCACATCAACAGTTACTAAAAGCAACCTAGGTTCTTTTCTCTCGATGGGAGATGTCTTTATTGGAAAATCTGCGAATCTCTCCAAAGTTCTTTTAAGAGAATGGGAAACATAGTGTTTGTTATCAGGTCTGGGACCATAATTTGGTTGTTCTAAGAAATCAAAGAATTTGCCAAAAGTAAACCAAGGATAGATTCCACTAGCAACATGAAATGGTCCTAAATTGAACCTTAGGAATTGCTTTGCAGAATAGTACCTTCTTGCAGCTTCAGCTGCGGCTGGTATATACCAACCATCTACAATATAGTCCTTCAAAAGAGTAGGCTCCCACATAGACCAATTTATCACAGTATTTTCATACCATTGCTTAAGATCGGGATCAATGATATTCGAGTAGAACTCCATTAACTTGGCAAATGAATCCTTGAATACTTTGCTTGTGTTATGCATAATATCCCAAGAGTTATGGTAGAATGGATTCATATCAAGAAGATCAGCATAAGTAGGCAATTGTTCTTGGTACTTCCAAAATTTTATAACCTTTACAGCCGAATCTTTCCAGTTTTCAGGATCTTCTAAACTTTTGCCTTCATTCTTCTTTATAATAGTGCTTACCACAATCGCAGCATTCATTCCGCCAATAGATGTACCAGCAACAATATCAAACAGAGGCCTTTTTTCAGTATCTAGATCATTTCTTTTTTTATCTTCATCGTTTTTAGTAAGCTTCTCTACTATAGCTCTAAACACGCCAGCTTCATATGCTCCCAGTGCAACGCCTCCTTGGAATATAACAGCTCTCTGTACTCGTTTGACAATTATATCTACATTATAAGGGGCATCTTTTGTTTTTCCGTCATCATCCTTGATAGTTAATTGAAAACTCAGCTTATCATAGGCATAATTACCGAGATCACTATTTTTAACATATGGAGCTATAAATGAAAAATGTTGCTTATCTTTAACATCCTCTATAACAACAGGCGTTCCTTCAGTTTGTTTCCATAAGTAATGTTTGATAGAATTTATATTATCGATATCTTTTTCAAGATCACGTACATCTAAAATAACTGTTGAGCCTTCTGAAACGACACGCTTAAAGCTTGGGCGATTGTCCAATTTTACGCCATCTTTTGGAGATTCCCGGTGTACTTTTCTATCCATGGTCATTCCTTTTTGCTGTCATGAATAAAAACTCTTCTCCTAATCTGAATAAAAGAAGGTTTCTTCAGGTTAAGTCACCGTAACTCAATGCAGTAAAGTTACCTACTAGTAGTCACCAATTAGTCTTTGCTTCTGAGATTATATAGAGAGGGTATGCTCTTTTCGAGATTGAAATTGTTTTCTTTGCATCTTGAAAGTCATAGCCGCTTAGATTCCTTGCGATTGTGTACAAATCTCCGCCGATTATGACCTTATTAGGTTCTACCACTTTGTTTATTTTGGCACAAATATTAACCGTCGTACTGAATATATCGGAAGTAGTCGATTCGACCGTTTGGGCAAAAGTGACTTCCCCATAATCCAAGCTTATGCGATAATTTAGCTCTGGCAGTAATTCAGAAATAAATTTGCTGTTAACATTGCGATGGAGTACTGATAATGTAATTGCAGAGTTAAGGCAATCTCTAACAGTCTTAATGGGTGAATCACCAAGCAAATCATAATAGAAAAGCAGACCGTCTCCTGTATTCTTTACTACCTTACCACTATATCCGCTTATAATGCCGCTTACCCAATTAATGAATAAAGAATAATACTTGCTCATTTGGTGCGTGGTCAGACCAGCAGTGATTCTAGTTGAGTCTACCATATCGACGAACCCGACGCAACACATGCGCGAATTTTCCGAAAAGAAAATGTTGTCTGGCTGGCTAGGAGGCCCCGAATCTCTTGGTATGCTGAGATTGGCAGACTCTTGAGTTTCGATTATTCCCATATTTGAGAATGACACTTACTAGTTAAAAAACATTTAATCAAAAAATCATATGTTTTATTTAAGTATATCGTCAATAATTCTAAAATTCGAGAAAATACTTATATTTGTGCTACTAATGTAGCTTTCTTGAGAATAACGGAATAAGATTAAATATTATCCCCTCATTTATACAGGCAATTAATGCCCTCCGCTTTAGACCGTTTGCTTGGACAGGCACTTGAATCAATGATAAGAGAAAAACTGGGTCAAAAAACTTGTGAGAAAATCGAGGCTCGATTGCGCCAGCGCTATAACCTGGACTTGGCAGCCTCCATAAATGACTTTTATACATTAGATGCCACACTTCGAGAATTTTTCTCTTCTGGAGCCGATGCTATTGAGGAAGATTTTGCTAATCGCTTGATTTCCATAAATACACCTGCGAAAGGAAGGCATTGGTTATCCATAGCGAATGAAGATTTGGCCGAGCTTATTGTTGCAACTTATGGAGACAAAGACAAGAGAATCATCCTAGAGGTAGCGTTCACCAAACCTTCAGCCATACTCGATATTCTAGAAACAGCTCGAATACCAAAATCATCTGGATATAGATTAATTAATCAGTTGGTTGAAAATGGCTTTCTTACGGAACAGGGATTCGCAGAATCGTCAGACGGCAAAAAAGTGAACAAGTACACGGCGCTTTTCGAAAAAGTGAATATTGAGATAGATACAAAAGGATTGATTTTTAACACTGATATTCCATTACCCTCGATTCCAACAGTCAAAGTGTTGCTGAAAGAAAATATCCTGAATGAGAGTCAAATTATTCGTGTACTTTTAAGGGGAAAAAAGTTATGACCTATGAATACGACACTATAGTAGATGTCTGAGAGTACACGCGAGAATACTGTGGAACCAAAAAGTGGGCTCAATTACAAAGTTTTATTGCTCATTGCAGGCTTGGCTGTAATCTATCAGACATTCAACTATATACTGCCTGAAAAGGAGGGTGAACTAAGTCCAATCGACTTTGTGGTATTAGTAGCCGTCGTGATCTGTGCAATCTCATCATTTCTTGTATCAAATCGATATGCCCGTTCGACTGTGTTCGGACAGGCTTACCTCGCATTGGGTATTGGATTTACAGCGTATGCTATTGGCGAAATTGTTTGGGACTTTTATATTGGAGTTTTAAAAATATATCCTTATCCTTCTATTGCAGACATTTTCTTTTTTGCTCAATATCCCTTTATAATTTTTCATCTGATACGCAACATCAAGTTCTTCAAACGAAAAATTAGTACAATCACAAAAATTTGGTTAGCAGCTATTCCAGTTGCTCTAGTATTGATATACTCGTACTTTACATTTATACAGGTTGGATATGATTTATTTGATTATTATTACGGAGTACCATTCGTAGCTGCGTCTGCAACCACACTTTCCTTTGCTGTTCTGGGCATGCAAGTTTTTAGACAAAGTTTACTTGCCAGTGTCTGGTCACTTTTAGCCCTTGGGATTTTCTTAAATACCTTCGCGGATATCAATTACTACCATCTTGAAATATTTGGACTTTATACGAGAATTCATTGGGTAAATGTTCTATGGTTCTTAGCTCCGTTGCTTATCACTTATTCTCTTTACAGACATTATAAAATAATCTGATAGAGCTTATTATAAATATTATTTAATACTAAAGCTTAAACGATATTAGAATAAGTATCGTTACCAGCTTGTGATTATTAAGCATTTTATGCAAAAGATTGATATTATTCCTTTGTTTTTCTTTGCTCTGTTTAGTAGTTTACATAGTTTCTTTTAATAAACTCATGAGATTCATTGCCCGTCAGGACATCCAATTCCTTCATTACAATATTGCTTCTCCTTTATATTCTCCTCTATCTTTCAGCCGTTCAAGCCTTTTTAGTACAAAAGCTGCAGTTTCACTAACTGCCTCACCTTTATCATCCAGCATCTTTGTCAGCGTTTCTTTACTTCCATGGTCTCGCAACAAACCCAAAGCTTCTATAGCTTCGTGTTTTACAAGGTCGCTCTTATCGTTTAATATGGAGTTAACGAGGTCAGGAATCTTTTCTCTCATGTTATGTAAGCCAATTTGAAATGCAGCTTCATGTCTCACGATTCCATTGTCGTCATTATTCAAAACCCAAACCATCAACTCTGCTATTTCAGTGTAAATAGGATCATCTTTGTCAACTGCTTCAGTTATTTCTCCTGCAAGCCAAATACAATCCCATCGTATAGATTCATCTCTTTCATTTCCGTTTTTTAATACTTGTATAACTTTGTCGAGCCTCTGCCTTGGTGGCAAGTTCCTCATGTTATATTCATCAAAGACAAATTCCATTTAATTTGTAATCACCACCATTTTCTTTTCTATAATCTTTTCTTCCGTTTTCTCTCTCTTCTGTTCGGCCTTAGAACTAATGCATATGCCAACAATACTAATACCACCACCCAACAATGCCAAAACTAGGTTACTGGGCAATGTAAACGCTATTCCGAAAGGAACCATGGCTAATTGGATTACAACGGTAAGAACTAGAGAGGATGATGTTATTATTGAAGTCATTGATGAGCCTATGCGCTTCATACTCACATTGTAGAGGGTAAATGCTGCCAGAGCTATGAATGAGAATCCTATCAGGTAAAGCCAGTCCATAACAGATAGATGTGGTGGATAGAATGTGTATTGGATTGCATTAATGACTAGACCTGAGATGAGCATAATCCACCCACTTACTTCAGTGGGGTTATATCTGACAATCAGCTTTGCGAATAATGTGATTGCAAGGGCATTGCACATGGCAGACAATATGGCCTCCAGGTCTCCTATTTGAAACTGTACACCATTTCCAGATACATTGCTAGCTGCTGATATTGTAAACCCAACAATTGCGACACCTATACCCACTAGCTGAAGCTTTAGCATTCGCTCAGACAGAAACACAACTGCCAATAAAACAATGAAAACATCCTCTGCTGGTATGGTAAGCAGCATGATCTTGCCAGAGCCTATCTTATCTATACTGTCGTACCACAGAAAATCTGCTACTGTGAATAATGCTCCACCAATAATAAGCATTTTCCAACCATTTCCCTTGAATATTGTAAATTTGTTTCTGAATATAAAACCATTAACGATAAGAACCATCGCACCCGCTATGGGCATGCTACCCGCAGCAATCGCTAAAGCAGGAATAGAGGCAACTACGTAAAGCAGCTCGACCAATACTGCTTCAATTGAAAAAGCTGCTGTACTGATTATTGTTACCCAACTATTTATTTTTAGATTCATCATAAGTCATGCTAGCTGAAAAGAACAGATTAAGTTTAGTAAGATGTATTCTTTACTAATACCAAGTAATTGGTATTTTTAATATTAGAATATTATTTTTATGAAGTGAATTGCTGAACAATGGCGGAATGTCGTATGAGATAGAATCAGATATCGGTAAGCAATATGGTCAGATTTTCTTGGATAACGCAGCGCATTGGAAATAAGGGAACACCTATTACCTATTACTTCTGAGAAGCATAGAACATGATACTTTTACTATTAGAAAGTCCCCCGACCACTAATGTGGCACTGATGAGGTGTCAACCATGAGAGGTGGGCCAGACCGGTTCTAGTTTATCGTGAGACACGCAAGAAAAAGCTAGGATTAACAAAGAAAGGAAAACAAAGAACTCTGGCAAGATGGGAAACTGTGTATTTACCTAGCCCACTCATTCATTTGCCGGTGTAGGATATATCTCGCCATTTTTTCTATATTGCTGCCAGCAAGTTCCATGAATAAATTCGAGGATATCTAAATCTGTAATATCCATATTTATGCCACAATATTTACAAATACGACCACCCTTGAAATAATTTTCCATGAAAGTTACATTCCTATAGCCACTTTGTGTATATTTACTTGACTCAGGAAAGACAATGGCACCATTGGACATCCTAGATCTAGCTTCATGGTTAAGAAAACACGGCCATGAGCATAATGTTATCCCATTTTAGACGTAATGGTATACAAGAATTATCTAGAAATTACTTCAAAATATGAAAAACTGATAAGGTCATTAAGAACTGCATATGCTAGAGAACACAATATAGACTAAGAACAAAATAGTTATTCAGATAGTTTCGACGCTTTAAGACTGTCACTAAAGGGTTGTATCATTAAATGAAGAGCAGGAAACTAACTAAGCAAATGTATAACTACACGATAAATGCATACGTTACAGCCCCTATTGCGAAAGCAGATAGGGCCCCATAAATTATCCATTTGAATATTTTTCCTTTATTCAATTATTATTGATAGGTGTTAGAGAGAGTATTAATTTTGCATATGATTCGATCACTTATCACTTGATAAGTAATGTTTATTAAAGCAATGACAAATGTCTTCGGTATGAGGTTGCTTCCGACATGTATTTCCTTATCTCTCCTGCTGATTCTATCCACTATTGGTAATGTCTGGTAACGCAAGAGTTTTTGATAGAACTAGTGTAATGCTTTAATACCATAATGCTTTAATATTCCATGTAGGACAAATAATAACATGGATGTAAGAATATTATTTTTAATTGGCATCACCATCAGCATTAGCATCGTTCTTTCGACCGGAACAGGCGTATTGGCAGCTAGTAATTCTACAGCTAGTAATTCTACAGCTAGTAATTCTACAGCTAGTAATTCTACAGCGAACAATTCAAAAGTGGAATTCGGTACGGCAAAGCAATATGAACAGCTATCAAGCAACAACTCCTTTGGCAATTTGGGTAGTCTGACCACGTTTAAAAACACCGGACCCAATCAAACATCCAATCAAACATCCAATCAAACTTCTGGTTAACCGTACTATGAGGCAGATACCAAGGGGCTGGTACAAGTGTTAAAAGTGGATTGTCTGAAGCTCAAAAAGAATTAGAAGATGCACAGAAGAAGCTAGACAAAGACAGAAAAAAGTAACGTAAATGTAACTTAACTTTATTTTTATTTCGTGCTCGTTTGTTTTATGGTACTTTATGCTTTCTGAAATGTCGTAAAGAATTCTAAGTTAGAACTCGTATTGGAATACATATTAGTAGAGAATGATTTCCTTTTCTTCCACATCTAAAGTTGGCCTAATTTATTCTAACTTAGGTTAAAAGTAGTCCTATGGAGTGGGATGATTTAGATTAATGAGTGAAAAAATCGATACCGTAAAGCATAAAGCTAAGTCTCTCCAGTGATAACTCTAGTTGATTGAGATAAAAATCAAGTCAATTTATGGTTCAGAGGCTGATATTATCGAAGAAGCTCAGTCCAAAGGAAAATTAAAGTTCAAGTTTCATACAGACCAGTTTCCTCTTAACAAATTAGGGATAAGAGTCTGTGATATCTGCATTGAGATAGACGATTCCAAAAAGGAACTTGAAAACCAAAATAACGTCTACCCTGAGCTGTTAAACTAGCTCGTTTTTACAACTCTTGATTCAACGAAGCATTCTATTTCAGATAAACTAAATAGGTTCGAGTAAATAGACACTCCATCATGGGCGAATCATATTGTAACGATGGTAGATGTGAGTGGACAAGAAGAGGAGAGAAACATCCTGCCCACAATGGAGTTCCATTTAAAACAGAGGATCCCCATATGTATAACCAAATAGAAAACCCTGTCAATGTCGAGTCCTATTGTGACGATGGTAGATGTGAGAGAACAAGAAGGGGAGAGAAACATCCACCCCACAATGGAGTTCCATCTAAAATGGCTCCACAAGGTTACCTAGAATATTGTGATGTTAAATATTTGGGAGGACACAAAGCCTATCCACGTCCTACAGATACACGAATGTCCTTTTATGACGACAGAATAGAACTTGGAAATCCTAATTTGGTTATTCCATACAGTGCAATGAAGAAATTAGAAAATTTTGATGAAAAGAAAATTTTGGCAAAAATGGTAATTGCACTTAGACTGGTTGGGCTTCCTCTTGCTATCGTTGACGCCATGTGGAAGAAGAATCACATCTATACTGTTATACAGTATCAAGATGAAATGGATGATCATGCTATTGTAGTGGATTTTGAGAAATATCCTGACGAGGCGCAACCACTTATTTATCATAAAATGTTGGAGTTACGTAAGAGAGCTTGACCTAGGCAAAGAAAATGAAAAGAATCCATATTCAGCCAGCATTATTGACAAGAACTGAAATTAACTGGCTATTAGGCAATGTTAAAGTTTCAAAGCCATACGAATATAGAATCAAGAGCGATATCAGGAAAAAAATTAAAACCTTTACTGATTTAGAGTTACCTTTACTACTGAAACAAAGAATTATTGATTCGCTTGATCTGAGTAAATATACTCAGAATCTGAGGACTAATCCTCAGACTAAAGATCAGATTATTCCACAACCCTTACAACATACTGAAATTCCTTCT
>Ga0075419_10002576_pt1 | contig 11638 bp, 8 predicted proteins | sample SoiMetdeltSBSDD3_FD_76900 | JGI IMG/M metagenome (GOLD analysis project Ga0075419, IMG submission 76900) | Bulk soil microbial communities from a Populus tree surrounding site in Tennessee, USA - Soil MetaG P. deltoides SBSDD3 | ecosystem: Environmental > Terrestrial > Soil > Tree plantation... | reverse complement strand
GCCGTCGCCGGCGGCGACCGCGCAGCAGACCAGCGCAGCGGCGGCGACCGCCGCCGCCACAGGGCCGGCGCTGGCGACGGGCCTCCCGTCGTGCATCGTTCGGCCGGCACTGACCGAGGGTCCGTTCTTCATCGACGAGAAGCTCGACCGTTCGGATATCCGCTCCGATCCCGCGACCGGCGTCGTGCGGCCGGGCGCCATCCTCAACCTGAACTTCGTCGTGTCGCGCGTCAGCGGCAGCGCCTGCACGGCGCTCAGCGGCGCGCTGGTCGACGTCTGGCACTGCGACGCGCTCGGTGCGTACTCCGACGTGGACGGCGCGCGAGGTCAGAAGTTCCTGCGCGGTTTTCAGAAGACCGACCCCTCCGGCAGCGCCAGGTTCCTCACGATCTACCCCGGTTGGTACCAGGGTCGTGCGGTGCACATCCACTTCAAGATCCGACCGACCGCCTCGAGCGAGTTCACCTCGCAGCTCTTCTTCGATGACGCGATGAGCACGCAGGTCTTCGCGCAGGCGCCCTATGCGCAGAAGGGCACGCAGGGCATGACGCGGAACACCTCGGACGGGATCTTCAATCAGAGCGCAGGAAAGCTGTCGCTGAGCGTGACGAAGAGCGGTGATGTGTACTCGGCGACGTTCGATATCGGCCTCGCGAGCTAGCACCGTGCCAGGGGGGTTGCAGGAGGTTCTCGCCCTGCGATGAGCTAAGGCAAGGGAGAAGGTCGTACTGCCCCGTTAGGCGCGAACGCAGCGTGCCGCCGGGTCGTCCGTTATTCGTTCCTGTGAGGCGCTCCGACGTGACCGAGGTCCTGTCTCCGTCCGGTCGCGACGTCGGCACGGTCGTGGCCGGTCGTTACCGCCTCGCCGCGCACATCGGGACCGGCGGCACGGCGGACGTCTGGCGCGCGTACGACGAATCTCGCGACCGCGCCGTGACGCTGAAGATACTCCGCGACCCGCAAGACGCGGATGCCCGACGTCACTTCCTGGCCGAGGCGCGACGCCTCGAGACGCTCGATCATCCCTCGATCGTTCCGGTCCTGGGCATACACGAGGCGCTCGGCGACACGCTCATCGCGTTCGCGCACGTCGAGGGCGAGCCTCTCGATCGGCTCACCGGCGCGGCGCTCGCGCCGCGGCAGATCGCCCTCCTGTTGATACAGCTCGCCGACGCGATCGAGGCGTTCCATTCGCATGGCTTCGTGCACCTCGACCTCAAGCCCGCGAACGTTCTCATGGCGGCCGATGGCCGGCCGCGTCTGCTCGACTTCGGCATCGCCGAGCCCATCGGTCATCCACCCGAAGTGCCGCGTGGGACACCCGGATACGCGTCTCCCGAGGTGGCCGCGGGCGGCGCCGCGTCGCGCGCGAGCGACGTCTACGGGCTCGCCGCGATCGCGAAGCGGCTGCTCGGCGCGCATCCGACGCCGCGCGTCGCCAGCGTCCTGCGCCGTGGGCTCGAAGCGGATCCGGCCCGGCGCTACGGCCGTCCGCGCACGTTCGTCTACAGCGTCGCGATCGCGGTGCTGATCGATGAAGAGCTGGCCGTCGTCGAGCGCGTGACGCGCAATGCGCGCGTCGCGCTCGCGGGTCTGCTCTCCCGTGGCGCGGCACGGCGCATGATCGCGGCCGCGAAAGCGCGCCCAGAGCTCTCGTTCCGGGTCGCCGCGGCGTCGCTCATCGTGGTCGGCGTTCTCCTGCAGCAGGCGAATCCGGGCACGAGCACCGCGGACGCGGGCGGGATGCCCGCTCTCGTGCGGCCCGCGTTCGACGTTCCGCCTCTCGGCGCGTATGGCGCGGCGTTCGAGTCGCAGGAGCCGTACCCCAAGGCAGCTCCGAACAGCACGGTCGAATGGACGCTCGCACTGCGCAACACCGGCTCGGCCGGGTGGTACCGCGGCGTCGACGGTGCACAGGCATCGCTCATCACCGCCGACGGCATGGTGGTCGCGGTGCAGGCGACCCAGTACGTCGGGCCCGGTCAGATCGGTTGGTTCACCGCCCGCTTCAAAGCACCGGCGGAGGCCGGAACGCACCGGATCGCGCTGCGGCCGGTGATCAATGGACGCGGCCCCCTGCCCGATCTCGGCATTTACGCGGTGGTGACAGTCGCGCGCTGAGTCACGGGGCGCTAGCCTCTCCGGCGCACAAGCGAAACGAAGGGGAGAGGCATGAAAAGACTGTTCGCGACCACATGCGTGGCGCTTCTGATAGTCATCGCGCCGGCCGACAAGCCCGCCGGCGCGCGCGCGGGCGACTGCTTCGATGGCAGCGTCGTCGCTGCCGTCCCGGATGCGCACGCTGCGCAGGCTCGCGGAGGAGATGGCGAGATCAGGGAGCCGGTGCTCGACGAGCCGGTCGCGTCGCTGCCCGCATCGGCCACTGGCAAGGGCAACGCGAAGTTCAGGGAGACCGTGCCGGTGTACTTCCACGTCGTCAGCCCCGACGGCGTCATCGCCAACGTCACGCAGGAGCAGATCGACGATCAGATCCGCGTCATGAATCTCGCGTTCACCGGTGTCTACGGTGGGGTGAAGACGGGCTTCACGTTCCAGCTCGCCGGCGTGACGCGCACCACGAACGCCGACTGGTTCAACGCGGGTCCCGGTTCGCCGGACGAGCGCGCGATGAAGAAGGCGCTCTCGACGAACGCGCCCCAGGCGCTGAATTACTACTCGACCACGGCCGGCGTGTACCTCGGCTGGGCGTACCTGCCCGGTCTCACGCCGTCGCGCATGTTCCTCGACGGCATCGTCGTCGACTGGGAGTCGATGCTCCACACCTCGACCCGCTACCTCGATCGCTATGACCTCGGTCTCACGGCCGTCCATGAGGCCGGACACTGGCTCGGGCTCGAGCACACCTTCTACGGTGGCTGCAACGCGAAGGGCGACTTCGTCAGCGACACGCCGCCCATGCGCGTGCCGACCAGCGGCTGCCCACTGGGGAAGGACACATGCCCGGAGCCGGGCCTCGACCCGATCCACAACTACATGGATTACTCCTACGACTCCTGCTACTTCGAGTTCACCGCGGGCCAGGCCCAGCGGATGCAGGACCACTCGCTCTTCTTCCACTCAGGCGACTAGCTGCGACGACGCGCCGGGTCGGCTGCTGTGCCGATCCGGCGCGCCTTCGCCGCGAGGTCTGCTACTGCGGACAGCTTGCCTAACTTGGACGGCCGCGAGCAGGGCAGGTGACTCTCCACATTTGATGCGCTGTTGACCTAACTGCGGGCCGACAGGCATGCGCGGTGCGGCGTCCGGTCGCCGGTCGAGGAAGGGCCGGTATGCGCCCTCCTCCCAGGAGGATCGATGTTCCGCAGGCTCACGACACTCGCGCTCGTCCTATCCGTGGCGTTGACGTTCGCGCTCGCGAGTCCGGCACCTGCCGCGGCTGGGGCGCGCCTTGATCCGAAGCTCGAAGCCGCACTCGCCCGCGGTGGCGAGGTGCATGCGATCGCTTTCTTCAGTCACCCCGTCACCGCAGCCGACAAGGCGCGGCTGCTCGCGGCGGGTGCGACGCTCGCCGTCCCGTACACGCGCTGGCCATGGGCCGGCGTCGTCGGCGCGCCCGCGGCGATCCGCGCCGTCGCGGCGTTCCCCGACGTGACCGAGATGCAGTGGGCCCCACCCGTCACCTTCTACAGCCACGAGAGCATCCCGCTCATCCGCGCCGACGACGTATGGGCGCCGAAGACCGCCGGCGGCCTCGGCATCGACGGGACCGGCATCGGCGTTGCCGTCGTCGACTCCGGGATCTACGGACTTCATCCCGATCTGCAGCGGCGCGTCGTGAAGAATCTCAAGTTCGTCGCGGACTACACGGTCGAGACACAGGACAGCGACACCACCAGCGGACACGGCACGCACGTCGCTGCGACGATCGCGGGCGACGGCACTGCGTCGCGCACCGGCACCGCCGACGACATCGGTGGACGTGGCTACTACGTCGGGGTCGCGCCCGGCGCGAACCTCATCGGGCTCGGTGTCGGCGACGGCCGCAGCATCATCTGGTCGCTCGCGGCGTTCAACTGGATCGCCGACAACCACCGCACCTACAACGTCCGCGTCGTCTCCAATTCGTGGGGCGTGCTGGGCGGCGGGCCGTACGATCCGAACAACTCCACGACTCGCGCGGCCGAGGACCTCGCGGACCAGGGCATCACGGTCGTCTTCGCCGCTGGCAACGACGGCGTGAACTCCGGCACGACCTCGAGCGCGCCGAACACGCTCAGCACGTACTGCGGCGGCCGTGTCATCTGCGTCGCGGCGGGGCAGAAGGACCGGCAGCTGTCGACCTTCTCATCCGTCGGCGCGCCCGACAACAGCCGCACGCCGACGATCACCGCGCCCGGAACGCGGATCTGCGCGGCGCGCAATCCGCACGGCATCACCACCGGCAGCACCGCCGACGCCGGCCAGTTCGCGGACACGCCGGCCGTCCGGCCCGAATGGAAGGCCTACTACACCTGCATCAGCGGCACGAGCATGGCGACGCCACACATCTCCGCGGTCGTCGCGCTCATGCTGCAGGCGAATCCGACCCTGACGCCTTCAGACATCGGAGCGGTGCTGACGGCGACCGCGACGCCGATGCCGGGCTACCAGCCGTACCAAGTCGGCGCCGGCTACGTCGACGCGTTCGCGGCGACAACGGTCGCGAAGAAGACCAGGAGCACAGGTACCTGCACCACACGCAGCGGCAAGCAGGTCGCCACGCTGACGACGAGCGAAACGTACGACGGCAGCGTCGGCGTCGGCGCTGCGGACGCGGGGTCCGCGTACCACGACGTGCACCCGTTCGAGGTGGGAGCGAAAGCGATCCGAGTCACGGTCACCATCGAGTGGACCACGCCGCAGGACATCGACCTGGCGGTCTACGACCCGAGCGGATCGCTCGCGACCTCCTCGGGGAACTTCCCCGGCGTGACCACGGAGACCGCCACCAAGCGCGACGGCGACTGCTCCGGATCACTGCCCAGCGGAACCTGGAGCGCTGACGCTGTCGGATATCTCTCCGTCGCGGAAAGCTATCGCGGCACCGTCGAAGTCGAATACCGCGTGAAGTAGTGCGAGCGGCGGGGCGCGCGAGCGCCCCGCCCGCCCGCCAGGAGCTCGGGGTCGTTGTGCCCACGCCGCCCACGACGTGCATCTGCTTCTGCTCCGCGGCTCTTCGGGCGCACTGCTGACGCGCTATCGCTCCGTCTCGAACTCCCACTCATCGACCACATCGTTCGCGGCCACGATGAGCTCCAGCCGAACGCGGTAGCGCGCGCCGGGAGCGAGAGGGCTCGCGGGGATGATCGTGACGTAATCGCGCTCGTAGAGCTGCGGCACGAGGTGGTGCGGCAGCTCGCGCCCGCTCGCGTCCGTGATGCGCGCGCTCTTCAGATCGACGGCGCGCGCGCCCGAGTACACGACCATGATCGGATAGCCGACCGGCCGCGGCGCGCCAGCGGGCACGACGTCGGGGATCTCCTCACCCGAGTACGTGCCCGCGACACGCTGGTCGGGCGCCGGCGCGCGCACGCGCTCGGGCGCCGGCGCGTTGAAGTCGTACACGATGACGCCCACGGTGATGGCGCGGCCCGCGGTCTCCGCGTGGCCCCAGCCGGCGACGACCGCGTGCGGGTGCATCAGGCCAAGCCGGTGATATGGCAGGACCCAGAGCGACCGCACTCCCTCGGTGCCCGAGCTGAACGACGTCGCGACCTCGCTCGCGTTCGCGTCGGTGTAGCCCTGCGCGGCGAGCCGGTCGCGCACCGACGCGCCGGTGAAGCCGGCCGCGCCCGGCACCTCATCGTGGCCGAGCGCGTTGTTCTGCGCGAGGTACTCCGCGTGTCGCTGCGCCGCGGTCGTGACGCGATCGTCCGAACGCACCGTGGGCGCGGCGACGGCGGAGCGCAGCTCGTTGTGCACCCGCAGCATCTCGGCGGCGTCGTTCACGCGCAGCGAAGCCGTGGGGTTTGCGGTTGGGCTGGCGCCCGGACTGGCCGGCAGCGTGGTGACGCTCGGCGACGGCGACGGCGGCGCGCTCGTCGTCGACCGCGCGACCGCCGACTGTGTCGGTGTCGCGGTCCCGACGATCACCGAATCGTGCGTCGACAGACGGCCGGCGATCGCGAGCCCGACGGCAAGGATCGCCACGAGCGCAAAGGGCAGGAGCGTGAAAGCGGTGGAGGCGCGTCGCATGACGCGACGCTACGGGTTCTAGGCGACCGTGACGACCGTGTAGATGCCGAGCTCCTGCAGCAGCCCGCGACCGTCGATGCGCGGCAGCAGTTGCACCGTGTAGGTGCCGAGCTCGGCTCGCGCCTTGAAGCGGACGACGAACCAGCCGACCTGACCGGGTGCGACGTAGTCGGTCGATTGCACGGCGACGCCGGCACCATCCGGTGTCATGAGCGCCGCCTGCGCTCCTTGGATCCCGCGGTACCAGCCGGCCGAGCCGGTGTTGCGGAGCGCGACCACCCACTCCACGGTCCCGTTCGGCGTCGTCGTCGGGTAGGGTCCCTGCGATTCGAACGCCGCCCCGTAGGCGCTGAGCGAGGGAAGCTCGAAGGGCGCGGGCACGAGTGCCGCGCTTGGGGCCACGGTCGCCGACGGCGCCGGTCCGCCGCGCAGCGCGCTCGGGATCGCGCCGCCGAGGGGCGACACGATCACGACGACCGCGGCCAGGGCCAGGACCGCGCCACCGAGGACGAGGCGGTTCCCGCGTGCGCGTGCGATGAGCGCCGTCGCGCCGGATCCGAATGAGGGGACCTTCGGCAGCGCGATCGTCGGCAGGGCGAGCTTCGGAAGCGTGACCTTCGAGAGGGAAGCTCCGGAGCGCGGAGCATCGGCCTTGCTCGCCGTGGCCGCGCGAGCCGTGACCTGCGTCCCGACCGCGGTCACGCGCGCAGCAAGCGATGTGATCGCTGAGGGGTCGAACCGTTGTGCCACGCGCGCGCGAAGGTCCGAGATGAACGTCCGGGTGTCCGCGATGAGGTCGTCGATCTGCGCGTCATGCATGACCTCGCGTACGAAGCCGCGCGCCTCCCCGATGAGGCGCGTCACCGCGGGCACGACGCGCGATACGTCGGTCCCTGCCGACGCGAGCGAGCGCGTGGCATCACGCACCGTCTCGGGTAGGCGCGTGGTGGCGGCGACGAGATGCGGCACCGATGGCTCGCGCCCCGCGTCGAGCCCGACGATCGCCGGCGCGGTCTCATCCGTCGCGAGATCGTCCGGCGCCGCGGCCGGCGTGGGTCCGGCCACCGCGTTCAGCGTTGACGGTGCCGGGGGCGTCAGCACGACGGTCTTGTCCCTGTCCTCCGCGGCCTTGGTGGCCGGGCGAACGTCTCTCGCGACCGAAGTGAGTCCCGTGAGCACGACCGGCAGCGGGATCAGGTGCTCGAACACGATGAAGGTGTCCGCGCCTTCGTCGACGATCGACGCGACACGCATGACCGACGGCCGCTCGATCGCGGCCATGCGGCGCGCTTCCGCGAGGAAGCGCTGACGGGCGGCATCGTTGCCGCGATCGCGCAGGATCTCCAGCGTCACGACCGTCTGCGTCGACTCGTCGAGGGCATGCCAGACGTCGGCCACCTCGTCGCCGCCTTTCGACATCGCGAGGCGATAGCGGCCCGCGAGGAGCTGCCCGATCTGCCTGTCGCCGGTCGCGGTCGGCATCGTTTCGGTGCTTTTCACGCGACCGGTCTAACGCTCCAAAGTGGGTTCCTCAATCGGTCCGCCCACTAATGGACTACCGGCGCGGCCCTACTGCTTCCGATCTGGTACCGCTCAGCGCTGCAGCAGGGCCGGCTCGAGGTCCGGGGCCGACATCTGCGGGTCCAGGGGATAGATCGGGCGGTCGAGGCCGCGGTGGCCAAGACGAACGATGTCCTGGTCGACGCCCCCGGGCGTCAGCGCGATCACCCAGCCATTCGCCGCGGCGAAGAGATCCGGCACGAGATAGCCGATCTTCACGACGGTCAGATCGTGCGCCGCCGGATCGAGACCGAGATCGGTGAAGTCCCGTACGAAGTGGAACGGCTTGCGCCTGCCGGTCAGGACCGCGCGCACGCCACCGGACGCGACGACCGCGATGTCACCGCCGACGGGATCCGCCTTCAGCACGCGCTGCACCCGCCCCTCCAGCGCGATCTTTCCGTGAGCGGATCCCAGCGCCCCGCCGACGCGCAGAGCCACGGTCGCTCCATCGCCGGCGTCGACGCAGCGCGCGACCGCGGACGGATCGACGACGCTGGCCCAGATCGCGCTCGCGCCTCCCGACGCAAGCGCGGGATGCGCCAGGAGGCGCTCGAGCATGAACGCGACGTCGCCGGCACCGCCCGCCGTCGGATTGTCGCCGGAGTCGCTGATGAAGAAGGGCCGCTTACCGCTGGCGAGCCCCGTCGTGATGCACCAGTCGGCGTCGCCGGACGCGGTGCTGAACGCGAACTTTGCGCGCGCGTTCCAGTAGGTCTCCGCAAGCGCGCGCGCCTCTCTGGTGATCGCGGCCTCATCCGTACCGGTCACCACGACGGCAGCCGAGCAGCGTGGCTCGTCGGCCCAGGCGTAACCGATCCAGACCGCGGCATCGATGACACCCGCGAGCCGCTCGATCCGTGAGAGCTCGCCGTAGATCTCGCGCGCGGGCATGTCGCGCGTGGACGCCTTCTCACCCGGCAGCAGCACGGGTATCCGCACCCAGGCCTTGTGGGGACGCACTCCCTGGTCGAGGCAGGCGACGAGATTCGCGACCGCGCGCTGCTTCGTCTGCGCGGCGTCCTCGTGTGGTGACATGCGGTGTGCGGTCGCGAGGTCGAGCGCGGTGATGAGCTGGCGCGACATGTTCCCGTGCGGATCCATCGACGCGGAGATCAGCGCGTCGGGACCGACGACGGCGCGGACCGCGCCGGCGAGATCGCCCTCGGCATCGGTGAGTCCCACGACCGTCATCGCGCCGTGGATGTCGAGGTACACGCCGCTCAGGGGCAGTGCATCGCGAAGACCGGCCAGCAGCTCCCGCTTGATCCGTTCGTAGAAGGCGCGCTCGACCGCGCCGCCCGGTAATGCCCGCGCGTGCACCAGTGGCACCCAGTCGACCTCCGACGGCAGGGAGTCGTAGCGCGTCAGCAGCTGCGGACCGCGTGTCACGGTGAAGTCGGCGGGCCCGCTGCGGTGCGGCGAGAACGTACTCGACTCGATGTGGATCCCGCCGATCGCGATGCGGTGACGCGCCGCGCGCGGAGCGGCCGGCAGTTAGGTCTTCTCCCCGTCCGTACGCTTCTCGACGGTGACCACCGCGTCCGTCACGATCGCCGCGATGGCGGCGATGGCGGCCCAGACCGGCAGCAGCAGCGCGCCGACGACGCCGAGCGTGAGTGGCACCTCGATGATCGTGACGCCCGCGCGGTTCTTGACCAGGATGCGGCGCGCGTTCCCCTCGTCGACCAGCTTCTTGATCCGCTCGATGACCCGGTCAACGCCCTCCTCGTCGATGTGGAATGTCTCGAACAATGATTCCTTCGTTACGGGCACTTCACTTCTCCTTCTTCGTGACGATCTCAAGTGTCGCACCGGACTTCCCGGTGGCTCTGCTCCGAATACGGCTCGACCCCACTCTGGATTTCGTCGCCGGGGCGACACTCACCTCGTGGGTCGCCTCTGGATCGGTGAACGCGAGCAGATCCAGGCCCTCCGCGGCGACGGCATCCATGTCCCGCCGTCCGACCGCGGTGACGGGCTCGATGAGCAGCGTCGCGGCGCCGCCCGTCCTGCGGATCTTCCAGAGCGCTCCGATGAATCCATCGACCAGCACGGTGCCGACGGTCCCTTCGATCCAGGACGAACGTCGAAAGTCCTCACGCACGATGCGTGATCGGTCCTCATGCGCGAGGAAGACGTTGTCGTACTGCGGGAGGAAGCGCGGAGGAGCCGGCGTGTCAGGATCCGGTAGCGCGCCGTCGGGCACGTCGAAGAGCTCGCGCCCTCTTTCGTCGCGGAAGGTGCGGAGCCGCGGCCGAAGTCGCTCGAGCACCGGCCCGAGACCCGCAAGACGCGACCAGGTCCGCGCGTCGGCGGCGGTCGCGGGCCCGAACGCGCGCAGGTAGCGCAGCATCAGCTTGTCGGGCGAGGCGTCGGTGCCGGGTTCCTTGCCGAGCCAGGCTTCGACCGAGGTGTGCCGCGCCCGTCCACTCATGCCCCACAGCCCGCGCGGCGGTACCTGAACGAGCGGCAGCAGGAAGTGCACGGCCGCGGCAAGCGCTTGGGGATCCTGTCCCGGCCATCGCTTCTTCAACAGCGGTCGCAGCTCCGCCGCGGTGCGCGGACTTTCGTCCACGAGCTTCCGACCGGCCCTGAGCAGCGTCCTCATCTCCACGGCGGAGAGCCGGTTGGTATAGGCCGGCACGCCGACATCGCCGCGCGCGCTCTGGAAGACGCGTTCGGAAACCGAGCGCACCACGGGCCAGATCGCGAGCGCATCACGAGCGGTGACCAGGTGGACCGTCGCGCGCATCAGCCCCATGCGTACCGCGCGGCGCTTGCTGATCAGGGTCGCGAGGTCGTCCGCGCGAAAATCCTGGAGCCGGGTCCAGAGTCCGATGTACGGATCCATCGGCTCCTGGGCCTGCATTCCGACCAGCCGCTCGATCGCGTCCTTCGCCGACATCCGCGAGCGAGCGAGCAAGAGCTGACGTTCGAGCAAGGCACGATTGAGCGCGCGGCGGGTGAGGAGCACCACGCAGGTATAGTCGAGCGCGAGATCCGAACGGAGGAACGAGATGGACCGCATCGAGGGGACGACGATCAATCGGAGGCGATTCCTGCAGGCTCTCGGCGCCGTTGGCGTCGCCGTTGCGTGCGGTCCCGCCGCTCCGACCGGCGCGAGTCCCGCCCCGTCGGCGGCCGGATCGGCGACGGTGGCGGCGGCCAAGCCGGTCAGCATCGAATGGTGGCGCCGGAACTACACCGCGGGGACGCAGAATGCCGAGACGCTGACGTCGGATGGCGCGGTGAAGGCGTTCCGCGAGAAGAACCCGAACTTCACGATCTCGATCCAGGGTGGCCCGTTCGGTCCTGAGACGGACCAGAAGTTCGATATCGCGATCCTCCAGCAGAAGGCCGGTCCCGACGTGTTCCACACGACCGGCGGCGACGTGCTCAAGTACGCGGCCGCGGGACAGCTGTCCGAGCCGCCGCTGACCGCGGCGGAGAAGGCCGACTTCAACACGAGCGCTCTCACCGCGACGACCTACAAGGGCAAGGTCGTGGCGTATCCGCTATGGATCGTGCCGTGGTTCGAGTACATCAACCTCGATCTCTTCAAGGAGCGCGGCGTTACGCCACCGACGGACGGCAACTGGACCTACGACCAGTTCCTCGACGCGGCGCGCAAGCTGACCTTCAAGCGAGCCGACGGCAAGCAGATCTACGGCTTCGCGCACGCGAACGACGAGTTCGCCTTCATGCTCATCGACGGCGGTCGCCTCTACGACAAGGACGTCAAGAAGTGGACCTTCAACAGCACGGAGGCGATCAGCGGTCTGGAGAAGTGGGTGAACCTCGCGAAAGAGAAGGTCATGCCCCCGGACTACCTGACGCTGAATCCCAACGACTCGCAGGCGCGGTTCATCGCCGGAGAGAT
>Ga0075419_10002575_pt1 | contig 11638 bp, 12 predicted proteins | sample SoiMetdeltSBSDD3_FD_76900 | JGI IMG/M metagenome (GOLD analysis project Ga0075419, IMG submission 76900) | Bulk soil microbial communities from a Populus tree surrounding site in Tennessee, USA - Soil MetaG P. deltoides SBSDD3 | ecosystem: Environmental > Terrestrial > Soil > Tree plantation... | reverse complement strand
TTTGAGATCATTTTTGGTTGCCTTGCTGAACTGTATCTTTTGTCGCAGGCGAAGTTAAAGGACCGGTTCTATCTCTTCTGTTAAATATAAGACTACCCGTGTATCGCTTTGGATTGACACGAATATCGTCAAACAATATTTCAAGACCGAGCAACAACTGATGAAATTGATCATAAAGCTTGCGGTCTTTCATTAACATACCAAGGGTGCCTTCGTTTGTATTGAATTTATTTAACACTGCTTTAAATTCATTGATCGATGCCTGTAATGAATCAATGGTCGGTTGTACTTCCAGATTTGAAAACTTATCGGCCGCTCTTTTTATACTGCTGATCGTTGCAGTAATACTATCGTTATTCTTTTTCAAATTGCCCGTTATTGAATTGGCATTATTTAGTGTGGCAGCTAAGGCACCGGCTTCTGCGTCGAGCAGCTTATTGAGACTGGTCGTTGTTTGCTTAAGATTGCGAATGATATCGGTGATATTCCCTTTTGTTTCCCGGTCGAACAAATTATTTAAACCGCCTAATACCATTTTTAACGAATCAATGGCATCTCTGACTCTCGTTAATGTGGGATTGATCTGTGCTCTTACATCACCAAGAAAAGAAGAGGAACGGTCTGTTACCAATGTATCGCCATCTTTTAAATATTCAGTTGAAGCTCCTGGTGCAATATTTAAATAGGCACTGCCCAGCAACTCAGACTCGATAGTAGCTCGTGAATCTTTTGGAATATTCACATCCCGTTTCAGGGTGATGGTAACAATGATACCACTTAGGTTCTTATCGATTTCTGTGTATTCGTAAATGTTGCCGATCGGGAGACCTTTCATTTTTACCTCATTCGATTTTCTAAGGCTTCCCAGGTCACCAAAAACTGCATAGAGGTGTTTTTCTTTATTGAAAATATTCTTTCCTTTCAGAAAATTAAAACCCACAATAAGTAAGACAAGCGCAACAATAGCTAAGATCCCGACTTTGGTTTCATTGTTGATCTTCATGTTTTCACTCCAAGTTTACAGAGTGCCAAATTAATGAAATAATCTTAGCTATTTAAATCTTTGAAGGACTGAATATAAAACGAGTGAATGGAGTTATTTACTTTGCGGCAGGGTCTTTCCTGTTTATGTTGGCCGGGTTGTCAGATTTTACAGTCTTGTTATCAGGATCATTTTTTTTGCCACTGCTCGCGGGAGCTTTTTCTCTTGCGGCAATATAACTGGCCAATGCATCAACGATATTTTTTACGATCTCATGCTGGCCTTCATCGCTGTCAAGATACCTTTCTTCTTCCCGATTTGTTATAAAACCAGTTTCAACCAATACACTTGGCATACCAGTAGCCTGCAATACCCAGATACCTTTTTCATTTCTTTGTTTAACACCCCTGCTTACACGACCAGCTTTGGCAAACTCCTGTTCGATAAAATCGGCGAATAACAGGCTATGTTCAAAATATTTCTTTTGATATAAAAGCTGGAATGCTTTCATTACCGGATCATTTAGATCCGGCATAGTGATCGTAGAATCATTTTCACCTGAAAAATCATCGCTTTGCGCATTGATGACATCTCCTTTTTCATCACTTCTATCTGCAGCCCAGATATACGTTTCAGTACCATAAGTTTTATTTTCTACCCAGTAGCTTTGATAAACGGGAGTTTTCTTTGTTACCTGCCTTCTTTTCTTTCCTTTACCTACCCAAACTTTTTTATAAGTATAATCAACTATTCTTTTAGCATACCATCCGCCGGCTCTCATTCCATTTGAATTGCAATGTATGGCTATAAACAGGTCACCACCCGATTGATTGGCAAATTCGGCACGGTAACGATTGGCAGAGTTGCGATCAGATTTATTGCCGGCTAAAATATCAGTAGTTCTTGTGTACAGGATCTTCATGCCCGGGAATCTTTCTTCAATTGCTTTTCCCAGTTTCAGTCCAACCTCCAAACAAACCTTTGCTTCGGTAGTTATCAATCCTCTTGCACCAGGGTCTCTACCGCCATGACCGGGATCCACGATGATCGTATGTACTCCTTTTCTCTGTACAGGAACAGGTGCAGTTTTAAAAGCAAATGCAATAGGAAGTGCTGCAATACAAATCAGAATGCCTGCGAGGTGCCTCATGGTGGATCTTAATTTTAACGGATTAGTTTTCAATCTTCACAAATCCTTTAAGTCTGAATGAATTATTTTTGTTTTTCAACGCTATTATGCGACTGCACAAATTTAAACCAAAATACCTTTTTGCCTGCCTGCTAACAGCAATCTTCTTTACACAAACGTGGAAAACTGCCGCTAATTATAATTCTAAACCAATTTTTTGCATCGCATTAACAGCCCAACAAGACACTGTTCCAAAAAAAACTACCGATACTCTTCCAAAACGTCCGCCATTGAATGCTACCGATAGTTTAAAAATAGATTCCCTGGGTAAGATTCCACGTCCGGATACTTCCATAAACAGGGTCGATACATTTGACTTAAAACTTTCTAAAGATACCCTGGATGCACCCGTTGAATACGAAGCTGAGGATTCCATGGTGATCCTGGTAAAAGATAAAAGAGTGCTTCTTTATGGAAAGACCAAGACGAATTATAAAGATATCGAACTGACCGCCCCTAAAATGGAGATTGACCAGCAAACCCAAATACTTACAGCTGTTAATAGCTTTGACAGCGCTGGAAATCTTATTGACCGCGCTCACTTCTCGCAAGCTGACACAAAATTTCAAAGTGATACGATCAGGTATAATTTTAAGACGCAAAAAGGTTTAACCAAGAATACTCATACCGTAATGGGTGAAGGAATACATGTGCAGGGTGATAATGTAAAACGCGTGGGCGATATTATTTATTCGAGGAAGGGCGTGCTCACAACCTGTATGTATGATGATCCTCATTTTGGGTTTCGTTATGATAAAGTCAAAATGATTAATAATAAAGTTGCCATCACCGGTCCTATACATCCGGAATTCGAAGGGGTGCCGATCCCTATTTACTTACCGTTTGGCTTTTTCCCGATGAAAAAGGGAAGACATTCCGGGTTATTGGCGCCACAATTTACCGCCAATGAAGATTTTGGATTGGGTCTTGAAGGTTTGGGTTATTATAAAACCATCGGCGAACATTTTGATGTAACTGTTCGCGCTAACATTTATTCTTATGGTGGATGGACTGCTACCATAATTCCGACTTACCGGAAAAGATATCGTTACCAGGGGCAAATGCAGTTCACCATTCAAAACACCAAATACAATTTCAAAGGCGATCCTGATTATGTAAAGAACAGGGCTTATAGCATCATCTGGTCACATTCATCTGATCCGCGTGCAAGACCGGGAACGACATTTAATGCGAATGTAAATGCAGGATCAACCTTATTCAATAAGTATGTCCCAAATAACGCAACACGTAATTTCCAGAATCAGTTAGGATCCTCTATTACATATTCTAAGACCTTTAAAAACTCCAACTTAACTGTAAGCGCCAATCATAACCAGAATAACTCTCTCCATTTAATAAATCTTAACCTGCCGGATATTGGGTATACCGTAAATACATTGTATCCATTTCAAAGGAAAGAGATCACAGGTGAGGCAAGGTGGTATGAGAAATTAGGGGTGGCTTATAACGGAACATTTAAAAGCCAGGTCTCATTTTATGACACAGCATTTCGAACCGCACAGCTTCTTGACACATTACAATGGGGTGGTCAGCATAATTTTCCAATTACACTTTCGTTACCGCCGATACTCGGAGGAAGATTTTTAGTGGCACCGAATGTTTCTTATGAAAATAAGTGGATCGCACAAAAACTAAGAAAGGAATGGAACCCATCCTCAAAAAAAGTTGATAGCACAATTACAAAAGGGTTTTATACAGATCATAAAATGTCATTTGGTCTTGGAATTAATACAGCATTATACGGCACGTTTAATTTTAAAGGACCCAGTAGAACGGCATTACGACATGTGGTGCGTCCCTCTATTAGCTTTAGTTATTCTCCTTCTTTTTCCAAGAGTCATTGGTATGAAACGCAGATTGATACTACCGGGCGGATCATTCGTTCTTCAGAATATGAAGGAAGTCTTTATGGTTTTTACGGTGAACAGGATTTTGGAGGCATGAGCTTTGGTCTTGATAATAACCTCGAGATGAAAAGAAAGTCAAAGAAAGACACGGCATCGGAGTATAAAAAGATCCGCCTCATAGATGGTTTTGGTTTCAATGGCGGATATAATTTTATTGCCGATTCACTCAAGCTTAGCCCGATAACTTTTTATTTCCGCAGCACCTTGTTTGAAAAAATAAATATTACTGCGGGAACCACATTAAATCCTTACCGCACTGATTCCAATGGTTACGCGATCGACAAATATGCATGGGAGGGAGGAAAATTCAGACTAGGAAGGTTTACGAACGGAAATCTTTCCATGTCAACAGATTTCAGAAGCAAGCCACGAGATGAGAAGAAAGAAGAAGAAAGAAAAATGAGAGAAGAGGAATTGTTAAGTGATCCGCTGACCGCTGGCGAAGTACAAAGTGAGTTAGATTACATGCGCCGTAACCCCGCAGACTTTGTTGACTTTAATATTCCATGGAGTGTGAATCTTGGGCTTAGTGTTTTTTTCAGTGAACGACTGAACGAGAATTATAAGTTCGAAAAGGAGTTCAGCAGCAACCTTACGTTCAGCGGCAGCTTTTCACTGACACCAAAATGGAATTTTTCGGTCAATGGTTATTATGATTTTGAGACAAGAAACCTTCAGACATTTACAATGAGCATAGCAAGAGAAATGCATTGCTGGCAAATGTCGATCAATGTAACTCCTGTTGGCCCCTACCGGTATTTCAATTTTACTATTAGTCCTAAATCCGGTTTATTGCAGGATCTTAAGATCAACCGCACCCGTTATTTCTATGTTGATCGATGAAGATTAGCCGTGTAATAATTCTTCATTACCTCGAATACTCTTTCTTTTAATGCAGCAGAAGGCTCGTTTCTGGTTACCGTCACGGGAGGAAGGAAATGTATCTCTAATTTTTTCGGCCAGAAATAAAAAGTCTTGCCCATCGGTAAAACTTTTTTTGTATTAAAGATGATCGCAGGAATAATATCATGACCTGTTTCACTTGCCAGCCTGAATGCGCCGTCATGAAATTTTTTTAATGGTTCGGTTGTTCTGTTTCTTGTGCCTTCAGGATAAATACTCATATGCATGCCTTTCTCAAGTACTTCCTTCATCTTTTCAAAACTTTGTCTTCTGCTTGTTTCACTTTTCCTGTCAACAAGCACGGAACCCTTCATATAAAAAAAACCGAACAAGGGAATTTTTGCAAAACTGCTCTTGGCGATCGTTTTATTTGGGCCGGGAATATAAGGGCAGGAGAGCGGCACATCCATCAATGAATTGTGATTACAGGTAACAATGTATGTTTTACCTTTCAGAAAATTCTGCTTCCCTTTTACTTTGATCGGGCACCCTACAAGTGTTAACCATACATTCATCCATAGTCTTGCAATTTTTATAAAAATATCCTGGCCTTTTGGCTCCGGTATCAGCCAGCAAAGCATGGATGGAATGAAAATGATCAGGAATGTGATAAGAAAAGTAAGGAGTGCCCATAGTGCAAACACTCTTCCCATTATATCTTTCAGGATCTTCATTCAGAATATTGGAATGAATTAATGTCTTTAAAAATCGAGCTTTTCACCGAAGGCCATTCACTTTTTAGTATGCTGAAGTAAATCGAATCTCGTCTTCGGTTCAATGGCATTTGCATATGACTTCGCAAAACACCTTCTTCTTTCGCACCGATCTTCCTCAGTCCCTGTTTTGCTCTTTCATTCAGGTTGTCGGTTTTTATTTCTACTCTTTCCCAATCCAGCACCTCAAATGCATAACTAAGCATAGAAAATTTTGCATGGAAATTTATTCCTGTTCCCTGGTAATGTTTGCCAAGCCAGCTCCAGCCGATCTCAATTCTTTTGTCATAATAAGAAATGCTGCCAAAGCTTGTACTGCCACAAACATCACCCGTTGTTTTTTCAACTATGGTGAACGGGATCCTTTTTCCTTCTTCTCTTTCTTTCAACGCGGTATCTACCCATCTCTCCAATTCGGCAGAGTTGTTCAATAAAAAAGTAAAATACTTCCAAAGTGAAGCATCGTTTGCAAGCCGGGCAAAGAATGTAGTATCCGGTCGCTCTAATGGACGAAGGATGACCTTATCTGTTTCGAGCTTTAACGTCTGGGGAATTATCATGCCTGCAAATGTAGCTTAGTAAATCATAAGTAGGCTACAACAATTTATGGCCGATTACCAACTTCGCGTACTCCGCGTCTCAGCGTGATAATTTTTTATGCTAATTCTTGACGTATCCTGTTAAGATATTTTTTTTTGTAATAATAATCTTTCACCTCCAGCAATTCCTTTTCAGTAGTAACACCTTCCTGGTAGTTTTCAATAATATCCTTAACAGGATCATAGATCTCTGCCTGCAGGTTATCAATGGCGGATAGCAAGTTTAATTTTAAATTCGGATCATCTTCTGTATCCATCAATTTTTCATTTATCTCCAGCACTTCCATTAAGAAATCGGGTGGCAATTGATACTTTTCTTCTTCTTCCAGCAAACCCTTCAATTGCAAAACATATTTTATTGTGTCATCATCACCTTGAAATGTTTTGAACGCCTTATTGAGATTCGCCGTTATTTCCAACGCTTTTTCTTTTTCTGCCGGCGTCGCATTGGCATAAAAATCAGGATGGAATTTTCTGCTGAGTTCAAAAAATCTTTTAGGCAGAGTGGTTTTATCAATTTTCAATTGAACAGGAACTCCGAATATTTCGAAATAATTCATTGTAAGATTTGACGCAAAGTACGGAGAGAGCAGGAGAGAGGCAAAATAGCTTTTATTGTTTATCACCTGGAGGATCGTTTGCACAAAATGGCGATGAGCGGGCTCAATTAATATTTAAATTCGTGATCAGGTAAATAAAGTTTGAAATTTGCCAACGCGTAATGAACGAACTAAAGACAGAGACTCCCCTAAAACCTGGCAGCAAGGTGCGCCGTATGATACGTTTTACCGTGGCCGTAGCGGCAAGCGTATTGCTGATCTTTGTATTGATCGAAGGTTATAAGTTTTATACACTTTCCCCGGAAAAACTTTATGCTAACAATTACACGCCGTATGAACTTACCATCAAAACCAATGACACGCTAAGCGGATCGGCAATTGAAAAAGCATACCGCGAAAAAAATTATAGCGGGGTGATAAAGCTAAATGCGAATTCAGTCTTATCTATAAAAGATGTGTTTCTCACCGGCATGGCTTATCTCGAGACAAAGGATTACTCAAGGGCGATCAGTTCCTTTCATGTAGTGATCGCTGATGTGAAGGATGATATAACGCCATTGAAACAGGCTGCTCAGTATTACCTGGCCCTGGCTTATTTGCAGAATAGTGACTATGACCAGGCTATTGAACTGATGAACGCAATACATAATAGTTCGTCGCACCTGTATAAAGAAAAATTTAGCCGTAAATATATTAACAGGGTTAAACGATTGAAGTGGAGATAAAATTCATTTCTAATCGTTATTGCTCCAATTAAAAAGCCCCGAGTTACCGGGGCCAAATATCTTCTGTCATCTTTTAATTATCATCTTAATACCTGTAATGTTCGGCCTTGAACGGACCATTTTTATTAATACCAAGGTACGATGCCTGGTCAGTTGTTAACTCATCCAGCTCAACACCGATTTTTGCGAGGTGAAGCCTTGCAACTTTTTCATCGAGATGTTTTGGAAGCACAAACACCTTATTCTCATAATTTTTATGATTGGTCCAAAGTTCTATTTGTGCCAACGTTTGGTTAGTAAATGAATTACTCATCACAAAGCTTGGATGACCGGTAGCACAACCAAGATTTACCAGGCGGCCTTCAGCTAGCAGGATAATGTCTTTGCCATTGATGTTATACACGTCCACCTGTGGTTTGATCGTGTCTTTTGTATGACCATAGTTGTTATTTAACCAGGCTACATCGATCTCTATATCGAAATGACCGATGTTACACACAATAGCCTTATCCTTCATGCTGCGGAAATGCTTTTCGGTGATCAGGTCGCGACAACCAGAAGCAGTAACAATGATATCAGCTTCCTTAACCGCATCAGCCATTTTCTTAACGGCATAGCCATCCATAGCGGCTTGCAATGCACAAATAGGATCGATCTCTGTTACGATAACACGGCAACCGGCTCCACGCAATGAAGCAGCGGAACCTTTACCAACGTCACCATAACCACCAACGACGGCAACCTTACCTGCCATCATCACATCAGTAGCGCGGCGAATCGCGTCAACCAAACTTTCTTTACAACCATACTTGTTATCAAACTTGCTCTTGGTAACGGAATCGTTCACATTAATCGCCGGAACAGGCAATGTTCCTTTTTGCACTCTTTCATATAAACGATGAACACCGGTTGTCGTTTCCTCGCTAATGCCTTTCAGGTGCTGGATCAGCTCAGGATATTTATCCAAAACCATATTGGTAAGATCACCACCGTCATCAAGGATCATATTCAAAGGACGATCAGCGCTGCCAAAAAAAAGTGTTTGTTCAATGCACCAATCAGCCTCTTCCAGTGTTTGTCCTTTCCATGCAAATACACCAATACCTTCAGCGGCAATTGCTGCTGCCGCATGGTCTTGTGTAGAGAATATATTACAAGAGCTCCATTTCACTTCTGCACCCAGCTCGATAAGTGTTTCAATGAGTACAGCGGTTTGAATGGTCATATGCAGGCATCCGGCGATACGGGCACCTTTAAGCGGTTTTGTCGGTCCATATTCTTGGCGAATTGCCATGAGACCGGGCATTTCCGCTTCGGCGAGGCGAATTTCTTTTCTTCCCCATTCGGCAAGTGAAATGTCTTTCACTTTGTGAGGCAGCTTAAAGTCGATGTGTGAAATTGTTGTTGCTGACATGGTTTTTAATTAAGAATTATGAGTTAAAGATTTTATATTCTTTCCTCGTGTCTTTATGTTTTTCATCGTACAGAAAGGGGATCAGCTACACAAAGTATCACGAAGAACACAAAGGTAGAGAAATAGGTAAAACGACTGACTTCTTATAAAAAAATGGAATAAAATAATTAAAATTTCGTTTATTGTAGAATAAACACCTATTTAGTTATGGCGAAAGCAATCAAAAAAGATGAATCCACTACTCATGCAGCACTCGATCAAAAAGACCTTGCGATACTCAAGCTGTTGCAATACAACGCCAGGATCACTGTAAAAGAAATTTCTGACAAAGTGAATTTGAGTACGACACCCGTGTATGAGCGTATCAAATGGATGGAGGAAACGGGGGTGATAAAACAATATGCAACGCTTGTTGATCCTGCGAAACTCAACAAGCGTTTGATGGTGATCGTATATGTTTCACTCAAGCAGCATAATAAAATTGCGGGATCAAAATTTGTGAAAGCGATCAACGAGATGAACGAAGTGCTGGAATGTTACAGCATTTCAGGGGAGTTTGATTTTATGCTAAAGATTGTGGTGGAGGACATGGATGCTTATTATAACTTTCATGTGAACCGGCTCTCCGAGATGGAAAATATTGGGAATGTACAGAGTGTTTTTGTGATGGGTGTTGTGAAGGACACACATGTCTTAATTTGATTTTTTCTCACCGCAGAAGTCGTAAGGAATGCGAGGTCTTTCTCCTTGTGTTTCAGATCGAAATCGATCTTTGCCCTATTTATGACAGACCTGCTGTAAGGTTTTTGTGGCGGAAACTACCATTATACGCTGTAAATCTGTAATTTGTTGCGGCCAGGCCGTCGTACCTTGTGGATAGTTAACCCGGCTGGCAACCGGCAAGCATTTATTGTCGTCATTTACCACTGTAATCCGTTTTATTTATGAAACAAAAAATCTTATTGCTTATTGGATTGGTATTGATTATCGGTTCAGTTTTTGGACAAAGAGACAAAGGAAAAGGAGAACAAAAGTTTGATAAAAGGCTTTTGTGTCCTTTTGAAAATGGGATGGGACGTGAGCCAAAGGAGGCTTTTACCTGGGATCCGCCGGATAAAAAAGTGATCATGATCAGCAAAGCCGACACGGCGATCAGAAGCTGTATCGATGCAAAGGTGTTGAGCATAAACCCTACCGAAGATGGCCGTTTTGAAATAGTGATCTATTATAAAGATTATTATTTCTGGTATTTTGGAATAAAGAAAGCACTGGTGAATGTAAACCAGGTAATTAAAGCAGGGCAGGTATTAGGCACTTATACTTTTGGACAGGAAATGGAGTTCAGAATGTTCAAAGATGAAGAACCCGTGGACCCGAGAGAGTTTTTGGAATGCAGGGTGAATGAGGAAAAGAAAGAATAGACTCCATCATTTAAATTTTTTTTATAATGATCTCATACGATACCGTTTCAGAGGCAGTGACTGGTCTTAAGCAAAGAGGTTATACGTTGGATTTTAATTTGAAGTCAAACTGTATTGAATGCGAAGGACACAAGTTCAACCCCATGGATTTTGAAATAGCAGAAGTTTATCGCTTCGAAGGCAACAGTGATCCGGCTGATGAAGCGGTCGTTTTTGCTATTGAATCCAAAAACGGGTTAAAAGGAGTTTTAGTAAATGCATTCGGAGTTTATTCCGAATCCTTAAATGATGAGATGGTAAAGAAACTCAACTATCAAAAAAATTAATAAATGTTTTTTAAGCGAACCATACTTCTTTCATGTTCTTTTTTTACCATGCTCATTGCTTTTGGGCAAACAGATAGTTTACAGTTAAAATGTCCACTCAATTCGGGCACGTCAAAAACTATAAGAGCAAGCGATAAAGACTACCAGAAATCATCAGAGTATGGTATAATGATCACAAGTAAGACCGATACAACTGTGCAGGCTGTACATGATGGTTCGATCACGATCGTGGCCAGAACAGAAGATACCAAATATGATGTGGTAATTCAATTCAGGAATTATTATTTCTGGTATGCCGGGGTGATTGCTCCAAAAGTCAAGCAGCATACTAAAGTCAAAGCCGGAGATGTAATTGGCAGTTATAAACCGGGTGATATGCTTGAACTGCTGATGTTCCAGGCAGAGGAACCGGTTAACCCGAGAAAATATTTAAAGTGCAACTAGAGGGGAAGTAAGAAGTATGAATTCTGACTTCAGACTTCATCAGACATCGGGTCTCAGATCCTTCTCCATAACATAATCATTCATAAAGAAACCATTACCGATATCAAGATTGATAAAATCTGTTTCAATAAATCCAAGACGTTCATAAAAGGTTTTGGCATTATTGTTTTTATTTACCTGCAGAAATAACGAAGATGCCTGTTCTTTTTTTATCTCTTCAATGATATGGTCGATCACAAATCTCCCGGTTCCTTTTCCCTGTTGATTTTGCAGGATATAAATTTTATTGAGTTTCCATCGTGTTGGTTCTTCCTCGCTATATGATGCAAAGCCTACAGGATTGCCATCTTCATAAACAATGATAAAGCGGCAACCCTGTTCGTTCATTTGTTTTTGTAATGAAGTTACGCTGTACATCATCTCAAGCATATAAT
>Ga0075419_10002572_pt1 | contig 11639 bp, 4 predicted proteins | sample SoiMetdeltSBSDD3_FD_76900 | JGI IMG/M metagenome (GOLD analysis project Ga0075419, IMG submission 76900) | Bulk soil microbial communities from a Populus tree surrounding site in Tennessee, USA - Soil MetaG P. deltoides SBSDD3 | ecosystem: Environmental > Terrestrial > Soil > Tree plantation... | reverse complement strand
TTCAAAAACCAGCCATATGAGGCATCATATCTTCCCGTCATCACATCTGTTTGGTATTCGTTACCCGCCATTATGAGGTCCATGTTTCCATCTCCATCTACATCATCACAAATAATGGAATTAATTGGTGCAAATTGCGCTTCAATAGGAAGCAAGTGTTTTTTAAATTTTCCCGCGCCTAAGTTTTCGAAATAACAACTTCGTGTTTCATCGCAGGTAAAATGCATGAGGCCTTCTTTCTTATTGCCATTGAAAATATCATCAAACGATGCTTTTGAATAATCCTGTGCCAATAAAAATTGTTTTTTTACAGCGGGTACCTGATCAGCAAATTGGGCTCTGCTGATAGCCGGATAAAGCCGCCTTTCTCCGTCTTTATCTTTTATATAATAAAAAAATATTGGATCAATACTTCCGTTTTCATCCAGGTCTTTTGCAAAAAGGTGCATGGGCTGATCGGGATTAACATGATAGATGCAATTTGAACCTAAATTACCGGCGATGATATCCATGTCCCCGTCTTTATCGAAATCTGCACTCGCAAGGCTTCGCCACATTCCATTCATTTGCGTTAAGCCGGTGTTTGAAGTTGTCTCTTCTAATTTGCCATGGTTATTCCTGAAAAAGCGAACAGGCATCCATTCACCTGCAACAATTAAATCCTGTTGCTTATCATTATCAAAATCCGTCCACACAGAAGAAGTAATCATTCCCGGATTTTGAAGTGACGCACACACTTCCTGCGTTACATCGGTAAAAATGCCATGGTCATTTTGCAGGATGAAACTTCGGGCAGGAAGCGGGTATTGTCTCGCCACCCTTCCTCCTATAAAAAGATCAAGATCACCATCACTATCATAATCACCTGCGCTTACGGTTCCTGCAATGGTTCTGACTCTAAGTGGTATGGCACTTTCCTTGAAATCAAAATTTCCCTTCCCATCATTCGCATAGAGCCTGGGACGATAATAAATGGATGTATCAGGCTGTTGTACGTCGCCGCAAGTGACTATAAGATCAAGATCATCATCGTTATCAGCATCAAATAAAAGGCAATCGACATCTTCTTCAAACTTGGAACCGCTCATGAAATTTTTTGGACGGAAGGTTTGATCGGCGCTTTGCAAAAAAACCTGGCCGGAAGAAGTTGCCGCACCGCCGACAAAGAAATCAACTTTGCCATCCCTGTTCACATCACCAGAAGTTATAAAAGGTCCCATTTGGGAAAATTTTTGCGGCAGCAATCTTTGCACCGCAAAATCATTGAATTCATAATCAACATGACGATACTGAATTCCCGAAGAAGATGTGATGTCATTAAAAAGAATAGATGAATCAGGGTTTGCAGGCTGATTCACCAGGGAAGCGTCTTTTTCAAAAAAAATCAATGAAGAATCTGCTGAAATATTTTTTCTTATTTCATTTTTTCCATTTGGCCAAATGATAACCAGGGAATCAATTTTTGAACTCGCGCCAAGACCGAAAATCAGGTCTTGATCAACAGACGAATAGTAACCTCTTACAGGGTTCTGTTCTTCCATCTGCATTCTTCCATTGCTATATAAGCAAACCTTTGCACCAAAGGCGTGTTTATTGCTGCCATCCCCTTGCAAAATCACTTTTAAAAAATGAGCCTGAATGGGCTTAGTCTTCTGGATGGTATTATTTATAAAAACAAAGGCCTCTTTATTAATGTTGTTAATGACAAGATCCAAATCCCCATCATTATCAAGATCGGCATAAGCTGCACCATTAGACATGGAAGGTTCGTCAATCCCCGATTCTTTTGAACTGTCTTTAAATGAATAACCATGATTGTTGACGTATAAATAATTACCGAGGTTTATATGATTAAGACTGGCCAATTTTCGTTTGAGCTTTTTTTGTTGTTCTTTTCTATCAGCAGTGGTATTAAATGTTTCATTGCTGAACTCTATAAAATCTGCATTAATAAAATCTCTTCCTATGCCATTAGTTATATGCATGTCTTTCCAGCCGTCGTTATCTAAATCTGCAAGCAAAACACTCCAGCTCCAGTCTGTTGCAGCCACCCCGGCTAACTGTCCTATTTCGCTAAAAAAAGGAATGGGAGCATCATAATCGCCATAATATCTGTTGCCATTATTAAGCTGCAACATGTTTCGCATAAATTCGGGTTCATACCCCCTGAACCGCTCTGCCTGGTAGCGTTCATAATTCATGGAAGAATAGGTGATTTTTTTTCTTTCATTGTATTCGGGCAACATATCCAATGTAACCACATCACTTAATCCGTCATTATTGATATCGGCGGCATCTACTCCCATACTGGAATAACTTTGATGACGCAATGCCTTATCAACACAATTAGTGAAGGTCCCGTTCTTATTATTCAGCCATAAAATATCGTTTGACACAAAATCATTAGCAACATATACATCAGGCCACCCATCATTATTAAAATCGCTTACGGAGACCCCTAATCCATAACCATCGTCTTTAATGCCTGCGGCTAAACTAACATCGGCAAAAACAGGATGGCCTAAGTGAAGAGAGTCTCCATCATTCCTGTATAACTTATCATTTGCAGGCGAATTACCGCTATTATCGCGAGGCATAATATAATTGGCACTGACGTTACTGTTGTTAAAAGTATAGTTGGCCAGATACATATCCAGATCTCCATCCCTGTCATAATCAAAAAAAACGGCCTGTGAAGAGTATCCTGTATCGGCCAACCCATATGCAGTTGCCTGCTCCTTAAAAGTTAAATTCCGTTGATTAATGTACAGAAGGTTCTTTGAGCGGCGAAGAAGGTTTTTACCATAAGTGCAGATATAAATATCATCATAGCCATCATTATTAATATCAACAATGCTGACACCTGTTGCCCATACAGTGGTAACAAGTCCCGCTTTTTCCGAAATGTCCTCAAACTGGTTGTTGCCTTTGTTGAGATATGTGCGGGAGCTCACCTGGTTAGCGGTAAAAACAATGTCTTTTAAACCATCGTTGTTAAAATCACCAATACCAACTCCGCCACCCATATATCCAAATTCGTTGATCATGGAATTGGTTGAATCAGTATCATGAATATCATTACTGAAATGAATACCGGATTCAGAAGGATCTAACCTTGAAAATAGAGAGTTATTTTTTTTTGTACGGCAGCTTTGTGCTCCGCATATAAAAATCAAAATAACTGCCAGGTAAGGCTTGAACCACGTCATATTTTTCAGGTGAAAAGACAAGTTAATTGATTTCAAAATTAAACGAACGAAAAAGCCATTACACAGCTGTAATGGCTTGTATTGTTGACTGCTTATGTTTTATTGGATCAAAGGATTAGTTGAAGTTTCAGCAAATGGGATAGGAAGCATATCTACCTGTCCTTGTTTTGGATCAGGCATTATTGACGGGAAATATCCTTTCTTTCTCCAACGAAGAATATCAATATTATTTACTCCTTCTCCGGCTAACTCAACCGAGCGCTCATGCATTACTGCTCTTAATGCTGCATTCTTAGTGGCCAAAGCTACGGGAGTCATATTTACCCCGGGTCTTGCACGTACCATGTTGATATAAATTGCTGCCTGCGCAGGCGTTCCTATTTCTGCTTCACATTCTGCCAGCATTAAAAATACATCCGCATAACGCATCAGGCGTTGATTGAGCCCCGTCGTTTTAAAACCTTCCTGCATCCAATCCAAAATGGAATATTTTTTATAAATCCTTTTTAGTGAAACCCCATTTTTTTTGCTTGGATCGACATTTAGATCTGCTGCTGTAAGAGCCACACCCGGCACCGTACCCCCCTTGGTTAAGATAATGTCTCCAACTTCCCAAAAGGTCATTTTATACCGGGGATCATTGGCTTCAAATTCATCTAAAATCCTGTCTGATGGAATCACATTACCCCAGGATTGTCCATACTCCTGGTTCCGCACTGTTTGAGGTCCCCAATTAAAAGGCGGATTAAGTTCCCCGGCGTATCCCCAATTAAAATTGTTATCTCCTCTATCCTGAAAATACACTTCAAAAATAGATTCGGCATTGGCTTCATGACCAGTCGTTATTACAGTCGTCCCATTTTGGATATCACCATCAAAATTCCAGGAGAAATCAACGAGGCTATACTTGCCCGAACTCACTACTGCAAGCAGTGCCGTCTTAGCAGCACCATAGTCGCCTTTCTGCATTTGAACTTTTCCCAATAAAGTATTGGCAGCACCTTTGGTTGCTCTTCCGAGATCAGAGCTGCTGTAACTAAGCGGTAGTTTTGCAACAGCATCTGTCAGATCACTAATAATAAGCGTATAAATTTCAGCGGCCGGTGATTTTCCTTTATACCCTGTTGGAGAATTGATCGGCTCTGTGTAAAGAGGAACATCACCCCATTGTGATACCAATTCGAAATAAGCCCAGGCTCTTAAAAATTTAGCTTCACCTACCAAACGGTCTCTAAGGCTCGTGTTATCAGTAACACCAGGGGCTTTTGATAACACCAGGTTTGCCTTGTTGATCATCTGGTAACATCCGGTCCAAACGCTTGTCATTACTGCATTGGTTGGCGCAGGAGTTGCCTGCTTTAATAGTTCTGCACGGGGAGCTTCCAATTGGGCGCCACCTGCCCAGGTTTCACCACCACGCATATCATGAACAAAATACCATTCCCGTCCTACAAGTTCTGCGGCACGCAGCGTGGAGTAAATGGAGTTAACCCCATTTTGAAGTTCTGATGCTGTTTTAAAATAACTTTCCTGTGTCGGATTGTTTTGATCCGTTACATTCAACTTTTTATCGCAACCAATTATGATGATGAATACCATAATTACTGCAACAACCAGTTTATAAATGTTTTGTTTCATATTGTTTGTATTTAACAACTTAATTGTGATTCTAAAAATTTACCTGTATGCCCACTAAGTAAGATTTTGGTTGCGGATACACAGCGAAGTCAATACCATTTGTCAAAGCAATATTGTTTCCAAATGGAGTTCTGTTACCCACTTCCGGATCAAAACCGCTATAATCAGAAAGAGTAAAAAGGTTTTGAGCCGATACGTAAACCCGGAAACTACTTACTGTTCCTTTAGTTAACGACTGCAAAGATTTTGATGGAATTGTATAGCCAATCATTATATTTTTCAATCTCAGGTAAGAGCCATCTTCTAAGAACCGGGTTGATGGCCTCGCATTTTGATTTGGATCGCCTAAAATAGCACGGGGTATGTCTGTATTTGTATTCGTTGGGGTCCATGCTCTTAATACTGCAGTACCTGCATTGAAAAAACGTACCATTCCTTCCGTAATTACTCTCGTTGCATTGAAGATCTGGCTGCCTTGCACGCCCTGGAAGAAAATGTTGGCGTCAAAGTTTTTATAATTGGCACCAAGATTCAGAGCATAGGTAAAATCCGGCAAATAACTTCCAAGAAATACCCGGTCATTTACATCGATAACACCGTCTTTATTCATATCTCTAAACTTAAGATCTCCCGGAGATGTATGTTTTGTCGGATCGTAAGTTTGTCCTGAAGAAGGATTAACCTGGGATGGAGATGAATTGACTTGTCCTATATCCTGGAAAGTACCGTCGACTATCCAACCATAAAATGATTGAATAGGCTGACCAACCTCGGTCCTGGTAATATTATATGTACCAAAATCCTGGTCTCCACCTGCTTCGATATTGGTAACACCCGGGGCAAGTTTTGTTACTTTATTTTTGGTACGGGCAAAATTGGCTGTTGCATTCCATTTAAAAGCTCCTTCCCTGTCATTATATCCCAACTGAAACTCCAAACCTTTATTTTCCATACCCGCAATATTTTGCAGTACTGAATTATTAAGAAATCCAAAACTTGGAGGAATAGGCACACCCAGGATCAGGTTATCTGTGCTGCGTTTGTAGTATTCAGCCGTTAATGTAAATTTATTTTTAAATAATCCAAGGTCCAATCCTATATTAAATTGCTTAGTCTTTTCCCATTCCAGCTCTTTGTTTCCCAATCCGGGAATAACGGAACCCGGGCCGTTATCAGGTACATTATTGAACGGATATGCGGAACTATTGCCAGCAACACTCACCAGCCATGGTGTAGATCCTAAAACCTGTCCATTAAGACCAGTAACGCCATAACCGGCTCTGAGTTTTAATTCGGAAATCTGTTCGATATTTTGAATAAAATCCTCCTGGTCAATTCTCCATCCGATAGAGCCTGAAGGGAAAGTAGCCCATTTTTTTCCGGGCGCCCACACGGACAATCCATCACGACGAATGGCACCACTTAAAAGATACTTGCCCTTAAAATCATAATTTATACGTCCTAAAAAAGACATGATTGAATTTTCATCAAATCTTGTTGTCGATGAAGGATTGAGCGCATTATTAAGCGTCCTTAAGTCATTGGAGGGTTGCTTGCCACTTTGCTGGGAAGTATTTACCTCCTGGTTTTGCTGTTCATATACGGCAATGGCATTAATATGATGCTCGCCAAAAGTTTTATCAAATGTGAATTGCTCTGTAAATAACAATGAAGTTGAGACAGTGCGGTTGTTAGTAATGGTTGCCTGGTCAGCCTTCGAACCGTTTACATTCCCATTATCATTGAAGATAGGCGAAAAGCTATAACTTAATCCATTGGCATAGTCCACCCCAAATGTGGAGCGAAACTTTAACCACCTGGTAAAATTAATTTCAAGAAATGCTGTTCCAAGAATTTTTGCTGTTTTTCTATTTCCTGGATTTTTTAATTCCGCATCTTCAACCGGATTCGTGGGATCACCACCATCCAGTACAGAATGAGCACCTCTGTACCCGCCAAGTGAAGTAGGATCATAAACAGGCAAATGCGGGAACATCCTGATTACATTTACCAGGTTAGATCTTGACCCTGTTTCATTATTATCATAAGCCTGATCACCATGGGCAGCATACAGGTTTTCACCAAACGTAAAAATTTTGCTGATGTTATGCTCAGAATTTATCCGGAAATTATAGCGGCGATAACCTGTTTTAGGTGTCGTCCCATTTTGATCCAGAAAACCAGCTGAAGCATAAAAACGAGAGATATCGTTACCACCACTGAGACCGATATTATGCTGGGTCATGGTACCCTTTCTAAAATAAGCATCCTGCCAATCAGTATTAGTTTGTCCATAGGTTTGACTAGCTCCCGCATAAATGGGTTCATTGATCATCGGAGCCGTGAGCCTTTGCACCTGGCTTCCGCGATAAGCAACAGCATATTGCATGAATTGCTGCGTATTCAACAGATCAATGCGATCAGTTACTTTTGAGGTGCCAACGTAGGAATCAAGACTCACACGCAATTTGCTATCTCTTCTTCCCTTTTTAGTAGTAATCATAATAACACCGTTCGTTGCTCTGGAACCATAAATAGCAGAGGCAGATGCATCTTTTAATACGTCAATTGATTCAATATCTCTGGTATCAATAGTTGAAAGATCACCTGTGGGATATCCGTCTATTACATACATCGGATCAGAAGCAAAGCTGATAGAACTAATACCTCTGATACGAACAATGGGTTGAGTTCCGGGGCTACCATTATTTGTTACCTGCACTCCGGCCACCCTACCTTGCAACGCCTGCTGTATACTAACAACAGGAACCTCATTGAGTGTTTTACCACTCACATTTGAGATGGCACCTGTGACATTAGTTCTTTTTTGAGTACCATAACCGGTAACAACTACTTCACTGATGGCGGCAACTTCTGATTCGAGCTGAACCGTAATTGTATTTTCCTGGCCTACTTTTACAGATAAAGTTTTGTACCCTACCATTGAAAAATCGAGCGTTTCTCCTACTTCAGCATCTATCGAAAAGTTCCCGGTTGCGTTGGTTGTAGTTCCTCTTGTCGTTCCTCTTACTACTACCGAAACTCCCTGCAGTGGTTCACCCTTATCATTGTTTACTTTACCTGCGATGGTCTTATAAAAAAAGTCTGCTGGTATTTGTTTCTTTTTATCTGCAAGTCCCTGCAGCTTGATAACTACATCATTGAGTTCGTTTTTCTTAATCAGCACAACCTGGTTACCGGAGACATAATACAAAACATCCAATGGTTCCAGCAAAAGGTCAAGCACATCCCTTACTTTTTGATCCGTAGCCAGGATAGATACCTTCTTGCGGGCAGGAATTTTCTGGGCGCTATATACAAATTTTACTTCCACTAGCTGGCTGATGTCGTTAAGCACATCTCTAACCGGTTTTTGCTTTACAACCAACGTGATCTTTTTATCCAGCACATCCTCTTCCGCCTGTGCTGGAATGGAATAAGCCAAGCCGATCAGGAAAATAAAAAAAAGCAGGAGCCGGTGAAATCTTATTCTTTTAAAAGAAATACCGGCCAAGCGGGCAAGCTTACAATTTTTCATAATAGCAATTTTAATTTAAACAGTTCTTTAAAGATGCATCGTGACTATTTGCTGTGTTTTATTTCATCATTCGTTATTATTCACATCCATTTGACTGTATCACTACCTGACCATCTATAATTTCATAGGTAGCGCCGATAGCTTTACAGATAAGGTCGAGTTTTCTGTAAAAAGTTTCACTCCTTAAATCAGCCGTTACCGTACACTTCTTCAATAGGTCATTATCATAAACAATGTTAACCCCATAAATTTTGCTGAGTTGGACAAACACTTTTTCAAGCGGCGCATCGTCGTACACCATAGCTTTCTGGTCGACAGTATCGCGAGTGATGACGATTGGGTTTTGCAGTAAGGTTTTTTTAAATTCCCGATTTGACTTTTTATATACCAATTCCTGGTTAACAGTCAAAATAATACCTCCGAGTTGGTTCGGCGTGCTGGTCTCCGAATGACTTGCATTTTCCTGTGAATACACACTCACTTTACCAGTTCTCACTGTTACTTGTATAATTGAATCCTTGTTAAAAGACCGAACAGTAAAGGTTGTGCCCAATACTTTAGTAACGATTTCATTTGCGAAAACCCGGAAGGGATGTGCAGGATTTTTTACCACCGTAAACGTGGCTTCACCTGAAAGATAAACGTCCCTTGTTTGTGAGCTATCAAAATTATTTGCGTATGCTATTCTGCTGCCGCCACCCAATTCCACGATACTTTCATCAGGCAGGACCAATCTTACAGGGTTGCCCGATGAGTTTACATTTTCGACCAATTGTTTGGACGGAGTAACACTGGCGTAATCAAATTTTCCCGGGGTAGCATTTCTGGTTAAACCAAAGTACGAGATGGTCGCAGCCAGCGCAATAAAGAAAACAGCCGCTGCATACCACCATTTTTTATTCCGTGAAATAGGGAGAACCGGCGCTTCAGGTCGATCGGCAGGTTGTACACCTATCGTATCAAGCAATTTTTTTACTTCAATTTCTTTCTCCAAATCATCAACAGCAGCCTTCCGTGGCGCTAGTGTTTGCAATATTCTTTTTGCTTCTACGATCGAAAGATGTTTGTCAGGGTTTTTGGCCAGCCAGCTATTCCAAAACTCATTATCTTCTTTCTTGCCCTCCTGTACCCATCTGATAAAATCGTCATCCGTTAAAAAATCATAGATGTCGAACAGCCTGAAATCTTTCATAAATTTTTGTTCTATAATGATAAGTTCCGGGACCGGTGTGATCCTACTGCTTTTTTCAAAACTTTTTTTTTGGATTGGAACAGGCCAGGTTAGGGGGACAAAAATTATTGAGCAATAAAGTCGGCCTTTAAAAGGCTTCTGAGCTTATGTAGCGTTTCATGAAGTAAGTTATATACCGTTTGCCGTGTCACGTTCATCAGCTCCGCGATCTGCGTATGATCCAGGTGATGATAATATTTCAAATAGACGATCTCCTTTTGCTTTTTTGTTAAGAGCTCAAGCGTCTTTCTGAGCTTTTGAAGTTTTTCCTCATTTACCTGCTTTTCAATAATGATCTGTTCAATCGACAACTCATAGGAGAAATCATACTCCTTATTTGGAAAAGTCGTATGATTTTTCTTGTGTAAAGATTTGAGAATCTGGTTTTTTATAGCACGCAGCAAATAGAATTTGGGTGACAGAATCGTATCCGCGGTTTCGCGGCGTTGCCACAGACTAATAAATATCTCCTGTATGCAGTCTTTTACCAGCGGTTCATCTGTGGTAAATCGTGCGCCATAATTATGAAGATCGTCATAATATAACCTCATCAAAGCGGCAAGCGCATCGGAGTCATTTCGTTGCAGTCGTTTCAGTAAGTCCGTCCCGGACATGAGTATCCAGATTTTTGACGTTGATAATTGTAACAATAATTTTTGCTATCCGAACACAAAATATCTAATCCTGATGTGAATTACGTTCAATAAAAGCCAGCGATGAATTTTAAACAAAAGAATTGTATGGTTACCAGATTTTCCAATTGCGAACTTGAAGGTTGAATTTTTTTGAAAATTTTGGATATACGTTGCTAAAAAATCATGGCCGAGTTTGCTTGTACAAGCCTTTCTAATTAAATCAACCGCAGCCGTGTATGAGCAGTCTGTGTTTTTATTAACCAGAACCAACATAAATGCTGCCGTCCGTACACCTAAGAATGTAAACAGTCCACACAAAACATATTAATCAAACTTCACTCTTTATAGTTTAGCATTGAGAAAATAAACATGTCTAAGGCGGAAAAATAGCATAGATGGATGTATTTATGCGGACTGTGCTCGCGGAGCCCACAAAATGAAAAGCCCCCTACGCTAAAGGTTCGGTGGGCGAAGGCTGAGAGAGGCGGAACGCTATTCGCTACAACGAACCTGGCTTCATTAACATTAAAAGTTATCTAAAAATTAAACCGAATCACCGAACTTACAAGTGAGATTTTACCAATAAGTATTGAATTGAAAAGATTGTATATGATCTTTTAACCTCCGAACGTGAAATGAAATATTATGCAACTATATCCATGATGTTCGTGGTTTGGCACTTGCAGGCACAGCATATCAATCTGAAGAAATATACGATCGAAGATGGATTGGTGAACAATGATGTCCTCAATATTCGCCAGGACAGCCGGGGATTTATATGGTTATGCACCCGTGGCGGGCTTAGCCGATATGATGGTAGCCGTTTTACAAATTATACTACAGATAATGGCCTCACCAATGATATGATCAATGATATTGTGGAGGTAGCTCCGCAGGAATTCATTATTGCGCAGAATGCAGGCGGACCCCGTTCACTCAAAAATGACCGTATCAGCCCATTGATCCCCGGCAGTAATTTAATTATTAACAGATTTTATTCTCTTGATAAAAAACGTTTGCTGGCTACTACTGATTACAATGGAATTATGGAATGGGAAAAAGGATCGTTCCGGCCGCTAAATCCCGCATTTAAAAAAAACGTTGGCGAAATAACAGCGCTGAATGATTCGCTTTGGCTGCTGCATGAACAGGATGCAGCGGCCCAATTAGTGACGCAGTCTTTAGAGGCTTGGTCTTCCGAAACCCTACTATTTGTAACTGCAGTATTTACTGATTCACGCCATCGAACCTGGATAGGCTCTATCAACGGGTTAAAACTGCTTGACCCTGCTACTCAATACGGCAAATCCATTCAGGTTCTCCCGCTTCCTTCTTCATTTAATCTTCCCCTCCTTAAAGAATCAATAATCACAGTGATCATGGAAGAC
>Ga0075419_10002563_pt1 | contig 11667 bp, 10 predicted proteins | sample SoiMetdeltSBSDD3_FD_76900 | JGI IMG/M metagenome (GOLD analysis project Ga0075419, IMG submission 76900) | Bulk soil microbial communities from a Populus tree surrounding site in Tennessee, USA - Soil MetaG P. deltoides SBSDD3 | ecosystem: Environmental > Terrestrial > Soil > Tree plantation... | reverse complement strand
CGAGCGCGCGGAGAAGAGCCAGCGATGCTGCGGATAGCCGATCGAGCCGATCATCGAGTACCACCAGGGAGCGATGTCGGCGAGCAATCCCACTTCGAACGCGAGGACGCCGTGCGGTGCGAGCATCCCCTGCATCTTCTGCAGTGCCGCGACGGGATCCTCGAAGTGGCTCAGCAGATCGCAGTGGTACACGATGTCGAACCGGGCGGGGCCGAGCCGGCACGACTCCAGACGGGCGGACTCGACGTGCACGCCCAGGCGCTCCGCCGCGCGCCGCGCGCGCCCCGGCTCGGGCTCGATCCCCGCGACGTCGTAGCCGGCCGCCTGCGCTGCCGCGAGGAAGTGACCCTCGCCGCACCCGATCTCGAGGAGCCGCCCGCCCGTGCGATATCGCTTGATCCAGCGCACGCGCCACCGAGCCGCCGCCGCGTAGTAGCTGTCTGGATGGCTATCGATCGTCGGATCGATCGCGTCGCGCGCGGGCGGCGTCGTGTAGACGGTGCCGCAGCGGCAGCCGCGGCCCTCGTAGCCGTTCTCGCGCCAGACGACGCGGGCCGACACGCCGCCGCACACCACGCAGCGCAAGGGCTTCGTCTCCATCGCCATTCAGTCGACCCGCTCGATCCGGCCGCTCCCGAGCGAGCGCCGGATGGCGTCGACCGTTCGCTGCGTCCGCTGCGCGTCCGCGAAATCGACGAGGATCGGCGCCGCGGAGTCTTTCCGCATCGCGTCGAAGAACGCCGCGACCTCCACGTCGAAGATCTCGTTTCGGTCCTGCTCGCCCTCCGGGAAGAGACGGCCGTCCGGGCCTCGAAGGCGAAAGTCCCAACCCTCGAGGGACACGCGCGCCTCCTCGGTGAACACGTGCAGATCGATCGCCTTCTGGCGCGCCTGGCACGTGTAGAGGACCGTGCCGAGCACGTCGCGGTCGAATCGCAGGCTCACCGCCGCGGTCTCGGGCGCGCCGTGCGCGCCGGGAGGCCCGGCCGTCATCGCGTGAACCTCGCGAACGTCACCGACCAGGTACCGGGCGAGATCCACCAGATGAGTCGCCTGCTCGTTGACAGGCCCGCCGGAAAGATCCTCGCGATCCCACCAGGGCACGCCATAGCGCCCGCCGGCCCAGTTGGCCGAGAGCCCGAGGACGGTCCCGCGGCGGAGCGCTTCCCGGGCCGCCTGGACGGACGGCCGATAGCGGTTCATGTAGCCGACGGCCGTCAGCACAGGCTTGTGCCGGAGCGCGTCGAGTATCGAGGCGCCCTGTTCCGCGGAGCGACCGATCGGCTTCTCCACGAACACCGCCACGCCGGCCTCGATCGCCTGGACCTCGATCGGGCCGCGCTCGTTCGGCGGTGTGCAGACGAACACGGCGTCGGTCGACGCCAGGCTCAGGTCGCGCCAGTCGGCGAGGGCCTGGCTGTCCGAGCCGAGTGCCGCTACCTCGCGCGCACGGGCGACGTCGGGATCGCACACGGCGACCAGCTGCGCGCCGAGTCCGAGCGCCGTGCGCGCGCGCTGCCGGCCCATCCGCCCACATCCGATCACGGCTACGCGAATGTCCATGCTGCCTCGCTCTCCTGTCGCGCATCGCGGCACAACGCGCGCGCCAGCGGCGTCACGTCGACGTCTCCGAGAAGCGGATCCGCTTCCAGCGCGGCGAGCACGTTTTCGAGATCGGGTTCGGCAACCGCGCGCAACACCGCTCGCTCGTGGCGCGTGAAGCGCTCGACCCACGCCGCGACCCGGCCGTTAGCCGGCGGCCCCGCCACCGGCGCGATCGCGGCCGCGCAGACGTCCGCCGGGACCTCGACGATCACGCCGTCTGCTCGCGGCAGATTCACCACGAGCCGCCGGGGCATGGCCGAGGTCATCGCGACGATCGCCGGAACGACAGCGGCGGGATACCAGCTGAGATCGCGGCCGGTGAGGCTCGCGGGCGTCGCGGCGGGCGAACCCTGAAGCTCGCGGAAGACCTCCGCGCCAAGCCTCGTGAGAAACGCGGCGCGGCGGACGAGCGGCCGGCGCTCGCCTCGGAGTAGATCGAAGTACTTCAGCGGCAGCGCGCCCAGCTCGTCGATCACGCTACCCGGAATGCCGCCGATCGTCCCCTCACCGAGCCGCGAGACCAGTCGCGGCAGCTGATCCTGACCGTCGACCGAGAGATGGTGGACGAATCCGCGGTGGTTCAGGCCGTCGTACGCCCAGTCGAGCGCGGCGACGGGCACGCCGAGCACGCTCGCCGCCTGCCGAGCGGTCACGAGAGGCAGCTCACAGATGCCGACGCACGGCACGCTCGACGCGAGGATGGCCGTCGAGACGCTGAGCGGATTGACGAGGTTGACGACGCGCGCGTCGGGACACGTCCCGGCGATCACGCGGCCGAGCCGGGTCAGCGCCGGGGCGATTCTGAGCGCGCACCGGAGCGCAGCCGGGCCGAGCGTCTCGTCGGCGGCGACCCCGAACGCTTCCGCGAGCTCCTCGTCGTCTGCGCGCCCGCGCAGGCCGCCGAACCGGATCTGGTTCACCACGAGCGTCGCGCCCTCGAGCGCCCGCGTGAGGTCGAGCGTGCCGCGAACGTCGATGCCGAGCCCCGCGAGGCCGGCGCGCGCATAGCGCTCGACCGCCCGCAGGCGATCCGCATCTCGGCCGTGCAGGATCACGCTCTCCAGCGACGGCGGACCTCCGGCGGCCGCGAGCGCGTCGATCAGCGCGACCGTCCACGGGCTGCTGCCGCCGAGGATCGTCAGGCGGTTCGTCATCGGCCCCGGAAGAACCCTCGAACGCTGTCGGCGACGTGGTCGATCTCGTCGAGGGTGAGGTCGGGACGGATCGGAAGGCACAAGAGCTCGGCGGCGAGCCTCTCGGCGATCGGGAAGTCTCCCTTCCGCCATCCCATATCCGCGAACGCCGGCTGCAGATGGATGGGCGTCGGATAGCGGATGACGGCGTCGACACCGGCAGCTCGGACGTGGCGGAGCAGATCGTCGCGGCGATCCGTTCGGATCTGAAAGAGATGGTAGACGTGCTCCTGGCCGGGCTCGACACGCTGAAATGCGAGCGGCAGGTCGGCCAGACGCTCGCGGTACGCGGCGGCGATCTCGCGGCGCCTGACGTTCCACTCGGCGACCATCGGCAGCTTGTGGTGCAGGACGGCGGCCTGGATCGCGTCGAGCTTGCTGTTGAGCCCGACGACGACGTGATGGTTCTGGCCGTCCTGCCCGAGCTCCCGGAGCTGTCGCACCGTGCGGTCGACACCGCCGTCGTTGGTCGTGATAGCGCCGCCGTCGCCGGCCGCGGCCAGGTTCTTGCTCGGATGGAAGCTGAAGCACGCCGCCGCGCCCAGGCTGCCGACCGGCCGCCCGTCGATGTGTGCGCCCACGGCTTGCGCCGCGTCTTCGACGATCGCGATACGTCCATCGCGCGCGTGGGCGAGGATCGCGTTCATCGGCGCGGGCAGCCCGTAGAGGTGCACCGGAATGATCGCGCGCGTCCGCGGCGTGATCGCTTCCGCCAGCTGTCTCGGGTCGAACGAAAACGCCAGCTCGTCCGCGTCGACCAGGACGGGGCGCGCGCCGCACAGGCGGATCGCCGCGACGGTCGCGTGGAAGGTGTTGGCCTGCGTGATGACCTCGTCGCCGTCGGTGACACCGCAGGCCCGGAGCGCGATGATCAGCGCGTCTGTGCCCGTGTTCACGCCGCGCGCGTGCCGGGCGCCCACGAAGGCGGCGAAGTCCGACTCGAACGCCTCGACCTCGGCGGTCAGGACGTAGCGGCCCGCGAGCAGCATGTCGCGGATCTTGGCCACGAGGGCGCTCGGATCGTCGCCGAGCTGCTGACGGTAGTTGTAACGCGAGACCTGTGTCGTCACCATGTCACCCCATGAGCGCGGCGCAGCGCCCGGCGCCGAGCAGCCCCGCGTCGTCGTCGTTGATGCCGAGCTCGAGCATCGCGTTCCAGTCCGTGTCGAGGTTCCAGGCGCTCTCCGCCATCGCGTCGACCAGCTCTCGGCGGTAGCGCTCGCCGAGGGCAAGCGCGAAGCCGCCGATCACGACGAAACGCTCGACGCCGACGCCGAGGTGCAGCCCTGCCAGCGCTTGACCGAGTGGCCGGGCGGCGTCCCGGATCAGCGCCAGCGTCCAATCGTCGCCCGCGTGGTAGGCCGCGACGAGCGCGCGAGTGTCGAGCGCTTCGGGGTCGGCCGCGCTCGCGTCGGCCAGCAGCGAGCGACGGAAGAGCCCCGGATCCCTGAGCGCCTGGCGACGCGCGCGTGCTAACACTCCGCGCGCCGAGGCCACGGCCGCGAGATGGCCGGGAGCCCCGCAGTCGCAGATTGGTGCGTCGGCCGAGAAGTCGACGCGCAGGTGTCCGATCTCGCCTCCGCGCCCGCCACGCCCGACCAGGGGCCGGCCATCGACGAACAGCTTGTGACCGATCCCGGAGCTGACCGTGACGATGCAGAAGTCTTCGCGCGCGTTGCGAAGGTATCGATACCCCGCGGCAGTCAGGTCGTTCAGCACGACGACCCGCGCGTCGGGCCAGCGGCGCGTCAGGTCATTGCGAAGCGGCAACCCCGCGCGCAGCCGCGCGCCGAACACCGTCGGCGCGGCGAGCGCGTTGCCCGCCGGATCGATCGGCCCGGGGAACGCCAGGGAGACGACCGGCGGGCGGGCGTTCGGGAACACGCGCCGTCCCAGGTCCTCGAGCTCTTTGAAGACGCGCGCGTAGATCCTCTCGGGCGAACCGGTCGCTGCGGCGCCGTTCGGCGTCGCCCGGCGCTCGACTCGGGACAGGAGGTCCTGGCTTGGATCGTAGAGGCCGGCCCTCATGGTGGTGCCGCCGAGGTCGAAGACGAGGCAGTGCTCAAGCATGGGCGCTCATGGCCTGAGCGAGCTCGACGTCGCCGAGATCGCTCTCGAGGGTTTCGAGTGTGTCGAGCGCGGTGGCGAGCGCCGCGGCCGAGCACTCGCGCGCGTCTTCGACGAACGCCGCGCGGCCGATGGACGTTGGCAGCACGAGGTGCCGGCGGTGGCGACGAGCCTCGTCGAGTGCGTCGAGGCAGAGGCGCTGCGTCAGCACCCGTGAGCGCACCCGGAGCCCGCACCTGGCCAGGGTGCGAACGATCCGCACGCATTCGGCTTCCGGGAGCCAGCCCATCACGGCGGCGAGCGCGGCGCTGAGCGCCAGATCGATCGCGACCGCCTCGCCGTGCGACGTCTCGAAGCCGGTGGCGGACTCGATCAGCGGGCTGAAGGTGTGCCCCATGTCGACGAGCCGTTTGTGGGTCACGTTCTCGTAGAGGTTCGGCTCGAGCTCGTCGAGCATCGCCGCGGCGGCGCGCCACAGGGCCTCGAGCGACGCGGCGCGCGGCGTCTGGAATCCGGAGGCGACGAGCCGGGGCGCCTCGGCTTCGATCAGGTCGAAGAGCCGCGCGTCGCGAACGAGCGCGATCTTGACCATCTCGGCCAGACCCGACCGCAGGTGGCGCGCGGGGAGCGTGCGCAGGCTCGCGGGGTCGATGAGCGTGGCCTCGGGCGGATGGAAACAGCCGATGTAGCTCTTGTGCCCGAGATAGTTCACGGCGCCCTTCGCGCCGAGCCCGGCATCGATCTGGCCGATGAGCGTCGTCGGAACGCGGATGCAGCCGATGCCGCGGCGGATCGAGGACGCCGCGACGGTCGCGATGTCCATGCAGACGCCGCCGCCGAGGGCGATGAGCGCGCCCGAGCGGTCGAGCCGATGGCGGAGCGCAGCGCGGCACACACGCATCACCTGCATCGGCGTCTTCGTGCGCTCGCTGCACTCGAGCACCAGCGTGTCGAGGGTGAAGCCGGCCTGACGGAAGCTGTCGATGGCGCGCGCGCCGTAGAGCTTCATGACCGTCGGTGTGGTCACCAGGAGGGCGGCGCGAGGCGCAAGCGCGACGGGGAGCGCCCGGGCGCGGACGGGATCCAGAAGCCCCTTCGACAGGACGACGTCGTACGAAGAGGTCAGGCTTGTCGCGAGGCGGCGTCGATGAAGCTCGCCGCCTGGGACATCGTTGAGCGTCGATCTCTCGACCACGACGTCACCTGCCCTCGAGAGTTCAGACTAAGCAGGAATGACCGAGAGGCCTATCGGGCAAGCTCCTGATTTGCACAGGGAGAGTCATGGAGCGACGTGTCCGGGTCGCGCACGCCGCGCGAGACCGAGCAGTCGTTGCTTGTCGGAACGATCGAGCAAGCCGCAGCACCACGCGATCGCCGCATAGGCCATGAGGTACGTCCCGGCCGTCAGCACGAGCCCCTCGAGGCTCGAGCTCGACATCGTCCTGATGGCGATCGCCGGCACGGCGGCCGCAGCGGCGGCCAGCACGATCCCTGCGTAGCTTCGCCACGGGAGGACCCGGGACAGCGGGCTCCCCGTCCGCTTCGCCAGGCGCCGAAGCAGCAGCGATTTTCCGAACAGCATCGCGGCGAGTGCCACGAGCACCGCGCCCGGGAGCCCGAAGACCGTGAGGAACGGAATCGTGAAGACGGCCACGAGCAGGAGCTTGGCGAACGTCTGCAGCGCCAGCACGCGCGTGTCGTCGAGCACCCGCAGCGGTCCGTGCGCGGGAACAGCGGCGAGGAGCAGCACCAGGAGCCAGATCCGGAAGACCGGGACGCTCGCGCCGTAGACGTTCGTGAAGAGCACGGTGATCAGATCGTGCGCGGCGATCCCGAGCACGCACAGCAGCGGAACGAGGAGCAGCGCCAGCTTGCGAGCCGTCTCGCGCCAGATGGGCATGATGGCCGCGGGCTCGTCCGGCGCCATCCGCTCGCGCATGCGCACCATCATGACGTTGCACGCGGAGCCTGCGACCAGATCGACCAGCGGGATCTGCAGGCAGCCGACCGAGTAGACGGCGAACGTCGCCGGATCGAAGCGCCCGGCGACGACGTAGGAGTGAAAGTTCGCCTGGGCGATCTCGAGCGCGGCCGCCAGCTGCAACGGCAGCGCGTAGCGAAGCTGCCGACCGAGGTGGGGCGGATCCGCGCGGAGCTCGGCGCCGAGCTCGCGCCGGCAGGAGATCCAGGCCGCGGCGGTCCGGACCGCGGCGAAGAGGAGGGCGCCTGCGAACAGGGCGTCGAGACGGCGCCACACCAGGGCCGGAAGCAGCATCGAGAGCGCACGTCCGATGTCGGAGAGCGCGTAGGCGACCGAGGCCGCGGTGTGCCGTCCGCGCGAGACCAGCACGATCTCGAGCGGAGCCGACACCAGCATGAGCGCCAGGTAGCCGCCCACCAACGCGAGCAAACCCTGTAGCGCCGGATTGTCGAGCGCGGCCGCGAGAGGGCTCTGGACGAGCGTCAAGGTCACGGCGACGACGGCGCCCGCTGCGGCCAGGGTCAGCATCGCATTGCCCGCATAGGTGCCCGCGCGCCTGGGGTCGGACGGGATGAAGTAGAAGAGGCTTTCCGCCATTCCCAGCTGCGCGACACCGTAGACCGTCGTGAAGATCAGCAGGAGCTGCCGATAGGTCCCGAAGGCGTCGGGCGCCAGGATGCGGGCCAGAACGAGCGGAACGACGAAGGTGACCGCGACGGCGATGCCGCGCCCGCCGATCAGCAGCAGCGTGGGCCCGAAGATCGAGCTCTCGCGCCGAACAGCCGACACAGACTCCCGGGCTACCGGCGCGAGCTCGGTCATCGCAGGGACTCGTCCTTCCGATTACCGTCACACGCCGGCCTGGAGGCCTCTATAGGGGCGAACCACGCAATCGGCATCGGGCGAAGCCCCGCGCGGGACACGGAGAAGCCGAGGTGGCTATACTCCCGGTGACCGCGGCCCGGGCCGCGGATGCTGGCTGGAGGACCGGAGTAGCCTAGAGCATGGTCGAGAGGTCAACACCCGAGTCCGACATAGCGGAGGTCGACCAGGAAGCGGTCGCCCCGCCCTGGATGACCATCCTCCACAACTGCGATTGCCACACCTTCGAGCAGGTCGTGAAGCAGCTCCAGAAGGCGATTGCTTGCAGCGAGGCCAAGGGCTGGGAGCTGGCCTGGCAGGTCCACAACACCGGCAAGGCGGTCGTCAAGGTGGGTGCCGAGACCGAGTGCGTCCGCGTCGGCAACATCCTCGCGTCGATCGGCCTGATCGTGACCGTCGTGCAGTCGTGAGCGCCGCCGACTCGACCCTCACCTATCGCCGGGTCGCGCTGTGGGGCTCGCTAGCCGCCAAGCTCGTCGGGGCGTGGGGGCTCTCGTGGGACATCCAGTGGCACATGACGATCGGGCGCGATTCGTTCTGGATCGCCCCGCACTTGATGATCTACTCGAGCGTCGTCGTGGGCCTGCTCTTCGCCTGGGGCGTTCTTGCCTACGAGTGGCGCCGGGACATCCCGAGCACGCGCGGCTTTCTGCTCTCGGGCCTGGGCCTCGTGCTCGTCGTGCTGGCGGCGCCGATCGACGATCTGTGGCATCGGCTCTTCGGGCTCGACGTGACGCTCTGGAGCCCTCCGCATCTGCTGGCGCTGTTCGGCTCGGTGGTCAGCACGCTCGGTTGTCTCGTCATCGCGGTCGAGGTCTATCCGGTCCGCAGCTGGACGGGTCGCGCCGCGCTCATCCTGGCCGGCGCGCAGCTCTACGGCGGCATCCGCATCACGCTGGACCCGTCGTGGATCCTCGCCTACACCCACGCAGGCGTGTTGTTCCACACGTTCGCGATCCTGGCGGCGCTGTTCTTACCGCTGGCCCTCGTGACCGCGACGCGACTCTCGGCGCTGCGCTGGGCGCCCGTGCTCGCGGTGATCGTCTCGTTCGGCATCGGGCTCACCAGCCAGCAGGTGGCGCGCGTGGGCTTCGAGATTCTCCAGCCCCTGTCGTTCCTCGGCGAGGAGATCGCGCGGGACGCCGGCTCGCACGTGGCTCTCGGACGCGAGATCGCGGAGAAGAACCGTGCGGTGCCGCCGCCGTCCTGGGCGCTGCGACTGGCGCTGCCGTTGCTGCCGGCGGCGGTGATGGCGCTCGCCGATCCGCGCCGGCGCCCGCGCGCGGCGTCGATCGCCTACGGCGTCGCGGTATTCGCGGCGTACACCTGGTTTCTGTCGACGTTGCCGGCGTACGCGCCGCTGATGCCGACGGCTCTCGAGGGCGCGACCGCTCTGGCGCTGGCGGTTGTGGCCGGCGCGGCGGGCGGCGCCGGTGCCGCCTGGCTCGCCGGCCGGCTGCTTGGCGGCGCGCCACGGCCGCGCGTGGCGGCCGAGGGCTCGGTGGCCGGCGCTACATCACCGGGCCGATGATCCAGGGCGCGAACTCCTCCTCGCCGACGCCCGAGAGCTCGCTCTTCGAGCGCTTGCCCGAAGCGACCGCGATCACCTCTTCGAAGATCTGACGGCCGACCGTCGCAATCGGCGTGCCCTCGAGGACGACGCCGCAGTTGATGTCCATGTCGTCGACCATGTGCCGATACATCAGCGAGTTGGTCGCGAGCTTGATCGAGGGCACGGGCTTGCAGCCGAACACCGAGCCGCGGCCCGTGGTGAAGCAGATGATGTTGCAGCCGCCGGCGACCAGCCCGGTGATCGACACCGGATCGTGGCCGGGCGTATCCATGAACACGAAGCCGCGCGTGGTGATGGGCTCGCCGTAGACGAACACGTCCATCATCGGCGTGGTCCCGCCCTTGGTGACCCCGCCGAGCGACTTCTCGAACACCGTGGTGATCCCGCCAGCCTTGTTACCAGGCGCGGGATTGTTGTCCATCGCCTCGATGCCGCGGCAATACCACTCCCACCACTTGTAGCGATCGACCAGCTTCTTGGCGACGCCCTCGTTGATCGCGCGCCGGATCAGGAGATGCTCGGCGCCGTAGATCTCCGGGGTCTCGGCGAGCACGCCGGTGCCGCCGTAGCGCACGAGCTCGTCGACGGCCCAGCCGAGCGCCGGGTTAGCCGTCATCCCGGAGTTGGCGTCGGAGCCGCCGCAGTTGGTCGCCAGCACGAGCTCGGAGATCGGCTGCGGCGTTCGCTTCGCGTCGTTGGCGAACGGCAGGAGCTTGGCGACCTCCTGCGCGGCGCGGTCGACCGTCTTGCGAATGCCGCCGACCTCCTGGATGTTGACCACGGTGGGCTTGCGCTCGGGATGACCGGGCGCCGCCATGCGCTGGCGGTCGACCATGACCGCGGCCTGGTTCGTCTCGCAGCCGAGCCCGACCAGGATGTACGCGGCCACGTTGGGATGCTTGGCGTAGCCGGCCAGCACGCGCTGGAGCGCCATGTGGTCCTCGCCGAAGAGCTTGGTGCCGCACCCGGACTTGTGCGTGATCGCCAGGACGCCGTCGATGTTCGGGTAGTCCTTCTGCACGTCACGGAAGCGATCCTTGACGAACTGGCTGACGCTCGCCGAGCAGTTCACACCGGAGATGATCGCGACGTAGTTGCGCGTGCCGACGCGGCCGTCATCGCGCTTGTAGCCGTCGAAGGTGCGCATCTGCTCGGGCGGGTAGAAGTCGACCGGCCGCACGTCCACGCCCACCTCGTAGCGGTCGGTGCTCAGGTCGCCGATGCCGAGATTCTGTGTGTGGACGTGGTCGCCGACGGCGATGTCGCGGGTCGCGAAGCCGATCACCTGGCCGTAGCGGCGCACCGGTGAGCCCGTCGCGACGGGGCGGCGCGCGACCTTGTGCCCTGGCTTGATGTCCTGCCGTACCTCGATGCGCGTCGGGCCGTCTTCGAGGATGGTGCCGACCGCCAGCTCGGCCTTCGCGACCGCCACATCGTCTTCGGACCGCAGGACGACCGCCTTCTCCGTCAGCGCGTATGTCGCCATGGATGCCTCCCGGCGGCCACTATACCGGATCGGGCGGTGATTCAGCGCGCGCTCAGGACCAGAACCGGTCCTCGCGCTGCTCGTCGCCCTGATACTCGCGGAACTCGACCGCCTTGCCGTTCCGGAGGCGCCACACGTGCACCTCCGGAAAGGACGCGGCGACACCGTTGCGCCGCGCCTTCACCGTGGTGAGCGCCACTACCAGATCGCCGTCGGCGAGCACGTTGTGGACGTCGATGCTGAAGGCGCCGCCGGAGAGGTCGAGGGTGCGCTTGAAGAATCCGCCGATCTGATCGTGGCCGGTGAAGTCACCCGAGAGCGGGCTATGGCCGGGCACGTGCCACGTGATCGCCGGGTCGAAGACGGCGAACACCGCGGGGATGTTGCCTTGCGTGAAGTCCTGGTACGCCTTGCGGATGATCGACGCGTTCGGCTGGTCCATCGTCCTTCTCCTTCCGGTCACACGCACTCCCGACGGTCACACGCGGCGTGACAACCCACGACACAGCCTGACGCGGGCAGTTGCCGGCGCGTGTTCGACGCCCGGCATCCCGAGCCCGTTTACGCCGAGCTCGGTCTCTGGATCCGCAGCACCACCGGCGGCTCCGTCTCGAGCTGGATCGTGGTGTGATCGATGCCGAAGCGCGCGTGCAGGACCGCGTGGAGCGTTTCGAGCAGGCGCTCGCTGTCGCGGACGTCGTCGACCACGACGTGGGCGCTCATCGCCTCGCGCTCGGACGTGAGCGTCCACACGTGCAGGTCGTGGACGCGGCGCACGCCCGCCACTGAGCATATGGCGTCCTCGATCTCGGCGAGGTTCAGGTGCGCCGGCGTGCCCTCGAGCAGGACGTTGACCGCCTGACGCAAGAGCCCCCACGTG
>Ga0075419_10002561_pt1 | contig 11670 bp, 8 predicted proteins | sample SoiMetdeltSBSDD3_FD_76900 | JGI IMG/M metagenome (GOLD analysis project Ga0075419, IMG submission 76900) | Bulk soil microbial communities from a Populus tree surrounding site in Tennessee, USA - Soil MetaG P. deltoides SBSDD3 | ecosystem: Environmental > Terrestrial > Soil > Tree plantation... | reverse complement strand
GAAAAGATTCTTTACTACTTACACCGACTGAGGAACAAATCAACAAACAAGAATTTATTCTCACAGGAAAAGATAAAGACGGCAAAGAAGTGAAATTTGTTGGCGTTGCAAAGGTTTCCCCAAAAACCGGCAGAGACACTTTAATACTAACATTGCCGAAGGAACAGGTAACCGAACAACACTTTTTTTTCAAAGGGAAATCTGCAGACGGCAAAGAGGTGACATTTACCGGAATCGCAAAGAAGATATCGAGAGTAAAAGACACGTTACAAATAAAGCTTCCTGGAAAAGAAACTCAAAACACGCCAGGCAACATGCCGAAAGGAAAGCCTTCTGATTTAAAAGAAAAAGAAATAGCACTACCTGCGGATACAACGACAAAAAAGCAAGCAGTCGATAAGAAAAAAGCACTGTTTGATTTCTTTGCCCAATTGGAAAAAGAAAGCCAGTCATTTGTCATAAGTAACAGGAGAGATACCGTTATCTGGGGAAACGAAGGAACGGCACTTTTCATTCCTGCAAACGCGTTCCGGGGCGGCGAGAGTGTTACAATTACAATCAAGGAATATTATTCTTACCGGGATATTATAACAAATCGATTGACGACATGCGCCGATAACCAATTGCTGGTAAGCGGTGGCATGCTGCATATTAGCGCTACCGTCAACGGAAGAGAGATCGATATGGAGCCGGCTAACAGTATTCGATGGTTTGTTCCAGATACAACTGATGCCATTCGCCAAATGCAATTGTTCAATGGTATCGTCAACGAAGCTTCTCTTGATCTTAAAAACCTAAATCAAGACGCCGATACTTCGGAAATTGATTTTTCTTCAACCATCAACTGGGTATTGGACGCACGCTATTTTCGCCGCAATCATTTTCACACTAATGTCCGTGTACTTGACCTGAGAGATGAACCTTATAAAAGACGTAGTACAAGAAATGGTATGGTAGGAAAATTTTACCTGTCCCCTGATGCAAAGATCTCAAAAGAAGATTTAGAAAATTATTTACTGACGAAGCGAAACTATTCAAGGGTCGTAATAAAAAAGGGGACAGGAGGATGGCATCGCACAGGTTTTCTTGGCCTGGGCAAACGCTACTATCGTTTGCACCAGGAAATAGGTGATTCTGCGTGGATGGATATATCGCTTGCAAGACGTCATAACCTGAAAGCAACTGATACGATCGTAACAAAAAATCCTGTGAAAGGGTGGTATGATTTCTATGTTTACGACGGGCGAAAGCCAGTTCAAAAATTCGACACCGCATTTAGCAAAAACAATTTGAATAAGCTCGCAAACCGTTATAGCGTCGAGATCCGCACACTTGGGTGGATCAATTGTGATAGATTTTTAAAGGACTCCCGTCCTAAAGTTGATTTAATTGTTGATCTCAAGGAATCAGCAAATGATTATTGCACCTTCCTGGTCTTTGAAAAAGTCAAATCAATGATGAGTGGCTCCGTATCAGGAAACAAAATATATTTCCGTAATGTTCCCGAAGGCGAAGCCGTAACCATAATGTCAGTCGGAGTAATTGATGGAAAAACCGTAACTGCAAAACATAGGACCCGATTATCTAATACTGTTGTTTCAGAGCTAAAATTCGAAGAAACCACACCCTCAGATTTCAAAGAAAAAGCTGCAAGCCTGGACAAACCGTAAAATATTTTTCCACGAAGCAACCGCCGCATTCAGAAATTCATCTCAGTATGTTTTGAAAAGCTGTACTTTCACCGCCCCAATAATGGGATGCACAAAAATTATTCTGTAATGAAAAGTATAAAATTCATTTTGATTGTTGTTGCAACGATTGCAGCATCAGCGATACATGCACAAACCGTTGATGAGATCATCGCCAAACATATAGATGCCCTTGGCGGAAAGGAAAAATTGAGTCAGCTAACATCTCTCTACACTGAAAGCTCTATGGAAGTAATGGGTAGTTCTGCCCCGTCAAAAGAATATTTTGTTGAAGGAAAAGGTTTTAAGAATGAAGTTGAATTTAACGGCTCACTTATCGTGAATTGTATTAATGATAAAGGAGGCTGGATGATCAACCCAATGATGGGAGGAACCTCTGCCACAGCGTTGCCTGACGAGGTTTATAAATCCAGCAAAATCCAACTCTATTTTACCGGGGGTTTGCGTGACTACGCAGCGAAAGGCTATAAAGCTGAATTGGCCGGCAAAGAGGGAAATGATTACAAAATAAAACTAACTAATGGCGGCGCTGAAACCTATTATTTTATTGATTCAAAAACCTATTTGCTAAGCAAAGCCCAGGTGAAAGGTGAAATGATGGGACAGCAGGTTGATATCACAACAACTTATTCTGATTATAAAAAGACCGATTTCGGAATTATGCTTCCTTATACTAAAAACGTCGACATGGGGATGTTCCAATACGCGCAAAAGCTCGATAAGGTTGAAGTAAACAAGCAGATCGATCCGAAGATCTTTGAGATGCCTAAATAATTAATCAAAACATTTGAGAAGCATCCGGTCAAAGTCGGATGCTTTTTTATTTGGGCGCAAATACAGAAAGTGTCTCGTTTTTAATTTTTGAACCACAGCGACACAGTGGCACGGAGAAGAGTTTCTCAAATTTTTTGAGCTATTCTCTGTGCAACGCTGTGTTCTTATTATCTCCGTGGTTCAAACCGGGACACTATCTAAATACAACAGTTAAACGCGATTCCTCGGATATTGATTAAATTTCCATTGAAAACCATTCTGTGCAATCACTGCAAAAAGCCATAACCTCGATCTCTCCGCTTTCTGCCGAAAGCATGAAGGCGTTCCTGGAAGCATGGAAACATTGGAAAACACAAAAAGATTTTCATCTTCTAAAAGAAAATACCGTTTCAGATTACCTGTACTTTATTGAAAAAGGAGTTGCACGTATTTATTATTACAAAAACAGTAAAGAAATAACGGAATGGTTGGCATTGGATGAACAGTTCTTTCTGTCCATTACAAGTTTTTTTCAGCGAACACCAAGTCATCTCATCATTCATACGATCGAGCCCTCGATAGTTTATGGCATCCATCACGACGATTTTATGTCCCTGGCCGACAAATATCATGATGTAGAAAGATTATTGAGAAAGATGGTGACCCGATCATTGATACTTTCACAAATAAGAATGGATTCAATACAGTTTGAATCAGCACAGCAGCGCTATGAAAAATTATTACAAAATACACCACAGATCGTACAGCGTGTACCACTAACTTACATTGCTTCTTTCTTGGGGATCACGTTAGAAACATTGAGCAGGATCAGGTCAGCACGATAAATAGTTTTTGATAATTATCAAACATCGTCAGCCTGTTTATGCTGACCTTTACGGTCCCAATGCTGCACCCGGTGAAAATTACCCGGTCCGATTATTTTATTTTTAAAAATCTCTGCATGAAACGATTATTGCCATTTGGTTTATCAACCGGGTTATTTATTTTATTCATTTCATTTAACTATACACCGGCACCAGTTTATCGTGATCTCAACAAAAATGGTAAAATGGATGTTTATGAAGATAAGGCACAATCAATCGAAAAACGTATTGATGACCTCCTGAAACAAATGACGATTGAAGAAAAAGCCGGCATGATGTTTATTAACGGCGCAAGGGTAAATGATGACGGTTCGATAGAAGATAAACCTGCAACAGGAATGTTCGGATTTGCACCAAATGCCTTAAAGCTGATCCGTGAAAAGAAGATGAATCATTTTAATCTTTGGGCAGTTCCGGCACCAGGTGCCTTGGCAAAATGGTACAATCGCATGCAGCAATATGCTGAAGATTCAACACGCCTCGGTATTCCAATAACTATCGCAAGTGATCCCCGTAATCATTTCAGCAGCTCGATATTTGCAATGACTGCTGTGAGTTTTTCTCAATGGTGTGAAGCATTGGGATTTGGTGCTATCGGTGATGAGAAACTGACACGACAGTTTGCCGAGATCGCAAGAAAGGAATATTTAGCAGTTGGTATCCGCGAATCATTACATCCTCAAATCGACCTGCCAACAGAACCCCGGTGGCCACGTGTATCAGGATCATTTAGTGAAGATGCTGACCTCAGTGCTAAAATGGTGAAAGCATATATTCTCGGTTACCAGGGTGAAAAGATTGGACCAAATAGTGTAGCCACCATGACAAAGCATTTTCCTGGTGGCGGTCCGCAAAAAGAAGGATTGGATCCACACTTTCCATTTCAGAAAGGACAGGTCTATCCCGGTAATAATTTCAAATATCACTTGAAACCTTTTGAAGCGGCATTTGAAGCGGGTACGGCTGCGATCATGCCTTATTATGGAATACCAGTTGGTCAAACAAGTGAAGAAGTGGCCATGGCATACAATAAAGATATCATCACGGGTTTATTGAGAAAGAAATACAAATATGATGGCGTTGTTTGCACAGACTGGGGATTGGTATCTGATGCAAAAATGATGGGAACCGTTTGGCCGGCCCGTGCATGGGGCGCAGAAAACCTTAGCGAAGAAGATAGGGTAAAAAAAATCATAGAGGCAGGTTGCGATCAATTTGGTGGTGAAAGCTGTGCGGAGCATGTCATTAGTTTGGTAAAAGCCGGCAAACTCACCGAGACAAGGATCAATGAATCAATAAAAAGATTATTAAGACAAAAATTTCAATTGGGTTTATTTGATAATCCATTCGTGGATGAAAGCAAAGTGGATGCTGTGTTCAATGATCCTGAATCGAAACAACTGGCGGCAGCTTCCCAGCGAAGAGCAATGACCTTATTAAAGAATGAAAACAACATTCTTCCGTTGAAACCAAATAGCTTAAAGATTTTTGTAAAAAACATTAAACCCGATGTTGCCGCTAAATATGGAACGGTAGTTTCAAATCCAACAGAAGCGGATATTGCTATTGTAAGATTAAACACTCCTTTTTATCCTGTGGAATCTCCTATCATGATGGCAAAAATGTTTCATCATGGCGATCTTGATTTCAAAGGAAAAGATAAGGACAGCATTCTTCAATTATTAGAAACTGTTCCAACAATCGTCGATATCAATCTTGATCGCCCTGCGGTGATACCAGAGATAAATGCAGCGGCCAAAGGTTTATTTGCAGATTTTGGCGCCAGCGATGAAGCTGTGCTTGATGTGATCTTTGGTAAAGCGAAACCCGCTGGTAAGCTGCCATTTGAATTACCTTCGTCAATGGATGCCGTAAGAAATCAAAAAGAAGATCTGCCCTTCGATTCAAAAGACCCGCTATATAAATTCGGTTTCGGCTTGAGTTATAAATAATAAAAAAATTGCCACATGAAAAATCTATTTGCCTTTTTTATCATGCTCATTTTTTCGGTTGTCCTTAATGCCCAGCAAAAAGTAATTCAGATTTACAAAGGGCCTTATCCCAATCCTGAAATGGCGAATTATGACGAAGCCGAGAATGACAATAATATGTGGCAAACAAAGGTTGTGTACAATGTCTCGAGACCTACGCTTACCCTTTTTCAACCCGAAGCCGATAAAGCAAACGGTACTGCAATTGTTATCGCTCCCGGTGGCGCATTTCATGCGTTGTCTATCAATAGCGAAGGATTTGATGTTGCTAAATGGCTGGTGGAAAAAGGGATTACTTGTTTTGTTTTAAAATATCGGTTGGTGCATGTTCTTTCAAATGATCCAACGGCTGAAGTGGCGGCCAAAATGGGCAAGAAACAATTTGATGATGATGTAGCAAAAATTATCCCCCTGGCAATTGATGACGGAAGAACGGCAATAACCTGGGTTCGTGAGCATGCGGCTGAATATAAGCTCGATCCAAACAGAATAGGTATCATGGGTTTTTCAGCAGGTGGAACAGTTGCTGCATCTGCATCATTTAATTATACAAAGGCAAATCGCCCTGATTTTGTTGCACCGATCTATCCATATTTTCCGTCGACCATGATCGGCACGGTTGCCAATGATGCACCTGCCATGTTTATTGTAACCGCCACCGATGATGGACTTGGACTTGCACCGCATAGTGTGGACCTATATAACAAATGGCTTACATCAAAAAAGGATGCCGAGCTGCACATGTATGCAAGGGGTAATCATGGCTTTGGAATGAAAAAACAGAATTTACCTACCGACAACTGGATCGAAAGATTTGGAGAATGGCTGAACGTACAGGGATTATTAAAAAAGAAAGTCGTTGATCATGCACTGGATGTTTACGAGAAAAAAGAATTTATTCATAATGGCAACACATTGCCTTATCGCATTCTTTATCCTGAAAATTATGATAAGAAAAAGAAATATCCATTGCTCTTAGTCTTACATGGCGCCGGGGAAAGAGGAAAGGATAATGAAAAACAATTGATACATGGCTCAAAACTTTTTATTACTCCAGAGAATAGAAAAAAATTTCCGGCAATTGTTGTATTCCCCCAATGTCCTGAGGAATCTTTCTGGGCTGTTACAAAGATCGACAGGACATCACAACCATATAAAATAGAATTTGATTATACAGCGCAACCTAATTGGCCGCTTGACGCCGCAAATACATTAGTGAGGAAACTGATGACTGAAGAAGGTGTCGATAAATCCAAAGTTTATATCACCGGTTTATCAATGGGTGGTATGGGGACGTTTGAATCTGTATATCGCAATCCCGATCTCTATGCGGCTGCGTTGCCTATATGTGGAGGTGGTGATGTAACCCATTATGATAAACGGATAACCAAAACTGCCTTTTGGGTATTTCATGGAGCAGCTGATGCGGTGGTGAATGTAAAACTATCGCAGGAGATGGTTGATAAATTGAAAGCATTAAAAGCAGAAGTGAAGTATTCTGAATATCCCGGTGTCAATCATAATAGCTGGGACAATGCATTTGCAGAACCGGAATATTTAAGTTGGATGTTAAAGCATAAAAAGAATTGAAGGCGAATGCGTTTGGGGTTTTGAAATTAGTTTGAAATACGATACGAGCTAAGTAAAATTCTTTGTGTCCTTCGTGTAACCTTCGTGTTCTTTGTGACCCTTCAAATCTCCTGATAAGAACGCTAAGGAGCACAAAGAACACGAAGCACCACAACGGACACAACGCAGCAGCTTCACTTTTAATAAAATGAATACATATAATTCTTAAACAATGAAAAGAAAACAATTTTTACAAACAACGGGAGCAGCATTTTTCGGAACGATCTTTCTTCGCAATAATGCGCTGGCGTCATGGACTCATTCTCCAAAAGATATAGCGATGGGACTGCAGTTATTCACTTTTTTCGACGAAATAGATAATGATGTACAGGGAACCTTAAAAAAGATCGCTGCGATTGGTTATAAAGAAATCGAGTCTGCATTCAGTAAAAAAGGCGGCTATTATGGAATGAAACCAAAAGAGTTCGCCTCGTACCTGAAGGATATCGGTATGACCTGGAAGTCGCATCATGTGCTTGGCGCTCCGTTTAAAATGCCTCCCGGGGTAAAACCTCCAGCCGGGCCGGATGGTAAACCTATAACGCTTCCTCGGATGAGAAACCTGCGTGATAACATGCAGGAACTTGTGGACGAAATTGCAGAGGGCGGTGTTCCCTATCTTGTATGTGCCAACACACCGATCTATACTTTGGATGATATAAAGGCATCGATCGATACATTAAACAAAACCGATGAAGCTTGTAAAAAAGCAGGTATCATATTCGCTTATCATAATCATGATGCCGAGTTCCGCGCAGTAGAAGGACAGATCCCCTATGAAATGTTCTTATCACAAACTAAAATGAACATGGAGCTTGATCTTGCATGGGCTACAAAAGGTGGGAAAGACCCGGTTGAATTATTCAAACAGCATCCCGGCCGTTTTCCGCTATGGCATGTAAAAGATCTCGACAAAGAATTCAAAACTATTTTACCTGTCGGTGAAGGTAGCATCGACTTTAAAAGAATTTTTGCTGCCGCAGAAACAGCAGGCATGAAACATTTCTTTGTTGAGCATGACATGCCAAAGGATGCGACAGCAAGTATCACTTCGAGTTATAATTACCTGAGCAAATTATTAAGTGCATAGCAGCCACAGTTGCTTATTAACCCACCAAATCAACTAAGATTAATTATCTTCAGTTGATTTTTTATTTTGTATAAATGAAAGAGAAAATTTTCCAGGACCAGGTGGCAATTGTTACCGGCGCAGGACAAGGGATTGGATTTGAAATATGTCGACAGCTTGCATTGCAAGGGGGTTCTGTTTTATTAAATGACATTGATGAAAACCTTACTGAAGCCGCTATTAACAAAATTAAAGATGAAGGGGGAAATTGTGTTGGCTTGGCAGGGGATGCAGGAGATATTTCAATCATTAACAAGATTGTTGATCATGCAATAAGCAAGTTTGGCAAACTTGATATTGCAATTGCTAATGCGGGGATCACTCTTTATGCAGATTTCTTTGAGTATACCCCGGATGCTTTTAATAAAGTGATGCAATTAAACCTTGCCGGGAGTTTTTTTCTGGCACAGTCTGCAGCAAAAAAAATGAGAGAACAAAAATCTGGCGGCAGTATTTTGTTTATGTCGTCTGTCGTTGGCCACCAGGCGCATAAAAACCTGGCAGCGTATGCGATTACAAAGGCAGGTTTGGAAATGCTGGCAAAAAACCTGGTCGTTGAGTTATCTCCTTATAACATAAATGTAAATGCAATTGCTCCGGGTGCAACTTTAACCGAAAGGACATTAGATGATAAAGACTATGAAAAAACATGGAGCCGGATAACTCCGTTAGGCAAACCGGCATCAACAAATGATATTGCAAATGCTGCGTTATTTCTTGTTTCACCGGCTTCAAGACATATTACAGGGCAGAGTTTAATAATTGATGGTGGATGGACATCAGTAAGTCCATCGCCTTATTGACCGACCCTTTTTTAAAAACTAACCCATTCAGCTAACCCGCTCCGTAGGAGCGACCTGTTTATAGAAAATATCAAATATTTACATCGAGCTCCATAGGGTTATCCCTACGGGATAATGATACCATCATCAATTAAATATTTCACTTATTTGCCCACGCATTTCTCAAGAATCTAATCCAATTTTCATGCATAATATTCCCGACATCTTTTTCTGAATATCCACGCTTGCGCAGCAACGAAGGAATGTTTTGAAGATCAGCAATTGTTTCAAGATCATAGGGACATTGCTCTTTACCATATGCACCATCAAGATCTGATCCAATACCAACATGCAAACAATTACCGGCTAACTGGCAAATATGATCAATATGATCCACCACTTTTTCCATATTACACTTCATTCCTTTGGGTGTTGATTTACCTCTCTCCCATTTTGGAACGATCATCCAGGCATCGAACGCGGCACCGATCACTGCACCTCTTTCAATCAAAACTTTTATCATATCGTCGCTAAACTGGCGATTATGATCTACCAGGGCCCGACACATATTGTGGCTTGCCCATACATTCCCATGAAAATTATCCATTGCCTGCCAGAATGCATCATCACATAAATGAGTTGCATCTAAAATAATATTGAGCCCTTCCATCTTTTTGAGCAGCTCCAATCCTTCTTTATTCATTTCACCCCTTGCATCTGTTCCATTTGCATACCGTCCCGGTCCATAATGCGCAGGACCAAGCGCTCTTAAACCATATCCATATGCTTTTTCCAAATGTTCAATTGTCATCAAAGAATCGGCACCCTCCAAACTTAAAATATATCCGATGGGCTTATGTTCATTTGAAGAATCATCCTTCCAGATATCCAGGTGAATATTCAATGATCGCAGGTCTTTTACCTGCACCATTTCCCCCTGTTCTTCCATTGCTTTATACCATGCAAGCTGCGCTTGTGTTTGCGCCCATGCCTGCTCAGCAGAATGCCATCCCGGCAAAGGATTTCCTTTGGCAACATATCTTCCAATTTGTGTTGCTACCACCAATCCAATATTTCCTTTTCTTAATTCGGGCAAACAAACTGTTGCATTTCCCCTATCGGGTTTATCTTTCAATCCCTTTTCCCGTTCATTAATTTCATGGATCGGTTGCCGCAGGTCGCGGTTCCATTCCATAGCATTCATGGCAAGATCGAGATGGGCATCAACTATGAACATATTAGTTTATCGTTTTTGGTTTTTAGTTTATCGTTAAACAAGTTCATAAAACTAAAAACGATAAACCATAAACTATAAACTGATCTTACGGTCTCTTGCAACAGTCCCCCACTCTCCTGTTGCTTTTCCATTCTCAATTGTAACTACCCGTTCATACAAAGCAACGGTGGGACAAACATGGTAAGGCAAGCCATAAAATATATCACCGATTTTGAAAGAGTGTTTTTCATTTGTTTCTAATACAAGGTGTTCTTCGCTTTGGCCCACTGGTTTCAATCCTTCTGCATTTAGAAAGTAAACCCTTTTGGTGATCTCGTTTTCAGCAGCAACAGACTTATGCCCGAGGTCAGTACAAATTTTATTTGAGGATGGTAACGAGATAACTCTCGTTACAAGGACCGCAGCAGGTAAAAATCCTTGTTCAGGGCATAGATCAGAATATCCTTTATCCCAGTAAACAAATGTACCCGGGCTACATTCAATGTTCTTTCTTTTGCAATGAACAGAAAAAGCCGGCGAGCCTCCCATGATGACTGCGGGAAGCTTTAGTTGCTGATTTAATTTTTCTACCATAGCAAAAGCTTCATCACATTTTTGTTTTTTGGTTTCATAATCAACATCACGAATATGCCCATCGTATGCATGAAGACCGGTGAGTGTAATACCTTTCACGTTTTTGATATGCGCTGCTAAATCGATTGCTTTTTGGTCGGGATACATCCCGGTACGATTCATTCCTACATTCAGGTCGATAAAAACCGGAACATTTAAATTGTATGAATTAAAAATCTCACCCTGTTCATTGGCAGCTTCAATATTATCTGTTAAGCAGGAAAATTTAGTAGCAGGATATTTTTCGATCAGTGCAACAAACCGTTGGAGTTTTGGCCCCAAAGGCTGGTAGGCCAATAAGACATCGGGAGCATTACATTGTGCCAGCATTTCTGCTTCTGCAATTGTAGCGCACTTGAATTTTGTAATACCTGCTTTCAACATCAGTTTGGCAACATCAGGTGATTTGTTTGTTTTGATATGTGGACGCAAGCGATCAACATCACCGATCATATCAATAGCCAAATGAATATTATGCTTCACCCTGTCGGGGAACACAACAAGAACCGGTGAATCCAGTTCATCGATATTCTTTATTTCGTACCAGGATTCTGACATACATAATTTTTATGTTCCGGAGGAACATTTGGTGGGTAGCCCATATCATTTGTTTTTGCATCAGGCGTCCCTTCGGGACGCTTCGTGATTATTATTACAATTCTACCCACCCATCGCCCCTACGGGACGATGAATTAATTTATCTCAAACATTGCTTCTATCTCAACGGCAACATTGTTTGGTAATGAACCCATACCCACGGCACTTCGAACTCCTTTGCCATTGTCTTCGCCCCACAATTCAACAAACAATTCGCTGCAACCATTGATAACGATCGGATGTTTTTCATAGTCCGGAGTGGCATTCACCATTCCTAACAATTTCATTACACGTTTTACTTTATCAAGTGTACCAAAATGATCTTTTATGGAAGCAAGTATTGCAAG
>Ga0075419_10002559_pt1 | contig 11670 bp, 9 predicted proteins | sample SoiMetdeltSBSDD3_FD_76900 | JGI IMG/M metagenome (GOLD analysis project Ga0075419, IMG submission 76900) | Bulk soil microbial communities from a Populus tree surrounding site in Tennessee, USA - Soil MetaG P. deltoides SBSDD3 | ecosystem: Environmental > Terrestrial > Soil > Tree plantation... | reverse complement strand
TCCGGTGTCGATTTTGGGGAGTTTGGTTCGACTAGCCTTCATGACGAACCGATACGGCTGGGTGATGGTGGCACTTGGGGCGCTCATGACCTGCGTGGCGGTCGGCGCGATGTTCTCGCTCGCGGTGTTCCTTGAGCCGATGACGCGGGACACCGGCTGGTCGCGCACCGCCATCTCGAGCGCGATGACGCTCAATTTCCTTGCCATGGGCGTCGCCGGGTTCGGCTGGGGCGCGCTCAGCGACCGCTTCGGCCCGCGCCCGGTGGTCCTGATTGGCTCGGTGCTGCTCGGCCTGGGGCTCGCGGCCGCGAGCCGCGCCACGAGCGAGCTCGCCTTCGTCTTGGCCTACGGCGTGCTCGTCGGCGTGGCCGCCGGAAGCTTCTTCGCGCCGATGATCTCGGCGGTGATGTCGTGGTTCGAGCGCCATCGCAGCCTCGCGGTCTCGCTCGTCTCCGTCGGGATCGGCGTCGCGCCGCTCACGCTCTCGCCGTTCGCCGCCTGGCTCGTGTCCTGGACCGACTGGCGCAGCGCGCAGCTCACCATCGCGATCCTCGCCTGGGCGCTGCTCGTGCCGGCGGGCTTCTTCGTCCGCCCGGCGCCGGCGCGCACGCCGGAGGGCGGCGCCGGCTCCGCGGAGGGGCCTTCGGGCGGCGTCGCCGAGGCGCTGCGCTCGCCACAGTTCATCGTGCTCGCGCTTACGTTCTTCGCGTGCTGCGCGGCGCATTCCGGGCCGATCTTTCATACCATCAGCTACGCGATCGCCTGCGGCGTGCCGGCGATCACCGCGGTCACGGTCTACAGCGTCGAGGGACTCGCCGGACTCGGCGGACGCCTCGCGCTCGGCGTTCTCGCCGACCGCTACGGCGTGAAGCGCATCCTTATTGCCGGCCTATTGATCCAGGCGCTCGCCGCAGGCGCTTTCGTCTTCGCCCGACGCCTCGATGAGTTTTACGCCATCGCTGCGGTGTTCGGCTTTGCCTACGGCGGTGTCATGCCACTCTATCCGGTGCTCGCCCGCGAGTACTTCGGCCAGCGCATCCTCGGCACGGTGCTCGGCGCGGCGACCATGGTCTCGACGCTCGGCATGGCGCTCGGACCGCTCGGCGGCGGCTGGATCTTCGACCGCTTCGGCGGCTACGCGTGGCTTTATATCGGCTCCTTCGCGCTCGGCATGGGGGCGGTGGCGATCGCGTTCGCGTTCCCGCCTTTCCCGCGGCGCGCGGAGCTTCGCCCGGCATGACGGCCACCCTCGTCCTCATTCGCACGCCATCCGGCTACGAGATCCGCCGCGAGCGGCCGAGGTTACTCGCGCGTCTCGCGGCGCTCTGGCGCGAGCGCCGGCAGAACGCCGAACTCGAGGCGCTCGATCCTCGCACGCTGCGCGACATCGGCCTCGAGCATCTCGCGGTCCGGGTTGCCGAGCGCCGGCGCCTCGAGGCGCACTGGGCGGCGCTCTATGACTTACATTGACCGCATGCCCGCCCATATCGGAATCGCCGCCTGCTCCGCTGAAGGCGCCGCGCTTTGCTATCGGACCATCTGCGTCGAAGGCGCGCAGCTTCTTGGCGGCCACGCACATCCCGAGGTCTCGATGCACACGCCGTCGCTCGAGGAATACATGCAACGCATCTACCGCGGCGACTGGGACGGCGTGGGTGAGCTGATGCTCGAGTCGGCGGCGAAGCTCGAGAAGACCGGTTGCGATTTCCTGATCTGTCCGGACAACACCCTCCACCAGGCGCTGCCGTACGTGCTGCCGCGCTCGCCGCTTCCCTGGCTGCACATCGCGGATGCCGTCATGGCGGAAGCGAATGCCCGCGGCTACCGCAAGGTCGGCTTGAGCGGCACGCGCTGGCTCATGGAGGGGCCGGTTTATCCCTCCGGCCTGGTGCGCCCCGCAGCGGCGGACCGCGAAGAAATGAACCGCGTGATCATGGACGAGCTCGTGCGCGGCGTTCTCAAACCCGAGGCCGTGGTGTTTTTCCAGCGTGTGTACACACGCATGAAAGACGCGGGATGCGATGCGGTCGTCATGGGCTGCACTGAGATTCCGCTCGTCATGAATGACGCAAATTCGCCGCTGCCCACGCTCGATTCGACGCGTCTCCTTGCGCGCGCGGCCTTGCGCCGGGCTGTAAACACGTGAACGGCCGAGCTTGGTCGCGCAATGCAGGATGTCGTTTCACGGCTTCGGGAAAACGATTACACCTGCAATATTCCTCCGGGCGGTGGACGTTAGAATCCGCCCCTTCCCACGCGCGCTAGGTCCGGGATTCCTCATGCGTTTCAAACATTTCGTTCCTGCAATGCTCGGCGTCGTCATCGCCGCGTGCGGCCCGTCGAATGGCCAGGACAAGGGCGGCAAAGGCCACGGCCCCATGGGCGGCGGCATGCCGGCCTCCGAGGTGAGCGTCATGACCGCGGAGGCCCAGACCTTGCCGGTGTCGTGGGAGTACGTCGGCCAGACGATCGGTTCGCGCGAAGTCGAAGTGCGCGCGCGCGTGACCGGCATCCTTCTCAGCCGCAACTTCAAGGAAGGCGAGCGCGTGAAGAAGGGGCAGTCGCTCTTCACGATCGATCCGGCGCCGTTCCAGGCCGCGGTGGCGCGCGCGCAGGCCGATGTGGCCGCGGCGCAGGCGCGCCTCGAGCAGGCGCGGCGTAACGCCGCGCGCCTCAAGCCGCTCTACGCGGAAAAGGCGGTGAGCCAGAAGGAGCACGACGACGCGGTGTCGGCCGAATCCATTGGCGCCGCGGATCTGAAGGCCGCGCAGGCCCGCCTCGTGGAAGCGCAGCTCAACCTCGCGTACACGAAAGTCGAGGCGCCGATCTCGGGAACGACCACGCGCGCCATTCCGTCGGAGGGGACGCTGGTGTCGGGGCCGAACGTGCTTCTCACAAGCGTGGTGCAGACCGATCCGATCTGGGTGAATTTCGGCATGGCCGACAACGAGCAGGCGCGCATCCAGAAAGAAGCGCAGGCCGGCAACCTCAAGCTGCCGCGCAACTTCGAGGTGGAGCTGCGCCTCGCCGACGGCAGCGTCTACAAGCAAAAAGGCAAGCTCGACTTCGCCGACGTGCGAGTCTCCACCCAGACCGGCACGCGCGAGGCGCGCGCCGAGGTGCCGAATCCGGAGGGCGCGCTTCGTCCGGGGCAGTTCGTGCGCGTGGTCCTGCGCGGCGCCGTCATCCCGAACGCGGTGACCGTGCCCCAGCGCGCGGTGATGGAAGGACCGCAGGGCAAGTTCGTCTACGTGGTCGACGAGAAAAGCACCGCGCAGCCGCGCCCGGTCGAGGCCGGCCAGTGGGCGGGCGACCGCTGGGTGATCAGCTCGGGCCTGAAGGGCGGCGAGCGCGTCATCGTCGACGGTGTGATGAAGATCGGCCCCGGCGCCCCGGTCAGGGTGGCCGAGCCCAAGCCCGCCGCGGAAACGCAAAAACAGGCGAAGAAGTAATGTTCTCGCGCTTTTTCATCGACCGGCCAATCTTCGCGGCGGTGCTGTCGATCTTCATCGTGCTTGCCGGCCTCGCCGCGATGCGCGTGCTCCCGGTTGCGCAGTATCCCGAGATCGCGCCTCCGGTGGTCACCGTGACAGCCGTGTATCCCGGGGCGTCCGCGCCGGTGCTCGAGTCGACGGTGGCCGCGCCGCTCGAGAACGCAATCAACGGCGTCGAGGGCATGCTGTACATGAACTCGACCTCGTCGGCGAATGGCATGGTGCAGATCCAGGTCACCTTCGAGATCGGCACCGACATCGATAAGGCGACGCTCAACGTCAATAACAGGGCGAAGCAGGTCGAGCCGCGCCTGCCCGCGGAGGTGCGCCGCCAGGGCCTCACGGTGGAGAAGGGCTCCTCGGCCTTCCTCCAGGTGATCGCCTTCTATTCGCCCGAGGGACGCTACGACGACGTCTTCATCTCGAACTACGTCACGCTCAACGTGCTCGACGAGATCAAGCGCGTGCCGGGCACGACGCTGGTGCAGATTTTCGGCGCAAAGGACTACGCGATGCGGATCTGGATCAGGCCCGACCGCCTCGCCACGCTCAAGATGGCGCCCGGCGACATTATCCGCGCGCTGAACGAGCAGAACGCGCAGTTCGCCGCCGGCAAGGTCGGCGAGACGCCCACCGCTGGGCAGCAGGAACTCACCTACAGCGTGACTACCAAGGGACGGCTCTCGGAAGTGAGCGAGTTCGAGAACGTGATCCTGCGCGCGAACGGCGACGGGTCGCTCCTGCGCCTGAAGGATGTGGCGCGCGTCGAGCTCGCCGGCAAGGACTACAGCTTTCTCGGCAAGTACAACGGCAGGCCGGCGACGCTGATGGGCGTGTTCCTGCAGCCCGGCGCGAACCAGCTCGAGGTGGGCGAAGCGGTGCGCGCGCGCCTGCAAGAGCTCTCGCAGCGCTTCCCGGCTGGCTTGTCCTACGCCATTCCGTTCGATACCACGATGTTCGTCGAGGTATCGATCCGCGAGGTGGTGAAGACGCTGCTCGAAGCAATGGCGCTCGTCTTCCTCGTGGTGTACCTCTTCCTCCAGAACTGGCGCGCGACGCTTATTCCGTTTGCGGCTGTGCCGGTCTCGCTGATCGGCACCCTGGCCGGCCTTCTCCTCCTCGGCTATTCCATTAATACGCTCACGCTTTTCGGCATGGTGCTCGCGATTGGCATCGTGGTCGATGACGCGATCGTCGTGCTCGAGAACGTCGAGCGCATCATGGCAGAGGAAGGGCTCGCGCCGCGCGACGCGGCGGTGAAGGCGATGAAGGAAGTAACGAGCCCGATCATCGCGATCGTGCTCGTGCTCTGCGCGGTGTTCATCCCGATCGCGTTCCTCGGCGGCCTGACCGGAGAGCTGTACCGCCAGTTCGCTGTCACCATCTCGATCGCCGTCGTCATTTCGGGTTTCGTCGCGCTCACTCTCACGCCCGCGCTGTGCGCCATCGTGCTGCGGCGCGAGCACAAGCACGCCGATACCTGGTTTGGCTGGTTCAACCGCGGCTTCGCGCGCGTCACCGACCGCTACGAATCCGGCGTCGCCTGGATGATCCGACGCGGCGGCATCGCGATGCTGCTCTTCGCGGGCATGGTGGCGCTTACCGGGCTGCTCTGGCGCATTACCCCGGGCTCGCTCGTGCCGGACGAGGACCAGGGCTGGTATTTCGCGCCGGTGATCCTGCCCGACGGGGCCTCGCTCGCGCGCACCGACCGGATGGTGGAGGACGTGAGCGCCGCCATCCGCTCGAACCCGTTCAACGAGCACGTGATGGCCTTCACCGGCTTTGATTTCGCCGGCGGCTTCGTCTTCCGCGAGAACGCGGCCACCATCTTCGTCACGCAGAGACACTGGGATGAGCGCCCGGTGCCGGTCGGCGCGCTGGTCGGCGAGTTCTACGCAAAGACGGCGCATCTCAAGGAAGGGCTTGCGATCGCGTTTCCGCCGCCGGCCATCTTCGGCCTCGGCACCGCCGGCGGCTTCGAGTTCTACATCCAAAACCGCGGCGAAGGCGGACCCAAGCGGCTCTGGGAGGTCACGCAGCAATTCATCGGCGCCGCGTCGCAGAGCCCGAAGCTCGGGATGGTGAACACATTCTGGCGCGCCAACGTGCCGCAGCTCTACGTCGATGTGGACAGGGAGAAAGCGAAGAGCCTGGGCGTGCCGCTCGACGACATCTTCAGCACGCTCGCCGCCACGCTCGGCAGCTATTACGTCAACGACTTCAACAAGTACGGGCGCACCTGGCAGGTGCTGCTTTCGGCCGAGTCCAGCCAGCGCGCGAACCCGGAGGACGCGGGCTCGGTGTATGTGAGAAGCCAGAAGGGCGACATGATTCCGCTGCGCGCGCTCGCGCGCATTGAATACACGAACGGTCCGGGCACGATGACGCGCTTCAATAACTACCCGGCGGTGCAGGTGCTGGGCGGCGGGCGGCCGGGCGTGAGCTCTGGCGAGGCGATCGCCGAGATCGAGCGCATCGCGAAAGAGGTGCTGCCGCCGGAGTTCAGCCTCGACTGGAGCGGCGCCTCGTTCCAGGAGAAGCGCTCGGGCGGCACTTCGATCCTCGTGCTTGCGCTCGGCGCGCTCATGGCCTTCCTCATCCTCGCCGCCCAGTACGAGAAGTGGTCGCTGCCGCTCTCGGTCATGCTTGCGCTGCCCTTCGGTACCTTCGGCGCGCTCGCCGCGGTGTGGCTGCGCGGGCTGACCAACGATGTGTACTTCCAGATCGGCCTGGTCACGCTGCTCGGCCTCGCGGCGAAGAACGCGATCCTGATCGTGGAATTCGCGGTGCTCAAGCACCATGAAGGCCTCTCGGCTTCGGCGGCCGCGGTCGAGGCAGCACGGCTTCGCTTCCGGCCGATCCTGATGACCTCGCTCGCCTTCATCCTCGGTGTGCTGCCGCTTGCGATCTCCACGGGCGCGGGCGCCGGCGCGCGCGTCTCAGCGGGCACCGGCGTGATGGGCGGCATGCTCGCCGCGACGTTCCTCGCCATCTTCTTCGTGCCCACTTTCTTCAAGCTCCTCACCGATCGCCACCTCACCGAGAAGCGCTCGAGCCAGGAAATCAAGGACGAGGCGACGCGCGCTCGCGTCGTCACGCATACGCCGGTGCATCACCCGCGCGTCGCGCCCCATGGAGGCGACGAATGAGGGTGCGGCTGCTGCTGGTTCTATTCGTAGCCGGCTGCGCGGTCGGGCCCAAGTACGAGAAGCCCGCGGCCGAGCTGCCCGAGCAGTGGAAGGAGAGCGCGCCACGCTTCGCCGAGGACGGGCGCTGGTGGCGCATCTACGAGGATGCGCAGCTGGAAAAGGCGGTCGAAGAAGCGCTGGCGGGCAACGGCGACCTGCTTATCGCCGCGGCGCGCGTCGACGAGGCGCGCGCGCTCCTGGGCGAGGCGAGCTCCTTCTTCTGGCCGACGGTCGATGCGCAGGCCGCGGCGAGCCGCCAGCAGATCTCGACGCGCACCGCGAACACGTTTCCAGGCTTCCAGCGCGAGTACAGCAACCATCGGGCGACGCTCAATGTGTCCTACGAGCTCGATCTCTTCGGGCGCCTTCGCTCCAACGCCGCGGCGGCGCGCGCTGAGCTGGAAGGCAGCGAGGCTTCGCGTGAGGCGGTGCGCCTCGCGCTCGCCGCGCAGGTGGCGAAGTCGTACTTCGCCTTGCGCTCGCTCGACGAGCAGGTCGCGCTCACGAGAAAGACGGTCGCGCTGCGTGAGGAAGCGCTCGGCCTGCAGAGGAAGCGGCTGCAGGGCGGCGTGATTTCTGAGTTCGACCTGCGCCAGCTCGAGGCCGAGGCGGCAGTGGTACGCGCGCAGCTGCCGCCGCTCGAGCGGGAGCGCGAGCGCGAAGAAGTGGCGCTTTCCATCCTGCTCGGGCGCAGTCCGAAGCAGGTGTTCGAAGGCACTGTGGCCGTCAGGCAATCATTTGAGGAAAAGCCTGGCCCACCCGCCGTGCCGTCCGGCCTGCCCTCGGAGCTCCTCTTGCGCAGAGCGGACCTCGTCGAAGCCGAGCGAGTGCTCGCCGCGGCTAATGCGCGCATCGGCGTGGCGCGCGCCGAGATGTTTCCTTCCATTTCGCTCACCGCGTTCCTCGGGAGCGAAAGCGCCGCGCTTTCGAATCTCTTCTCTGGCGGGGCGGCCGCCACGTGGCAGATCGCCGCCGGCGTGACGCAGCCGATCTTCTCCGGCGGACGCCTGCAGGCGCGCACCGAGGCGGCCGAGGCGCGCGAGCGCGCGGCACTCGCGCAATACCAGCAGGCGATCCGCACCGCATTTGGCGAAGTGAGAACGGCGCTCGTCGCGCAGAGCCGCGCGCGCGAAAGCTACGAAGCGGAATCCGCGCGCGAAGCGGCGCTCAGCCAGACGCTGCGGCTTGCGCGCCTGCGCTACGAGAACGGCGTCGCGAGCCAGTTGGACGTGCTCGACGCCGAGCGCGGTCTGCTCGCGGCGCAGATCGCGCGCGTCGATGCGCTGCGCGCGCACCGCGCGGCGGTCGCGGACCTCTTCCGCGCGCTCGGCGGCTAGCGATGCCGAGTCGCTTAGTGCTGCTGGTGGCAACGAGAAAGGGCGCGTGGCTTTTCCACGGCGATAGCGCGCGGCGCAGCTTTCGCCTCGACGGGCCGCATTTCCTCGGCCACATCTTCAATCACGTGGTGCTCGATCCGCGCGACCGGCGCACGGTGCTCGCGGCGGCGAAGACCGGGCATCTCGGGCCGACCATCTTTCGCTCCACCGACCGAGGCAAGTCGTGGAAGGAGGCCGCGCGGCCTCCGGCTTTCGCGAAAGCGGCCGATGGAAAGGGGCGCTCGGTCGACCACACGTTCTGGCTTACGCCCGGGCATGCCTCGCAGTCGGGCGTCTGGTTCGCCGGCACCTCGCCGCAGGGCCTGTTTCGCTCGGAGGATGGCGGCTCGAGCTGGGCGCCGTTTTCGCCGATCAACGACGACGCGCAGTACCGCGAATGGATGGGCACGGTGCAGGACGGCACCCCGGACGGGCCGAAGCTCCATTCCATCATCATCGACCCGCGCGATCCGAACCGCATCTTGTTCGGCATGTCGGGCGGAGGTGTGCACGAGTCGGTGGACGGCGCTCGCAGCTTCGCGCCGCTGATCGCAGGCCTCGAGGTCGTGGAAGGCTTCGATCGCGCCAATGCGACGTTCCACGATCCGCATTGCATCCGCCTCTGCCCGAGCAATCCGGACCGGCTCTACCAGCAGAATCACTGCGGCATCTACCGGCTCGATCGGCCCTCGCGCGAATGGGTGCGCATCGGCAAAACCATGCCCAAGCGCGTCGGCGACGTCGGCTTTCCCCTGGTCGTCCACCCGCGCGACGCGGACACCGCATGGGTGTTTCCCATGGACGGCGGCACGGTATGGCCGCGCACGAGCCCGGACGGGAAGCCGGCCGTCTTTGTCACTCGCAATGCGGGCGCTTCCTGGCAACGTCAGGATGCCGGGCTCCCGGAGAAGCACGCGTGGTGGACGGTGAAGCGCCAGGCTATGTGCGCGGACGCGCGCGATCCGCTCGGCCTGTACTTCGGAACGACGAGCGGCGAGCTCTGGATGAGCGGCGACGAGGGTCGCAGGTGGAAATGCATCGCACGCCATCTTCCGGAGATCTACGCGGTGGAGGCCGGCGAGCTCGCGTGAAGGTCCTGATCCCGAGCCCCTTGCATTCGTATACCGGGGGGCCTCGCGTGGAGGCCGAGGGAGCAAGCCTCGCCGCGCTGCTCGCCGATCTCGACCGGCGCTATCCGGGCATCCGCTTCCGCATGGTGGACGAGCAGGAGCGCATCCGCCGGCACATGCGTGTCTTCGTGAACGGCGACCCGGTGTTCGACCTCGCGCACGTGATCGAGCCGCACGACGAGGTGGTGATCGTCCAGGCGCTGAGCGGCGGGTGATGCGCATAATTGGCGTTGCCGCGGCAATCCTGGCCGCCGCGCTGGTCTTGTCGCTTGCGGTTCCCATGAGGGAGTGGCGCACCGGCGACCAAGGTCTTGCATCCATGGATGGGGTTCCCGAAACGGCGACACCGCCGTTTTCGCGGCGCGTGTGGATCGATACGGACGCGGCCTGCGGCCACGGCCCGCGCACCGATCCGGACGACTGCTTCGCCATAGCGCTGCTCGCGCGATCGCCCGGAATTGAAATCGCCGGTATTTCCGTCGTCGCCGGCAATGCCGAGCTCGACCAAGTCGAGCGCACCACGCGCGAGCTCGCTGAAGCGCTCGAACGCGAGACCGGCCGCAGGCTGCGCGTGTACCGCGGCCACGGCGCGCTGAGCGCCGCGCTCGCCGCGGCGCCGCTCACGCTCGTCGCGCTCGGGCCGCTCAGCAACGTTGCGGCTGCGCTCGAGGAGCGTCCCCAGTTGCGCGCCCGCGTCGCACGCGTGGTCGCGGTCATGGGACGGCGGCCCGGCCACCTGTTCCATCCCGCAGAGGGCGCTCGCGGCGGCGCGTGGCTCGGCCACGGGCCGATATTCCGCGACTTCAACTTCGCCCTCGACACGCACGCGGCGGCGCGCGTGCTGGCGATGAGCTTACCCTTGACTCTCGTTCCCTACGATGCGGCGCGCGGCGTTGCGATCACCGTCGCCGATCTCGATCGCCTCGATGCCTCGATCCCCTGGCTCGTGCAGCGCGCGCGCGGCTGGCTCGAATACTGGCGCACCGACATGGGCCGGCTTGGGTTCTTCCCGTTCGACCTGCTGGCAGCCGCCTATGTCGTCGATCCGTCCGCGTTCCGCTGCACCGGCGTGCGCGCCGAGGTGCGCGAGGACGACACCCTGGTGATTCCCTGGCGCCCGCTCGCGTTACTTGTTGAGGCGGACGCGCAAGGCCACACGCTCTATTGCGCTGGCGTGCGCGGCGATCCCGTGCAGCTGCTCATCGAGTCGTGGGCCGCTTCCCCATCTACCCTGGGTTGTCCGGCCGGCCGAACGCGCTCGTGCGCCAGTTGAAGCGGATCGCAGCCACGCGCAGCAGCACGGTTACCGCGATCGCGGTGTAGGCCGCGCGCTCTTCTTCGATGCCGTAGTGGTAGGTCATGACCACGAAACCGCCGCACCCGGCGAGCGTGGCGAGGACGTAAAGTTGCCCCGGCTTGAGCAAGAGCGGCTCTTCGCGCACCACCACATCGCGCAGCAGGCCGCCGCCAACCGCGTTGCACAGACCCACTAGTATCGCCGCTTCCGGCGACACACCAGCGACCAGCGACTTGTTGGCCCCGTACACCGAGTACACGCCGATCGCTGCGGCGTCGACATAGGCGATGAGCGTCTGAAAACGCTCGGCGAGGCGCTGCACCAGAGCGCCCGCCAAGACGGCAAGGAGCACCGCCCATAGAAAGCGGCCGTCGTGCATCACGGCGGGAATCTCCTGCAGGAAAATGCCGTCGCGCAGCAGGCCGCCGCCCACGCCGGCGACGAACGCGAGCACGAACGCGCCGACCACGTCGTAGCCGCGCTTGGTCGCGGCCCACACCCCGGTGAGGGCGAACAGGAACACGGCGGTGAGATCGAACCAGACCGGCAGCAGGTACGTGACGCCTACCATGTGCCCATCCTACGCCTGCAAGAAACCCTTAGTATTCGCGGCTTAACACCAAGGGAGGAGCCCATGATGAAGAACGTATTCCACGCGGCCGTTTGCGCCGCCGCGCTCGTCGCGCTGCCCGCGTTGGCGCAGACGCCGGAAGTCGCGCTGACCCGTCTGGACTGCGGAACCGGCTTCAACGATCCGCGCCGCTTCAGCGATACCTTCGCATACACCGACGACAAGAAGCCGTTCACGTTCAGCTGCTATCTCATCAAGCATGGCAGCGATTACATGGTCTGGGACACCGGATACCTGCCGGGCTCGGTGCCTAACGCGACCAACAAGCCGCTGGCCGACCTGCTGAAGCAGATCAATGTCAATCCTGATCAGGTGAAGTACGTCGGCGTCAGCCACTTCCACGCCGACCACACCGGCCAGCTCCTGCCGTTCACGAACGCGACTCTCCTCATCGGCAAAGGCGACTGGGACGGCATTACCGCGAATCCGCCGCTGCAGGGCGCGAACATGACCGGATTCAAGGTTTGGATCTCGGAGAAGCGCAAAGTCGAGCCCCTGACCATGGACAAGGACGTCTTCGGCGACGGCAGCGTGGTGGTGCTGCGCACGCC
>Ga0075419_10002556_pt1 | contig 11677 bp, 14 predicted proteins | sample SoiMetdeltSBSDD3_FD_76900 | JGI IMG/M metagenome (GOLD analysis project Ga0075419, IMG submission 76900) | Bulk soil microbial communities from a Populus tree surrounding site in Tennessee, USA - Soil MetaG P. deltoides SBSDD3 | ecosystem: Environmental > Terrestrial > Soil > Tree plantation... | reverse complement strand
GTAGATCACCTGGCTTGTGAGAACTCAAACGATCTTCGTGGACCGGCCGTCGCGGGTCGAGACTATGGCCGGCCCGAGCAGCGATCAAGTCGACCGCCTCGTCATCGCCGTCTACACCCACGGCAGCCTGGATCCAGCTCGCCGCCGCGCGGTCGGCCCGTACCGCTCGGTACTGGTCGTACTGATCTACCTACGCCACAACCTGTCCCAGGCCCTGGTCGCCGAGCTGTTCGGCTGTTCCCAGCCGACCGTGTCCCGGCTGATCAGCCGGCTCGCCCCGAGGATCACCACCGCGCTGAGCGACATGCGGGCGCGACCATGGAACCCCGTGCGCGCACGAAAACGCCTGCTTCTCAGAACAACGAAGATCATTAATGTGTCAGGCCCTGCCGCGCCGTGGACGTCAGTACGAGCCGGCATCGGCTATTCGTCGTCGTATAGACACTTGCGGAGCCCCATGGTTTATACGTCACGCTCGACACGTGACCGATGGTTTCATCGCCGTGGAGCGGCGCATCCGAGAGCATCAGGGTGAGCTTTTCCATACGCAGTCCGGGCTGGCAATGACCTACGTGGTAGACGGCGACCGAGCGGTGATCGGCTCTTCGAGCCGATGAACCAGGGCACCCATCCCGAAGAGCTGCCGGCCGAGATCCTGGCCGACGTGGCCAGCGTGGTCGGGGCAGAGGTCACTCTCCTCAGTCGCCTACCCGGAGGCGTCACTGCGGGTGCCATGCGCGTCCAGTTGGCCGGAAGGGCGAATGCGGTGCTCAAAGCAGAGCCCCGGGCACACCCCAACCACCTGGACGAGACGTTGCGAGCCCAGAGAGTGGTCGAGCACATGCGTAGGCGCGGCTATCCCACCCCGGCCTGGCTCGGAGTGGGGGCCACAGCGACTCATGTATGGCATCTGATGGACTTCGTTGACGCGGCTCCCGTGCCAGAGCTGACCCCGTCCCTCGTTGAGCAGCTGATGGAGATCATCGAACTCCAGGCTGGCCAAGCCTCCGAGCCCTACGACCACTGGTCGTACGCCTGGCGGGTCGCCACCGGTCAGGAATCGGCTGTCGCCGGGCTCTCGGGGTATTCCTCCGTGGTGTCGGCCTTGGTCGAGCGCCTGCGGCTCGTGTGTGCCGACGTCCCACCACCACGAGAGGCACCTGACATGGTCCATGCCGATCTCAACCCGAGCAATGTCCTGGTCCGTGACGCAGCGGTGGTGGCGGTCGTGGATATCGAGAACGCGGGTAGCGGCACGCGGGCGACTGATCTCACCACCCTGCAGTGGCACACCTTCCAGGATCCGCTGGACGGTGTCCGAAGGCGGCTGTGGACGAGAATCCTCGCCCTGGTCGGCTGGGAGGGGGCGGCGGTGCTCGCAGCGACACAGATCCTCCTGCAGCTCGAGTGGTCCATCCGTCTCGGGCGCCACGATGTCGTTGCAGGGGTGGTCAAGCGCGGCCATCGCGCCCTCGACGAGCTGAACGCGCTTCGCTAACTGTCGCTCAGATGGCCCGGTTCCTGATGCTGCGGCGGCTCGGGCAGGACGTGGTCGCCCCGTGGATGGAACCCGGCTCGCTGGGGCAGATGGAGCCCGCCAGGCGTTTGCTGGCCACCGGGGCGAACCCGCACGACGTGCTGCTGGTGGCCCGCTGCCGCGTACGATGCGATGGTAGCTATGGTCGGGATTCTCGATCCGGGGATTGACTGGGAGGTCGCACCCGAAGGTCCGGGCTGGTCCCTGATGGAGACCGACGGCAACGGGGCACTGACCGGCCGGGCGATTTCCGCCCTGCATAAGTCACTCCTTGCCACGCAGCCGTCAGGCGCGGACGGAAACGATCTTTGGGAGTGACTGCACGCGCAGCGTCCATGATCTGCAGCTACGAGCACCCGGATGATGCAGGAGGGCAACTGCGCCGGAAACGTCACGAACAGTCGCGAGCGCTCTCCGGCAACCTGCGCTGGCAGCGGCAGATCCGCGCACCTGAATGGGTTCAGTCACGCGCTACCGCACAGCCGAGGATCACGGCGGCGGACACGACAATGTGGCCCGGGGCGAGGTCCTGAGCCGTGGCCGCGGGGCCTCCGCATGGCTGCGGTAGCGGGCGGCACTCGGCTGTTCCAGGTCGACGTCCTCGATCTGCAGGACCGCGCCGACGCGGACACCGGCGGCCTCGGCGTACAGGTCGGCCCCGACGCGGTGGCCGACGTGGTGGCCAAGGCCGAGCCCGAGGTGATCGTCCATCAGCTCACCGCGCTGAGCGGACCGGTGAAGATGCGGAACGTGAAGCGGATGGCGGCTGCCACCAACCGGCTGCGCATCGAGGGCATCGACCACCTGCTGGCCGCCGGCCGCGCCGTCGGCGTCCGCACGTTCGTGGCGCAGAGCAACTACGCCTTGATGGAACGCACCGGCGGGCCGGTCGTCGACGAGAGCGTGCGGATCGATCCGAGCCCGCCTAAGGACGTCGAGGAGCCATACGGTACGTAGTTGAGGCAGTGCTGCGCGCGCCGTTGTTGGCGCGGGTGAGACGGGTCGCCATCAGGTACGCCCTGCCGGGCGCAGCCGGTGCATGGTGGCACGGCGGCGGGTCAGCATCAGCAACAACGCACCAGTGAGGAGCAGACCGGCACCGATGCCGACGAGGATGTTGGTGCGCCCGCCGGTCACCGGTAGGCCGGCACCGCCACCGCCACCGCCCGCGCTGGCACGCAGCACGATGGGCGCCGTGTCATTGGACCTGTTGCCCTCACCGAGGTATACCTCCACGCTGCCCGGGCGGATCGGCCGGGCGCTGGGCACCGAAATGGTCATCTCGAACAGGACTGACTGGCCCGGGTTTATCGGGTAGGCGATACAGGCGTACTTGTAGGACGGTTGGCCGGGCGATTCCCAGTTCCAACCCTCCGGAGAGGCGTCCCAACCGGCGCAGGACGTCGGCGCGCTCTCGGCGAAACTGCCCTCCGGGAGATAGACGTAGACGGCGACGCCGTGCGGGTCGTGGGGCTGCCATGGTGCGGTACCGACGTTCTTGGCACCCACCTTGATCCGGACCTTGTCGCGGCCGGTGACATACACCGTCGTGCCGATGGCGTCCAGATCCGGCGACGGGTCGATCGTCACGGTTGCGGTGGCCCCGTGCGCGGCGACTCCGTTGACGGATCCGGTCAGCAGCATGGCTCCGTGGTCGCCGACCTTCGCCGCCGCGGTGGACTTGACGAGCACCGCGGCCAGCACGTTTTGCCCGGCCACGAGGTCCACGGTGTTGGCGCAGGTGAGGACGAAGTTGCGAGACGCGCAATGCGCCGACCCGGCGGTAACTGCGGCGAACCGGGATATTGCCTGGTAGTCCAGGCGCAGCTCGACGCGAGCATCCGCAACGGATATCTCACTGGCTCCGATCAATTCGATGTGGTGTTGGATGTCATCCTTGATCGTCGTGACATCGGGAAGGGACAGGACAGTGGGCGAGGCCGGATCGGCCAGCGCCGGTACGGGCGTGAGGCAGGCGGCGATGCCGACCAGGGTGGCCAGCAGGCGCGCCACGGGATTCCGAGACATGGGTCCTCCGTCGGTGGCAGCCGTTAGGAAACACTAGCCACACGTCCCGCCATGGCAGAGAGGCTGCGACGCATCACCGACAGATCATTCAACCTGACCATTAGTGAACAACGAACAGCACGAGATCGGCGTCAACGCACTCGGTTGACCACCTCACGCCCATGCCGCGATTCGCGGATCATGCAGAATGGCGAACCGGTACGAACGCCCGGTGATCCGCTGGTCGACATCGGTGGGGTCGCATCCGGTCCCATCGCCCGGATCTCTCTCGCTACCGCCATCGACAGCCACGGCTTGGCCGTCATACTCGCCCACAGGGGCCTCCTTCGTCGTTGTGGACCGTGACAATCCACAGGAAACCCCCGACCGGGGGCGACTGTCACGAGGAGCGGAGGCCCCGCCCCTTCATCGAATCAGTGCACATGACCTTGGCGGTGACCGCGGGCCCGCTGATCAACGCCGCACCGGGATTGGCTGTCCGGATTCGAGGACATCGGTTGAACGACACCCCGAGAGCCTCCTGGTCGCTGCCACCGTCCGGCATGGGCCGGTGCTGGCGCCCGCCATGACCTCCGAATGTGTGTCGGTAATCTGGCGGCTCCAGGGTGCTGCTGTCTGGTGTGATCGACGTGTCGTGTGTGGGAGGTGGTGGTGTCTGTGGATGGCGCATCGATCCTGCTGGTCCTGGAGGGCGACGATGACGATCAGGAGCGCGTCGAGGAAGACCTCCAGTACCTGATCGCTGAGCTGAGCCATCTCCACCTCGACCAGGTCGAGCGGGTGTCGGACGGGCCAGCTCCGCCTGGCACGCGGGCGACGGGTGGTGTGGAGCTGGGCGCGTTGCTGGTGGCGGTGGGTGGCAGCGGCGCGACGTTGCCCATGTTGATCGGGTTGGTGCAGGACTGGCTGGCGCGCCGGCGTTCGGGCACGATCCGGCTGAAGATCGGCTCGGATGAGTTGGAGCTGACCGGCGCGTCGGATGCGATGCGGCAGCGGGCGCTCGAGGATTTCCTGCGCCGGCACGCGGACGGTTAGGTGGCCAACCGGGCGCTCATCATCGCCAACAGTCGATACGAGGATGAGCATTTCGAGGATCTCCCCGCGGCGGCGGCCGACGCGGCGGCGCTGGCCGCGGTGCTGGCCGACCCGTCGATCGGTGACTTCGCCGTCGATCAGCTGGTGGACACCGAGCAGCGCGCAGTGATGCGCGCCCTGGAGGCGTTCTTCGACACCGCCCGGTCCGACGACCTGCTCCTACTGCACATGTCGCTGCACGGCTGGAAGGACCTGCGCAACCGGCTCTACTTCGTGGTGCGCGACACCGAGCGGGACTTCCCGGGATCCACCGCAGTCTCGGCCGAATTCGTGGCCGACCGGATGGCGCAGAGCCGCAGCCGCCGCATCGTGCTCATGCTGGACTGCTGCTACAGCGGGGCGTTCACCATCAATACCCTGCGCCGCTCCGGGCCGACGCCCACAGTGGACGTCGCCGAACCGTTCGCGGGCAACGGGCGCATGGTGCTCACCGCGTCGACCTCCCTGCAGTACGCGCATGAGGGCGAGCAAAACATCCGGTCGAGCCGGGCCCGGTCGCAACCGTCAGTCTTCACCTCCGCTGTGGTGCATGGGCTGCGGGACGGGTCAGCCGACCTCGACGGTGACGGGCTGGTCTCCGTCGACGAGCTGTACGAGTACGTCCACGAGCAGGTCCGCCAGCGCGTGCCTGGGCAAACTCCGACGCTCAGCGTGGACAGTGCCCAGGGCGCCATCTACCTGGCCCGCAGTCCGCGCCATGTGGACAGCGACCTGCTCGCCGAGATGCGCGGCGCCGTAACCGATCCACAGCCGTGGAAACGAATCGGCAGCCTGCATCTGGTGGAGCGACTCCTCGGCAGCGTCCGCGAGCAGACCCGCGAGGCCGCCCGCACCGCGTTGCTTGGCCTCGTCGTCGACATCGACCGCGAGGTGGCCCGCCGCGCCCGCGAACTGTGGCACGCGCGCGGCCTCGGCGACCTGCCCAGGACCCGGCCGACCGGCCGGCCGGCGCCGCCGCGTCGGCCGGCGGCCGGTGACGTGCCCGTCGGGATCGACTTCGGCACCACCAACTCGTCAATCGCCGTCCTCGAGGGCGACGACGTGCGCCTGGTCCCGAACCTCGAAGGGGCGCTGACCACGCCGAGCCTGCTCGCCATCGGCGCGGACGGCCAGGTCCTGGTCGGCACGGCAGCCAGGCGACAGGCCCTGGCCAACCCCGACTACACGGTGCGTTCGGTCAAGCTCAAGCTCGGCACCGAATGGAGCATCACCCGCGGCGACCTCCGGCTCACCGCCGAACAGGTAGCGCAGCATATCCTCGCCCGACTCCGCGAGGACGCCGAGGCGTACCTGGGCAGGCCGTTCCGCGGCGCGATCGTCACCGTTCCGGCATACTTCCGGCGAGCTCAGCGCGCCGCACTGGTCAGGGCCGCCGAAGCCGCTGGGATCAAGGTGCTCCGCATGATCAATGAGCCGACCGCCGCCGCGATGACCTTCGGGCTCAACCGCGCGGCGGAGGCCACCGCGCTCATGTTTGACCTCGGCGGCGGCACCCTCGACGTGTCGCTCATCGAGATCGCCGAAGGCGTCTGCGAGGTTAAGGCCGCATCGGGCGATAACCGCCTCGGCGGCGACGACTGGGACCGGCGCCTCGCCGAGCATCTGGCGCGCCGGATCCACGAACGTTACGGCGTCAGCGTCTCCGGCGACCCCACCGCGCAGCACCGGCTGCTCGAAGCGGCCGAGGCGGCGAAGATCGGGCTGTCGTCCGCCGTCGTGGCCGACGTCCGGCTCCCGTACCTCACCACCGGCCCGGACGGCCCACTGCATGTGAACGAGACGGTCACCAGGAACGAGTTCGAAACCGTCACCCGGGACATCCTCGAACGCTGTGTCCGCCCGGTCGAGCAGGCCGTCGCGGACGCCGGGATGGCCCTGCCGGACGTCGACCACATCGTGCTGGTCGGCGGCGCCACCAGGATGCCCGCCATCGCGGGCCTGATGCGCCGGCTCACCCGCGGCAAACAGGCCTATCGCGGCCTCATCCCCGAGGGCGTCGTCACCGGCGCCACCCTCCAGGCAGGCGTCCTGACCGGCCATGTCAAAGACGTCCTGCTCCTCGACGTCATCCCGATGACCATCGGCGTGCAGACCCAGCCCGGCAAGACTACGACGATCGTCAAGCGCAACCGCACCATTCCCACGCTCACCTCGACCGTCGTCGCGACCACGCGGACCGGCCAGACCCACATGGTCTTCCACATCGTCGAAGGCGATCATGCCGACGCGGAACAGAACGCGAGCATCGCACTCCTCGAACTGTCCGGCCTCGCCGCCACGCCCGCCGGCACCCCGCTCGTCGAGGTGATCATCGACATCGACGCGAACGGCATCGCGCACGTCTCCGCCAAGGAACTACGCGGCCCGCTACGAGACCTTCCCCGCAAAGCGCGCGAACTGCTCCAGATCAGAGCCGACTGGAGGTACACCACCCAGCCCATCCCCGCCGACTTCTACACCGGCCGGGAGGCCAGCCAGACCACGACCGACGCGGTCGAACTGGTCGGCGGCCTCCGACGCTCCGGCCAATGGACCGATCTCCGGCGCCTCATGCCAGCTCCGTGGGATCCCGGCCCACGGCCTGACGAAGGAACGGTGCAGGCTGATTCGTAGCCAACCGGCCTAAGGCGGGAGAGCAGCCGCGACGTCGCGGGGTCGCCGACCAGCCAGGCGAACTGCTCGCGCATCGCGGCGACCACCCCGAAATCGCAGTGCGGCACCGATACGACACGAAGATCACGTGCGCGGACATCGGCAGATCCGTGCACCCGCGAGACGGAATTATGCTGATCCAACTTACGGAGAGTGACGGATGCGGCTGGTTGCTCGGCGATCAGCGCCAGCCCATGATCGACAATTGTGTCGGTTCCCACGAACATTCGTTCTGGAACGTCGGGCCAGGTGGCCTGCAAACTGACGAGCATCTGGCTCCGGTTTTCGCGAACGTAGCCACGGGGTGCTCGGCCCGCCCCCAAGCGAGGGTCGTTTGCCCGTCTGCTTGATGCAGTTGGGGGCCAAGCTGCGCGCCAGGTGGACGACGGAGGCCATCATCGGTGGGGTCACTGGCACGCTGTTCCGCCCGGAGGCGGTGTTGCTGGGCCTTTGGACGAGTCCGGCCGGCTGCGCTACGTGGGCAGGTCAACACCTCTGGTCGACTACCAGCGCCGCGACCTGGCGTCGCCTGGCTCCGGCCAGCCGTGGCCGGGACGGCGATGGATCATCCGTGGCCGGTGCAGCTGTCGCCGGTATGGTCTGGGCCGCTCGGCCGCCCGGTTGAGCTGACCGTGGTCGCGGAGGTGCAGGCGATGCGGCTTCGAGTACGGCCGGCGGCGACTCCAGCCACGGTTCGTCCGGCTGCGGCCCGAGCTGTCGGCCCGCGATGTACCGCCGCGCGCAGACCTCACCTGTACCGCCGACCCGTAGTGCGGCCGGTCGGCATCCTTACCGTGGTGCATCTGCGGGTTGCAGGCTTCGTATGGCGAGCCAGCGACGGGGTCCGCGTCAGGGCCGGTGTTCGCCGGGGAGGCCGTGTGGAGGTTGGGCGTCGCGCCGGGTAGCGGGCCACGCCGCGATCACCTGGGCTGGCCTTGCGTTGGGCCGGCTGGGGGTACCGGGGTGGCGGGAGCTGCGGGTGCGGGCGGTGCCGGGACCGGCATGAGGATGATCATGCGGAGGTTTTCGGCGCGTAGCAGGCTGAAGCCGACGACCTCGATGTGCTGGGGATGGGAGCTGCCGGGCAGGTGCAGGCGGCGGCGTTCGCCGTCGATGTGGATGCGCATGACGGGCTGGTCCCATAGCCGTCTGGCTAGCGGGTTGGTGGCGAGGATGTCGGCGATGAGCTGGGGCAGGCTGGGGTGGGTCTGCCAGCGGGCCAGCGCGGCCCGCATCTGACCGACTAGGGCCGGGGCCCAGTCGGTTTCGAAGTCGATGAGCTGGCGGCGGGCGTTGGTGCAAAACGCCAGCCGCATGATGTTGCCGACTGCGCGAAGGTCGGGGAACCATTGGTCCATGACCGGGTTGTGTTCCTGCACGTCCCAGGCGGCGTCGACGATGTAGGCCGGCCACGGTACCGCCTGGACGATCTCGGCGACGAGGTCGGTGACCACGCCGGGTGCGCCGGCTCGGGGGGCGGGGGACCGCCCGGTGGCCAGCAGGTAGAGCACGTGCCGCTCGTCGGAGTCCAGGCCGAGGACGCGGGCGACCTTGTCGAGGAACGCGTCGGAGTAGCCGGCGCGCACCCCGTACTCCAGGTTGCGGTACCAGGCCGGGGAGAACCCGACCCGCCGGGCCATCGCATACTGGGTGATCCTGGCCGGCCGGCGCGGCAGGCCGGAACGGATCGGCATGGCTCGGCGGTCCAGCCGGTCCCGCCAGGCACGCATCAGCCACCGCAGTTCCCCGCTTGCGGTCAGGTCGGGAAAGTCCGGGCTGGGGTGGGGCGGGCGGCCGGTCACGGCCGGCCTCCCTGCCCGGGCCGCGTGGTGCCGTCGGTGCGGGTGTCGGCAACCGCGGCGGGCGTCGAGGCAGGGATTGGCTGTGTGTGGTTGGCTGGTGAACGCATGGTTACTTCCCCCCATGAGCATTGGGCGTTCTCCAGGCACCTCCCAAAGCGTCCATTGTCGACGGTCTGCCGTGTTGGATCAACCCTCTTTGTTGGGTGAGGGCAGTCACCCCCCACGCCGGCGGCCTTTTCACTATTTGCACGCGATTCTCGGCGGCGAGCGCCAAACAGGTGCTAGTGGCCAGTAGTACTAGTGAAAGTGTGCTGGAACTGTCTCGTGGTCGCGTGCAGTCTTCTACAGGTACGGCTTCCCACCACCGCTACCGCGGAACCCGAAGAGTCGACAGCCGTACCTGACAAGGGAAGGAGGCTGCGATGGGTGACCGGTCCACTGTAGAGGCCGGCAGGCGCGACGCCGGCACGGCGGCCGGGTGCGGCCCGGTGGCCGCCACCTCGCCGGTGGACCTCGTCGCCCGTGCCAAGCCAACCGCAACGCCGCCGACGACGGCAACCATGGCGCAGACGCCGCCGGCGTTGTCGGCCAGCTCCCCGGGCGGCCCGATCGCCGCGTCGGGCGGGCAGCGCCGCAACCGCCTCATCTGGCCGTCGCTCCCCGTCGACCGCCACACCGCGGGCCGGCGCTGACCCTACCCGGGGAACAGGGCAGCCGGGCGCCACCCCCCAATCGGGGCGGCAGCAGCGAGATCCCAGCACACACGCGCAGGGGGCTGCGTTGTGGGGGGTTCGCTGCGCCCGGCTGCCCGCCCAACCATCGACTGTCCACCGACTGTCCACAGTGTCTTCAGACATGTCTCCAGGCATGTTCCAGGCCATCCGATCACCCTTCAACTCACCGTCCGGGGGGATATCCCGTCATGCTCACCAGCACCCACTCGCGTCCAGCGACACCACACCGCAACCGCAGCGACATTCTCGCCGCGGCCACCCATCCCGATCCGTTCGCCCTGGCCGACCTGTGTGCCCGCCTGGGCCGGCTTCGCCGCCGACCCATCGTGCTGCTGCCGGTGTTCGGCCGCCCACCCCAAAGCACCTGCCTGCCATGGTTCGCCGCCGACCACGGCGACTACGTGCTCGCCGAGCAGTACACCACCGCCGTGCACCGCGAACTGCTGGCCCTGCACACCGTCGCCCACTTGCTGCTGGCGCACCCGGGCCGACCGGTCGACGGACAAGCGCTGATCGCCGACCGGATGCCGGCGTTGGACTGGCAGCGGCTGCGCCCACTGCTCGGCCCCGCCTACATCGCCGACCCACACACCCCACCCCACAGCGAAGCCCGCGCCGGAGCTCACATCGAGGCCAACGCCGGCGCACGTGTGCAGACCCACGTCGGGGCCTCTATCGAGGCCGCCGCTGACGACCTGGCCGTGCAGATCCTGCAGCGGGCCGGCCGGCTGCCCCGCATCATTCGCGAGCCCTGCCCGGCCGCCCACCCGCTCGCTGCGGCCGGGACGCCGACATGAACAGCGTCGACCAGCCGGCCACGTACAACGACAGCGCACATCTGAGCAGTGGCAACATGAGCAGTGCCTTCAGGAGCAGCCCCGCGGTTGCCGCGCTGGCCCGGGTCGCCGTGTGCGTTCTCGCTGTGGTCGTGGTGACGGCGGTGGTGGTCGGGATGGCTGGCTGTGGCGGCAGGACCGCCCAGACACCCGGCTTCGACCCGACCGCCTCGCCAACCTGGGCAGGCACCCCGATCGCGTCGGCGAGCCCGGTGCCGGCCGGGTCGGCAAGCCCGACGCCGGTGTACCGGGCGGTCGGCAATCTGTGCCCGACCGTGGACGTCTCGCCGTTGCGGCGGCTGGCCGGCCCGGCGCAGCCCCAGCCGGCCGCCCGGATCGACCGCACCCCGGTGAGCACCGTGATGGCGTGCACCATCCGGCTGGGCAGCTACGGCAACGCCGGCGCGGTCATCGCGGTGGCCGAGGTGTTCACCGACCGGCCCGCCACGGCCGCGTTCGAACAGCTACGCGACGCCGAGGACAACGTCGCACCGGTCACCGGCCTCGGCGCGGACGCGTACTCCTATGTGGACGCCGGCGGTCGCCCGGTCGTGGTCGCCTACGACGCCAACCTGCACGTGCTGGTGCAGTACGTGCCGAACACCGTGCTGAACAACCCGAACCAGCTCGTCGGCGCCCTGGTCGAGATCTGCCGGTCGGTCACCGCCGGCCTGTACCGGCTGACCTACCCGTCGGCCACACCCAACGGATGGAGGCGGCCGACGTGAGACTGGTGATGTACAACACCCTCATCGGCGTGACCGCCGGGCTGGCCCTGCTGCTCGTTCCCCGGGCCTGGGCCCAACTGGCCGGCCTGCGGATGCCGCTGCAAGGCACCGCACGCCACCGGTTCGACCCGGCCGGCTGGGCGGCCACCCTCGCCGTGCTGGGCGCGGTGCTCACCGTGCTCGGCGGCGCGATGACCCTCACCCATCCACTCGCCGCCGCAGCCGCGCACGTCGACACCCTCTTCGGTGAACCCTCTCTGCTGCT
>Ga0075419_10002551_pt1 | contig 11691 bp, 11 predicted proteins | sample SoiMetdeltSBSDD3_FD_76900 | JGI IMG/M metagenome (GOLD analysis project Ga0075419, IMG submission 76900) | Bulk soil microbial communities from a Populus tree surrounding site in Tennessee, USA - Soil MetaG P. deltoides SBSDD3 | ecosystem: Environmental > Terrestrial > Soil > Tree plantation... | reverse complement strand
TCCCGAGCCGCTGCCGAAAAGCACGAACGGGCGGTGCAGTTCTTCAAGCGACGCGGGTGAGGCAGGGGTTCGAGCTCAACAGGCCAACGCCGCCTACGCAGGTATCGTCTAACCAGCGACGTCACGCGGATCTCGACATGCCTTGGAGCCTCGCTCTCCTCGAGTCGGTGCATCGCGACATGCGGTACGCGGTGCGATCGCTTCTCCGGTCGCCCGTGTTCACCGCCGTCGCCGTCGTGAGTCTCGCGCTCGGCATCGGCGCCAACGCCGCGATCTTCACCGTGCTCAACGCGGTGGTCCTGCGGCCGTTTCAATACGCGGACGCGGACCGGCTGGTGGTGATTCACGAAGCCGTCCGCGAAATCAGGCTCGCCCCCCGGCTGCCGGTCAATGCCGCCCACGTCGAGGAGTGGCGCCAACGCGCCCGCGGACTCGAACAGATCGCGATGCTGCGCGACCTGAACGTGACGCTGACCGGAACCGGTGAGCCAGAGCGGCTGACGATGGGCAGAGTGTCCGCGTCGCTGTTTCCGATGCTTGGCGTCCGGCCTCCGCTGGGACGCGTGTTTCTGGAAGACGAAGATCGCGCGGGCCGCGATCAGGTCGTGGTGCTCTCGTACGAGTTGTGGCAGCGTCGCTTCGGCTCGTCCTCGGACATCATCGGCCGGCGGCTCGTGCTCGACGACCAACCGTATACCGTCGTCGGCGTCCTGCCGCGCGATTTCCGGCTGCCTCGCCTCAGCGACGTCTATCCGATTTCGATTGCCTCCACGTCTCCGCAGCTGTGGAAACCGTTCGGGCTGCGCGATGACGAACGGGTGCCGATCGGCGACTTCAACTACGGGTGCATCGCCAAACTGCGTCCGGGCATCAGCGCGACCGCCGCGTCCGCGGAGCTTGCGTCAATCCAATCCGACATCGACACGCGACTCACTCGGAGGGTTGGCCTGGGCGCGGCGATCGTGCCGCTCGCCGACCAGGTCACGAGCCGGGTGCGGACGGCCGTCTGGCTGCTGCAGGCGGCATCTGGAATCGTCCTGCTCATCGTGTGCGTCAACGTCGCGAGCCTGGTGATCGGCCGCACGGCGGCCCGCCGCCGCGAGGTCGCCGTGCGCAAGGCCATCGGCGCCACCAGCCGTCATCTCGTCACCCAGATGCTGATCGAATGCTCGCTGCTTGGTGGCGCCGCCGCAGTTGCCGCTGTCCTGCTCGCAGCGGCGACCGTTCGCTTCTTCGATGCGCGAGCTCCTGTGGATCTGCCTCGTGTGAACGACATTCGACTCGACCCGGCCGTCGGCGCGTTCGTCATACTCGTCACGATGATGACGACCGCTCTCATCGGACTTGCCGCGGCGTGGCGCAGCATCCGTGTCGATACGACGGAGACCATGCGCGAGTCGACCCGCACGACGAGCGCCGGCCGCGTCGCGCTCGCCACGCGATCGATCCTCGTGGCAACGCAGGTCGCATTGAGCGCCATCTCGCTGGTTGCCGCCGGCCTGCTGCTCCACAGCCTCGCCAATGTGATGCGCGTGGACAAAGGCTTCGATGCGGCCGGCGTCGTCGCCGCCGATCTCACGCTGCCTCCCATTCGTTATCCCGATCTCGTCTCCACGACGGCGTTCGTTCGCTCGCTGCTGACTCAGCTCTCGCCACAGCCAGGTGTCATGTCCGCCGGCGTGGTGAGCCAGCCGCCTCTGGCGGGTGCCGGCGGCAACAATAACCTCCTGCCCGAAGGCGAGCTGTCCGCCCAGCCGCCGATCGTCGATTTCCGTCCGACGAACCGCGGTTACTTCGAGACGATGAGCATTCCGCTTCACAGTGGACGCCTCTTCGACGACACCGATGGACAACGGCCGGTGGCCGTCGTCTCGGCGATGGCGGCGCGCCGCGGCTGGCCGGGGCAGGATCCGATCGGCAAACGCTTTCGGCTCGGCAGCCCTCAGGGGCGGCTCATCGAGGTCATCGGCGTCGTTGGCGACATCCACGGCGTCAGCTTGAGCGACGAGCCGACTCCAACGGTGTATCTGCCGTACTGGCAGCGGTCGTTCAACAGGAACCGTCTTTACGTGGTGGTCAAGACGAGCGGCGAAGCGGCGACCGCGGCGCCGATCGTTCGACGTGCCGTCAGCCAAAGCGATTCGGCAATAGCGGTATCCGAGGTGCGGACGATGCAGGCCGTGGTCGAGGGATCGACCGCGGCGCGCCGGTTTCAGGCAAGCTTGTTGCTCCTGTTTGGCGCGGCAGCGCTGGTGCTGACGATTCTCGGTACCTACGCGATGCTGTCGTACGCAGTCGTGGCTCGAACCACGGAAATTGGAATTCGTCTGGCGCTCGGAGAGCCACGAGGCCGCGTACTGGGTCACGTCCTCCGTGATGCAGCGTGGCTGGTTGCCGCAGGTCTCGCGATCGGACTTCCGACGGCGCTCGCGGCTGGCGTCGCGATGCGTGGACTCCTCTTCGCGGTTGTTCCCTATGACGCGCTGACGTTCGCCGCGACCACCGCCGTCCTGGTCGTCACTGCGCTGGTTGCGGCTCTCGGCCCAGCGTGGCGTGCATCGCGCGTCGACCCGATGATAACCCTTCGTTCGGCAGTGTAGCGCGACCAGGCTTCCATTCGGGACGGCGGGGATCGTTGGCGACGTCTTCGACCAGGCGGCGGAAGAACTCGTTGAAGCGCGCGGCACCACTCGGGTCCCAGGGTTGATTCAGGTCGTCGGACGGGCTGTGATAACGGTCCGCGTACCAGCGCCGGTAGATCTTCTCTTCCGCCGAACCCGCCTCGAACCCGAACGCAAACGACACGGCGGGAATGCCCGAACGCAGGAAGTTCCACTGATCCGAACGGCGCACGAGCCCGCGCTCGGGCTCGCGGTCGGCCTCGATGCTGATGTTCAACGCCGCACCCGCCCGGCGCACGGCATCACCCAGCGTCGAATCATCGAGCGCGAACGTCGTCAGATGACGCAGCGCGAAGAGCGGCCGCAGGCCATCGAGGTTGATGTTCGCCACGATGCGGTCCTTCGCCACCGCCGGTTGCGCGACGAAATGCTCCGAGCCAAGCAGGCCTTTCTCTTCGCCGGTGAACGCGGCAAAGATCAGCGAGCGCTTGAAACGGGTCCCGCTTGCCTGCAGGCGCTCGGCGAACTCCAGCAGGGTGGCGATGTAGGCCGCATCATCGAAGGCGCCGTTGTAGATCCGATCGCCGCCGACAGGTTCGCCGACCCCGTATGCATCGAGGTGCGCCGACAGCACCACATACTCGTTGGCGAGCGTCTGGTCCGAGCCGGGCAGAATGCCGAGCACGTTGTCCGAGGTGACGCTCCTGATCTCGACCGCGATGCGGCCGCGCATCCGGACGCCCAACGGAAACGTCGGCAACTGCGCGCCAGCCTCCGCCGTGCGTCGCATCTCACCGTAGGTGTGTGGCGCGTGTGCGAAGAGGGTGTCGGCCAGCGCGGGGTTGAGCGACATGAAAAACGGCGCCTCGACCGGAGCCGACGGCAGTGGCACCGCTGCTCGCGTCATCGTCGTCGAGAGAAACGAGGGCCATCGTGCCGGCTCCGGGCCCGCCGGGCTCTCGATCATGATCGTGGCTCGCGATCCCGGAGGCGGCGGCCGGACGTATCCGCGCGGTCCCGGCACGAAGCGCGGTGGTGCGAGCACGATGAGAATCCTGCCCTTGATGTCGACGTCGGCCGGAACGTCGTAGCCTTCGAAGACGAGCTCGGCATCGAAGGACTCGGGCAGACCGAGACGCGGCGCCGTCATGACATCACGCAGCCACCGCATCGGCGTGACGCGACCGTTGGGAGCAATCAGCGACAGCGACGAACGATCCGCTTGGAAGCGCGCGGCCTGCAGCGGCACCGGCTGAAAGTAACCGGCGTCTCCTGCTGGGCGCAGTCCGCTACGCTTGAACGACTCGGCCACGTACTCAGCAGCCTTCCTGTGCCCCGGGCTTCCCGTGTCGCGCCCCTGCATGCCGTCGGACGCGAGCACGCGGACGTGATTCCACCATCGACGCGTCGCCTGATCGGGGTCGGTCGCGCCCACGGACCACACCGCGCACGCGATGCACGCGATGATCACGCGACTCTGACGGGTCAGCATGCGGGACAGATCCCTTCGCGAATCGAGCCGAAGGGGGCGTGAGTACGGAATCGCTAGGAAGCGTCGGCGCGAGCCATCATACGGCCAAGCCGGCGTCGCGCCACCGACAAGCGGCTCTTCGACGTGCCAACCGGAATCCGCAGGGCAGTCGCGATCTCCCGATGCGTGTAGCCGAGCACGTCATACAGGAGACAGATCGTCCGGTCGTCCGGCGACAGCCGGCGGAACGCCGTGCGCATCCCGAGATGTTCGATTGAATGCGGCCGCGCGACCGCCGACTTCCCTGATGCGGCCACGGCCGCGGCGATGCGATCGCGGCGCCGACCGCGGCGTCCCTCGTCCAGACACGTGTTGACGACAATGCGATGGAGCCACGTCAGCGGCGACGCATCGTGACGAAAGCGGCTGCCCGCCTGGAGCGCCCGCACGAACGCATCCTGCACCATGTCGTCAGCGTCTTGCCACGCGACATACCGCGACGCCGTCGTCCGCAGCCGCGCGTAGGAATCCTGGTAGGCCAGCGTCAGCATGGACTTCACGGGTGAATCACCGTGGTATCGCATTTCCACGCGCGGCTGTTCAGCATGCCGCGTGCCTCCGTGGGCAACCGCTGTGGATGCAGGATTTTGGCGTAATTCGCGGCAGTATCGTCGACGCTGGGACAACGGCCCGTCCAGACGCGGGACGAAGCCGTCCCACGGGCGCACACCTCGCAATCGACTCGGGGCGGCGGACGACCGTCGCTCTGGAATGGCAGTTCGACTCGAACCGGTGTGTTCGTCGATGTACGACTGAAGCTCGGGCGTGAAGCTTACCGGTGCGAGGGATCGAGAATCTGCCCGAGGCGGCGGCGCGCGACCGCCAGCCGGCTCTTGGACGTGCCGACGGGAATCCGAAGAGTCGCCGCGATCTCCACGTGCGTATAACCCATCACGTCGTACAGCAGGCACATCGTCCGGTCGCCTGGCGAGAGGCGGCCGAGTGCGGTCCGGACGCCGACGCGATCGACCGCCATCGGCCGTTCGACGAAACGAGGCTCGTTCCAGGCCAGCCCCATGGCAACGCGGTCGCGACGGCGGCGCCGGCGACGCTCGTCGAGGCAGATGTTCACAACGATGCGGTGCACCCACGTCGTCTGTGACGCGTCGCGACGGAAGCCGGCTTCGTTCTCGAGCGCCCGGACGAACGCGTCCTGGACCATGTCATCAGCGTCCTGTCCGACCATGCGCGACGCGGTCGCGCGCAGCCGCGTATACGAGGCGCGAAACGTCGCGGCCAACTGCGCGCTCACCGGCTCACTCCGATGCAATATCGCATTTCTATATCGACAGGCTGGCACGAGCGGTGCCACCGGCCCGTCCCACCGCCGCGCACACCTTCGTACGGCCTCGGCGATCATGCCGCAGGCATCAGTGCGGAGAGTTCATGGAAGTGTGAGCGAAGTGTCTGGTAATTGTCAGGAGGTGACGAGGTCTTCGCTGAAGATGTCGCGCGGGGCACGTGACGGCGTGAGCGCGCGCAGTTTGCGCCCCAGGACTCGCCACGCGAGGATCAACGACGTCAGGCACAGCGCCGTGCCGCCGACCATGAACGTGATCACGACGATGTCCCACAGCGGGCGATAGTTGTAGAGCCACGGGAAATCGAGCGAGTGGAGGCCGTGATACGCCCAGCGGCTCATCCAGTTGCGCGAGCTGTAGCTGCCGACGACACGCGCGGTCTTCGGGTCGATGTAATACCGAGTCGACTCCTCATCGGTGAGCCGCACCAGCACCACCGGCAGCGGACGCTCGCGATTTCGATCGAGGTAGTACAGGTCGTACTGATTGATCGTCCGGACCTCGGCGAGTCCAGTTGGACCGGCGGCGCGCGTGACGATCTCGGTGATGCGCTCCGGCGTGAGACCCGTCATCGGTTGGCCGTCGAGCGGCACAATCCGCGTCTCGCCGCTCTCGAGCGTCGCGAGGTACGCCGGAGCACCGGCGACAGATGTGATCTCGAGCTCCTTGATGCTGACGCCGCCCAACTGCGCCAGCGCATCTTTCGGATGCTTGCGCACGAACGCGTCGAGGTACACTCGCCCGCGCAGCGCGGCCTGCACCGCCCGCGGCGCGCTTGGCGAGAACCGCCCAATCTGCTCCCCGCCACCAACCGGACGATTGGTCCGCCGTGGAAACGGGTCCATCGACAACATGCCGCTGAACGCCCAGGTCGCCGCACCCAGTCCGAACACGAGCCCGAACACCGTGTGCAGCCGCTTCTGTCCTCGATAAGGAATAGCCGTTGGCGTTCCGGCGTTGCGATACCGCTTCGATGGCGAGTACATCCACACGCCGATGACGATGCCGAGGATCGCCGCGCCGGTGCCGATCCCCGACGACCAGATGACGAGCCTGCTCCACTCGGGGCCGTTCTTGCGAAGCGGCGTGAAGTAGAGCCAGTGCGGGATGGCGCTGACATACGCGCCCCACCGCGAGCCGCGGGTGGTGTATTGCTCGACCTCGCCGGTGTTCGCCGATACGTAGACCTGCTCACCATTCGGCCACGAGAACTTGTAGAGCGGCGCGAGGTCAGTGAAGCGTCCCTGCAGCGTCCACTGATCGGGCCCGGTGAGCTCCTCCATCGTGGCGTTGGCGATCGGCTGCCTCGTCCACGAGGAAGCGGCGCGATGCACCATCGCCATCGGTACCTCGAGCTGCTCCTCGCCCGTGTCGGCATAAACGATCTGCTGAAGACCGCGACCGCCAAAGCGGTAGACGGGACGGCCATCGAACGTGTTGAGCCGAATCTGTGAAGGAGGGTCGTCGATGCCGAGCGCTTTGTAGGCGTCTTCCGGCGACACCTTGACGGACGACGGATCGATCGCGGGCGCGCGCTCGAGCCGGTCGCGCACAGTCACCGTCGGGTAGCTCCAATACATCATGCCGATGCCCGACGGGAACCAGATCAGGAACATCAGACACAACGTCACGCCGAGCCAACGGTGGACGACGATCAGCGATCGCTTGATGAGGACGGCTGGAGACACGGCCTCATTATGCAAGAACCTGCCGTTCATGGTTCACAGTGAACTCTGAACTACTCGCGTCACGAGAATGGGTTTTCGTCGGCGCTCGGCCCGTAAATCGACGGTATCGGGACGTTCAGCTCCTTCAGGTAGACCGACAGCTGACCGCGGTGGTGGTACCAGTGATTGAGCATGATCGCCCGCAGGAACGCGACTCGCGGGATCGCAAACAGCTCGCGATCGCCGCGCATCAGGCGCCACGTCGCAGTCGCCGTGCCGTCGTCCATGCCGCCGAGCACCTGCTTCGCCTGCGCGATGCTGCGATCGAGTGCCGGGAGGAGCTCCGAGGCATTCGCCGGCGTGGGATCGGGACCGAACTCGGGCGCCTGCGCGGGTGACTTCAGCGACAGCTCGGCGACCGCACCCGGGACAGTCGCCACGTGCAGCGCGAGCTCGCCAAGCGTCCGTGCCTTCGCATGCGGCCGCCACGAGAGCCGGTCGTTCGGCACACGTTCGAGCACACGCCTGGTGGTCTGCGCTTCCTGCTCGAGCTCCTGCAGCAGGGCGTTCATTAGTGACATGTCGATCGTCTCCACTTCTTCCGCGCGGGCTCGAGCCCACGTGCGACGATGGCGTTCTTGGCGCGGGCTCAAGCCCGCGCTCTACGATGACGCTTTTGACGCGGGGCTCGAGCCCCGCGCGCGGCGCTAACGCTCGACGGCTCGCCGCACGCGATCGACCGTCCCCTTCCAGCCCTGCGACAACTGCTCGCGATAACCGTCGGGGAACAGTCCAAGTGCGGTGTGCCTGAAGCTGATCACCGTGCCGCCATCGACCTCTTTCAATCGGTACTGGACATTCGAGGCAACCGCGAAAGACATCATGAGCGGGCCGGTGATCTCGAGCAGCGTCGGCTGTTTGATCGCCTGCACATGGCCCCAGAGATGTCCGTTGCCATTCCCGAGGTCGCGAAACCAGCGGCCGCCAGGCCACGGCTCGAGTGTCATCGGCATGGGCGCGTCGTTGTGTCCCCGATTGGACGGTCCAAGCTCCTCGAGCAGCGCGGCGAACGTCTTGTCGATCGCGGCGCGCACGTGGATCTCTTCGGAGACGGTAAGGGTGTGTTGGTCAAGAGCGGGCGCAACTGCAGTCACGATGGCCTCCAAATGTGGCGCGTCATTTCCCTTCGGCGCGTTGCTTGATTCGCGCGAGCTGTCCGCCCCAGTAGCGTTCGAACCGGCTGGTCCATTCGTGCACCGCCTTAATCTGATCGGGGTTGGTGCGGTAGAACGCCTGCCGACCATGGCGGCGCACCACGACCAGATCAACGTGGTGAAGCACGCGCAGGTGCTTCGACACGGACGGCTGCGCGAGGCCAAGCGCGATCACGATGTCGCCGACGGGGCGTTCGCGTGGCGCGAGATACTCCAGAATGTCCCGCCGCCGCGGTTCGGCAATCGCATTGAACAGGTCGGATGTGACCGCGGCACGTGGCATAGCCGAATAATATTCCGATAACGGAATATGTCAAGGTCATCTCTCGGGTCGCTTCAACCCTGGGTTGCCCGGACGCGATCTGATGAGGTATCGACCGCAACGTGGCGGCGCATACTAGACTCATCGTCCACGTCAGCGCGATAACGATACGCAGGCACCAATGTCATTCGCCCGATTGCGGCGGAGCGCGCGCAGAGCAGCAAAGCGATTTCGTGAAGCGCGCATGCTGGTTCGAGCGCTGCGATTCCCGTATCAGCCGGTCGCCGCGCACCTCATTCCGATTCGGCGGTGCAACCTGGCGTGCGCGTACTGTAACGAGTACGATGACCGGTCTTTGCCGGTTCCGGTCGACGACGTTTTCCGCCGCATCGATCAACTGGCGGCGCTCGGGACCGGCATCATCACGCTGAGCGGCGGTGAGCCGTTGCTCCATCCGGATCTCGACGCGATCGTTCGACGCATCCGCCAGCATGGCGTGATCGCCACGTTGATTACCAACGGTTACCTGCTCAGCCGCGAGCGCATCCGACGACTGAATCGCGCCGGACTCGACCACCTGCAGATCAGCATCGATAACGTCGTGCCCGATCAGGCGTCGAAGAAGAGCCTGAAGCTTCTGGACCAGAAACTGCGATGGCTGGCCGAAGATGGCGAGTTCGATGTGACGGTCAACTCGGTGGTGGGCAGCGGTGTTCGCCATCCGGACGATGCCCTCACGATCGCCCTCCGTGCCCGCGAACTCGGACTATCGACCACGGTCGGAATCATCCACGATCACAGCGGTCAGCTGATGCCGCTCGATGACCGGCAACACGCGATTCTCGAGCAGGTGGTCGCCGTCGGGAAGTCGACCTTCGACTTCGCCAACTACAATCGCTTTCAGAAGAATCTCGCCAACGGGCAGCCCAATTCGTGGCACTGTGGCGCGGGGGCGCGGTACCTTTACGTCTGCGAAGACGGGCTTGTGCACTGGTGCTCGCAGCAGCGGGGCCACCCGGGAATTCCTTTGGAGCGGTACGGCCCCGACGATCTCCGCTTTCAGTTTCACGAAGTGAAGCGCTGCGCGCCGTTGTGTACAGTGGGCTGCGTTCACCGGGTCGCCCAGGTGGACGAACTGCGTCAACACCCGCAACAGGCGCTGGCGCAGTGGTTCTCGACGAGGGAGCAGGTCGGCCCGGGCTCAGCGCGGGTCCTGCCGGTCAGCGTCCGGATCCTCCAATGGGCGTTCGTCACGAGCCCTCATCGGGATCGCTTTCGACATGCGGCTGCTCGCCTATTCGGGGTACGAGCCTCGTGAGCGGGAACGCTCGAACGCGGGCGACACCACGAGTGATCGGTCGGCCTGCGCGGACCTCGTGACCTTCCCTGTCACGCCCCGACGCGACAATCCCTCGTGGCGGTCGCGTAGAATGACTCAACCCGTGAGCACTCCCCTGTTCGAGCTGTCCAACCAGGACGCCGTGGCGTGGCTGCGTGCGCTTCCGGCTGCCTCGGTCGATCTGCTCATCACCGATCCGGCCTACGAATCGCTCGAGAAGCATCGCGCGGTCGGCACGACGACGCGGCTGAAGCACAGCAAGGCGTCGAGCAACGACTGGTTCACCGTGTTTCCGAACGCAAGATTCGATGAGCTGTTCGAACAGGTGTATCGCGTGCTTCGTGACGACACACATTTCTATCTGTTCTGTGATGCCGAAACGATGTTCGAGGCCAAACCGAAAGCCGAACGCGCCGGCTTCAAGTTCTGGAAGCCGCTGGTGTGGGACAAGCAGACGATCGGCATGGGCTATCACTACCGAGCCCGATACGAGTTCATCCTGTTCTTCGAGAAGGGCAAGCGGAGGCTGAACGACCTCGGTATCGCCGACATCATCAACGTGCCGCGGGTTCATCGCGGGTATCCTGCCGAAAAACCAGTGGGGGTCTCTGACGTGCTGGTGAAGCAAAGCTCGAGCCCGGGCGACGTGATCGCTGATCCTTTCATGGGCTCTGGCAGCGTCGGCGAGGCGGCCCTGATGAACGGGCGGCGCTTTCTCGGAACCGATCTGAACGCAGCGGCCGTGCGGGTCACCGGCGAGCGTCTGCAGAAGTTCGGCGAGGGGCGCCAGCCCGATCTCGGTGACATCACCACCACCGACCTTCTCAGTTTGATGGGCACCGAACCGTGACCGGCGGCGCATACGCGGATCTGGTCGCTGCGTATCTGGCGCGACGATTCGCCGGCCGCGGGTTGAAGGTGTATCGCGAGATCAGCGTCGGCAAAACGATCATCGGCAAGAATCGCCGCATCGACGTCTTTTGCGTGTGCGAAGCCAACAACAAGGCGTTCGCCATCGAGTGCAAGTATCAGGAAAGCGAGGGCACCGTCGACGAGAAAGTGCCGTACGCGCTCGACGATCTGCAGGCGCTGCCCATGGCCGGCTGCATCGCGTACGCCGGGAAAGGCTTCTCGGCAGGCGTCCAGCACATGCTCGAAGCCTCGCCACACGCGGCGTACTGCCTGCCGCTGCACGGGCAAACCGAGTGCACGTCGGAAACACGCGAGCTCGATCACCTGCTCGCGACGCATTTCGGCTGGTGGGATGTGCTCGTCGCCAACAAGATGCCGGTGAACCCTGAGGCCTCAGGGCCCAGAACTACACTCCTGAAGGAATCAGGAATCGGGAATCAGGATTCAGGCCTGGGCCAGGCCCCTCTTTCCTTGCCCATGTCTGATTCCTGATTCCTGATTCCTCTAAAGTTCTCGCGTCATCTCGACCATCGTTCGCCGAAATCCGAGCCGAGCGAACAGCCGCTGTGCGGCGACGTTCTGGTCGGCCGTTCCCAGGACCACCCGGGGCGCACCGTTATCCTTCAGCCACGCCATCGCGGCCTCCATCAGCGCGGTCGCGACGCCGGTTCGACGCCCGCGCGCGTCGACGACGATGTCGTGGATGAAACCGCACGCATCTCGCAGCTCCTTCCACGACACCGGCTCCAGCGCCGCGTAGACGTAGCCGATCACCTCGCTCTCCCGCTCGGCGACGTAAACGATGACGTTGCCCTCGTCTTTCAGCTGCTCGCCGAGAAACCAG
>Ga0075419_10002545_pt1 | contig 11703 bp, 7 predicted proteins | sample SoiMetdeltSBSDD3_FD_76900 | JGI IMG/M metagenome (GOLD analysis project Ga0075419, IMG submission 76900) | Bulk soil microbial communities from a Populus tree surrounding site in Tennessee, USA - Soil MetaG P. deltoides SBSDD3 | ecosystem: Environmental > Terrestrial > Soil > Tree plantation... | reverse complement strand
CGGAATCCGAAGAAGGAACAGGTGCCCTTGATGGTGTGCAGGGCACGGAACGCGCTGGCGAGCGCCTCGGGCGACGCGGGGTCGTGCTCGAGCGTGATGAAGTCACGGTCGAGTCGGTCCAGACCCTCATGCGAATCCACGAGGAACTCCTCGAGGATGGAGTCGTCCAGGGGCTCCAAGGTGAGTCCTTTCACGCCATGCATGCGGAAGGCACGCGACGGCATGGCCCGTCTTGCGAGAGAGAGGTGGCGCCACCCGGAGCGGTGGCGGGCCTCTCGGGTTATCGCCCTGCCCGGAGCGGGGCTTGAGCCCCGGCTGCGCCCCGGCGACCGCGTTCCGCGCAGCTCAGCGCGCGGGCGGTAGTGCGATACGAGTCTCAACCATCTCGCCCGACAGCTCGACGGTTCGGTTCACCACCGGAAGGCCGGTGGCCTCCACGCGCAAGGAGCGCACGCCCGGCGGGCAGGCCACGCAGAAGCGCCCGCGGCGGTCGGTGCGGACGGTGAGCGAGAACGAGACGAGCTGCACGCGCGCGCCTTCCACCGGACGGCCCTCGGAGTCGATGACCTCGCCGCAGAGCAGCGGCCACTGCTCGTCGCCCTCGGGCTCGGGAGGCTTCCGCGCGGGCGGGTTGGAGAGGCGGACACTCTTGGTGATCCGCACCGGGATGATCGTGGCCGGGCTGTCGGGCACCAAGGCGGGGGTGGCTTCCACGGGCGCGGGGGAACCCGTAGGGCTCGCGAGCGTGGTACGCGCGGGTGTGGGCGTTGCCGGGACGCCACGCTCCGGTGTGCCCGAAGCCGCTGTCGGCGCGACAGTCGGCGCGGCATCGGCGGTTGCCGCAGGCGCGAGCGTGGCTTCCGCTCCGGTCACGACGTTAGCGGACGACGCAGCCGCACTGTCTTGGGATGTACGCGGCGCCACCGGAGCCGGCGACGGATCCGGAGGAACGAGCTCGGGGACGACCGGTTGGCGCGCGGCGAGTCGCAACGCGGCCGCACGCGCGCTCGCCGCATCCTCGGCCGGCGTGGGGCCGCGGCGCACGAACTCCACGCGCGGCAGCCGCAGTCGCCAGCGCTCGGGCAGCGGGATGCGGATGACTTCCGGCATGTACGCGGAGGTGAGCACCACGATCAGCAGCACGGAGCACGCGACGAGCAAGCTGCGGATGTCGCGACGCCGGCGAGCCTGCTTGGCGTCCATCACGGCGGACTCGTGAGCCCCTTCGCGCGAAGGCGTCGCCCCCTCCGCCACCGGCATCGCGAGCTCGGGGACCGACCACTCCGGAAGCGGCTTGAGGTCCTTGAGCAGAAGGAACGGATCGCGATCCGTCGCATGGCTCGACCGGTTCGCGGGCCGGGACTCCGACACCGCGACCGGCTCGGGTTCGCGCGCCGGTGAAGGGGTGGGCACCGGCAGTTCCTGCCGGGATACCGACGGAACATGTGTCTCGGGTTCCGAGACGAACTCGGGCACGGGCTCGGCCAGGGCTTCCTGCTCTGCCACGAACGCGAGTTCGATCTGTAGCTCCGGTTCGGCGACGAGCACGGGCTCGGGTTCGGCCGGAGTCTCCGGTTCCGCAACCATCTCCGGCTCGTCTCTTGTGTCGGGTTCGGCGACGAGCACGGGGTCGGGTTCGGCCGGAGCATCCGGCTCGGGCACGAACGCGAGCTCGGTCTGCTGCTCGGCGTAGACGTCGGACACGCGCACGGCTTCCGTGGGAGCTTCCGGCTCGGGAACGAAGACAGGCTCGATCTGCAGCCTGGGCCCGGCGAAGGACACGGGCACGGTCGGAGTTTCCGGTTCGGGAACGAAGACGGATTCGATCTGCAGCCTGGGTCCGGCGACGATCTCCGGCTCGTCCTCGTCCGGAGCTTCCGGCTCGGCCACGAAGACCGGCTCGAGCTGAAGCCTGGGTTCGAGTTCGGGCTCGGTCTCTTCTTCCGGCTCGGTGACCAGCTCGGGTCGATCCTCGATGTCGGGCTCGGGCTCGGCCTCTACTTCCGGCTCGGTGACGAGCTCGGGTCGATCCTCGATGTCGGGCTCGGCGACACCCGCGGCTTCGAGCTCCGGCTCTGCCTGCGTGTCCTCGCCGAACAGGGGCGCGGCCTCGCCCGGGGAAGCCGAGTCGTCCGCCGCGATCGCCGCGGTTTCCGCGTCGAGCTCCGGTGCCTGCGCTGTTGGGTTTTCCGCTTCCGCGATGATCTCGGTCTCGGTCGCGGCTTCCGCTTCCGCTGCGGCCACCGGAGGATCCGGCATCGCGTCGTGCGCCGGTTCGGGCGCCGGCTCCGACTGCTCGCTGGGCGCGGATGCGCGCACGGGCTCCGGGGCTTGGCCGGCAGGCCGGGGGGCCTCGCTCGGTGTGCCGGCTGCGCTCGGCTCGGCCGGTTTCGCCGCGGCGGGGCCGCGCGCATGGCTGAACATCGTGCCGCGCGCACTCTCGAGCAGCTCGCGCATGCGCGGCAGCGACGTCGGCGTGACGGGTGCGATCACGGGCAGCAGCGTGGGCGTGAACTCCGGCACCGGCAGGCCCTTGCGCTCGGCGGTGATGCACATCTCGACACGCGACGACCAGCCCTCGAGCGTGCGCTCGTTGGGCGTCCAGGCCAGGGCCTGGCGCAGGGACTCGTCCGCGGCCTTCCACGCCGCGTGCTTGTCGCGGCATGCCCCGCACGCGGCGAGGTGGCGCGTGACCAACTCGCGCGACACGCCGCTCAGTGCGCTGTCGATGAACGCCGAGAGCTGCTGCACGCTCACGTGCCTCAAGCAGCCTCCCCATGCGCGAGACGCGCGCGCACCTGCGCGAGTTCGTGGATCACGGCGTTGTTCTCGCGCCTCGTGATGGCACCGATCTCGCTGTAGGGCAGTCGCTCGATCGCCGCCAGGGCGAACAGCAGCCGGTCCTGTCCGGCGAGGCCGGCGAACGCATGCAGCGCGCGGGACTGCTCCGCGGTCAGCTCGGTGCCGAGCGCGGTCCGGTCCGAGGAGGCGGGATCCTTCAGCGCGGGGTCGCGCCGCTGGCTCGACGTGGCGCCGTTGGCGGCGAGGCGCACCAGCCACGGCAGGAACGCGGCCCCGTTCGGGACGGAGCGCAGGTTCTTCGCAGCGCGCAGCAAGGTCTCGTGGAACAGCCGCTCGGCACGCGTGCGGTCGAGCGTCAGCGCGAAGCACACGCTCCACAGTTCACGCCGGTACTCGCGCAGCAACGTGAACAGCGCGGCGAGGTCGCCGCGCTGCGCGTCGTAGACGTGTTGCGGATCGCGGCCCGGTTCCGTCCAGGGCCGGCGCAGGGGATCATGCACGCGCTGTTCCTCATGAGCCCGGGCGCGGTGCGCTCAGGCCGCCTTGCGATGGTCAGGATCCACGCCCAGCAGCAGCAGCTTCTCGAGCAGCGAATCGGAATCCAGCGGCTGCAACAGGTACTCGCTCACACCTGCTTCGAGCGCCTTGGAGACACGCGACAGGTCCTCGGCGCCGGTCACGAGCAGGACGGGCAGGGACTGCCAGCGGACGTCCGCGCGCAGTCGCTCGAGCAGCTCGATCCCATCGCGGCCCGAGAGATTCCAGCCGAGCAGGACGGCGGCGGGCTCCTCACCGGATTCCAGCACGGCGAGCGCCGCGTCGGCGCCTCCGGCCTCGACCGGTTCGATTCCCAGTTCGGCGAGCGAGCAGGTGAGCGAGGTGCGCTCTTCGGATGGGTCCATCACCACGAGCATCTTCATGTTCGTACCTCTCGAATAGGGCCGCGTCAGCGGCCGGGAATCGGGCCGAGCGTGTCGGCCGCCGTGGCCAGGCTGTCCGAGGGCAGGCCGGTCGAGTCCACGGGGGAACCGTCGAGCGGGAACTCACCGCCTGGAACGGGGGATTCCACCGGAAACGGTGTGGTCGCAGAGTGCAGTGCCGGATCGGGCGGAGGGGATTCGAGCGAAGTGGTGTCTCCCGGAGCGAACCGGATACTCGGCAGCCGGAAGCCGCGCCAGGCCGTGGCCCCGGGCGAGTCGGCCGGTGGCAGGAACTGGAGCACGAGCAGGAGGACGAGCAGGCCGCCGACGCTGGCCGTGGCCAGCAACCACGCCGCTGCGAATCTCGGCGTGGGCCGCACGCGTGGCACGGGCCGGCGCGGAGGTTCGCTCACCTGTTCGTAAGCGTCGGTCACCGGGGTCGTGTGCGGTGGCGGGATCGGCAGCGAAGGCTCGCGCCCGGCCTTGGCCGATGCCTGCGCGCGGCGCCAGGGTGTTTCCCGGGTGACCACGTCCGGTCGCTCGAGTTGTTCGCTGGGCCTCGTGGACACGACCGGCAACTGGCGGGACAACGGATGCGGCTCCGGTGCCGACGGCGGGCTCACCGGGGTCAAGCGAATGGGTGGCTCGGCTGCGGCCGGCGCACCCGGCGCGGGCACGGCGGGCATGGAGAACGTGGGCGTCGCGGGCGCGGGCGAAGGCGGCGACGGGGACCGGAACGGGAGTGGCGGCGGTCCGCTGACTTCACGGGCTGGCGATTCGGGCTTGGCAGCACCCTCGCGACGGAACACCTCCTCGACGGCGTCATGCGGAAGGTTCGCGTTGCGATCGTTCAGGTTCTCGAAGAACAGCTCCAGCTTCTGCACCTCGCGCGGTCGCGGCGCGGCGCCTGGCTTCGGCGTGCCGGTGCCCTGCTTGATCCATCCGGGCAGGTCGAACTGCGGCCCGTCCACGGACGTGTGCTCGCGCAATCCCTGGGCGGTCAGCTCGGTGAAGTCACCGGTCTCGCCACGTTCGAGCGCCTCGAGCAGGCGCTTGGCCTCCGCGGGATCCCCCATCGGCGCCTGCGCAGCGGCGGTGGGCTTGAGCCCGATGCGGCCGAATCCCGCCTCGTGTGCGATCGCGCCGGCGCGGCCCAGTTCGGGTCGCGCGGGCAGCGGCGGTTCGGCGGGCGCGTGCGGATCCTCTTCCGACTGGAGCGGCGACGACGTCACCATGGGCGGAACGGGAAGTCCGCGCATGACCGCGACCACCAGCGCTTCGACGCGGCGTTCCAGGTCGTCAAGGAAGAAGTCGTGCGGATCCTGCGACAGCAACCGGCGCAGCGCATCGTCGTGGCGCGCGAGACCCGCCTGGCGGTCACGGCACTGGTGACAGTGCGCGAGGTGATGCACGACCAGTTCGAGCGAGGGCCCGCCGAGCGCACCGTCGAGCGCGGCCGAGAGCTGCTGCACGGTGAGGTGGTTCATGCCGCCTCCTCGCCCAACTCGTGCACGCGCTCGATGTACTCGCGCGCCAGCGCGATGCGGTTCATGACGCGCGGCACGGGAATGCCGGTGACCCGCGCGATGTCGGCATAGGGCAGCCGCTCGAACAGCCGCATCGTGAGCAGCCACTGGTCGTCCGAGTGCAGCTGGGCGAACGCGTGCAGCGTGCGCTGTTCGTCGTCCACCCAATGCGATCCGCGTGCGCCCGCGAGCCAGGGTTCGCCGCTCGGGCGTCGCAGACCCACCGAGGGGCGTGGTTCGCGGCCGCGCAGCTTGGCGTTCTCGATCTGGCGCGCCAGGCGCACGAGCCACGGCAGCACCGGTCGCGCGACCGGCGCTGCGCGCAAGTTGCGCGCGGCATGCGCGAGGGTCTCCTGGAACAGCAGTTCGGCCTCGCCGAGATGGCGCGTGATCGAGATGCACGCACGCCACAGCGGCCGCCGGTGCGCATTCACCAGCGCCAGCAGGCTCGCGACATCACCGCGCTGGGCGGCGATGATCCATTCGGGGTCCTGGCCGGGTTCGGTCCAGGGACGCTCCGGGGTCTCGTCCAAAGCACGACCTCCCGCGCCGCATCGGCGGTCACGGTGAGAGGGAAAGCAACGGGGACTCCCGCGAGGTTTTCGGCAGGAGAATCGCGCAGCTGAACCGGACTTCTCAGCGCGGGACGACGGACGACTGGCCAGGAGCCTCGGCGGCCACGGCCGGCGGGCGGCGGTGGGGCGGAACGCGCACACCCCGCAGCCGAGCGCGTGTCACCGGCGCGGTTGGGTGGATTCACACACCGGCGGCGCGGTCCTATAGTGCGGCACCATGAGACCTATTCTGGAGATCGCGAAGTCGCTGGGCATCGACCCGGCGCATGTCGAGCCGTACGGACACTGGAAGGCGAAGCTCACCTACGCGGCTTTCCAGGGCCGGCCGAGGCGCGGCAAGTTGGTCCTCGTCTCCGCCATCACCCCCACGCCCGCCGGCGAGGGCAAGACCACCACCAGCATCGGCCTCGCCCAGGGCCTCGCCCGCATCGGGGTGAAGAGCACGGTCGCGCTGCGAGAGCCGAGCCTCGGACCCACGTTCGGCGTCAAAGGTGGCGGCGCCGGAGGGGGTGCCTCCGAGATCCTGCCGGTGGACGACATCAACATGCACTTCAACGGCGATTTCCACGCCATCTCGAGCGCGCACAACCTGCTCGCCGCCCTCGTGGACAACGCCATCCACTTCGACAACGCGGTCGGGCTCGACCCGCGGCGAGTGACGTGGAAGCGCGTCCTCGACATGAACGACCGCACGTTGCGGGACATCGTCATCGGCCTGGGCGGCCGAACCGAGGGCATCCCGCGCGAGACCGGCTTCGACATCACCGCGGCGAGCGAGGTGATGGCGGTGCTGTGCCTCGCCGACGGAATCGCCGACCTCAAGGCGCGCCTCGGCCGCATCGTGGTCGGCTATCGCAAGGACGGCAGCCCGGTCAGCGCGTCCGACCTGGGTGCGGTCGGGGCCATGGCCGCGCTGTTGCGCGACGCGATCAAGCCGAACCTGGTGCAGACCACCGAGGGCGTGCCTGCGATCGTGCACGGCGGACCGTTCGCGAACATCGCGCACGGCACCAACTCCATCGTGGCCACGAAGGCGGCGCTGGCGCTCTCCGACATCGTCGTCACCGAAGCGGGATTCGCGTTCGAACTGGGGGCCGAGAAGTTCTTCGACATCAACTGTCGCTACGGCGGTTTCGCTCCGGCCTGCACCGTGCTCGTGGCCACGATCCGCGCGCTCAAGATGCACGGCGGCGTGCGCGTAGCCGACGTGAACCAGCCCGATGCGCGTGCCATGCTGCGCGGGTTCTCGAACATGGAGAAGCACCTCGAGAACATCGCCAAGTTCGAGCAGCCGAGCGTGGTGGCCATCAACCACTTCCCGTCGGATACCACGGAGGAGGTCGAAACACTCCAGAGGCACTGTGAGGCCATGGGGCTGCAGGCGGTGGTCCATCGCGGTTTCGCCGAGGGCGGGAAGGGCTGCACGGAACTGGCCGAAGTGGTGCGCGACCTGGTCGCGGCGAAGGAGCCGCACTTCAAGCCACTCTACGAGTGGGACGCCAGCATCGAGGAGAAGATCCGCATCGTGGCGCACGAGATGTACGGTGCCCAGGCGGTGGACTACACGGCGCGCGCCAAGCGCGACCGCGAGCACCTGGAGAAGCTCGGTTTCGGCAACCTGCCCATCTGCATCGCCAAGACGCAGCAGTCGCTCTCGGACAATCCGGCCCTGCTCGGCCGGCCGAAGGACTTCCTCGTGACCGTGCGCGAGATCCAGCTCGCGGCCGGCGCGGGGTTCGTGATCCCCATCACCGGCGAGATCATGCGCATGCCCGGCCTGCCCAAGGAGCCGCAGGCGTCGAAGTTCGACCTGTCCGACGACGGTGAGATCGTGAAGCACTGATCCCCACCGGGATCCCACACGGAAGACGCGAACGGCCACCCGCGAGGGTGGCCGTCGTGTGCTGCGTACGCGGCCTTGCGAAGGCCGGCTGCCGCCGCAGGCCACCGGCGGACCCGGATCGGTTCCAGCACGGCGCCAGAAACGGCGAGGACGCCGGTCCTCCGAGGACCAGCGCCCCGCCTACTCACCCCCCCAGGGGCGATTTCCTACCTGCGCCCGTGCCCGTTGACGATGGTCGCGGCTCCGTCAACCCTCGCGTTCGCGAGCGCGTTCGCCTTCGCCTTGATCGACATGCTGCCTGCCTGGACCGTGAGGTCGGTGGCCGGCTCCCAGGCCTCGTTCCAGAAGAAGATCGCCTGGTCATTCATGACCATGTTCGTCTGATCGGTGCAGTTGGCGACCAGTTCGACCGGCACCTGGAAGACATTGGCACTCGCCGGGGTCACCGAGATCTCGACCTCCATCGACTGGGGATCCCGGATGGTCATCGAGATCGAGGCGGGGTCGATGTGCGAGTTCTTATGGATGGTGAGCGTCCAGCGGCCGACTGTGAGCACACCGGCTCCCATCGACTCCACGTGGATCGTGCCGACGGCGCCGGCTTCGCCACCCTGCGGGGCCTCGGGTTCATTGTTCTGGATACCGCGGCCCAGCGTGGCCGAAGGATCCGTGGGGATGTCGGCCTGCGGGGCGACGGGGTTGCGGCCGCAGCCGGTGAGGGCCAGCGCGCCGATCAGGACGGCCACTGAGAGGTTGAGGTTGCGCATCGGATTTGCCTCGAGTCGTCTGGGGTGGTGGCGCCGGTGGTCCCGCATCTCGGGCTGCGCCGTACGTCTTCCCACTAGGGCAAGGCCGATGCCGTTCTGATCCACGCGTTTCACTCGCGCGATGCATGATGACGCTTTCTCACGAGCCTTTATCGAGCGCGAGTTAAGACGCCCCCTGCGAGTTGCATGATGACGCCGTGCGGCGCGCATGAGCACTCGCGGTCACCACTTGGGGGAAATGACGGCGGCGCTCGAGGCCTATGCGGGATCCCACCCGATTCGCCCGCGCGACGGGCGATTCGATCAGTCGGCGGGCGCGGTGGCGCGCTCGATACGCGCGGGCAGCTCGGACCACGCCGGCGGCGTGCGAGGAACCTCGCCGGGTGCCCAGCCGGCGGCGAAGCGCGCGTCGTCATCGTCCAGGAACCGTTGCCACGCCTCGCGATCAGTGCTGACGTCCGGGTGCGCGAGCAGCGCGCGCACACGTGCCGCGAGCCGCCAGGCCCCGTCGCCCTCGGCACCGTGCGCGCGGAACGCGTTCGCGAGCGGCGCACGCAACGACAGCGCATCGAAGAGCTGGAGCGCGCGCGCGGCGGCGGCAGCGGGATCGAATGCGGCACCACACGCTTCGAGCAGCAGCCACGCCGAGTGCGCCGCCCGCTCGGGCGCACTCCAAGGGGAGGGGCTCGCGACGGACGCCTCGCCAGCGGAGACGTGATCCGCCGCCGGGCGCGGAGCGGCTTCGGCGTCGAGCCGGTCAAGCGCTGCGAGACGCTCGCCCAATCGCTCCGCCGCGCGTTCTCGATCGCCGGCAGCCCAGCTGAGCCGGGTTCCCGCCTCGGCCACGAGGGAGCGACACGCCGCCAGGGCTGCGGCGTGCTCGTGGCCACTCAGGCCCGTGATCGCGGTCTCGACCAGCCGCTGCACAGGGCGCACCGCCAGCTCCCACAACGCGCGCTCCAGGTCGGGCACTCCCTGCGCGGGCAGGTGGCGGGCGAGTTCGTCCCACGGCCGGCCGTCGCGGGCCACCTCGTGCCAGTCCAGCAGGACGCGAGAGCCGAACGGTCCCAGCTCCACGCTCAGGCCGTGTTCGCGCAGCGTGCGCGCATAGGCCAGGTGCTCGTGGCCGCTCACCAGGTCGCGGAACCGGAGCAGCGCGTCGTCCGCCGTGTGCGCGAGTCCCAACCCGTCGAGCAGCGTGCGCTGGCGCAGCGGGCGCGAACCGTCGGGGCGCTTCTCGGCGTACGCGGCCGACCAGCGGATGTGTCCGCGCGCATCGGACCAGCGGTTGTGGAACAGCACGAGTGCCGCGCCCGAAGCGTCGCGGTTGGAGAACGCGAACACGTCCTCGTGGACGTGCCCCGAGGCATCGCGGCAGTCGTAGAGCAGGAACTCGTCGGCGCCCGCGAACCTCGACCGCACCCGCAGCAGCGGTGCGATGCGGCGCCAGTGCTCGCGCTCGAGGCCCTCGTCCACGGGCTCGTCGCGCAGCGCGCGGCGGAACTCCATGCCATAGCGCTCTTCGAACCCCTCGAGCTGGCCGTGGCCGAACATGGGAAGCCCCGGCAGCGTGGCGAGCAGCGTACAGACGCCGAAGTACTTCTCGCCGCGGCCGAACTGGTCCACGGCGGTGCGCTCGTCGGGATTGTTCATGAAGTTGACCCAGCGCTGCAGGATGCCGGGATCGAACTCGAGCGTGTCGCGCAACACGCGCCGGAAGTCGGCGTTGCGCTCGTCCCGCAGCATGACCATGAACGCGCTGTTGTAGACGCGGTGCATGCCGAGCGTGCGGACGAAGTAGCCCTCCATGAGCCAGAACGCCTCGGCGAGCAGCAGCGTGCCCGGGGCTTCGTGCGCGACACGGTCCACCACCTCGCGCCAGAACTCGCGCGGCAGCACGCGGTCGAACTGGGCGCGCGTGAACCCGTGCCCGGCGCGCGAGGGGATCGCGCCGCCGCTGCCGGGCTCCGGGAACCACAGCCGCTGGATGTGCTTGCGCGCGAGGGTCATGGCCGCATCGAACCGGATGATGGGGAACCGGCGTGCGATCGCGAGGATGGCCTGGATCACCGCCTCGCGCGCGTCCGGGTTCAGGTAGTCGAGTTGCGCCGTGTCATTCCACGGGAAGCTGGTGCCGTCGTTGCCGTGATAGATGAAGCGCGTGTCCCCAGAGGAGGTGTCGGTCCTGCGAAACACCACCGCGGCGTCGCTGCGATCCCAGTAGTGGTCCTCGATGCGCAGCGACACGCGCGGGTCGCTCGAGAGCTCGGGCCCATCGAACGTGTAGGCCGGGTAGGGGCAGTCGCGGCGGGCCAGGAACCATTCGGGGTGTTCCACCACCCAGCTCGAGTCGAGCCCCATGTGGTTGGGCACCATGTCGCTCGCGAGCCGGATGCCGCGCGCGGCGGCGCGGTCGCGCAGGTCGCGCCAGCCGTCGTCGCCGCCCAGCTCGCCGGCGATGACGTAGTCCTGCACCGCGTACGCCGACGCCGCCGCATCCGGATTCCCGGACAGCTGCTTGATGCGACGCGAGGCGGGGCTGCGTTCCCAGACGCCGATCAGCCACAGCGCGTTGATGCCGAACGCGGCGAACCGGTCGAGTTCCTGGTCCGGGACATGGTCCAGCCGGGTGATGGCGCGGCCGTGGCGGCGCGAGAGCTGGTCCAGCCACACCAGCGTGCTCTTCGCGATCATCACGCTCCGGGGCATCCACTCGGCATCGGGACTGAAGCGTTCGGTCTCGCCCTCGAGCGAGACGAGATCGGGGAATCCGGCCTCACCGGCGTGCGTGTGGTCGCCGCGCGCCGCGGCTTCGCGAGCGGCGAACCAGCGCACCTCCTCCTCGCGCAGGTCGAAGGCGACCTGCATGCGCATGACCAGCTCGCCGAGCCAGGGTGCCCAGGCGAGCCGCACGTACTCGAGCTGGCCCAGCAGCGAGTGCGGCGAGGCACGCAGCGGCGTGCGCAGGAACTCGAGCAGCGGCAGCGCGTGTTCGCCGAGTCCGGTGCGTGTGGCGAACAGCGCTTCCGTCTCGCGCAGCGCCGCGGCGTAGGCGGTGGCCGCGGCGAGCGGCGCGGCATCGAACAGTTCGCGGTAGGCCCCGGCGGCCGGGTTGCCGTCCTCCAGCGACAGCAGCAGCAGTTCCTCGAGCGCCACCTCGGCGTGCGGCCGGCCGCCGGTGGCACCCGCGAGCCAGGCCCGGACCGATTCCTCGCCTCGATGCACGGCCACGGGCGGGAACCGCTCGAGGAACGATTCCAGCAGCGTGCG
>Ga0075419_10002543_pt1 | contig 11707 bp, 9 predicted proteins | sample SoiMetdeltSBSDD3_FD_76900 | JGI IMG/M metagenome (GOLD analysis project Ga0075419, IMG submission 76900) | Bulk soil microbial communities from a Populus tree surrounding site in Tennessee, USA - Soil MetaG P. deltoides SBSDD3 | ecosystem: Environmental > Terrestrial > Soil > Tree plantation... | reverse complement strand
ATCACTGTCGGCATTGATCTTTAACTCACCTGTTTCTGAGATGGCCAGGCCATCCCGTCTCTCCAGTTTTTCTCCATTAACAGTAACAGAACCGTCGATCACAAATGCATACACACCATTGTTACTATTTTTTAGTTTATATGTTGTGGTGAAATCTTTATCCAGTTTACCTAAACTAAACCATGCATCCTGGTGAATTTGCACTCCGCCATCATTTGTACCAATGGGAGATACTACTGTCAATAACTTGTTATGCTTCTCAGTGTCAGAAAAATTTTTCTGATCATAACGAGGCTCAACATTTTTCTTGTTTGGGAAAACCCAGATCTGGAAAAACTTTACAGGCGTATCGGCATTCTTATTTTTTTCTGAATGTTGTATGCCGGTTCCCGCACTCATCACCTGCACATCACCCTGCCTGATCACTTGTGTAGTCCCCATGCTGTCCTTGTGCTCAAGATCACCGCTTGTGGGAATTGAAATGATCTCCATATTATCATGCGGGTGGGCACCAAAACCCATTCCACCTGCCACAGTATCGTCATTCAAAACTCTCAGTACACCAAAGTGAACCCGGTCAGGATCATGATAACCGGCAAAACTAAATGTATGGTAACTATCCAGCCAGCCATGATTCGCATGACCTCTTGTGTTTGCTTTGTGAAGAATTTTTTTCATTTCCTAAATCCTTAAAGACACTTTTAAGTTAATAAATGTTGAATAGTGAATTGAAAGTTGAAGTGTGCGACCCTTCCACTTCGCTCCGCTCTGTGTCTGGGTAATCCAGATAAATATCGGGAGCGACGCTAAGTTGTTGAATAGCGAAAAGAAACCTGAATGGAGCGTCGCAACAAAAGCCCAATAGAATTCCTTAAGTTGGTAACACAACAATCATTTTCAACTATTAAAAAAGCTAAATGATCAAAAGAACTATACCACCTAAGTCACCCCTTTAGGGAGACAGGGGGTTTATGCTGCCACTTTTCTTGCCACAAGATTTTCCGATAACCACAGGAACTCGCTAATAAAATTATGTACACTCTTTTCAAAGGCTGGATCAACCAGGTTTCCCTGCTCGTCAAATTTTTTGTCAACAGCAGGAACGATCAGCAGATACGGTGAAGCAATGCCAAACAATGATGGTATCAATTGGAGCAGTTGCTGTGATGCTCTTATGCCTCCAAACCCACCGGGTGATGCTGTTACTATTCCAAAGGGTTTATGATGTTGCTTTGGAAAATGGTCCAGTAAATTTTTCATAGCGGGGGAATAGCTTCCATTGTATTCAGGCGTAACAAGAATAAAAGCCTCGGCTTTAAAAATTCTTTCAGCCAATGGTTTAAACTGATCCGGTGTCCTGTCAATAGACACAAACACAGACTGTACAGCCGGAAGGCTCCAGTCTTTCATGTCAATGATATTTGTTTCATGTTCTGTGTTGCTATCGAGCCATTTTTTAAGATTGATAGCGACTCTGCGGCTCATGCTGTTTACCCTCGGACTGCCTGATATTATTTCGATTCTCATAATAAATGTTATTAGTCAAAATTTGTTCCTGATTGTTTTGGATTAAATCTTTGGCAAATCTCCGGCTTAATGACAGTGCCGGGGTTGATCTATGTTAATTACAACATCGTTTTGTCAGTTTTGGGGAAAGTTTGGGGTAATCCGCTAATTTCGAGAGCATAATTCTATAACAATGATCAACAGGAGAAAGTTCATCCAGGCATCAGTATTTACCTCTTTAGCAGGTTTAATAAGCAATAAAATAAACGCGAGTGCCGGGAACGCAACCGTGGGTAAGCCAATAGTTATATCTACATGGGATGCTGGTATTCCCGCTAACAAAGCAGCCTGGGAAGTATTGAGTAAAAAAGGAAAAGCAATTGATGCGGTAGAAAAAGGTGTGATGGTAACCGAAGCATCAAAGAACTGTTGTGTTGGGCTCCAGGCAAATCCTGATCGTGATGGTTTTGTAACATTGGATGCCTGTATCATGGACGATAAATTCAATTGCGGCAGTGTTGCTTTCCTCGAAAGAATAAAACACCCGATCTCTGTGGCAAGAAGAGTGATGGAAAAAACACCACATGTAATGTTGGTGGGTGCCGGAGCACAGCAATTTGCGATTGCTGAAGGATTTCCATTAGAAGAGCAAAAGCTTTCACCGGATGCACAGGAGGCATACGATAAGTGGTTAAAGAAATCCGAGTATAAACCACCAGCAATCAATATCGAAAACAAACAGGGGCATGGTCCATTTGCGCCAACAAAATTGGATAACGGCGAATGGAACCATGATACGATCGGTATGGTTGCAATGGACATGTATGGAAATTTAAGTGGCAGTTGTACAACAAGCGGAGCGGGTTTTAAAATGCGCGGAAGAATTGGAGATTCCCCAATAATTGGCGCCGGGCTTTTTGTGGATAACGAAGTGGGTGCCTGCACGGCAACGGGACAAGGCGAAGATGTGATCCGTGTTGCGGGTTCGCATTCCGTTGTTGAATTAATGAGACAGGGTCTTTCACCTGAAGCTGCCTGTAAAAAAGTAATTGAGCGAATTGTAAAGATCAAAAAGGAAAAAGCCAAAGACATACAGGTTGCTTTTCTTGCATTAAATAAAAAAGGACAAGCGGGTTCTTTCGCGATTCACCCGGGATTTGAATATGCGATAAGGACAAATGAAGCGGAGAAGCTTGTGAAATCTAAGAGCTTGTTTTAAAACGTCAATGGTCAATGGTGAATTGTCAATAAATGCTGCTCAGAAAATTCACCATTGACCATTCACCATTCACGGTTTATGAACTACATTATTGAAATAGCCACCTCCGATTTTCTTACTACAAGATCAGCCGTTGCGGGCGGTGCCGATCGCATTGAGCTTTGTGCCAATCTTGCCGAAGGCGGAACGACTCCTTCTTATGCTCATATAAAAAAATGCAGGGAAGCGTTCACTATTCCATTGTTCCCGATCATTCGCCCAAGAGGTGGTGATTTTTTATACAATAAAGATGAGTTTGAAATAATGAAGAATGATATCAGGCTCTGCAAGGAATTAGGCTGTGAAGGAATCGTGATCGGTTTACTGAACATGGATGGAACGATCGATATGACAAGAACGGCTGAATTGATCGATCTTGCTTACCCGTTAGAAGTAACTTTTCATCGTGCATTTGACAGATGCAAGGATCCGTTTGCAGCATTGGAAGAATTGGTTGAAATAGGTTGTCAGCGGATACTTACATCGGGACAGCAGCCTTCAGTCGGCAGTTCGCAGTCGACAGTCAACAGCCAGGCGGTTGAACTAATTGCCCAGTTAAATAAGACTGCAGATGACAGGATCATCATCATGCCGGGTAGTGGTGTTAGAAAAGACAACATTAAAATACTCGCCGAGAAAACTGGTTGCGTCGAATTCCACTCCTCCTTACGCGGTAAAGCAAAAAGCCCGATGCATTTTATACATCCGGCTTTTGCAAATTCAGAAGAAAGTTATTCCAATAATGAAATAAGCCCTGACGAGGTCAGGGCTTTGAGAAATGCTTTGAATTAATACTTGTTAAAACGCTTTCAATTCGCCTTCTTTAGAAGCCATTTCGATCATCGCGGTCAGTTCATTCATCAGCTTATCATCGCTGCCATCGAAACCAACCGATTTAAAACGGATCATTCCATTCTTATCGATCACAAATTTTGTGGGGATCCCTTCTACTTTGAATTCGGCTACCACTTTGTCTTCGTTGTCCATCAGCACATGGAAAGTATATTTATTGCTTGCTATAAAGTCCAATGCATTCTTTGCTTTTTCATCGCCTCTTTCCCATGTATCAATAAACACGAATTTCACATTGGGATCTTCTTTGAATTTTGTTACCATTTTTTGCATACCGGGAAAACTTGCTTTGCATGGACCGCACCATGTTGCCCAAAAATCAACAACAACAACTTTTCCTTTTAATTCGGCAAGATTGATCTTTTTTCCATCTAGATCCACCAATGCAAATACCGGGGCTTTTTCATTTAACATTGACTTTTTGAGCTCCTCGATCATTTTCAACGTGGCTTCTTTTTGCAATGCGGTAATGTAGTCATCAAATCCTTTGTCGGATTTTTTATCTTTTACATAAGCTCTTTTCAGAATATCTTTCATTTCCGACGTTGATTTGCCATCCTTCACAAATTGTTCCAGCTCCTTTACATATTGTTTTTTAGGTAAGACTTTTTCGGCAAGTAACGCGTATGTATTGTTTTGATCAGGATCCTTTCCCTCATTTACCACCATTGCCGCATCTTTTGCATAAGGCATTCCCTTTTTGTACTCACCCTTACGATACATCACCATGGCATAAGTGTCAGCGTACATAGCATAGGTGAACTTATTATTTTCGCTCCATTGCTTTTGAGTGTAATAGTCAGGTTTCTTGCCGGGGTTTTGCCAGGCTTCTTTTGCATAGGTAGTTGCCAATCTCGAAATTTCTTCCGCCAATGCGAGGTTTTCACCCGTTTTCTGCATTTCCCACGCCGCATTATTATACATGGAAGCCAGGGTTACTTTATCAGTGATATTTAATTCTGTTATAGATTTTTTGAAATTGTCATAATCTTTTGCGGCGAGATAAGCCTGCGGTATCCTTGTTTTATAGTAACCCAGGTTTTGATCGATGCCTTTCCAGTTTTTGTCAGTTTCAGTTTTTGTAATGATTTCCTTTAGCAAAGCTTTCTTCTTCTCAATGTCTTTTTCCTGGTTGTATTTCTGCAATACATCGGAAACAGTCCATTTGCCATCGGGGAATTTTTCTTTTTTAACACTGGTAATGAATTTTTGTTGTTCAGGCAACTTTGCTAATGCATAAAGATTTTCAAGATTGCTGTAATCAGTTTCTTCTTTCAAGCCGGTTTTTAAAAGTGATTCAATCTCTTTCTGGACAAATTTCTGAGCATCATCTTTATTGACGAGCATTTGCAATCGTACCAGGTTATAGAGATACTTTCCTTTCTGGTCGGGGTACAATTCAACTTCTTTTTGCACTGCAGCTAACGCTTTTTCATTATTTGCGTCCCCGCCAACTTGCCGGATGCTGTACTGGTAAAAGCTACTCAGGTTGTAAAAACTTCCTTCGCGGGGTTTATCATTCTGATATAACTGGATATAGTAGCCCTCGTTAAAATTGTTGTCAAATTTTTTGTCTATGCTAAATCCAAAATACAGGAAGGCCGCCGCGGTATCAGTCTTAATGGTACCGGTAAAACTCCTTCCTTTTCTTTGCATCACAATATCGTCGGCTCTCATCAGACCCATGCCGTTTTGATAAACCACGCCTTCAACCGGTTTGATATTGTTGGCAAGATCACCAGCGGGTTCATACGTAATAGTGATCTCGTCACCAGGTTTTGGCTTTTCAGGAGAATAAGTAAAGTTTTTTTGAGCTTGGTTTGCTACTGCAATCAATAATAGTGCAGGGATAAGGAGTTGCTTAATAGTCATGGCGTTTTATTTCAGGAAAGGTATGACAAATTGAAAATCCAAAAAAATAAGCCCCGGCAGGCCGGGGCTCATTAAATCTGTTTTAAACTCAAATGGACAGGCTCTTCATAAAAGTGGCGTTTGCCTGTGCTGCCTGCATGGGTGTGGTGCCTTCCCATTTTTCCTGCTCAATAATATAATATTGCATCCCCTGCTTTTTTGCAGTCTTTAAGATCTTCGTATAGTCTATGCTGCCGGTGCCTACCACCACGCTGGCATCTTTGTCTGTTGCACCAGCATCTTTCTTACGGTCTTTTACATGGCACAACCGGAAACGCTTTGGATACTTATTTAACCAAGTTTCAATATCCTGTCCACCTGCAACTACCCAATACATGTCAAGTTCAAAATCCACCAGCTTCGGATCGGTATTCTTCATCATTACATCCTGACCCATTTCGCCATTCATGTTTACAAATGAATAATCATGATTATGGTACGCAAAGCGTATCCCGTTCTTTTTACATATTTCGCCTTTCTGATTGAACTCTTCTGCGAATTTTTTAAACGCATCAATATCTTTTTGTGGCCCTTTCCATGGGCATATCAGGTATTTCATCCCAATAGCAGCCGCATCGGCAGCCTTTTTTTCAAAATCTTTGCTGATATCGCAATGGCTCGCGATGATCTTCATGCCCAGCTCATTCATATAAGTCTTAAATTCGGTGTTAGTCATTCCCCAAAACATTCCCTTGCTTCCTTCAAAACTTTCTATTTGTTTATATCCATAAGAAGCCAGCTGTTTTAAAGTTCCTTTGGCATCTTTTCCCATGTCATCACGAACGCTCCAGAGCTGAATACCAAAGTCCTTGAGAGTTTTTTCGCCGGGTACGATAGAAGCCAAACCGGTTTTTGATGCAAGACCTGCCAAAGCCAGTCCGCCACTTATTTTTAAAAATTCATTTCTTTTCATTTCGGTATTTTAGTTAACAGTTAAACAAATAATTTGTCACCTTTTTTATAAGGTACAGCGCCATCGTATTTACCGGGCACTTGTTTATAATTGAAGTTTTGCTCTAATCCGGGTTTTGAAGTAAAATATCCAAGCAACGTAAGCTGTTTCATCATCTGGAAATAATGATTTGGATCTTCCTGCTTCTTATTTTTCATGTATTCCCTGGCTTCTTTGTCCAGTGAGATGAGCAATTCCTTGCGATGAGTTGCATCAGCCTTCATAAAACTGTGTCCATGCATTTTATTACAGGCGTCATCCAGCTTTTTCATGCCTTCCTTAAAAGTTTTTTGATCAGCCTCCCCGTAACAATCATTTACCATTACGGTCATGAATTTACCAACTTCGGCTTCTTTGGCGCCGGCCGTCGTTGTTTTTGGAATAATGGTTTCAGCCACTTCATTGAGAAAGGCAATATTGTCAGTTGAAAAAGCAGCTTCTGTAGCAGCAGCATCAGGATTACTGCATCCTGTAAGAAAAAATTCACCACCGATAACGACGCCACCAGTTGCAGCGGCTACCATTTTTAATAATTCGCGTCTGTTCATAAGCTTCTTTTTAAATAATTAATAATTATTAATTAATAATTATTGGTTACTACAAGTTCCCTTTTTTTAATTCTCTCACTGCATAATCTGCCGCTCTTGCTGTCAACGCCATATAAGTTACCGATGGGTTTTGACAGGCTGATGAGGTCATACAAGCTCCATCCGTATTAAAAACATTTTTTACTTCATGCAGCTGATTCCATTTATTCAATACAGATGTCTTTGGATCATTTCCCATTCTCGCTGTTCCCATTTCATGTATACATAAGCCAGGATAGGCTTTTTCGTCATTGAAGGTGTAGATGTTTTTCAGCCCGCCGGATTCCAGCATTTCAGCAGCACTGTTCATCATATCTTTTCGCATGGCAATTTCATTTTCCTTCCACTCACAATCAATTTCCAATTGCGGCAAACCCCATTTATCTTTTTCAGTTGCGCTTAATGTCACACGGTTATCAGGATGTGGTAATTGCTCTCCCCAGCTTCCCAGCCAAAAACCCCATTCACCGGGACCGTTCATTTTTTCCTTTAGATCGGTTCCTATGCCCTCAACATTCCAATTGACCGATCTTGATGCGCCGCCCTGGTAGCCGAAACCGCGCAGATAATCAGAGCGATTAGTTTTTTTATCAATATTCCTGAACCGGGCAACATAGATCCCGTTTGGCCTGCGGCCAAATATCACTTTATCGCTGAGACCATCATAAGCGCCACCGGCGCCCACATGATAATGATGATCCATAAGATTGCGTCCCAATTGATCGCTTGCATTACCCATGCCATTTGGAAACACATCAGATTTTGAATTCAATAAGATGGCAGTAGATCCGAGTGTGGAAGCATTTAAAAAAATGATCTTTGCATAATACTCGATCACTTCTTTTGTAAGCTCATCAATAATTCGAACACCTTTGGCCTTTCGTTTTTCTTTATCATAGATTATCTCCATTCCGATGGAGTGCGGTCGCACTTTTAGGTTGCCAGTAGCTGCAGCAGCAGGCAGCGTGGCCGAGTTACTGCTGAAATAACCACTGAAAGGACAACCGCGGTCACAAAGATTCCGGTATTGACAGGGACCACGACCATTCCATCCCTTGGTAAGATTTGCGACACGGCCAATGATCATTCTTCTTCCGTCGGAAAATTTTTGTTTGATGCTGTCCGAAACATGTTGTTCCAAAGCATTCAATTGCATGGGTGGCAAAAAATCTCCATCAGGTAATTGTGGCAACCCTTCGATACTTCCGCTAATACCTACAAAGCGTTCAACATAACTATACCATGGGTCGATATCTTTGTAACGAATAGGCCAATCAACGCCATGACCATCTTTGGCATTGGCTTCAAAATCCAGGTCGCTCCAGCGATAACATTGCCGGCCCCACATGAGGCTCCTGCCACCAACATGATAGCCCCGTATCCAATCATAAGGTTTTTTCTGAACGTAAGGATGTTCTTTATCGTTTACAAAAAAATGACTGTTTGATTCATTGCAAAATCCGCGAACCTGGATATGCTGATCGTCCTTCATTTTTTTTGTCATGCGGTTGCGATGCAATAATTGCCAGGGAGCAAGATTAGCAGTAGGATAGTCTTTTATATGTTCAACATTCCGGCCTCTTTCAAGAACAATGGTTTTTAACCCGGCTTTACAAAGTTCCATTGCAGCCCAGCCGCCGGATATGCCGGAGCCAACTACAATTGCATCGTATGTATTAGTGTCTGCCATAAAAGAATTATTAATAATTATTAATTAATAATTATTAATTGAGTTATAAGTTTCCTTTCTTGAACTCGTCAGCCGCATAATTGGCCGCTCTTGCAGTGATTGCCATAAATGTCAGCGATGGATTTTGTGTCCCTGTCGAAGTCATACATGCACCGTCGGTAACAAATACATTTGGTACATTATGAAACTGGTTCCATTTATTAAGCATCGAGGTTTTTGGATCACTGCCCATTCTCACACCACCCATTTCATGAATATCCAAACCAGGTGCCTGCTTGCTATCGTTAGGATAAATGTTTTTGCAACCGGCTTTTGTAAGCATCTCCACACCTTGTTCAAGAAAATCTTTCAGCATCAATTCATCATTCTCATCATAATCGACTGATGTAACTAATTGCGGAATGCCCCAATCATCTTTTTTATCAGGGCTTAATTTAAGATGGCTTGTTTCTTTTGGAATGGTTTCTCCCTGCATCATCATAAAGACTCCCCAGCCTCCGGGTTCCATCATTGATTCTTTTAATTCAGCGCCAATACTGCCATTGCCACCACTGCGACCCCGGTACGCTGTGAATGCAACAAGATAACCACGTTTGAAAGGCATTTCCTGTTTACGGACGTTTCTGAATGATGGCATAATGATCATCGTGGGTCTGCGTCCATAAGTAACATAGTCAGTAAATCCGTCATAGCTGGCATTGATGCTACCGCGATAATTATGAAAGCAAATATATTTTCCTAAAAGCCCGTTATCGTTGCCAAGTCCATTGGGGAAACGTTCAGATCTTGAGTTGAGCAGGATAAGATTCGTATTTAAACAAGCGGCATTTACAAAAATTATTCTTGCAGCATATTCGGTTGCCTGTTTTGTTTTTGCATCAATAACTTTTACACCCGTTGCTTTTTTCTGTTTATCGTCGTAGATAATTGAATGAACGACTGAATCAGTTTTTAATGTAAGGTTGCCTGTTTTCTGGGCCCAGGGAATTGTTGATGCATTGCTGCTGAAATATCCACCGAACGGGCAACCACGTTCACACAAGCTTCTTGCCTGGCATTGTTGCCTTCCCTGCTGAATATGTATTTCCTGCGGTTGAGTAAGATGAGCACAACGGCCAATGATCGCAGGTCTGTCAGCATAATTAGCTTTGATCTGGGCAACGAGATGTTTTTCCAGCACATTCATTTCCCATGGAGGTAAGAATTCTCCATCAGGTAAATTTTCCAAACCATCTTTATTACCACTGATACCAGCAAATTTCTCAACATGACTATACCATGGCGCCATATCATCATAACCGATCGGCCATGGGGTAGCATAGCCATCTCTTGCAGGTCCTTCAAATTCAAACTTGCTCCAACGCTGTACCTGTCTTGCCCACAGCAATGATTTGCCACCAACCTGGTAAGCTCTTATCCAATCAAATGGTTTTTCCTGTATGTAAGGATGTTCTTTATCCTTTACAAAGAAATGTTCTGTTTCCTCACCAAATGCATAGCATCTGGCAACAACGGGGTTTTCCTTTAAAACAGATGGGGGCATGCTGCCACGATGAGCAAATTGCCAGGGATCTTTTGTCGCGGTAGGGTAATCTTTTAAATGCACCACGTCACGGCCACGTTCCAGCAATAAAACTTTTAACCCTTTATCGCAAAGCTCTTTTGCAGCCCATCCACCGGAGATGCCGGAGCCAATGACGATCGCATCAAATTGATTATTCATAATGATAGTAATTAATAATCAGCAATTAATAATTATTAATTATTGATTATTAGCTCAAGCCGGTTTGAACTTTATCAACCCCTTTTCTAAAAGGAACATCACCCTGGTATTTACCAGGCACGGGTTGATAATTTGTGGCTCCTTTTCTTCCGGCTTCGGAAGTAAAGTAACCCAGGATGGTGAGTTGCTTAAATGCCTGGAAATAATGATTCGGGTCTTCTTTCGTCTTATTTTTTTGGTAATCCTTTCGTTCAGTATCAACGGCCACCAATAATTCCTTGCGTTGTTCAGGTGTTGCCTTCATAAATCCATGCTTATGCATCTTATCACAAGCATCATTCAATTTCTTCATTCCTTCATGGAAAGCTTTCTGGTCTTTCTCTTCATAACAATCGGTGACCATGACGGTCATGAACTGCCCAACCTTTGCGTCTTTAGCGCCAGGAGTTGCAGTTTTTGGAAAAATTGTTTCTGCTACTTCATCAAGAAAGGCAATATCCGATTCCGTGAATGTTGCCGATTCACCAACACCGGCATCGGGGTTTTTACAACCTGCCAGAAAAAACTCACCACCTATAACAACACCACCTGTTGCGGCGGCTACCATTTTTAAAAGTTCGCGTCTGTTCATATGTTTCTTTTTAGATAATTAACCTGTCTGCCGGAAGGCAGGTAATTATTAATTAGTAACTACTGATTTTTTAATATTCATTTTTTTCAACTCATCGACAGCAAATGCAGCCGCTCTTGCTGTCATTGCCATATAAGTCAGTGATGGATTTACACAGGATGCGCTTGTCATACAGGCCCCATCAGTTACAAATACATTCTTGCAATCCCATACCTGGTTATTGCCATTCAATACTGAAGTCTTTGGATCACGACCCATTCGCGCTGTTCCCATTTCATGAATACCCATGCCTGGCGCATTATCACCATCATAGTCCCGTACATTCTTTACACCTGCTATTTCCAGCATTTCCTTCATGTCGGCCTTCATATCAACCCGCATTTTTTTCTCGTTCTCTTTAAACTCTACATCAAAGTCAAGCACCGGTAAGCCCCATTTGTCTTTCACATTCTTATTTAAAGTGATCTTGTTCTCATGATAGGTAAGTGTGTCGCTAAAGGCTGGTGCACCGATCCTCCATCCGCCAGGTTCACTCAACGAATCCTTTAATTCAGCTCCAATGCTTAGCTCTGCAACTTCACGCCCCCAGCCGTTCCT
>Ga0075419_10002538_pt1 | contig 11717 bp, 3 predicted proteins | sample SoiMetdeltSBSDD3_FD_76900 | JGI IMG/M metagenome (GOLD analysis project Ga0075419, IMG submission 76900) | Bulk soil microbial communities from a Populus tree surrounding site in Tennessee, USA - Soil MetaG P. deltoides SBSDD3 | ecosystem: Environmental > Terrestrial > Soil > Tree plantation... | reverse complement strand
TATCAGCCTTCAGCGTGATCCTTGAAAACCGCTCACCTATGGGGTAGATCGCAAGTGGTTCAATGGCCAGTTGCAGTGAATTAAAATGAAAATCATTTACGACGCCTATTACCACACCTTTTTGATTTCCCATTTCGAATGGCTTTCCAATGGCAGTTTGTGGATCCCTCCATCCAAAATTCTTGACCGCCTGTTCGTTTAAAATGATCTGCCTGACGGTATCCCTCCTGGCGTTAGAAGTAAAATTTGTTCCTGCCACGAACTTAATATCATGCACGTTGAGGTAATTATTATCCACACGAAGTCTTGAAGTATTTACCTCCAGCGGATTTCCATTTGCATCCACAGTCCTTGATCCACCGGAACCCAACCCGAATATCGGTAGCGAATTTGAAATAGTAATTCCTGAAATCGCAGGGTTGCTTAACACTTCATTTTTAAAAGCATCGTAACCATTGATCACTTCTGTATTTCCATGCACTCTTAAAAAAAGCAAAGCATCTTTATTATACCCGAGGTCCTTGTTTTTTATAAAAGACATCTGGGAGTTAATAATAATGATGCCGCTCACCAGTATGATCGTGATAATAAATTGCGAGACCAGTAAGCATTTGCGGAGTAACACTCCCCTTGCGCTCGATTTAAACGAACCTTTTAAAATTCCTGCGGGTTTGAATGCGGATACGATCAGCGCCGGGTAGATACCTGATAAAGCGCCAAGAAGTACGGTGACTACGAGCAGGGAAATAATAATCAGCGGTGAGTCAAATGGTGAAAAGTTTTTGCCCGTGAGTTGGAAATACAATGGCTGCAATAAGTAGCAGGCAAGCAATGCAATGATCAATGCAATCAACGCAGTGATGACTGCCTCCATAATATACTGCAATGTTAACTGTGCCTTTGCCGCACCTACAACTTTTCTTACACCTACTTCTTTTACCCTGCTTACGGAACGTGCGGTAGCAAGGTTCATATAATTTATCCCCGCAAGTAATAATATGAGAAAGCCAACTGTAGAGAAAATATAAACATTCATCATACTCCCGTTTGCCGCTAATTCATATTGCAATTGAGATCTTAAATGAATATCTGAAAGAGGCTGCAGTTGATAGAAATATATCTTACGCCATACATCGAACCTTTCACCTATATATTTTCCATAAAATTGTGAGATCTTATCCGAGAATTTTTTCTGGTCAACTCCCTTCTTTAACAACAAATAAGTATAATAGCTGGCATCTCCCCATCCGTCAATAGTTAAAATATCAGGGTTCGCAAGTTCAGCAGTTTTAAAAGAAGCAAGCATGTTGAAGGTAAAATGAGAATTCTTGGGAGCATCGGGCATTATCCCGGTCACTTTATATTGCGCCCCCATGCCGGTACTATCAAACATATTTATAACGAGTGTTTGCCCCATGGGGTCGTTATTACCAAAATATTTTTTTGCTGTGGACTTTGTAAGGATGATCGAATAGGGTTCATCTAATGCAGTAGCAACATCACCTCTTGTCAGGTGAAAGCTAAACACATCAAAGAATGAAGGATCAGTTACCAAAATACCATCCTGAAGAATTTGTTTGTCTTTCAGCCTGACGATCTCTTCATGAGGATCCATGCGCACTGTATTTTCGATTTCAGCATAATCATCCTTCAATGCTTTTGCCATGGGCGCACTCGATACAGCTGATGCTGAGATGCCAGTTTCTGTTTTAGCGATCCCCGTCAACCGTACAATTCTATTATAATTTTTATTGAACCTGTCGTAACTCAACTCATCTGTAACCCAGACGGCAATAAAAGCAAAACAGATCAGCCCTGCCGCGAGCCCAACAATATTCAGTATGGAATAACTCTTGTTCTTCACGATACCGCGCCATGTTTGCTTTAAATAATTTATGATCATAACGTTTGTTTTAATAATTATTAATTAATAATCATTAATTACTGATTTATTCTGTTCGTAACGATTTAACCGGGTTTGCCAATGCCGCTTGCACAGCCCGGTGACCTACCGTTATCCAGGCAATGATCATCGAACCAATAATAGCAATCATGAATAAGGCAACCCCGATCTCAACACGATAAGTATAATTCTGCAACCATTTATTCATTATATAGTATGCAACCGGAACTGCAATTGCAAAGGCTATGATGATCAGTAATGAGAATTCTTTGGAAAGCAGGAATACGATGTTCCCGGCAGAAGCACCAAGTACCTTGCGAATGCCTACTTCTTTTGTTCGCTGCGATGCCATAAAGGAAACCAGTCCATACAAGCCAAGACAACTGATAAAGATGGCAATAGCAGCAAATATTTTATAAAGGGTGGAAAGCTGCGTTTCCTGCCGGTAGAAATTTTCAGTTGTTTCATCAAGAAAACTATACTCATATACAAATTCGGGGAAACTTTCATTCCATAATTTTTCTACAAAGGGAAGAATTGCTTTTTCTCTTCCTGGTTTCACTTTTATGTTGATCGTTTGATAGACTTCTTTCCACGTACTTAAAACAACCGGCGCCATCGGTTCACGCAAAGAATAAACGTTAAAATCCCTGATCACTCCAACGATTAGCCCTACTTTTCTTCCATCCCAAAAATCGATCTCTTTACCCAATGCAAGCTTTGGATCAGTTATTCCTAATTTTCTTAATAGTGTTTCATTGACTACGAATTCCCGGACAGTATCGCTTTGCTGATAAGGCCCACCAGCTACAAACTGGATTTTGTAAGTCTCAAAATAGTTGGCATCCGCCCATTTGAGGTTAGCACTGAAGTTTGTTTTTTGTGTGGCATTGTCAAATCTGAAATCGCTGTTCCAGTTTCCATCTGCAGAGGGACTGCTGTAACTAAAGCTTACATTTTTAATATCCGGGTTTTTTGATAACTCATTTTGCAGGTAGGTCATCTTAGTTTTCGTTATGCTATCTCCCGGGATCGGCACATTGATAATAGCCGCTTTATCAAATCCCAATGTTGCATTTCTGAAATAACTCATTTGACTCATGGCAATGAGCGTTCCGATGATCATTACATGTGCAATAGCAAATTGAAATACTACCAGCACTCTCCTTAAAGAAAAGCCGCCAGCCATTCTTGCTGTAATTCTATTTTTTAAGGCATTGATTGGATTGAACCCGGATATTACAAATGCGGGGTAGATCCCTGACAAAAAACTCACTCCGATCAGTATTGATATAAAAAAGATAATGATCGTGGGATCCGTAAAATCAAATCTCATCTTTGTACGAAGAAGGTCATTTAATAAAGGCAGCACTAAGTAGGAAATAAGAACGGCAGCGATCAATGCAAAAATTACAATCAGGCAGGTCTCAGATAAAAACTGTAATGCCAGGTGACTGCGGTTACTTCCAAGAACTTTTCTGACACCAACTTCTTTTGAACGATTAACAGCCTGTGCGGTGGCAAGGTTTACAAAATTTACACATGCTATCAATATCAGAAAAAGGCCGATCAGTCTTAATATAGTCTTTAACGAGTCACTGAAAAAATGGTCGTTATAGTTACCGAACCGATCATCCGAATGCATGGTAGCCAAAGGTTGTGCGAGGAATGCGTCTTTAGCATATTCGGCAGGTCTGTGTTTTTTTGCAAAAGAAATAAGATCCTTGTTGAATTGTTCCGGCGAATAGTCAGCAGGTAAAACAACAAACGTGTAAGCCCTGCCAAACGTACTCACCCAATCCTCGAAGCTCCTCCCAATATTTGTATTTTTCAACGTGGCATAAGAAACCACAACGCCTAATGGGAAATCAGTATTCGGCGGAACATTTTTAAGGATACCGGTTACCTTATATACCTGTGCATTATCATTCTTGTACTTGATTGTTTTGCCGATGGCAGTTTGCCAATTACCGAAATATTTTTCGGCTATTTCTTTTGTTAAAACAACCGAAGCCGGGTCAGATAAAGAGATCTTAGGATTTCCGGAAAGCCATCCAAAATCAAACATGTTAAAAAATTCCGGCTCGGCATAATATACATCTGACTGAAATTTTTTCAGCTGTCCATTCTCTTCTATTGTAATAAGATCATTTCCTCTCCTGAATATGCTACCGACTTCTTTCACCTGGGGAAAATCTATTCGCAAAGCGGGACCAACCGGGAAAGAAACGCCAGCGCCATAAGAAATTCCATCCTGAGTATTAAATATGCTGCCGACACGGTAGATATGATCTTTCTTCGCATGAAAATTATCAAAACTGGTTTCATATCTCATTACTAAAAAGATCAATAGCGAAGCGGCAATCCCCACGGCAAGACCTAAGACATTAATGATCGTAAAGCTTTTGTTACGCATTAAATTGCGGAACGCCGTTTTGAAATAATTCTTGATCATCCTATTAATTTTATTATGACTGATCAGTGATGAGTGATGAGTCAGCCTGACTCATTACTCATCACTCGTTATTCATTCCGTTCTTAATGATTTCACGGGGTTGGCAATAGCCGCTTTGATTGCCTGGAAACTTACGGTTATCAATGCAATCAGTACGACAAGGACACCTGCAACGGCAAACATCCACCAGGAAACATGGATCCGGTAAACATAATCCTGCAGCCAGTTATCCATAGCTATCCATGCAAGTGGCGATGCAATAACCATTGCAATCAACACCAGCAGTAAGAATTCTTTTGAAAGAAGTTTGAATAAGGTAGCTGGTCTTGCTCCCAGCACTTTTCTAATTCCAAATTCCTTTGTTCGTTGTTCAGCGGCGAACATAACAAGCCCCAATAAACCAAGACATGAGATGGATATAGCAAGAACTGCAAAGTAGTTTGCCAGCTTGTTTACTACTTGTTCGCTTGTATAGAGTTTTTGATACTCTTCATCCGAAAATTTATAAGTGAAGGGGAATTGAGGATTAAGTTCTTTACAAATTCCTTCCAGGCTTGCCAGTGCTTCTTTTGTTTTGCCAGGCTCTGTTCTTATAAGTGCCGAACCCGAGCCGGTCTTTTCGCCAAGCCGAAGGATAAGCGGATTTATTTGTGTATGCAAAGAGTTGAAATGAAAATCTTTCACCACACCAATGATCGTCCCTTTCATTCCCCATTGCGTAAACGGTTTACCAATCGGATCCTGGTAACCAATAATTCGTAATGCCGTTTCATTGATAATATAACCTGCGGAATCTGTTGCAAAATCTTCTGAGAAATCCCTTCCCTGCGCCAGTTGCAAATGCATTGTTTTTATAAAATCGTACCCAATTGCAGCGTGTGCAAAGTCAATTTTCAAATTTGGATCTTTTCCATTCCATTGAACACCGGTTGTTCCATTGTTTATTCGCGTCGGTCCATCGGTGATTTTTGTTACATTTTGAATTCCCGGCATTTGCAGACTCTGGCTTTTGAACAATTTATATTTGGCGGCTAAATCCCCTTCCAAAGAGATGTAAACAAGATTTTCCTTATCATAGCCAAGGTTTGTTGTCTGAATATACTTCACCTGTTTGCTTACCACTATTGTTACGATAATTAAGATGATTGAAAGCGTGAACTGAAAAACAACGAGCCCTTTACGAAACCACAGCGCACTACTTGAAAATTTGGGCAACCCTTTCAAAACACGAACAGGTCTGAATGATGATAAGTATAATGCAGGGTAACTTCCGGAAATAAATCCTGTTACCAACAACAATCCTGTAAGACTTAACCAGAAGGTTCCATTATCAAACGGAATTTGAATTTGTTTTCCCGTGAACTGGTTAAACTGGGGCAGCACAAGCGTTACAACTACCAGCGAAATGAGCATGGCAATCGATACAATTAGCAATGCTTCACTAATAAATTGTTTTATTAATGCAAAACGAACAGCCCCCATTACTTTTCTTACACCAATTTCTTTCGCACGTTTTATTGATTTTGTAGTGGTAAGATTCATGAAGTTGATGCACGCGATCAACAAAATAAAAATAGCGACAATGCTGAATATCCGAACGTACTCAATCCTTCCTCCTGATATTTCGCCATTCTGGTCAAAATTGGAATGCAGGTAAACATCTCCGAAACGTTGAATGCCCAACCGTACATAAGAGTGCGGCGATTGCTTTTTATTATAATTATCCAGGAACTTTGTTATCTTTTTTTCAAAAGCATTTATATCTGTCCCCTTACGCAACATGATGTGTGTCGGCGGCCCATTATTATCCCAGTTTTTGGCCCATCCATTATTTTCCAAAAAAGTTTGCCAGTTAATGAGATAATCAAATTTTGCAGAACTATTTTGGGGAACATTATCAAATACAGCAGTTATTTTTAAATCCTTTTTGTTTTGATACCGTATCGTTTTACCAATTGCTTCTGCAGCGGAACCAAAAAAATCTTCTGCCATTTTCCGGGAAATAGCAATATCCAGGGGTGTTTGCAATGCTGTTATAGCATCGCCCTGTAATAATGGATAGCTGAACATTTTAAAAAAGTCCTGTCCTGCGAAATTTCCATCTTCTTTAATGATCTTGTTATTGGCTTCGAACGTACTCACGTGACTCCATGCATTGCCGGTTGCATACTGCACTTCAGGAAACACTCTTTTCATTTCATCTGGCATTAATCCCTGTGTGGCATAACCAGCATTTATTTGTCCATCATGATATCGCCTTTCAAACACACTATATAATTGTGTTTTATTTTTATGAAATGCATCCACTTTATATTCATCATTTACCCAAAGCATGATCAACAGGCTGCAGGCTAATCCTAATGCAAGGCCCATGATATTAATAAGAGAAAATGCTTTATTTCTGAAAAGGTTTCTCCACGTTGTCTTGAAATAATTTTTAAACATGCCTGTTATTTTATTATGAGTGATCAGTAATGAGTGATGAGTCACCTGAACTCATTACTCATGTCCCGATAATTATCGGGACATTATTCATTCTGTTCGCAATGATTTTACCGGGTTAGCAAGCGCAGCTTTTATTGCCTGGAAACTGACAGTAAGCAATGCGATAAGCAAGGCAGCAATTCCTGCAACAGGGAATACCCACCATTCAATATGAACTCTGTACGCAAAATCCTCCAGCCATTTATTCATGGCCCACCAGCCAAGCGGAAAAGCGATCAACGCTGCAATGATCACAAGAACAAGAAACTCTTTCGACAATAACCTTACAACACCGCTTACACTTGCACCTAACACTTTTCTAATGCCTATTTCCCTTGTTCGACGCACGACAGTAAGCGTTGCCAAACCAAACAGGCCCATACAGGAAATAAAAATGGAAAGTGCTGAAGCAAGTTTTACAATAGTTGAGGTCCGTTGTTCCTGCCGGTATTGGGCCGCGATACTTTCATCAAGAAAACGATACTCAAACTCCTGGTCAGGCACAACGTTTTTCCAAACCTGTTTTAAGGTAGCGAGGCTTGCTGCTAAATTGCCGGTTTTTAATCTCACAGAAATTCTTGGTTGAAGTGGCGGACCAAAACTTATATTTTCAATACGCCGGAAAAAACTATCTGGCTTTATGATCAATGCCAGCGGCTGAACTTTGGTGTGTAATGATTGGTAATTAAAATCTCTTACAACCCCAACGATCTGTTGCTCGATCTTCCCCGGTAATTTCTGTCCCACTCCATTTTTCCATCCAAATAAATTCAACAAAGCTTCATTTACGATCATTGATGACATGTTATCGGCAGGATTACTGGCAGAAAAATCCCTGCCCTCAGCCAATTGAATTCCCATTGTTTTTAGAAAGTAAGGATCGACAGCATTGAATTGAAAACTCCGGTAAATATTTTTGTCATCCGTATATCCCACATTAATCCATGGAGTTTCTGAAAAGCTCATAAGCGAGACCGATGCGGCGGCAACCTGTGGTTGTTTCAATAATTCATTCCGATAAAGCTCGGCGATTTCCATTCCTCGTAACCTCGGTTTGTTGGTAGGAACAATCACAACATGCTCTTTTTGGTAGCCAAGGTCTTTGTTTTGCAAATAATCCATTTGACCACCAATTACAATTGTACAAACGATCATGGCAATTGATGTAACGAACTGACCTGTGATAAGACTTTTGCGGAATAATCCTGATTTATTGCCAAGCTTCAACTTGCCTTTCAGGATCTCAACGGGTCTGAAACCAGAAAGAATAATAGCGGGATAAATTCCTGCGATCAAACCAATAATTATTATGATCAAAATACAATAGCCAATAAACATAATATCAAATTGCAAAACCAGTTGCTTGTTTATTATTTGATTAAATGGCTTCACCAGCATGACTGACAATGCAATACCAATAATTACCGATATAACTGTTAGCAAAACAGCTTCTCCCCAAAATTGCCGGATAAGCTGCTGGCGTTCTGCACCCAACACTTTTCTTACTCCCACTTCCATCGCTCTTGTAGCAGATCTTCCCACGGACAGCGTGATGAAATTGATACAAGCCACAAGGAGAATAAGGATCCCGATCGTTAAAAGTATATAAGAGTATTTTGGATTACTTATAGGTTCGATCCCTGCCGGCAAACTACTATCAAGATGAATTTTAGTAATTGGTTGCAGCGTCACTATATAGCCACCTTCCCTATAAGCTTCTCCAAGATGCTGCTTGACCATCGAAGGAAATTTCTTTGCCAATTTATCAGGGTCGGCATCTTTCCGAAGCAACACATATGTTTCGGGACTTATACTAAACCATGCCTTAAATGCCCGCGGGCTAAAAAGATATTTACCATTCGCGAAAGAAATAAGTGCATTATACTTGATGCTTGATTCCTCAGGAGCAGCTCTTACGATACCGGAAACTGAGAAGATCACTTTCTCGTTGGCAAGTTGCAATTCAATATTTTTTCCAATGGGGTTTTGTTTTCCAAAATATTTCTTCGCCGTGTTTTCTGCAAGAATTATTGAATTACTTGTCGGGAATGGATTTTCCCTATCTCCTTTAAGAAGAGCAAAATCAAAAATTTTGAAAAAACTGGAATCAACCATCCTTATGTCTTCGCTAAATGATTGCTCACCGGTTTTGGCAAGAGTATTCAAATTGAAAACGCGGCATGTAGATTCAATTTCACCGAAGCTTGATTGCAAGGCACCCGCAAGTGGTAAAGGCGTAGTAATGTCGATAATATCGTCCATGTCGTCATAATTCTCGAGCACCCAGGCACGGTATATCCTGTCCGATTTGCTATGAAACTTATCATAGCTCCATTCGCTTCGAACAAACAACATAATCAGTATACAACAGGTAATTCCGATGGCGAGACCAAGAATATTAATAGCAGTGTATCCTTTGTTTCTCAAAAGATACCGCATGGCTACTTTGAAATAATTTTTTATCATATAGATAGTAATTAATAATTAATTATTGGCTTACTCAGTTCGTAATGATTTCACCGGGTTTGCCAAAGCCGCTTTTATCGCCTGGAAACTGATCGTCAATAAAGCAATGCCGATTGCAATCACTGCAGTGATCACAAATACCAACCAGCTGATATTTGTCCGGTATGCAAAGTCCTGCAGCCATCTATTCATCACAAGCCACGTCACCGGTGATGCGATCAAAATTCCAATAAACACAAGCTTTAAAAATTCCTTGGACAACAGTCCCACTACATTGCCAACACTTGCACCCAAAACTTTTCTTACGCCGATCTCTTTTGTTCTTTGTTCGGCGCTGAATGTTGCAAGACCAAATAATCCCAGGCATGATATCAGTATCGCAATGATGGTGAAATTCTGCACAATACCTGCTAACCGGTTATCAGCTTCGTAGTTCTTCTGAAAATCATCATTCAAAAAAGTATATTCAAATGGTTCATTAGGATTCAATTGTTTCCATGAATTGCGGAGTGATTCCAGCACAGTTCCCATGTTATTGGTTTTGGCATGAGCGATCAGATAATTGAAATTTTGGCGATTGTTCAACTGGAACCCGTACGGCTCAATAGCTGAATGAAGATCTACGAAATGAAAATCCTTTACCACGCCAACGATCTCGAAGCGATAGCTTTGTCCCTCCCAGTCAAACAAAACATTCTTACCTATTGCATCTTCATTACTCTTAAACCCTATTTTCCTGATGCCCTCTTCATTAAATATGATCCTGGCATTCGAATCAGCGGGAAATTCAGGTGAGAATAGCCGGCCTGCAGCAGGTTTTATTCCCAACGTTTGTAAAAAGCTTGCATCGACCCAATTCATAAAAGTTCTTTTCGCGCTATTCATATTACCTCCTTCCTTATAAAAAGGCATATCACTCGGGTTAACGATACCAGGATAAAACATAGATGCACCAACATTCTCTATCTGCGGATTCTTCTTTAACTCTGCCTTCATTGCCGTATAAATATTTTTTGCAGTATTGCTTCTTAACGGAATAACCACCTGCTGATCCTTCTCAAAGCCCAGGTCTTTATTCCTCAAATACTGCATTTGATTGTTAATGATCACCGATGCTACTATCAAACCCGCGGAAATAACAAATTGAAATACGACCAATCCTTTTCTAAGTGAATTCGCGGCAAGCGAATTCGTGATCTTTCCTTTCAAAACTCTTACAGGCTGAAATGACGAAAGATAAAAGGCGGGATAGCTGCCGGCTAACAATCCTGTTAATAATGCAAGTAATAAGAACCCGAACAACAAAACACCATGCTGCTGAAATGAAAAAATTATTTCTTTAGCCGATAATCTTGAAAACAACGGGAGTAATAGTTTTGCGAAAACAAGCGCAAATACAAAAGCGATAGTCGCCATCAATACCGATTCGCCTATAAATTGACGGATCAACGAGGTTTTCTCTGCCCCCAATACTTTTCGTACTCCTACCTCTGCTGCACGTTTTGAAGAACGGGCAGTTGATAAATTCATAAAGTTGATACAGGCGATCAATAAAGTAAATAAAGCGATAGAACCAAGAATATATAAATAAGTAACGCTTCCGGAAGGAGAAACATTTGAGGAGGTATTTGCATACAAATGCACATCCTTTACGGCCGTAAGGAATTGTTTTTTGTAAAAACCCATTGCCTTCAAATTTTCGCCTGCATGCTTATCGATAAACGCAGGGAATTTGGCCTCGAGTTTTTTTGCATCAGTTCCCGGCTTCAGTAAAAAATAAGTATAAAACATGTTATTTGTCGCCAGGCTATTCTGTAAATAAAAACCGTTGCTCGATGCACTCCCGGCTGATATAACAAATCCCGCATCAATATGCGAAGCAGTAGGAACATCAGCAAATACTCCCGTAACCTTGCAGTCGCCATCACCGATGGTACTACTGCTGATGAATAATGTTTTATTGATCGCCGATTCCCTGCCAAATATTTTCGCCGCAATTGCTTCACTGATCACCACGGAATTTGGGTTCATTAAGGCAGTCGCCGGATCGCCCTCTTTGAATTTATATGTCAACACCTGGAAAAAAGTAGAATCCGCGACAAAACCCTTTGTTTCAAAAAAGGATTTCCTGTTACCGTTAGGGTCTGTATATTGAAACAGCGTTCGGTCATCCGCAAACATCTTTAGCAGTCTCGTTGATTTTTCAATTTCAGGAAATTCCATTTGCATGGCTTTCGCCATGGGCGCTGGCGTATTTGCCGTCCGGTCCTCCTTACCCTCTTTTACAAATGTGGTCCCCAGTTGGTATACGCTGTTCGCGTATTTGTGATGGGCATCATAGCTTAATTCCTTATGCAGGTACAGCGCTATCAGCATACAACAGGTAAGACCGATAGATAACCCGAATAC
>Ga0075419_10002537_pt1 | contig 11717 bp, 9 predicted proteins | sample SoiMetdeltSBSDD3_FD_76900 | JGI IMG/M metagenome (GOLD analysis project Ga0075419, IMG submission 76900) | Bulk soil microbial communities from a Populus tree surrounding site in Tennessee, USA - Soil MetaG P. deltoides SBSDD3 | ecosystem: Environmental > Terrestrial > Soil > Tree plantation... | reverse complement strand
TGCCGCGAAGAGCTTCGGGCCTCCCGCGGCGAGGCGGCGGCAGGCGACGGCAGGACGCGGGAGGGTGCCGCCCGCGGGGTCGCAGCGCAGCCGCCAAGTCTTCTTCGCCGCACCGCTCGGTCCGGTCGGCCAGTAGGTGATCGTCAGCGACGTGTTAGCGGCAGTGCCTGCGGACGAGGCCGATCCGCACCCGACGAGGAACGCGACGGCGACGACGAGGGCGACGGCGAGCCGGCTGGGCACCCCTCCAAGGTACCCGGACTTGACAGATCGACAGTTGTGAGTGAATAATCACTTCCTATGGCAGCCACGACGCGGCAGACGGCGGAGGAGCGGCGCGAGGAGGTCCTCGCTGCCGCGGTCGAGGAGTTCGGCCGCGCCGGCTACCACGGCGCATCGACCGACGCGATCGCCCGCCGCGCGGGCATCTCGCAGCCGTACCTCTTCCGGCTCTTCGGTTCGAAGAAGGACCTCTATCTCGCCGCGGTACGCCGCTGCTTCCGGCGAACGCTCGAGGCGATGCAGGGCGCCGCCGAGGGGTTGCGCGGCGAGGAGGCCCTCGACGCGATGGGACAGGCCTACGGCCTGCTCCTGAGCACGGATCCGCTGATGCTGCAGGCGCAGCTGCAGACGTACGCGGCCGCGCTCGACGATGACGACGTGCGGACGGCGGTGCGCGAGGGCTACGGAGACCTGTACTCGTACGTCGAGCGCGTCTCCGGCGCGTCCGACCAGCGCCTCGCGCGGTTCTTCGCGAACGGGATGCTGCTGAACGTGATCGCGGCGATGGGGTTCCACGAGGAGGCGCACCCCGAGCCCTGGGCGTTCCGACTGCTGACCGGCTGCCGCGAGGGCGGGGACGCGTGACCCTTTCTCCATTTCACCTCGAAGTGAGTAAGCAATCACTAGTCATGAGGAGGAGATCATGACGCAGAGAGCGAGAACCATCTGGACCTTCGCGATCACGTCGACCGCGCTCTTCATGGTCGTGCTCGACAACCTCGTCGTCTCGACCGCGCTCCCGGTCATCCGCACCGACCTGGGGGCGACGATCGAGGAGCTCGAGTGGACGGTGAACGCGTACACGCTGACCTTCGCCGTCTTCCTGCTCACCGGCGCCGCGCTCGGCGACCGGTTCGGGCGGAAGCGCATGTTCACGGTCGGCATCGCGATCTTCACGGCGGCCTCGGCGGCCGCGGCACTCGCCCCCTCGATGGACTGGCTCATCGCCGCGCGAGCCGTGCAGGGAGTCGGCGCGGCGCTCGTCACGCCGCTGACGCTCACGATCCTCAGCGCCGCGGTGCCGAGAGAGCGGCGCGGGATGGCGCTAGGCGCCTGGTCGGGCATCGCGGGGCTCGCCGTCGCCGCGGGGCCGCTCGTCGGGGGCGCCGTCGTCGACGGCATCTCCTGGCAGTGGATCTTCTGGCTGAACGTCCCCGTCGGCCTCGTCCTGCTCCCGCTCGCGACGCGCCTCGCGGAGACGCACGGGCCAGACCGCGCCCTCGACCTGACGGGGCTCGGGCTTGCGAGCCTCGGCCTGCTCGGGATCGTGTGGGGCCTCGTGCACGGGAACGCCGAGGGGTGGACGAGCACCGAGATCGTCGGCTCGCTCGCGGCCGGGGCGGTACTGCTCGCGGCCTTCGTCGCCTGGGAGCTGCGGGCGGCGCAGCCGATGCTGCCCATGCGCCTCTTCCGCAGCCGCGCCTTCAGCGCGGCGAACGGGGCCTCCCTCTTCATGTACTTCGGGATGTTCGGGTCGATCTTCCTGCTGACGCAGTTCTTCCAGACCGCACAGGGCTACTCGCCGCTCGAGGCCGGTCTGCGTGTCCTGCCGTGGACGGCGATGCCGATGGTCGTCGCCCCGATCGCGGGCGCGCTCTCCGACCGCATCGGAGGGAGGCCGTTCATGGCCCTCGGGCTGGGCCTGCAGGCGATCGGGCTTGCGTGGATCGCCGCGGTGTCGGAGCCGACCGCCGGTTACGCATCGTTCGTCGGGCCGTTCGTCCTCTCGGGGATCGGCATGGGGATGTTCTTCGCGCCGGTCGCGAACGTCGTCCTCTCGGCCGTCCGGCCGCAGGAGGAGGGGAAGGCGTCCGGCACGAACAACGCGATCCGCGAGGTGGGGGGCGTGCTCGGCGTCGCCGTGCTCGCGTCGATCTTCACGCGCTACGGCGGGTACGAGTCGCCCGACACGTTCACGGACGGGCTCGTCGTCGCCACCTGGGTCGGGGCTGCGGTCGTCGGCGTGGGCGCGCTCGTGGCACTTCTCGTCCCGCCCAGGCGACGGGCCGCCGAGGCCCCGGTCGCGGAGCGGGAGAGCGTGCCGCAGCTCGAGGCCGCCTAGGGAGAGCACGCGCGGGAGGAGCGAGGTTTTTCGCTCCTCCCGCGCTGGTACGGTCGCCGCGTGCCGACCGAGGACCCGCCCCGCTACGGGCCGCCCGACGCGCTGACCTCCCCGCGGTACTCCGGCGTCAAGACGTTCGCGCGCTGCCCGCTCGTCGACGACCCCGAGGGCGTCGACGTCGCCGTGCTCGGGATCCCGTTCGACACGGCGACGACGAACCGGCCCGGCGCGCGCTTCGGGCCCGAGGCGGTGCGGGCTGCCTCGATCGCGCTGCGGCCGTACAACCCCGTGCAGGGCGCGCAGGTGTTCGGTGCACTCTCGGTCGCCGATCTCGGCGACGTCCCGGTCACGCCCGGGAATGCCGAGCGCACGGTCGGCCAGATCGCGGAGGCGCTCGAGCCGATCGTGCGCGCGGGGGCGCGGACGCTCTGTCTCGGCGGCGACCACCTGGTCGTGCTCGGAGAGCTGCGCGCGCACGCCGCCGTGCAGGGGCCGCTCGGCCTCGTGCTCCTCGACGCGCACGCGGACGTCTGGGACACGTACGTCGGCGAGCGCTACTACCACGGCTCGCCGTTCCGCCGGGCCGTGGAGGAGGGGCTGCTCGACCCCGCGCGCTCGCTGCTCGCGGGGATGCGCGGCCCGGTGTACGGGCCGGGCGACGCCGCGCTGCCGGCGGAGCTCGGCTTCGAGGCGATCGCGTGCGAGGAGCTCGTCGCGCTCACGCCGGAGGCGTACGGCGCGCGCGTGCGGGCGCGCGCCGGCGACGGGCCGCTCTTCCTCTCGTTCGACGTCGACGTGCTCGACCCGGCGTTCGCGCCCGGCACGGGCACGCCGGAGGCAGGTGGCCTCTCGACGCGCGAGGCGCTCGGCTACCTGCGCGCGCTGCGGGGCCTGCGCTTCTCCGGCTACGACGTCGTCGAGGTCAGCCCGCCGTACGACGGTCCTGGCCAGCCGACCGCGGTCGCCGCCTCGAACGTGGCCTTCGAGCTGCTCACGCTCGACGTCCTCGGCCGGGACGCATGACGCGCCGCCTCCGTCTCGTCGGAACCCTCGTCCTCACCGCGGCCGCGATCGCCTACCTCGTGTGGAAGATCGAGCTCGGGACGACGCTCGACATCCTCTCCGAAGCGGATCTCGGCTGGTTCGTGCTCGCCGTCGCGATCATGGTCCTGACCGTCCCCGTGCTCGCGCTGCGCTGGGGGTGGCTGCTCCGCGCGCAGGGGATGGAGGAGCGCCTGCCGTGGCTGACCCGCGCCTACTTCGTCGCCTACACCGCCGGCCAGGTGCTCCCCACCTCGCTCGGCGGGGATGCGGTACGCATTCTCGAGACTGCCCGCAGACATGCCGGCCGTGCGACCGCGATCACGGGGACCGTCGTGCTCGAGCGCGGGCTCGGCGGGGCGACGACGGTGCTCCTCGGCGCGGTCGGCTTCGTCCTCTCGATCGGCCACTTCGACGTGAGCGCCTACCTCTGGCTCGAGGGCGTCTTCGTGTTCGGGACGATCGTCCTCGGGTTCCTCTTCTTCGCCCGCTCCGCGCGCCCGCTGCTCCGCCGTGCGGAGCCGCTCCTCCGGCGGTTGCGGGTGGAGGGCGTCGTCCGCGGCTTCTACGAGAGCATCCACCACTACCGCGGGACGCCACGCCTCCTCGGCGCCGTGCTCGCGGTCACGCTTGCCGTGCAGGCCGTGCGGATCCTCTCGATCTGGGACGCCGCGAAGGCGGTCGGCATCGACCTCGACGTCCGCGTCTACTACGTGATGGGGCCGCTCCTCTTTCTCGTCATGCTCGTGCCCTTCACGCTGAACGGCTTCGCCGTCCGCGAGGCGTTCTTCGTCAGCTTCCTCGGCAGCCTCGACGTCGGCGCGGACCAGGCGTTCGCGGCCGGGTTCCTCTACTTCCTCGTGACCTTCGCGCTCGCGCTCCCGGGCGGCACGATCATGCTCTGGGAGGGGCTCCGTGGGGGGGCGCGGCCGCGGGTCGAGCATGGCTGACGACGCCGCGGTCGTCGTCGTCACCTACGACGCGCTGCCGTGGATCGAGGACTGTCTCGCGAGCGTCCGGGGCGAGCAGGTCGTCGTCGTCGACAACGGCTCGCGCGACGGCACCGTGGCGCTCGTCCGCGAGCGCTTCCCCGAGGTGCGCCTCGTCGAGTCCGAGAACCGCGGGCTCGGCGCCGGCTGGAACGTCGGTATCAGGGAGACCGAGAGCAGGTACGTCCTCCTCCTGAACGCCGACGCGTGGCTCCTCGGCGACGCGCTCGCACGGCTCGTCGCGTTCGCCGACGGGCGCCCGCGCGCCGCGGTCGTCGGCCCGCGCCTGCTGAATCCCGACGGGACGCTGCAGCGGTCCGTGCGCGGCTTTCCGACCCTGTGGCGGCTCGCGACCGAGTACTTCTTCCTGCGCAAGCTGGCGCCGGGGACGCGCGCGCTCAACGCGTTCTACGCGGGCGGGTTCGACCACGACGAGGTGCGCGAGGCCGAGGTCGTCATGGGCGCGTGCATGCTCGTGCGGAGGGACGCGATCGACGAGGTGGGGCCGCTCGACGAGGCGTTCTTCCTCTTCAGCGAGGAGACGGACTGGTGCTACCGGTTCCGGCAGGCGGGCTGGGACGTCCTCTTCTTCCCCGCCGCCGAGTGCGTCCACGTCCGCGGAGCCGCCCACGGGGGCCGTCTGTACCGGGAGAACCTCCGCGGCCACCTCCGCTTCCTGCGCAAGCACGACGGCGCGCGGACCGCGGAACGTGCCCGTCGCCTACTGCTCGCCGCGCTCCGGCTGCGGGGGGTGCTCTTCCGGGGTGAGCGCGGTCGCGTGTACCGCGAGACGGCGGGCTGGCTGGCGTCGGGCTCCGCGGTCGAGCTCCTCGACGGATGACCGCGGTCGAGCTCTACCTCCGCCTCGCGCTCGGGCTCGGGGTGCTCCTGCTGCCGGGGTGGCTCCTGGCGCGCGCGCTCGGCGTGCGGGGTGTCCCGGCGGCGCTCGCCTGGTCGTTGACGATCGTCTTCGCCTGTCTGGTCGTCACCTTCGCGCTGCAGGCCTCGCTCTCGCTGACCCTCGCGCTCCTCTTCGTGGCAGGCGCCGCGGCGCTGGCGGCGGCCGTGCTCCGACGCGTCCCTGCCGATCCGCCCACGCCCGGTCGTGGCCTTGCGGGTGTCGCCGGCCTCGCGCTCGGCCTCGCGCTGTGGCGGCTCGCGAGCTCGGTCGAAGGAGACGGCCTCTTCCACCTCGCACGGATGCGCAAGCTCGCGGAGCTCGACGACCTCACGTTGAAGGCGATCGGCGAGTTCGCGGACGCGAGCCTGCACCCGGGATACGCGTTCCCGCTCTGGCACGGCTTCGTCGCGCTCGTCGCGCGCATCGCAGGGGTCGACCCCGAGCAGGCCGTTCTCCACCTGCCGTCGCTCCTCGCCCCGCTCGCGGTCGTCGTCGCCTACGAGGCCGGCTGGGCGCTCTTCCGGAGAACGTGGGCAGCGGGAGCCGCGGCGTCCGCGCAGGTCGCGCTCGCCTGCTTCGCGCCCGGCCACGGGGGCTCGTACCCGCTGCTGGCGCTCCCCGCGACGACATCCGCCCAGATCCTCGTTCCCGCGGCGCTTGCCCTCGCGCTGGGCGCCGTCAGGGAGCCGACGCGGGGGCGGCTCGCTTCGACCGCGGCCGCGGCGTTCGTGCTCGCCGTCGTGCACCCGACGTACGCGATCTTCCTCTGGATCCCGTTCGCCGGCTTCCTGCTCGTCCGTCTCCTGTGGACGCGAGAGGACCTTCGCGCGGGGGCGCTCTCGCTCGCGGCGCTCGTCGTCCCGGGGGCGCTCTTCATGCTCTGGCTCATTCCGGTCGTGCGCGACACGGCCGCGCACTCGCCCGGCCCGGAGGAGGTCCGGCGCGCCTTCGAGCAGTACGCGGGGCAGCTGGACGTGCGGTCGGAGTCGAGCTACAGCCTCGCGGCGGAGGTCTTCACGCGCCGCGGGGCGATCCCCGTCGCGGCGCTCCTCCTGCTCCCGCTCGCCGCGCTCGCAGCACGTCGTCGCTGGGCGGCGTACGTCGTCGGCGGCTCGCTGGCGGTCTTCGCGGTCATGCTCTTGCCCTTCCTGTTCACGAGCCTCTCGGACCTGGTCTCGATCTCGCAGGCGAGGCGCGCGGCGGGGTTCCTCCCGCTCGCCTTCGCCTTCGCGGGCGGTCTCGGCGTGCTCTCGCGAGTCGTTGGGCCGCTGCTCCCCCTCGCCGCCCTGGCCGCGGGGATCGCGCTCCAGGTCGCGTTCCCCGGCGACTTCACCTATGTGCTCGACGACGCCGGGCCTCCCTGGATCACCTGGTTCGCCGTCGTCGGCGCGGCCGTCGCGCTCGTCGTCGGCCTCGTCCGCCGCGCGCCGCCGGTGGAAGCGGCCGCGGGCTGGGCCTCGGCGCTCTTCCTGCTGCCGGTCGTCGTCGTCGGCCTCGGCCGCTGGACCGAGGTCGAGCGGCCACAGGGGGCGGCGCTCTCGCCGGGCCTCGTCGCCGCCGTCCGCGCGGAGGTGCCCGCGCGCGCGATCGTCTACTCCGACCAGGACACGAGCTACCGGCTCGCCGCGCTCGCTCCCGTGTACGTCGCGGTGGCGCCGCCGGGCCACGTCGCGGACACCGAGGCGAACCGGCCGCACGAACGCGCGGACGATGCCCGGCGGTTCCTGCGCACCGGCGATCTCTCGATTCCCGAGTCGTACCGGGCCGGCTACCTCGTCGTCGACCGAGAGCGGAGCGACCGCTCGTTCGACCTGCAGCAGCTCTACCGGGACGAGCGCTTCTCGCTCTACCGGCTGCCGGCCGCGCCGTAGCCGCCGCCCCCGGGCGTTTCGATGCGCAGGAGGTCGCCCGGCTCGAGGTCGACCGTCGCGAAGGCCGGGAGCTCGACGCCGTTCAGGAGGCTGCGCCCGGGGAGCCCGTCGGCCCCGCCGTCCGCCCCGCGCGGGGCGAGGGCGCGCCGCTGGGTGAGCAGCGACAGCCGGCAGCGCTCGAGCACGCGCAGCTCGCGAACGACGCCGTCGCCGCCGCGGAAGCGCCCCTCCCCGCCCGAGCCCGTGCGGAGCTCGTAGCGCTCGACGCGGAGCGGGTAGGCCAGCTCGAGCGCCTCGATCGGCGTCGAGAGGGTGTTCGACATCGCCACGTGGACGCCGGAGGGGCCGTGTGCGTCCGGGCACGCGCCCTGGCCGCCGGCGATCGTCTCGTAGTAGGTGAAGCGGTCGTTCCCGAGCACGACGTTGTTCATCGTCCCCTGGCCCTGCGCCGGAACGGGGAGCGCGCGGGCGAGGGCCGCGAAGACGACGTCGACGACGCGGCTCGAGGTCTCCGTGTTCCCGGCGGCGACGGCCGCCGGCGAGCGCGCGTTGACGAGGCATCCCTCCGGTGCGCGCACGGTCACCGGAGCGAAGGCGCCGCCCGAGGCCGGGAGGTCCGGCGCGGCGAGGCAGCGGACGACGTAGAAGCACGCCGAGCGGGTGACGGCGAGCGGGCAGTTGAGATTCCCATCGTGCTGCGGCGAGGTGCCCGCGAAGTCGATCGCGACCTCGCTGCCCGCGATCGTGACGGCGGCGTGTAGCTCGAGCGGCCCATCGGCGGTCTCGAGCGCGTCCTCACCCTCGTAGCGGCCGTCGGGGAGCCGCGACAGCGCGTCCCGGACCGTGCGCTCCGAGTGCGCGAGGAGATCCGCCATCGCCGCGGCCACCCGTTCGCGACCGCGCCGGGCGCAGAGCTCCTCGACGCGCTGCTCGGCCAGGTGGTGCGCGGCGAGCTGCGCGCGGAGGTCGCCCCGCCGTTCTTCCGGGTTGCGCATGCGCGAGACGAGCCCGTCGAGCGTGGGGCCGTCGAGCCTCGTGGGGGGAATCACGACGCCCTCCTCGGCGAGCGTCCTCGAGCCCGCGGGCAGGCTGCCGGGGTCGGCGCCGCCGACGTCCGCGTGGTGCGCGCGCGAGACCGCGTACCCGAGCCGCGTCCGCGTCACGATCGTCAGGTCGGGGAGATGCGTGCCGCCGGTGTAGGGGTCGTTCAGGATCCACGGCTCACCCGGCGCGGGGTCGTGGGCGCGGACGGCGGCGACCGCCTCGGGCATCGCCCCCAGGTGCACCGGGATGTGCTCCGCCTGCGTGACCATGCGGCCGTGCCCGTCGAAGAGCGCGGTCGAGCAGTCGCGCCGCTCCTTGATGTTGGCGGAGAAGGCGGAGCGGACGAGCACCGCGCCCATCTCCTCCGCGATCGCGCGCAGGCCGCTGCCGATCACCTGCAGCTCGATGTCGATCACGAGGGCCTCCGCAGAACGAGCGTGCCGTGCGCGTCCGTCTCGCCCGTCCAGCCGTCGGGCACCCACGCCGTCGAGCCCTCGAGCTCGAGCACCGCGGGCCCGCGGACCGCCAGCCGGGGCCCGGCCAGGGTCAGTGGCGGCGCAGGGCGAACTTCCGCGGTCCGCACGGCCACGAGCTCGAGCGCGCGCCCCGGGTCGGCGTACCCGTACCGGCGCTCGTGCGCCTCGTGGAAGCGCTCGGCGAGCCGCGGCCCCAGCGGGACGGTGAGCTCGAACGACTGCCCCTCGTAGCGGAGGTCCGCCTCGCCCACGGCGGGGAGCTCGCCCACCTCGGCGAGCGAGGCGACGTAGGAGCGGACCGCGTCGCGACGCTCCTCCGCCGCCGCGAGCCCGAGCGCGGAGAGGACTCCTGCAGCTGCCGGGACGAGCACCGTCGTCATCCCGAGCTCGTCGGCGAGGGCGCACCCGTGCAGCGGGCCGGCGCCGCCGAACGCGACGAGCGCGAAGTCGCGCGGATCGAGGCCCTGTTCGACGGAGACGAGGCGCAGGGCACGGGTCATCTCGGCGTTCACGATCTCGACCACCGCCTCCGGGTCGAGCGCCCCGAGCGCGCCTCGCGCAGCGTCGGCGTCGAGCTCGAGCCCGTCCGGCAGGTGCGCGGGCAGCCGGCCGAGCAGGAGGTTGGCGTCGGTCACGGTCGGCCGGTCGCCGCGGCGGCCGTAGCACGCAGGCCCCGGGATCGCCCCGGCGCTCTCGGGGCCGACGCGGAGCGCTCCGCCCGCGTCGATCCGTGCGATCGACCCGCCGCCGGCCCCGACCGTGTGCACCGCGAGCGTGGGCAGGCGCACGGGGAGCCCGCCGACGACGCGCTCGTGCTCGCGTCTCGCCTCGCCGCCGACGATCGCGCAGACGTCCGTCGAGGTGCCGCCCATGTCGAAGGAGAGCGCGTTCTCGAACCCGGCGAGCGCCGCGACCCGGGCCGCGCCGACGACTCCTGCGGCAGGCCCGGAGAGCAGCGCGAACGCCGCGTGCCCGGCCGCCTCGTCGAGGGTGGCGAGGCCCCCCGACGAGCGCATCACGTAGGGCACGGGCAGGCCTGCTTCCCCGCATGTCTCCTCGAGCGACCGCAGGTAGCGCGACACGACCGGGCCGAGGTAGGCGTCGACCGCAGTGGTCGAGGCGCGCTCGTACTCGCGGAGCTCGGGCGAGACCTCGTGCGAGGCGACCACGTGGGCGTTCGGCAGCCGGCGCCGGACCTCGTCGGCGACCTCGCGCTCGTGGCTCGGATCGCGGTACGCGAAGAGGAGGCAGACCGCGACGGCGTCCGCTTCCAGGTCGGGCAGCGTCGCGAGGTCGAGGGGGACGAGCTCACCCTCGGGGCCGAAACGCCCGTCGACGCCGACGCAGCGCTCGAGCGGCACGAGCGGGGGCGGGTGCTCGGCGCAGGGCCGGTAGAGATGGGCGCGGTTCTGCCGCCGGAGGTGGAGCAGATGCTCGAAGCCCGTGTTCGTGACGAAGGCCGTGCGGGCGCCGCGCCGCTCGAGCAGCGCGTTCGTGGCGACGGTGGTGCCGTGGGTGAAGCGATCGACGTCGTCCGCGCCGACCGCTGCCGCCGCGGCGAGAACGGACTCCTCCTGCCTGGCGGCCGTCGAGACCTTCGCCGTGCGCAGCTCGCCGTCGGCGACGAGCACGGCGTCGGTGAACGTCCCGCCGACGTCGATGCCGAGCACGCGCACCGGCGCATTCTCACGGGCTTTCGCGGCCTGGTGCGGAGTAGAGTGTCCACCACGTGGATCGCCTCGTCTGCCTCGGGCTGAGTCACCACACCGCTCCCGTCGAGCTCCGCGAGCGCCTCGGCTCGCTCGCTCCGGGCGCCGCGGCGTGCCCGGCGGTCGAGGAGCATGCCGCGCTCTCCACCTGCTACCGGGTCGAGCTCTACGCGTACCTCGCCGACGGTGTGGACGACGCGCGCGGCGAGCTCCTGCGCGTTCTCGCGGACACCCACGGCGTCGAGCGCGACCTGCTCACCGACCACCTGTACGTCCATGCGGGCGAGGACGTCGCGCGTCATCTGAGCCGGGTGGCGGCGGGGCTCGACTCGCTCGTCCTCGGCGAGGCCGAGATCCTGGGCCAGGTCGGGAGCGCGTTCGAGCGCGCGAAGGAGGAGGGCAGCGCGGGGCCCGTGCTCGAGCTGCTCTTCCGGGCCGCGATCACCTCCGGGCGGAGAGCACGCTCGGAGACGGCGATCGGCGCGAACCCCGTGACGGCGAGCTCGATGGCGCTGGCGCTCGCCGACGGCGCGCTCGGCGGCTCGCTGGGAGAGCGGCGTGCACTCGTGGTCGGCGCCGGCCGTATCGGCCTCCAGACGCTGAAGGCGCTCGCGCGCCGGGACGTCTCACGCGTCGCGGTCGCGAACCGCACGCACGCGCGCGCCGTCGAGGCCGCGTCGTCGTTCGGCGCCGAGGCGTTCGGGCTCGACGAGCTCGAGGACGCGCTGGCGTGGGCCGACGTCGTCGTCTCGGCGACCGCGGCCGAGCACGCGGTCGTGCACGAGGACGCCGTCCGAGCGGCGATGGCCGGGCGCGAGGAGCGGCCCCTCGTCCTCGTCGATCTCGCCGTTCCCGCGGACGTCGAGCGCAGCGCCGCAGACGTGCCGGGCGTCTCGCTCTTCGACGTGGACGACCTCCGCGCCGGGCTCGACGGCGCGCTGACCGCGCGCCTGTGCGAGGTGCCGAGCGTCGAGGAGATCGTCGAGGAGGAGGTTGCCGCGTTCGGGCGCCGCCGGCGTGAGCTCGAGGTCGAGCCGCTCGTCGCCGAGCTCCGCCGCCGCGCGGAGACCGTGCGCGCACAGGAGCTCGAGCGTGCGCTCGCCGACCTCGGAGACGTCGACCCTGCAACCGCGGAGCGGATCGAGCATCTCTCGCGCTCCCTCGTGAAGAAGCTCCTGCACGAGCCCACCGTGCGCCTGCGCGAGCGCGCGGGAAGCGGCGACGCGGACGAGGTCGCGGCTGCCGTGCGCGAGCTCTTCGACCTCGCCTCCCCGCGCGAGCCGTGAGCGAGCCGCCGCCCCTGGCGGCGGTCGTCGTCGGCACGCGGGGCTCGGCGCTCGCC
>Ga0075419_10002534_pt1 | contig 11726 bp, 7 predicted proteins | sample SoiMetdeltSBSDD3_FD_76900 | JGI IMG/M metagenome (GOLD analysis project Ga0075419, IMG submission 76900) | Bulk soil microbial communities from a Populus tree surrounding site in Tennessee, USA - Soil MetaG P. deltoides SBSDD3 | ecosystem: Environmental > Terrestrial > Soil > Tree plantation... | reverse complement strand
TCGGACAGCGATCCGATGCCGGGCGTGTCGATGAGCGTGGCGGTCCGCAGCTCCTGCGACGGCCACGTAACGACGAGCTGGTCGATGTCCTCGGGACGCTGGCCGGCGAGGTCGATGTCGATCGCGCCCCCGTCCCGCGAGAACCGCAGCTGCCGCGCCGCGCCCCGCCGGGGATGGGCGATTACCTGGTACGTGTGCCCGTCCTGGTACCACGTGACGATCCGGGTGCACTCGCCGGCATCCGTCGGCGCGAGCCGGTCACCGACCAGCGCGTTGAGCAACGTCGACTTGCCCGCCTTGATGCGCCCGGCGATCGCCACCCGCAGCGGCTCGTCGAGCCGGTCGCGCACCGCGACGAGCCGCGCCTCGTGCCCGGTACCGCGGTACACCTCGATCGCCTTTTGCAGCACGATCCGGGTGCGGTCCAACAAGCTCATGCTGGCACCGCCAACGCCCGCTGCTTCAAGGCCCGGAGCCGGTCCAGCTCCGCGCCGAGGTCCCGCAGCCGCTGGTCGCGTTCGGCCTGGGTACGTTTTGCCGCATCGGTCGCCGCCTGCAGCGCCTGCGCGTTCGACCGGTTCAGCTCCTCGGCCAGCCCGCTGTAGTGGTCGCGCAGCTGCCGCTGGATCCGCCGCAGGGTGTCCCGTGAGTCCTTGCCCATCACGAAGTTGACCTCGTCGCAGTACCGTCGCATGGCGTTCTTGGCCTGGCTGCGGCGCTGCGTCTGCTGGCGTTTCTTCTCCTCGCGCAGTCCCTTGTGGCCCATGACGAGCCCGATGCCGATGCCGATCGGGCCGAGCATGACGCCCATGAGACTGCCGAGCATCGTGAACATGAGGGCGCCGCCGTACGCGCTCTTCAGCGCCACCATGGCCTGCTTGCCCGCCTTCATCTTCTCCAGCTCGATCTTGTGCTCGACGCGGGTGCGGGTCACCAGCGGCGCCGGGTTGAACACGGCGAGCTGGTCGAACACCTCACCGGACGCCTCCCGGAAGTGCTCCGACACCCGCTCGCTCAGCTCGGCCGCCTGCTGCCGCAGCTGGGCATAGTTGGCCAGCAGCTCGTACCCGATCCGCGATTGCAGCCAGGATTCCATCTGCGGCCAGGTGTCCGCCGGATCGACGCGCTCGATCGCGTCGTCGGCCTCGGCGATGACCTTCCGGATCCGGTCGCGCAGGTCGTGGTCGACGTCGGAGTTCAGGTCCGCGATGCCGTCGTTGAGCGTCTGGTTCCACCGGGCCGCCGCGGTCTTCAGCCCTTCGACGCGGGCCTTGGCGGCGGTCAGCTCGTCGATCACACGCCGGGCCGCCGCGGGGTCGGCGAGCGCCGCCTTCTCGGCCTCGAACTGCGAGGCGATGTGGTCGCACACGGCCGCGACCTCGGACGCGGCGTCCGCCGCCAGCCGGGCTGCCGCGCCACCACCGACGCGTTCGGTCACGAACTTCACCAGGTCGCCGAACCCCGACTCGGTGTTCATCGCTGTGTCGCCGCCCTTGACCGCGCGGGCCCGCAGCGGCGAGGACACCGCGATCAGGGGTACGTTGAGCCCTGCGGCCCGCAGGTGCCGTTCGTTCAGCTCCTTGATCTTCCGCCACGCGGGATAGAAGTCGAACTTCGTCAGCACGCAGACCGCGGCCCCGCACAGCTGGTACGCCTGGCGCAGGAAGTCCAACTCGCTGCGGGTCAGTTCCTGCGACGCGTCGGTGACGAACAGCACCGCGTCGGCCATCGAGATCGCGGCGAGGCTGGCGGCCGCGTGCGCCGAGCCGAGCCCGCCCACCCCGGGCGTGTCGACCACGATCAGGCCATTGGCCAGCAACTGGCGGGGGATCCGGATCTCCACGCCGGCGATCCGCTGGCGCCCGTTCTCCACGATGTACTGCCGCACGTCCTCCAGCGCCACCGGCTCGCGCCGGACCGGATCGCCGTCGAACAACAGGTCCGCGCGCGGTTCGGCGCCGTGCCGCACATATGTGGGTACCGCGGTAGCCACGTCGTCGTCGACGGGGCACACGGTTGCCCCGAGCAGCGCGTTGACCAGCGAGCTCTTGCCTTGCTTGAACTCGCCGGCCACTACGAGGTGGATGCCGGGGTCGGCGAGTCCGCGCTTCGTGACGGTCAGGCGCCGGGCGAGATCCGGCCGGTCGTACGCCTCGCAAGCCCGCAGGCCGAGGTCGACCAGCGCGTTCGCGTCGTCCATGACCGCCCCTCCATCGGGTCATGGCGGGGCGGGTTCGACCCGCCCCGCATATCGAACAGTGTGTCTCGTCAGGCGTCGGCCGTCTCGGTCTCGGCGGTCGTCTGGTCGCCGGGGCCTTCCTCGGCGCTCGAGTGATCCAGCGCCGTGACGCTGTGTACCGAGAAGTCCTGGTGCGTCGAGTGGTCGTCGTGGACCGAGAGGTCCTGGTGCGTCGAGTGGTCGTCGTTGACGGTGGTCGTAACCGTGGTGTCGTTGTCGTTGACGGTCGTGTCGTTGTCCTCGTAGTGGCCGCTGGCGTCGCCGCTGCCGGACAGCGCCCCGCCGGGGCCCACCACGTTGCCGATCTGGTTGGTCGCGTCGCCACCCAGCGAGGTGACCGCGCCCGGCGAGCCGGAGACGTCCACGACACTGCCGCCGCCGAAGTTGAACACCGCGTCCTGCGCGTTGCCGGTGACCTGGGCGGCCTGGTTGCCGTCGCCCACGATCGCGTTGCTGACCGGGCCGTCGGCCTGCACGCCGGTGAAGGTACCGGTGTTGACCGGGCCGTCGATCGTCGCGCCGGGGCCGGCCACGACCGCACCGTCGCCGGTGTTCGCGGCACCGAGGTTGTCGCCGCCGATCGCCTGCGAACCCTCGCCGCTGGCTACCGCCGCGTTGCCGTCACCCTGCTCGGACACGGCGGTGCCGCCGTCGCCCGCCATCACGTTCACCGGGTCGTTGTCCTGCGTGATGCTGCCGAACACGTCACCGGCGACGTTGATGTCGCTGCTCTGGTCGATGATGGTCTGCTGGATGTACTCGTCGTTGTCGTACACAACCTGCGTCGCGTAGGTGATGTGGGTCGCCACGTCGGCCGGGCCGGAGTGCGGGGGCGGGCCCGACTCGCCGCGGGTGTAGCTCTGCAGCGCGCTGCGGGTGTCGGCGGGCAGGCCAGCGTTGTCACACGCCTCGTAGATCGCCTGGCGGACCTGCTCGTCGGTGTACGGGTAGTCGCTGATGCCCTGCGCGATGAGGTCGCCGGAACCATCCGCGATGAATTGGTGGGCGCTGCCCTGGTTCGAGAAGATCTGGGTGATGTACTGAACCAACTCGTGGTATGCGTCGACTGGCATTTTGGGTGCCTCCTGGGTCGAGTCCGGCCGGGCCGGCCGGGTGGGGTGAACACAGCTTGCAAGTGGAGGCCGGTTCCAGGCATCGGGGTGTCCCCCGTACCCGGAAGGTGGTCGTGGGGGATAGGTGGTTTTCCTGGTAGGGGATCTGGATAACACACCACCCCGCATATGCGGAGCAGGCCAACTGTCGGGAAAGTGGCAGAGATCAGCTAAGAAGTTCGCGTAGTGCCGCGACGAACTCGGCCCGGGTGGTCGCGCCGACCTTCGTCCGGATCCGGGCGACGTGATGCTCCACCGTCTTCGGGGAGATGTAGAGCTGTGCGCCGATCTCGCGGTACGTGCGGCCGGCCAGCACGAGGCGGGCCACCTCGACCTCCCGCTCGGACAGCCCCGCCGGGGTGTCCACTGTGGCCGGTTCGGCCGCCGCTGAGATGCCGAGAGACGTGTCGCGCGCTCGTTCGAGCAGCCGGCGGGCGGCTACCGGATCGGTCGTCCGGATCGCCGCCTGGCCGGCCAGCCGCGACGCCTCCCACGGCAGCTGAGCCGCTGCCAGGTCTTCGGTCGCCGCGGTGATCGCGTCCGGGTCGACGGTACCGGCAAGTGCCTCCGCCCACCGCGCGGCGGCCGCACACTGGGCCTGCTGGCGGTGACCGGCCGGCGCCGCGTCGCCCAGTTCGCCCGCGACGGCCACCGCCGCGTCGACGTCGTCGCGCGCGATCGCGACCTGTAGCCGGATCCAGCCGACCGTCACCGTCCAGGCGACCGGTCGGCCGAGCCGGGACACGATCCCGTCGAGCGCGTCGAGCACCGCCACGGCCCGCTGGTACTGGCGCAGCCGCGCCGCCGCGACCACCAGCTCCTCGATCGCCTCGGCGACGAACAGGTCCACGACGCCCCGGGCGAGTACCGGTTCGACGCCGGCCCAGGTGTCCCGCAGCCGGGCGATGTCCCCGGACCGCCGGGCGATCCCGGCCGACACCGCAGCCAACAGCAACCGGTCCCGACCCGTCGACCGGTCCCTGTCCTGGCTCAGTTCCGCCAGCGCCGAGTCGTACCGTCCGATTCTCATCCGCGCCCAGGCCAGCAGCAGCCGGTGGCGGTCGGCGGCGACCGGCCCACCGACCTCGGCGGCCAGCGCGCGGTCGAGCAGGTGCTCGGCGGACGCCGCGTCGCCGGCGGTCACCGCGACCAGCGCGCCGACCGCGTGCGGTGTGTCGGGCAGCACCACCGCCAGCGGCGTCCGCTCGGCGGCCTCGGCGGCCTCGATGAGCAGTGGTAGCGCTACCGCGGGGTCGGGTATCTCGAGCGCCGCCTCGGCGAACCGCCGCAGCCCGAGCGGAGCCTCCTGGCGGGCCGCGTCACGGGCCTGCTCCGGCCGGCCCGTGGCCATCAGGGCCGGTACGGCGAGGACCGGTCCCGGCGAGCCGACAGCCAGCAACGCATCGGCCGCCCGACCCGCACGCCCGTCGTGTGCCTCGACCGCGCCCTCGACCAACCGCAGTCGCGGGTCGTCGCCGGTGTTGTCCACAGTGGATGGAAGGCCGAGCAGAGCCGCCGCCTCGGCCCGGCCCGGCGCCCAGTCGGCGCCGGCCTCTAGCGCGTCGTCGAACCAGCTGACCGCGACTGCCGGCGCGGTGAACCGCAGCCGTTCGCCGGCCGCGAGGTACACCTGTGCCGCGGCTGGCGTGAACGCCCGCGCCGCGCGCAGCTGGGTGGCCGCGGCAACGGGATCGCCCCCACCGGCCACCAGCGCCGCGGCGACCGCGTCATGGATCCGGCGCCGTTCGGCCGGTGCCAGCTCGACGAGGACGACCTCGGCCACCGCCGGGATCATCCGCTCACCGCCCGGCACGAGCAGGCCTTCGTCGCGCAGCACGCGCATCGCGTCCGCCAACTCGGGAGCGCCGATCCCGGCCGCGTGGGCGAGGACGTCGTCGCCGAGGTCGAGGCGCAGGGCCAGGATGCGAGCCAGCGTCGAGACCGCCCGGTCGAGCGTCGCGAGGCGGCGCTGCACGCGGGCGGCCAGAGCCGGAGCCGGGGTACCGGTCTGCGCGAGGGCGGCCGCTACGACCGGCATCCCGGCCGATGACGAGAGGATCGTGTCCACTGTGGCCGGATCGGCGGGCCGGCCGGTGATCCGGGCTATCAGCTTGTTCGTCGCCGCTTCGTCGAGTGGGGCGAGCAGCTCGACCGAGCCGTTGGTGGCTACTGCCTCGTCGAGGTCGGCCAGCGTAGGCGCGGCGATCGTCGGCCGGCGGGCGATCGCCATCGCCGTGCCCCGGCGTACCGCCGCGGCGAGGGCGGCCAGCACGTCGCTCGGCAACCGGTGCGCGTCGTCTACGAGGACGAGCGCACCGTCCGCCCGCGCCCGGTCCAAGGCAGCCGTCAGGTCCGATGTGGACTCGACGGGCGCGGTCACCCAGAGGACCGGCGTGCTGGCCGCGGCCGCGAGTTCGCCGAGGCGGTACGTCCGCCCGGCGCCGTCGACCCCCACCACCACCCGCACAAGGGCATCCTGCCGGATGTGGTGGCCGTGCGGCGACGTGATCGGCGCGGACCGCGTCGCCGCACGGGGCGAGGGGTTGAAGGAATCAGGGCGAGGTACAGGCGAATGTGTTCGCTAGTGCGGTGTTGCCGTTGGGTCGGCTGACCTGGAACCCGAAGGTCCCGGTGCCGTTCGGCGCCAGCGTCGCGTTGTGGCTCACTGGCCTCACGGTGACGTTCTGCCCGTTGATCGTGAAGATGCCGTTCCACGAGCCGACGATGGTGTGGCCTGCCGGCAACGTGAAGGTGACCGTCCAGGTGGTAATGGTCGTCGAGCCGGTGTTCCGGACCGTGGTCGGCTCGAAGACGTACCCGGTCGGCCATTGCGTCTGCAGCGTCGGTGTGACCGAGCAGCCGCCGGTACCGCCACCGGTCGTCATGAACGTGGTGGTTGCCGACGGGTTGGAAAGGTTGCCGGCGTTGTCCCGGGCTCGGATGTAGACCTGGTACGAGGTGTTCGCCGTCAGGTTCGTCAGGTTCGCCGAGTTCGTGGTCGGGGTGGCCAGGATCGGGTCGGTGGCGCCCTGTTCGCGGTACACGTTGTAGCCGGCCAAACCACTACCACCGGTGTCGGTCGACGCGGCCCAGTTCAACGTCGCCGTCGTGGAGCCGATGTTGGATGCGGTGGGCGTACCGGGTGTCGACGGCGGGACGGTGTCGTTGACCTGCCCGGTCATGAAGGTGACCAACCCCGAGGCGGCCGACAGGTTGCCGGCGTTGTCGCGGGCTCTGATGTAGATCTGGTACTGCGTGTTGGGCGTCAGGTTGGTCAGGTTCACGGTGTTCGTGGTCGGGGTGGCGAGGATGGGGTCGGTGGCGCCTTGTTCGCGGTGCACGTTGTAACCGGCGAGCCCACTACCACCGGTGTCGGTCGAGGCGGTCCAGTTCAGCGTGGCCGTCGTGGTGCCCACGTTGGATGCGGTGGGCGTACCGGGCGTCGAGGGCGGGGTCGTGTCGCCGGTGCCGTTGTCGAGTGCATTGTGGACGGAGGTGTACGCCGGCTTCTGTGCGTACGTGTTCCGGGCGAACAGCAGCGGGTCGATCTCCGGGCAGCACTCGTTGGGTAGCCAGGAGTGCCCGTCGTCGATACCCCACACGGTGATGCCGGCACACCGGGCGATCGCCAGGCAGGTGTTGACCACCGACGCGTAGTTGGTCGCCTGCTGCGCGAGCTTGGTGTCGGTGGTGGGCGAGGGGATCCGGATGTCCAGCTCGCTGATCCGCACGGTGAGCCCGAGGTCGGCGAAGCGCTGGATGTTCTGCTGGAAGTTTCCGGGGATGCCGTTCAGGACGAAGTGCGCCTGCATGCCGACGCAGTCGATCGGTACGCCCTGCTGCCGGAACTGCGACACCATGTTGAATACAGCGGTGCTCTTGTTGTTGATGCCCTCGATGTTGAAGTCGTTGTAGCACAGCTGCGCGTTCGAGTCGGCGGCGCGGGCGGCCGTGAATGCCTCGGCGATGTAACCGTTGCCGATGACGTTCTGCCAGACGTTGCCCCGCCGGCTGCCGTCCTCGTTGAACGCCTCGTTCACCACGTCCCAGCCGGTGACGGTCGCGTTGCCGGCCCAGCGGCCGACGACCTGCGCGATGTGGTCGTTCGTGACAGTACGCAGGGTGGCGGCGTTGGTAATGCTGGTTACGTAGCCCGGCGTCTGCTGGTGCCAGAGCAGCGTGTGACCGTGTACCGTCTGGCCGTTCGCCGTCGCGTTGGCCACGATGCCGTCGCCCTCGGCGAATTGGAAGTTGTTGTCGGTCGGCTCGGTGATCTGCCACTTCATCGAGTTCTCGGGCGTGATCTGGTTGAACTCTGTCTGCCCGATGTTCCGGTAGGTCGCGTCCTGTCCCGAGGTACAGGTGGCCGAGTTGTTGCACAACAGGGCGGCGTTGGCGGCGTACCCGAAGAACTTGCCACGCGCGGTCGCGTGCTGCCGCAAGGGGGCGGCGGCGGCCGGCTCGTGGATGACGAGCAGCGGCACGGCGATGCCGGCCACCACGGCCAGCGCGGTCATGAGCGAAAAGCGGCGGAAGGTCCAGCGCCGCCGGGGGACGGAGTCCGTCACGGTGTTCCTCCTCGAGGTCCTGCGCACTGCGGCGCGGTACAGCGCTCAGCGACGCGACCCCCCGGCGGGTCACCTACTTCTCATTGGAAGCGCTCCCATTGTTGGTCTTCGAACCGGCGCGCGTCAATGGCTGACTTTCCGGAAGAACTTCGGACGTTTCTGGCTGGATCTGCGCCGATCGGAGGTCCAGGCGCCTGGTCAGCTCGAACGATTCGGTGGGATCAGCCCAGCCGTGCCGTGCTGTCGCGCACCACGAGGTCGGTAGCGAGTTCGACCCGCGGGCTCTCGATGTCCTCGCCCTGGGCCAGCCGGAGCACGGTCCGGGCGGCCAGCAGGCCCATCTCGGCCAGCGGCTGGCGGACGGTGGTCATCGGCGGGGACGCCCAGCGCACCTCGGGCAGGTCGTCGAAGCCCACGACGCTGATGTCGCCGGGCACCCGCAGGCCACGCTGGCGTACCGCCTCGTAGACGCCGAAGGCCATCTGGTCGCTGGAGGCGAAGATGGCGGTCGGCGGGTTGGCCATGGTGAGCAGGGAGGTGGCGCCCTCGAAGCCGGACTCGTGGTAGAAGTCGCCCTGCTGGATCAGGTCCTCGGTCAGCTGGATGCCGGCCGCCTCCAGGCCCGCGCGGTACCCGTCGAGCCGGGCGCGGCTGCACATCAGCCGCTTCGGCCCGGCGATGAAGCCGATCCGCCGGTGGCCCAGGGAGAGCAGGTGCTCGGTGGCCGCGAGACCGCCGGACCAGTTCGTCGCGCCGATCGTCGGCACGTCCATCGCGGGGACCCCGGCCGGGTCGACGACGACCACCGGGACATTGAGCCGCCGCAGTTCGGCGTGCATCGGCGGAGCGAGGTCGGACATCACGAGGATGACCCCGTCCGTCGCCCGGGCGCGCAGGTTCTGCATCCACTGCCGGGCCGAGGTGGAGCGGCGGTGGATGGCGGAGACGACGGTACCGACGCCCGACGCGTGGGCCATGTCCTCGACGCCCCGGATGATCTCGACGGCCCACGGGCTGTCCAGGTCGTTGAACACCAGGTCGATGAGGCTCGCACTGATGCCGCGGCGGGCGACCCGGCGCCGGTACCCGTGCCGGCGCAGCAGCTCCTCGACCCGCTCGCGGGTCTGCGGTGAGACGTCGGAACGGCCGTTGACCACGCGGGACACCGTCGGCACGGAGACGCCCGCCTCCCGCGCGATCGCGGTGATGGTGATCCTGCGTCCTTCGTCGACGGTCACGGCCAGCTCCTTTGTCGGGGATCAGCGTACGCCTTGGCCGGAAGGACCATGACGCGCGCCAAATTGGCGAACGCGTGTCGTCCGACCGTCATCCTGCCCCATCCACAGGGTTGACGGGCCGGAAGTTCGGGCATAGCGTGGCCACGAAGTTGCGGAAGTCTTCCGGAAATCAGTCACCGGTACGTCAGCTGACCAGCCCCGACGCTCGCCGAGAGGGACATTCTTGATGAAGGTGACCCGCGCAACCGCCGCCGCCGCACTGGCCGCGATTCTCGTACTCTCCCTCAACTCCAATGCCGTAGCCGTCGCCGACGGCGCCTCCGGCACCGACGACGTATGGGTGGCCGGGCACCAGGCCGACGGCTCGCTCGGCGACCTTGCCCGGCGCCACCACCTGCGGGTCGGCACCGCCGTGGACATGGACGCGTTCAACAACGACGCCGTGTACCGCGAGCGGATCGCCGCCGAGTTCTCCTCCGTCACCGCCGAGAACGTCATGAAATGGTCGGAGCTCGAGCCCGTCCGCGGCCAGCTCGACTTCACCCGCGCCGACCAGCTCGTCGACTTCGCCCGCGCCAACGGGCAGCGCATCCGTGGCCACGTGTTGCTCTGGCACAACCAGCTGCCTGGGTGGCTGACTTCGGGCGTGGCCGACGGCTCGATCGGCCCGACCGAACTGCGGGCGCTCCTTCGCCAGCACATCCTCGACGTCGCGGGCCACTTCAAGGGCAAGATCTACCAATGGGATGTCGTCAACGAGGTCGTCGACGACTCCGCCAACCTGCGCGACACCATGTGGCTGCAGCAGCTCGGCCCCGGCTACATCGCCGACGCTTTCCGCTGGGCCAACCAGGCCGACCCCAAGGCGAAGCTGTACCTCAACGACTACAACGTCGAGGGCATCAGCCCGAAGAGCGACCGGTACTACGCGCTCGCTCAGGAACTGCTGGCCGCCGGCGTACCGGTCGAGGGCTTCGGCGCACAGGGTCACTACGGCGTCCAGTTCGGCTTCCACACCGCGTTCGGGGTCGCCGAGAACCTGCGCCGCTTCGAGGCGTTGGGTCTCGAAACCTCGATTACCGAGGTGGACGTCCGCATGCTGATGCCGGTCGACAACCCCAAGCTGCAGGCGCAGGCCCAGGGCTACAGCGTGCTGCTGCAGGGTTGCCTACTGGTCCTCCACTGCACCTCGTTCACCGTCTGGGGCTACACCGACAAGTACTCCTGGGTACCCGGCTTCTTCACTGGCCAGGGTGCCGCGAACATTCTCGACGAGAACTTCCAGCCAAAGCCGGCGTACCACGAACTCCGCGCGATTCTGACGCTGGCCTGAGCACGGGCCTGGAGAAAGGCTAGGGCGCGCCGCCCAACCCGGACGGGTCGGCGCGCCCTTCCCCTCGCTGTGTTGGAGCTCTGGTGCGACGCTAGGCCAATTCCTTGTACGGAGTGACTTTGTCCTGCTACGGTTCGATCTGACTCGAGTGCAATAGACCAAATCACCATTGAGAACTGAATCAGATGATTTCGACCAAGCCGGATGTCTAGGGCGTCTCATCGCCGATCGCGCGCAACACCTCCGCCAACCACACCAGTCCGTAACCAACTACTCGTGAATTATCCACTAGCATTTCCGTCAGATGCTGCCAGGACTCCTCAATGTTTCCAATAGTCAGCTCTGGCTGACTGGTCATGTCGAAGCTATCGCCGACTGAAACAGACCAGAAGTGTGCTTTCTCGAGGTTCAAGTTCTTACCGTGGCGGGTAAAAGCATATTCGAGTAGTAAGTTAGTTGCTCGTCGCAAGTCATCCAAGTTTAGACTAACAGTCGGATTCGCCACTCAACACCCTCCAACCACACCAGAAGCCCTAATTTTGTCGATGTTGCCCTTGAACGCCCTAATCTCTTTCTCCCAATGTGCGATTCGGCCGTCGATCATCTTCTGTCGAATTTCCGGATTGGGTTGTTTCAAAAGAAGTGAATCCTCTCCGTCGAACCCATAGGGATCTGCTCGAAATGCTTCAATCTTTGCTTGATGTTCTGCGATTAACCTTTCGTACGACCGAATAGATTTTAGCTGCTCGGGGGTTAGCTCGCCACCATCGTTGTGGACCAGGACGGGTGTGCCTTCTGAAAGGACATAGTAGGTGTGGATGCCAGCGACGGTGATGTTGTACGCGGTGTCGTGTCGAGCTGTGATCCAGTTGATGCCTACGACGGTGGACTGGTGTGCGGCGATGGTAAAAAGGCGGTCGCCGGGGCTGAGTACCTGGGCTTGCTGCCATTCGTGGTCTGTCGCATTCCAGAATAGATGGTCCTCGGTCGTTGTAACGCTACGACTGTTGTCCAGTTGGAGGTCCACGAGCTGGTCTTGGTGGACCCATACGTGGGTGACCGTGCGGGCGCTGTGTTCGCCTGTTTCGGGCTCGGTGGCGAGGACCTGGTCTCCGACGGTGATGTCCTGGATAGGTTTGGTGGTGCCGTCAGCCATGAGCACTTGGGTGTCACCGCTAAAGCTCATTGGGCCGCACCGGAGGGAGCTGCGGTAGCCGCGAGGCCGGTTGCGGCGGG
>Ga0075419_10002532_pt1 | contig 11730 bp, 9 predicted proteins | sample SoiMetdeltSBSDD3_FD_76900 | JGI IMG/M metagenome (GOLD analysis project Ga0075419, IMG submission 76900) | Bulk soil microbial communities from a Populus tree surrounding site in Tennessee, USA - Soil MetaG P. deltoides SBSDD3 | ecosystem: Environmental > Terrestrial > Soil > Tree plantation... | reverse complement strand
GCGGTAGCCCTCGGCGGCCGCCTCGCGGCGCCCGGCATCCCGGTCCAGATCCGCCAGCCGTTGCAGCGCGATCGCCACGTCCTGGCGGTAGGTGGGGTTGCTCGGGTCGAGATCGGCCAGCTGCTGTGCGGCCGCCAGATAGCTGCGGTAGCCCTCGGCGGCCGCCTCGCGGCGCCCGGCATCCCGGTCCAGATCCGCCAGTGCTAAATGGTCGATAGCGATGTCTCGGCGGTGGACGGGGTTGTCGGGATTTGCATCGGCGAGTGCACGGTCGATGTGGAGGGCGGCGGTGGCGATTCGTCTGGCGTCTTCTGATCGTCCGGTTTCGCGGGCGAGCATGCTCAGCGCGGTGCACGCGACCGCGGCGTCGCGATAGCGGCCGGGCAGGGCGTGGGCAGGGTCGGTGATCCGGTCGAGGATGTCTGGTGTGAGGTGCCGCAGGACGTTATCGGCGATACTGCGGTCAACAGTTCCGTCGTGGGCAGGGTCGGCGGCCCGTTGCGCGCGTGCTGCGAGGACCTCCAGTTGTTGCGGAATGGCGATTCTCAACAGCTGTCGAACTGTCGGCGAGTTGGTCTTTGCCCGCGCGAGTAGGTCCAGGCATGCGGCGAGCTGCCGATCAGACGGCAGGGTAAGCAGGTCAGAGAGGACTGCCCCGGCGTCGTCGCCGAAGTCGGGCAGTACGCTGGCGGCCAGATGTTCACCGAGCCGGTCGGGACGCAACGGGTTGAGGTGACGGCGGCCGGGCTGAAGCTGAGACCACCAGTCGATGAGCCGTGTACGCAGCGCAGCCTGGTCGTCGTGGCGCAGGGCGGGGTGGATTGCCAGTAGTGTATGGGCCTCATCGAGGGTGTCGGCGCCGGCGATGGTTGCCGCGGCGGCGATCCAACTAGCCAGATGCGGGTCGACATCGGGCAACGTGGCGGACCAATAGCGCTGTTCGTGGGCCAGAACCCGCCCGACCGGAGGGGTCGGGTTGGGTGTCGTGTCGCCAGTCAGCACGCGGTCAAGGGCCTCGAACAGGACGTCCAGCGGCCACTGGTACCGCTCATGGGACAGGTCGACCATCGCCGGTGTGGCGGGCACCTGCCAAGCGGCGGCCAACGCGGCCGACGCCGTCTGAAACAGCACGGTGCGCTGAGACGGACTCAGCGGCTGGGTGGCCCGATCCGATTCCTGGCCCAGATTAAGAAGGTGTTTGACTCGGGCGTTGGCAATCTCACCGATCGTGTCCAGCGGGTCGGCCAACCCACCAACCCGGGTGCGGGTGACCAGGATCAGCCTGGCCGGAGCCAGGGCCGTCGCGGACTCGGCGAGCCGTGTCACGACGGTGGCCAGCCGTTGCGGATCGGTCGCCTCGACGTAATCAACGACGAGCAACCGCGGCACTGCGACGGCGAGGGCAGGCGCATCGTCGGGCACCGATCCGTCGGTGTGGGATAACCAGCCGGCCAGCCACCCGCGCGCGATCATGCGGCGGCACAGCTGGATCGCAAACCGTGTCTTGCCCGACCCGCCAACGCCACGGACCACCAGCACACCCAGCGGCTCCGGCGTCTCGCACCATTCCCGACGGATGCGTTCCAGTTCCGCATCGCGAAACAGGTAATCGACTACACCGAAATCCGCTCGCAGTAGGTCCGCCGGATCTGATCTGGCCGTCTTGTGGAACTGCCCCCACGGCTGCTCTACCAGATCGCCAGGCTCGCGTAGCGCAAGCACCGACAGCCACGGCGTGCGATCGGTGAGCACACTCAAGCGATTAGCCGCCAGCACGTCGGCCAGCATCGAGGCCGCCTCGGCGTGATCGACGGCCATGGTGAACAGGTCAGGCTCTCGTAGCGCGGACACCGGGGACACGTACCCGCCCAGCTCGACGCCCGTCCCACGAGTCGCGGACATCAACCCCACCACGGTCCGCGCCCGCGGGCACACCATCGGCGCACCGCTTAGCCCCGGTCTTGCCTCACCTGCTTTGAGGGTGACGAAGCCGTCGCCCTCGACCCCCTCCACGACGAACGAAGCCGGTGAACCCGGCGGTTCCCTGCCTTCCTCCCTTCGCGGAAAACCCCAACCGGTCACAGTGTCACCGGTCAACACCGGCTCCCGGCCCATCCGTTCAGGCCAGACCGCGGAATCAAGCGGCGCAACCGGATGGGCCAGGCCCGGGTCGAACCGCAGCAACGCAAGATCAGGGAACGGCCACAGGCCATCACCACGTAGCGGCTCCGAACGCAATGTCACCACCGCCGGCCAGCCCCCAACGGCGCCGCCAGTCCCCGCTGACGACGGCAGACCAGCCCCATCCAGGAGGACATCGGCATGACCGGCCACCACGTGGCCGCAGGTCAGCGTCCAGCCAGGCGCAGCGAGCACCCCCGAACCGAGCGTGCGCCCGCGAACGTCCCGAACCCGAACGACAAACGACCGCAACGCCGCTGTATCCACCCGAATCTCAACCACGAAATCCCCATGGATCGTCCGTCACCATCTCGGCCCCAGACCGATGATCAGTCAACCTGCCACAACACCGCCGGCGATTCCGGCGTCCGTTGTGGAGTCCGTCCCACGTCTCCACGACAGCGTCACCTTCAGCGCGCCCTCCGCACCACCGCTGACCAACAGACCGGTCAGCCGCCCCTCCGTTACCTTCAACGTCAGCGCAAACTCCACACTGGCCTCATCCGGACGCACCGCCTCCCACGCCTGCAGCAACTCCCAGGAGATCGCCTGCACCGTTTCGCGCACCCCATCAAAGGAAAACACCCTGTCCAAAGCAACGTTCGACGGCCCCGAGGGCGTATCCACCTCGGCAAAAAACTCCACGCCACTCGCGGAAACCGGCACCGCCTGCGCCATGTCCTACCCCAAATCGCTCAACCCCGGAATCACAGAAACGTACCGAGTTAGGCCGAGAGAACCCACGCCAAACAAAGCAGGCAACGCCGCCAGCCCAACCGGCACAACGCGATTTCCAATCTCTGAAACCGGCCGCACCTGCACAACGGCTCTTACAACGATCGACGCAGACACAATCGCCCATGCCAGTGATCCACTCAAGCCCCATGTATCCAACCCGACCTTCGACTCGGGTACGCCAGCGTAGTCCCACCGACCACCACGCCAAAGCAGCAGCACGACATACGGCCGTTTATCGATCCTAATAGGATCCAACAACCCATATGCCGCCACCAACTCCGTGCTTGGCTGTGCCCAGCAACGATCCCACCAGACCCCTATCACGTGCACGACACGAGCACGGACGGCGTGGCTCGCCGTAATCCTGCGTCCCGATGACCCCACCCCGATGTGCCGACGACCGCGAACCGGATCACCCTTACGCCAACAACCCAGGCACCACACCAAAGATCGATTCGCACAACCAGTGAAGATCAGGTATCCGCTCATCGGCAAATAAGTGAGTCGATCAAGGGCTCCTGCACGCCAGGCCGTTACGCACCGTAATGGGGCTCTGCGGGCGATGTGCGCACGCGCGACCGGCGTAAGAGTGTGTCGATCAGCACACACGTCGATGGGCACGATCTTCACCGGGTCCCTGACCGCGTGGGCGAGTTTCGAGTCGGGCGTGGCGAACGCTCGGCTTGCAGTTGAGTCGCTGCGACGTACCCGGCGTCGAGCACGTCGGGCCACCCGAGCTGGTCGGCGAGCTTTACGACGCCGTCTGAGCCGTCGACGCTTCAGGACGGCCTGTCGTGCCTACCGTTCGGGCATGTGCCAGCTGCCCACGATCTCCACGGTGTCGGGGGGCCGCCATCCCGTTCCCATGTTTGACGAGACCCGCCGGAGGCACCCAACCTGGCAGCATACGAACCCTCAACCCGCCTTGAGGGTCCCTTGTTGTCGGTGTCGGCGGTTCATGCAAAGGTGCGGAGAGACGGCTATCGAGTCAGGCCAGCATGACGTTGACGCAGGTCTGTGCCCTGCCCGGGGGCACGCAGAACATGGGCACGGTCGTCACGATCTTTGGTGATTGAGACGACCGTTTCGTTGTCTTCGGGCGGTGGTGCCCGATGACCACTGCGGATCGGGTGATCACCGTCGCGGCTGGCGCAACGGTGGCCCTGTTGGCTGGTGTGGCCGGTGCGATCTCGTACTCGCACATGGCCGAGTTGGCTCGGCTGCACGGCGAGGTTGGGTGGCGGGCAGCACGCTTTCCCGCTTTCTGTCGATGGCATCGAGGTCGTGGCGTCGCTGGTGCTGCTGGCGCACCGGCGGGCCGGTACCCGGGCAGGGTGGTTGCCGTGGGCGGCGCTGGCGGCCGGTACGGCGGCCAGCGTGGCCGCGAATGTGGCGGTCGGGGCGTCGGATCCGGTTGGGCGGCTGGTGGCCGGCTGGCCTGCCGTGGCGCTGCTGGTCACGATCAAGCTGCTGTCCGGGCTGCTCGACTCCGTCCCTTACGGCGACGGCCGGGGTTCTGCCGTCCCGGATGGTCCCGGCGAGTCTCGCCGGTCCGGGACCGGCCGGGACGGCTCGTCCGATGCGGGCAGCGGGGGAACCGAACTGGAGCAGGCCGCTCGATTGGTCCGGGACCGGCTCGTCGCGGCGGGGACCGCGGTCAACCGGCGGAACATGGCGGCGGGATTGCGCGCCGCCGGTCATCGGGTCGGCAACGAGCGCATAGGCGAGCTGCTACAGGTCGTCCGTGCTGACGGGGCGGATGTTCTGCCCGCCCCTGGAGGCAGCGATGCCTGACACCGGTTCAAGGACAGCCGCACTCCTCTGTCAGAGCATGTCAGGTCGCCGCCTCGATTGGGCCTGCTGGGCTTGCCGATTGCTGTGGACCCGAACGGCAACCGTGGTGGGCCTGTCAGCGCTGGTGATCGCCGGCTCCGGCGGTCATGGCCGACCGGCGACTGACACTTCCTGTGTCACCCAAGGCAGCCCGTATGCATTGGCGGTTGATCGGCGGTACCGACATGGCTGACCGTTCATACCTGACTCGTCTTCGGACCTCCGGCGGTCCGTCTCATGATCTGCTGGTCCTGCTCGATAAACATCGGGTCATGACCACCGGCCAGCTCGCCCGCGCCACCGCCGTGCCCGAGCGGACCACCCGGTACCGGCTGGACCGGCTGCACACTGCGGGTCTGGTCGAGTGCGTCCGCCCCGGGCGTGAGACCGGTTCAGCGCCTCGGCACTGGTGTCTGCGGCCAGCTGGCGCCCGGCTGGTGGCCGGCACCGCCACCGCCGATGGCCGCCCGTCCGGGATGTTCGTGGCCCACGCCGCCGCCCTCACCGAGGTGTGGCTCGCTCTGAGCGAATATGGCCCCGCCGAAGGCATTCAGGTGGCGAGCTGGCTTACCGACCGGGCGGCCTGGCAGGAGTGGGACCGCGCCAGCGCCTGGTCCACCCATCCGTACCGGCTGACTCCGGACGCGGCCGCCACACTGACGGTCGACGGCGCCAACGTGGCCGTGTTCATTGAGGTCGACCTGGCATCGATGACCCAGACCCTGCTCAAGCAGAAAGTCGCTCGGTACCTTGCCTACGCCGACGACCGCGCCTGGGAGGGTCGCACCCGCACTGCCCGCCCGTGCTCCTGCTCACCACCACGGCGACCCGCGCGGCCAGCTTCGTCCGCGCGGCGGGACCGGTCCTGACCCGGCAGATTCAGAGCATCGACGCGAACGATCCCGCGGCGGCGCTGGTGGTCGCCGCCTGCGGACTGGTACACGACCCAGCCCGGGCCATCACCGAGGCGTGCTGGAGCCAGCCGGACACCGCTGTGGCCGACCTGACCCTGGCCGAACTGCTCGGCGAGCGTCTCGACGCCCAGGCTGCATCCAGTGCCTGGAGGGTCGAGCAGGACACCGTCGTTCGCCGCCGCGCCGCAATCGACGCTCTCGACCAGGTCCAAAGGTTCACCAGGCTCGCGGACTGGTTGGGCAGCCAACCCGCCGCCGAAGCCCTTCAATTGCTCGTCGCAGACGGCGCAGCTTCGTTCCTCGACAACGAGCGGACCTTGCCCATCAGATCGCCGACTGGCTCGACCAGCAGCGCCGGACCAACCGGTTTCGCGCCCGCGACCTCGCTGCACCCATCGTTTGTGAACTCGAGCAGCGCCATACGCAGCTGTGGGCGGACCAGGCACACCAATTGCTTACAGCCGAGGAGTGCATTGCCGCCGGGCATCCGCATCTGTACGGGCTCGCCGAGAGGCTGGCCAGCGGCCATCTCGCCGATCGGGGCGAGGTCGGCATCCTGGCAACGCCACCCACCGAGACACGCGAGGAGATCCAGCGGGTAGCCCTCCGCGACTACCCGAAACGCCGCGCGGCTCATGTCGATCGGGCGTGGCACGCTCTCAGCCGCCGCGAGCGCCGCCGCACCAGCCGCGACCAGCTCGGCGCCGCCTACGACGACACCCACCTCGCCATCTGCGGAACCTATGGCATCGCCGAACCCCAACCCGAGCCAGACCAAGTCGCAACCGACCGGTGCGCTCACTGCGACGGCATCGTGCTCGACTGGCCGGAACGGACCACCAGCTCGACCCTTCCCGAACACCTCGAACACATCCGCCGGCGCCTCGACGAGATCCGCGGTCCGCGTGGCACCTGAGCCGAGCAGGACCAGCCAGCGCCGATCGTCAGCCCGCCACCGACGGATCATTGGGACGAGACTCCGCCGCCGCCTCCAGGGCGGCAGCGACTGCTTCGAACTCGGCCAGTGCCGCAGTGAGATCCTCGACGATCTCCCGAGCGATCACCTCAGGCGCGGGTAGGTTCTCCATGTCCTCCAGGGACTCGTCGCGCAGCCAGGTGATGTCGAGGTTGACCTTGTCCCTGGCGATCAGCTCGTCGTACCCGAAGGACTTGAGCCTCTCGCTTTCGACCCGCTCGCCGCGCGGCTTGCCCGGCAGGTAACAGGCGACGAACTCATCGAGATGGTGGCGGCGCAGCGGATTCTGCTTGAGCGTGAAGTGCTGGTTGGTGCGCAGGTCGTATATCCACAGCCGGTCGGTCCACGGCCGCTCGGAGGCCGGCCGCTTGTCGAAGAACAGCACGTTGGCCTTGACACCTTGGGCGTAGAAGATGCCGGTCGGCAAGCGCAGCATCGTGTGCACGTCGAAGTCGGCCAGCATCCGCCGCCGCAGCGTCTCGCCGACACCACCTTCGAAAAGCACGTTATCGGGTACGACCACCGCCGCCCGACCGTTGATGTCGAGGATCGTGGCGATGTGCTGAACGAAGTTGAGCTGCTTGTTTGCCGTGGTGACGACGAAGTCCTGACGCTCGATCTCCCGCTCGTCGCGTGACTCGCGGCCGTCCGCACCGACCATGGTTAGCGACGACTTGCGGCCGAACGGCGGGTTGGACAGGACCACCGAGTACCGCCTGCCCGGATCGGCGATCAGCGCGTCCTTGACCTCGATCAGGCTCTTGCCGTTGGGCGTACCAATGCCGTGCAGCAGCAGGTTCATCGCCGCCAACCGGGCGGTGCCGTCAACCAGCTCCACGCCGTGGACGAACGTGTCCCGCAGGTGGTTCCGTTCGGTCGGGGTCAGCGTCTCAGCATGCTGGGCGGCGTACTCATGCGCCGCGAGCAGGAAGCCACCTGTCCCCGCTGCCGGGTCGGCCACCGTGTCCCGCACGGACGGCTGAATGCAATCGACTATCGCCTGGATCAGCGCCCGGGGTGTGAAGTATTGCCCAGCGCCGGACTTGATGTCCTCAGCGCCCTTGGACAGCAGCTCCTCGTACGCGTCGCCTTTGATGTCGATCCCGGTAGCGGACCAGTTCTCCTTGTCGATCAGGTCGACGATGAGCCGCTTGAGCTTGGCCGGGTCCTGGATTCGGTTCTGCGCCTTACGGTAGATCGTGCCCAGCGTTCCAGGCTGCTTGGACAGATCCTCAAGGATGTGCCGGTACGTGACCTCCAGGTCATCGCCGTCAGCGTCGAGCAGCCGCTGCCACGAGCAGTGCTCCGGCACGATTCGCTCACTCTTCAGCGGCCGAATCTCCCGCTCGTGAGCCATCTTCAGGAAGAGCAAGTACGTCAGCTGCTCGGTGTACTCGATTGTGCCGACCCCATCATCGCGCAAGACATGACAGTACGACCACAGCTTGTCGACCAACCGCCGCGCGTCAGACACTGGTCATCTCCTCTACGATCTCAATGTCACTCGCCCGCCCCGTCAGCCGACCCGAGAACGCCGCGTCGAGTAGCGCGTGCCGTAGTCGCTTTCCTTTTGCACGAACGATTCGAAGTTCTGCCTCTAGCCGATTGCGTCGACCACGAACGACAGCCAAGGCTTCCATCAGTTCGGTTTGCCGGCTTAACGAAGGTACCGGAATACTAAGAGTCTTGAGCTTCGAAACGCTAAGAGTATGGAGGCCACTGCTCGAACTAGCTAGCCGCGTCAAATTCTTGCGGTTCTGTGGCGAGTTCCAAACGGCTTCAAGGTAAGCAGGGTTGAGCTGCGGGGAAGGACGCACTCTGATGAGGTGGTTTTGGTGGACGCAGTCATCGATAGAACCGTTCCACGTCGCCGCTCGGCCAATTTGTGACGGGCTGCCGTTTCCCTCGACGACCAGAAGGTCGCCCACCCTCAGCCGAAGCTTGTCTAGCTCCCCGTCAAAAAGTTCTATCTCGTGTACGTCCTTGAGATCGAGACCATACTTGGTAATGTTTGCCACGCGCAGAAAGGGATACGCGTTGTGCTTTGGTTCCCGCTTGTGGTGTTTCTGGAGGCCACCTTGAATCGCCGCTACCTCGTCAAGTCTGCGCTCGCGCCCAGCGCGACACCGGGAAAGAGCAGAAGCTTCGAGAGCGGCCAGACGGTGAGTCGCGGTCGTTGCAGAACTCTCGGCAGCGTCGAGGCGCGAAAGGTGGTCTTCGAGGATATCGACGAGCCGCCGCTGCTCCGATAGCGACGGGAGCCTGCCGAATGGAGTGTTACGCACGTCGGCGACATTAACGTGAAGGACTGTGGAGCCGGTTGCCCTATGCCGAAACCAACGTTGTGCATTTGACGAGAGCAGAAAGTAGTGAAGATATCGGGGTACTATCAGGTGTTCACTCGGTTGTATTAGAACAGTACGCTGTCCCAGGCAGATAGGAGTCGCTTCCGGCACCAGGGCAGCCTCGCCAATCGGAGCCTCACGTGCAAGGATAATATCGCCCGCACGCGGCACAGCCCGCCGAGTCCAATCCCTATATGTGGCCAATGTGACAGGCTTCGCACCAGAAAGGTCGATGCGTCCGTTACGAATGCTTCCGGTCCCGACGGATAATGCATACGCTTCTTCGACCGGCGCGCGCGGTGCTGTCTTGTGTTCGCAATCGATCACTTCTGCTACGTCTCTGAGGACGAGTGTCCGCAGCGTACTCACGCGGGGAGCTCCGTGTTGAGTTGGTCGATCAGGATGGCGGCCCGGGGGCCAAGTTCGCGGAGGGCGCCGTCGATGCCGCCGCGTTCGGTGAACGGGGCCTTGTCGAGGTCGTCGGGGCTGATGCCCGCCGACACGGCGATCACTTCGACCATCCGGTTCAGCCACCACCTTTCTGTCTCGCTGAATGTGACTCCGGCCTGCTGCTGCTGGAGCAGCCAGCCGGCGTACCGCTCGCGGACCTTCTCCGCGTACGGAACTAGCTCACCATCTTGACCGATGGTGTAGCGGATCAGGGAGACCAGGTCGGTCAGGGTGTGGCGGTCGCTGTGGCGGACGTGGCCGGCGTAGACCACCTCGTACGCGGACCAGATGAGATCGGGCGTCCAGTTGCGCGGTGGACGTTTGATGCGCTTGGCCAGCTCCTCAATGTCCGCGAACGAGATGCGCCGATCCCGGGCCTCGGTGAGCAGCTGGATCGCGGTGATCTCGTCGCGGTTCTCGTCCAGGTATGCCTGCCACGACTCGACGATCGACTGCGCTCGCGAGGTGTCGATGACCCCGTAGGCGTCAACCAGGGTGTCCACGCTAGTCTCGTCGATGATCCGGTCATGGGCCTGGCGCAGTTCCAGGATCCGCTGCCGTAGCGCTGGGTTCGCGGCCAACGGCCGTACAGCCGTATCAAGCAGCTGTTGCACGGTGGCCGCTGGGTCAACGGCGCCGGCCATGGCGCGGGCCTGGGTGTCCGGGTCGACCGCGTCGACGAGGCCGCGGATGAGGCCGCGTACCGCCGCACCGGCGACATGGTCCAGCTCGGCCCGCTCGCCTGGGGTGAGCTGCAGTTCCAGCGCGGCGAGGCGGGATGCGAGGGTGGCGGTCTCGACCTCGGTGAGGGTCAGCGTGGCGGCCTTGTCCAGCAGCTGCTTGAGCGAGATGCCTTTGTCCTGGTTGAGCGGCGGGTCAACGAAGTCGTGTTCGGTCACGCCGATCGCGTCGACGATGACGAACCGGGTCTTCTCGGTGGCGTCGGGCGTGACGGCCTGGAAGTCGGCCGGCGTGATGGTCCGGGCGCCGCGGCCTTTCATCTGTTCGAAGTACGCTGCCGAGCGCACGTCTCGCAGGAAGAACACGCACTCCAATGGCTTGACATCGGTGCCGGTGGCGATCATGTCGACGGTAACCGCGATCCGCAGCGTGGCGGAGGTGCGAAACGCCTGGAGCTGCCCCTTGGGGTCTCGGGCACTGTAGGTGATCTTCGCGGCGAAGTCGTTGCCCCTCCCGAAGACCTCTCGGACCCGGGTGACTACCTCCTCGGCGTGCGCGTCGTCCTTGCAGAAGATCAGGGTCTTTGGCACGGTGGACCGGCCGGGGAAGATCTCGCTGAATAGCCGGTCCCGGAAGGTCTCCAGCACCAGCCGGATCTGTGAGTCGGCGGTGACCGCCCGGTCAAGCTGCCGGCTGGTGTACTCGACGTCCTCATCGAGCTGTTCCAGGCGCTGCACGCGGGTGCGGCGGTTGACTTTCGGCACCACCGTGCCGGCCTCGATACGCGAGCCCTTCTCGCTGATCCGGGTGCGGATGCGGTAGAGGTCGAAATCGACGTTCACGCCGTCGGCGACGGACTGCGGGTAGGTGTACTCGGACACCAGGTTCTGCCGGAAGAACCCGAACGTCTGCTTGCCGGGGGTGGCGGTCAGGCCGACGATGTGGGCGTCGAAGTACTCCAGCACCCCGCGCCACACGCCGTAGATCGATCGGTGCGCCTCGTCGACGATGACCAGGTCGAACGCCTCCGGCGGCAGATTCGGGTTGTACGCCACGGTGACCGGGGCGTCGGGCACGTAGTCGTCCAGGCCGGGGTCGTCGCCTTCCGGTGCTGTGTCGCCGGCCAGCACCCGGTAGACCCGCTGGATGGTCGAGATCACCACGCTGGTGCTGCCGAGCATCCCCGCGCTGGTGAGCATGTCCACGTTGTACAGCTCGGTGAACCGCCGCCCGTCGTCCGGGGTCCGGTAGTTCTGGAACTCAGCCAGGGTCTGATCGCCGAGATTGTTGCGGTCGACCAGAAACAGCACGCGGGTGAACCCGCCATGCTTGAGCAGCCGGTAGCACTCGGTCACCGCCGCGTACGTCTTGCCAGCGCCGGTGGCCATCTGCACCAGCGACCGGTCGAACCGCTGCTCCGCCAGCGCCCGCTCGATACCTTCGATCGCAGTGATCTGCGCCGGACGCAGCGGGCCGGTGTCTAGCGCCGGCAGGTGCCGCACCTTGGCTCGCCAGGTCGGGCGCTGCGGATCGGTCTCGGCTTCGCGGACCATGCGAGCCAGCGTCGCCGGTCGTGGGAATGCGAAGATTCGTCGTGCCCGCGGCGCTGGGT
>Ga0075419_10002531_pt1 | contig 11738 bp, 10 predicted proteins | sample SoiMetdeltSBSDD3_FD_76900 | JGI IMG/M metagenome (GOLD analysis project Ga0075419, IMG submission 76900) | Bulk soil microbial communities from a Populus tree surrounding site in Tennessee, USA - Soil MetaG P. deltoides SBSDD3 | ecosystem: Environmental > Terrestrial > Soil > Tree plantation... | reverse complement strand
GTGCCCGCCAGCACGGTGTAGTCGTAGTGCACGACGACGGCGCGGGAGCGCGTCTCGTCGAACAGCGTCCCGTTGATGGAGCCCATGCCGGCCACCACGCCGTCGCCCGGCGTGTTCTGGCGCAGCGCCTCGATGGTGTTGCGCTGGTGCTGCCGGGCGACGACGAGCGGCCAGTATTCCTTGAAGGACCCGGGATCGACGAGGCGGTCGATGTTCTCGCGCGGCATGCGGTAGCCCAGCCTCCGCCGTCGGGCGACCGCGTCCGGCCGGTTCTCGTCCAGCCCGAAGGCGTGGCGGTCGTGGCTCTCGCGCAGGTCTTCGCGGATGTGATCCGGGTCCGGCCCCGCCACGGCGGCCATGGCGGCGTCCTCGACCTCGGCGGCCTGGATGAAGACGATGGGATAGCCCTCGCGCACCACGTCGCCCGGCGCCATCGTGACGCCGCGCACGATGCCCCCGTGCGGGGCGGCGATCACGTGCTCCATCTTCATCGCCTCGACGACGGCGACCTGCTGCCCCTGACGGACCTTGTCGCCGACGGCGACGTCGATGGCGACGATGGTGCCCTGGATCGGGGAGGCGACTCCGGCCGCCCCGTCGGGCCCCGTGAGCGCCGGGGCCTCGTCCCCGACATCGGCCGTCGTCTGGTTCGCCTTCACCTGACGGTCATAAGCGAACAGGGCGAGGGGATCACGGCTCTTGACCCGGGCCCCGGCGAACCCGCCGTCGTTCGCCGCGGGCCGCGCCGTCTCCACGAGGCGGCGCTGCCGATCCGGACCGTCGGCGACCAGCGCCGCCATGTTCTCGTCGACCCAGCGCGTATGGACGTGGGCGGCGGCGAAGTCGGCGTGGGCCAGGATGTTGCGGAGGAACGGGATGTTGGTGCCGACCCCTTCCAGCCGGAACTCGCCGAGGGCCCGCGAGGCCCGCCCCACGGCCGCCGCGAAGTCCGGCGCGTGGGCGATGACCTTCGCGAGCAGGGAGTCGAACGCGACGCCGGCGCGATAGCCCGCGTACCCGAACCCATCCGTCCGCACGCCCGGTCCACTCGGCGCCTCGTAGACGGTCAGGATGCCGCCGCCTGGTCGCACCGAGCCATCCGGTCGGATGGTCTCCATGTTCACTCGCGCCTGGATCGCGTAGCCGCGCGGCCGGGCGATCTCGGGCCCGTCCAGCCCCAGCTCCGCCAGCGTCGCGCCCTGGGCCAGCCGGATCTGCGCGTGCACGAGATCGACGCCGGTCACCGCCTCGGTGATCGTGTGCTCGACCTGCAGCCTCGCGTTCGCCTCGATGAAGACGAAGGGCTGGGCGCCCGGGCGACCGGAGACGTCCACCAGGAACTCGAACGTGCCGAGATTCGTGTAGCCGACGTGCTTCGCGAACCGCACCGCGGCCTCGATGATCTGACGGCGAAGCCCATCGTCCAGCCCAGGTGCAGGAGCAATTTCGACGGTCTTCTGGAAGCGGCGCTGGATGCTGCATTCCCGCTCTCCCAGATGCGCGATGCCGCCGTCATGGTCGCCGAGGATCTGCACCTCGACGTGGCGGACGCGCGGGAGAAATTCCTCCACGTAGACCTCGGGCCGGCCGAACACCGCGCCGGCCTCGGAGCGGCAGCGCTCGAACACGGCCGGGAGCGCGTCGGCGGACAGCACCGCGCGCGTGCCGCGACCACCGCCACCGGCCAGCGCCTTGACGATCATCCCGCTGCCCGGGCGGAGGGAGGCGAGGAACGCGCGAGCCTCGTCGAGCGTGACGGCGTGATCGAGACCGTGGAGGACCGGAACGGACGCCGCGACGGCCGCAACCCGGGCACGGGCCTTGTCGCCGAACAGCTCCAGATGCTCTGCGTCCGGGCCGACGAAGGTCAGCCCCGCCCTGGCGCACAGCCGCGCGAAGTCGGCGCGCTCGGCGAGGAACCCGTAGCCGGGGTGGATGGCGTCGCAGCCGGACGCCGTCGCCGCCGCGATCACGGCCTGGGCATTCAGATAGGCGGCCGGCCCCTGGCCCGGCAGCGCCCGGCATTCGTCGGCCACGCGGAGGTGCAGGCTGCGCGAATCGTCCTCTGAATAAACGGCGACGGTGGGCACACGCATGTCGGCCGCGGCGCGGGCGATGCGGATGGCGATCTCGCCCCGGTTGGCGATCAGCAGCTCGGTCACGCTCATGGTGTCGTTGTCTTCGTCGAGGGTCCCCCGATGACGCCTTCCGCGCGCAGAGCCGCCACGGCTTCCGGGCTCATGCCGAGCAGATCGCGCAGCACCTCCTCCGTGTGCTCGCCCAGCATGGGGGACGGGGTCCGTACCGAGCCCGGCGTCTCGGAGAGGCGCACCGGGGCGCCGACCATCTTCACCTTGCCGGCGCGCGGGTGCTCCATCTCCACGAGCGTGCCGCGGGCCTCCACCTGTGGATGCTCCACGACCTGCGCGAGGGTGTTGATGGCGCCGAACGGGATGCCCTTTGGCAGGAAGATGGTCTCCCACTCCTCGTAGGTCTTCGTCAGGAACACGTCCTGGAGCAGGGGGATGAGCGTGGCACGGTTCTTCGCGCGGTCGGCATTGCGGCGATAGCGCGGGTCGTTCGCCAGCTCCGGTCGGCCGATCGCGGGACAGAAGATCTGCCAGAGCTTCTCGCTGCCCACCGCGAGGGCGAGGTCGCGGGTCTTCGTCCGGAACGTCTGGTAGGGGAGCAAGGCCTTGTAGGCGGTGCCCATGGGCGCGGGCAGCTCGCCGTCGGCGAGGAAGCCGCCGATCATGGTGCCGAGGAGCGACATCTGGCCCTCGAGCATGGACACGTCGATGGCCTGGCCTCGCCCGGTCCGCTCCTTCACGCGCAGCGCCAGCATGATCCCGAAGGCCGCGTACATGCCCGCCGTCATGTCCGCGATCGACGTCCCCGCGCGCACGCCCCGGCCGCCTTCCTCGCCCGTCACCGAGATCATGCCGCTCTCGGCCTGTAGTATCAGGTCGAGCGCGGCGCGATCGCGATAGGGGCCGTCCTGGCCGAAGCCGGACACCGAGCAGTAGATGATGCCTTGGTTGCGGCGGCGCGCCTCCGCATAGGCCAGGCCCAGGCGCTCGAGCGCGCCCGTCCGGTAGTTCTCGAGGACGACGTCTGCCCGTTCGACGAGCTCGAAGAAGAGCTCCTTGCCCCGTGGGTGCTTGAGATCCACCTCGATACCCTGCTTGTTGCGATGCAGGCTCACGAAGTACGCGGTCTCGCCGCCCGGCAGCGGCGTGCCCCACGCGCGGGCGATGTCGCCGGCACCCCTGGGCTCGAGCTTGATCACTCGCGCGCCGAAATCGGCGAGCATGGTGGAGCAGAAAGGGCCGGCGAGGGCGTGGCTCAGATCGATGACCGTGACGTCTTCGAGCGGCAGGCGCATGCGGGTCGTCTCCTCGCGACCCATGGTAGCCCAGCGGCGGCGGGAGTGGCTGTCACCGAGATTGTCACTCTCCAGCTTGTGTCCGAATTCGATCGGGGCGAGCATCTCGACACGGCTGGGGTCACGATGGACCTTTCTACTTCCCGTCCCTTTCTCGTTGTCGGCCTCTTGGCGCTGCTCCTGGCGGTGAGCGGCGCTGGGGTCAGTGCGGGGCGCGGCGATCCGCCGAGATTCGTCACGGTGGCTCCCGGCATCGCCCACGCGACCTTCCAGGTTCGCCCGGACGACTCCGAGGCCTTTTCAGGCCACGCCTTCAACGTCGATCTGGACGTGGCCGCGCTCCGTCTCATCCCTGCTGGGGGTCCTTCGACGAGGCGCACCGTCGAGGAGATCGTCGCGCCCTATCCGGCGGTCGTGGCGGTCAATGCGAGCTTCTTCGACACCGAGGGACGGGCCATGGGTCTCGCGGTCGACGAAGGGCGGGTCCTGGCCGGCGGCAGGCGGCGGAGCTGGGGCGCGCTCGTGATCGACGACCGGCACGCGCGGATCGTGCTTGGGGCCGAGATCCAGGATGATCGTGCCCACCGCCTCGTCGTCCAGGGCATCCCTCGTCTCGTCGTGGGAGGGAAAGTCCAGCCACTGAAGCCCCAGCTCGCAGAGCGCACGGCGGTATGCGCCAAGGGCCGTGGCATCCTCCTCGTCGTTTCGACGAGGGTCGAGACCACGCCGTTCGCGCGGTTCCTCGCCGACTCGCCCGATCAGGGCGGCCTCGGGTGCGGGGACGCGCTCAATCTCGATGGCGGGCCGTCGACACAGCTCGTGGTGAGGCTTCCCGCGCTGGCGCTGTCGTTTCCCCGGGGGTGGGGCGTGCCGAACGCGCTGGTCGTCGCTCCCGGTACGAGGTGACCAGAATCGCTGCCGTCACGCTCGTCGGTCGCCGCCGTCGGGCCTCCGCGTCGCGTCGCGCGACGGATAGATGACGCTCTCGGCGTGCCGGTACATCCACTCGACGGCGTCGGCCGCCAGGAAGTGGACCTCGGTGCGCGCGAGCGCCGCGAGCCGAAGCGCATCGATGTTCCGGCGCACCTCGGACGTCAGCGTGTTCAGGCGATGGTACGCCTCGGACACCGTGCGGCCGAGCGTCGTGACACCGTGGTTCTCCATGATCAGGCTGTTCGTGTGCTCGATGAAGTCCTTGATCGGTTCGACGTCCTGCTCCACGTCGAGGTGCGACGGCACCACGTACGGCGGCCTGGCCATCACGTAGGGGAACTCGAGCGAGAGGACGCGAAGCTCCTTGACGGCGCCCGATGCGAACAGCGCGATGGTCTCGTCGTGGTGCACGTGGATGACCGCCCCGACGTCGGGCCGCAGGCGCAGGATCTCCCGGTTCAGGTTGTGGCCGACGCTCGTCGGGACGGTGCCGTGCAGGAGCCGAGGCGTCGGGATGTCGGTGATGACGACGTTGTCGAGCGTCATCTCCTCCAGCGACACCTCGGCGTGCTTGGTGTACGCCACACCGTGCGCGAAGTCGGGATGGGGCACGCGGATGGCCAGGTTCCCGAGCGAATTGTGAACGTATCCGCGGGCCACGATCCTCCGCGCGTAACGCAGGAGCAGGTGCGCGACGGTCTCGTCGATTGGCACGGTCATGACGCTCCCCCCCTCACTGACGAGTTCGATCCGGTCGAGGCTCCGTCCGGCCGGCGGCCAGGATGCCGTCGACGAGCGCGTAGGCGCGGCTGCGGTCCGGGTAGCGCAGGTGGTGGTTGATGCGGTTGCGCGCGGCCGAGGTGAGGTAGAAGCGCTCGTAGAGGACGTTGCGGCCGGCCAGGGTGGAGCCCACGAAATCCCAGGCCAGCCGGAAGAGGGCCGCCCGCTCCTCGCTGTCGGTGTCGTGGGCCCCGTGCAGGAACTCGTCGAGCAACGGGCGGAGCCGCCCGTCCTGCAGCTGGCGGCGAGTCGGCGTGGCCAGGAGGTTGTGGCTGCCGATCAGCATGATGATCTCGCTGACGCGCGGGAACCAGGTGGCCAGGAGCGAGCGCATCGGGTTGAGGGCGCGCCCGTCGGGAAACCACACGCCGTTGCCGATGTCGCGGCCGTGCTCGGCGGAGATGAGCACGGCGTTGCGCGCCACCTCGACGTAGTCCAGCAGCTCGCCCAGCATCTCCTGGGTGGCCGGGCTCGTATCGCCGATGGACTCGGCCATGCGGACGGCCAGGCCGTAGGCGAACTCGAGCTTCACGAGCGCGCGAATGGTGGTCTGGTTGGTCATGTTGTCGCGCAGCCCGGTGGTACCGACCGTGTTGTAGAGGTCCACGTGCCCATCCAGGAACACGCAGTCGAACGGGATCTCGACGTCGTCGAAGATGACGAATGCGTCCTGCTCGTCGAAGCGCGCCGACAGCGGCCGGTCGAAGGGATCGGCGCCCGGAGCGGCCGCGCTGTCGCGACACAGGAAGATGAGTCCCGGGGTCTGCACGGGAATGGAGAAGGCGAGCGCGTAGCCCTCGGCGCCGGCGGGCAGGGGGTGCGCCGGGTAGACCGCGATCTCGTCGGCATACGGCGCCAGGGTGGCCAGGATGCGGGCGCCACGCACGACGATGCCGCGGCCGGTCTCGCCCACCTTGTGCACCGGCACGCGGTTGCCGAGGATCTGGCCGTCCGTCGACTTGTCGATGGTGGGATGGATGATGGTGTGGGTGAGGGAGGTGTCCTCCCGGCGGATCCGCTTCTGGAACTGGACGAGACGATGCGCGCCCTCGGCGTTCTTGTCACCCGCGCCGAGCCAGTCCTGCCAGCGCGAGGCAAAGCTGGCGAACTTCACGCTCATGTAGTCGGGGGTGCGGCCCATCAGTCCCACGGTCGCCTCGGCGATCCGGGTCAGACCGCGATTGCGGCGCTTCAGATCGTCGATCGAGCGCGGAATGAGGTGGCCGATGTTGATCGGCTCACCGGTGTCTGGATCGGGGGTCAGGCACTCGTCGGGAAAGGTGTGCTGGCGATCGAAGACGCTCGCGATAGTGGAGGCGCCGCCCGCGAGCGCCGGATGCGCAGTGACGTCATCGACTCGCTCGCCCTCGAGCCACAGCTCGCGCGTGGTGCTCCGGAGCCGCTCGAGGAACTGCTTGCCGGTCCGTGCCGCCACCGTGTCCCCTCCCGGGCGCCATCTTATCCCAGCGGCGGGCCGGCGAGCGACGACCGCCGGCGGTCGGTCGCTGTGCTCACCGGTCGTGCTATTCTTCGCTCGCATGGTCAGCCGGCTTCTCGTCGGCGCTCTCTTCGTCGCGTACCTCGTCGCGCAGGCCCCGCACCTCGTCCACCACCTCTTCGAGCCCGACGAGACGCAGGCCGACTGCGTATTTCTCGCCGCCGCCGAGCGCCATCAGGCGGCGCCGACCGAAGATCCGACTCCGCCCGCCGCCGGGACCGAGGTCTCCGTCGTACCCCCGGCGCCCGTTTCCGGCGCGATCCCGCACGCTCCCGGCCCTGCCGGCGCCCGCGCTCCCCCCTCGGTCGTCTAGCCACGCATCGCATCTTCCACGCCGTCGCCTGCTGATGCGGGCGCGGCGGTGCGCGTTCATCGGCGCGGCCGCCGCGGCTGGCACGCGACCCGACGGCACATTCTCACGTCCGACCGCCGGGAGGCGATCATGCGGAGGTCCATCTACGGTGCGGGCGTCATCGCCATCGCCGTCATGGTGTTGGCGCCGTCGCCAGGTCTGGCCCAGACCACGTCGTCGGAAGTGGAGCAGCTGAAGCAGGAATTGCGCCGGATCCAGGAACGCCTTCAAAAGCTCGAGCAGCAGCAGGCGGCACCCGTCCCGCCGCCGACGCCGGTCCCGGCGACGCCGCAAATATCAGCGCCAGCGGGCCCGCCGGCGCCGGGGGAGCGCGAGATCAGCCTCGAGCGCGAGCACCCCTTCGAGCTCCTCGGGCTTCCCAAGCCCGAGCTTGGTGGCGTCCGGTTCTCCGGGTTCTTCGTCGGCTCGGCGAACTACAACTCACGGATCCAGATGGTGCCGGAGTTCGCTGGCAGTGTGCCGCTCTCCTCCGAGCCCAGGCGCACGGACTTTCGGTTCGACCAGTTCTCCCTGGGCGTCTTCAAGACGTTCGCGCCGTGGCTCTCGGCAGGGGCCAGCATGGAAGTCGAGCGCCATGGCCATCGCCACAGCCACGGCTTCGATCCCGACTTCGGGTGCCCGAGCAGCGGCGCCCTGTGCGTCGAGCAGTTCGGGGCGGAAGAGATCGAAACGGACGTGAGCCTGCACCGCTTCAGCATCACCGGTATCGCGCCGGTCGGCAACGGCCTGGCGCTGTCGTTCGGCCGCTTCGACACGCCGTTCGGCTACGAGCGCCACGACGCCGCCCTGAACCTCACCGCCACGACCTCGGAGCTCCAGCGGTTCGGGCGCCCTCAGAGCATGACGGGATTCACCGCCGCCTATCAGTTCGCGCCGTGGCTCGACGTGACCGGATGGGTCGTCAACCGGTGGGAGAACGAGACGACCGAGGACCCTCTCGAGGACAACAACCGTGACAAGAGCTTCGGCGGCCGTTTCGGCTTCACGCCGCTCCACGGCTCGCAGCTCCTGAACGTCGGGATCGGCGGCTGGTGGGGGCCCGAGCGCGACGACGACACCAAGCATGCGCGCTGGATCATCGACGGTGACGTGACCTGGTCACCGACGTCGCGGCTCCTGGTGGCCGGCGAGATCCTGTACGGCGGGGAGTCCGGCGTGTCGTTCCGTCGCCGCGGTGTTCCGTTTGCCGCCGCGGCGATCGATGACCGGGACGTCAACTGGCTGGCGCTGTACGCCCTCGTCCACTACGACATCACCCGCTGGCTGGGTCTCTCCGTTCGTTACGGCTTCTTCAACGATTACCAGGGCGCGCGGACCGGCGTCGAGCAGATCCTCCAGTCGTTCACCATCACGCCGATCGTGCACCTGTCGCGGCTCATTCCCGACCTCCGGCCGCTGGGCGTGACCTATGCCCGGTCACGGCATCCCCTGGACTGGGTCGACGTCCGGCTCGAGTACCGGCTGAATCATTCGAACCAGCCGGTGTTCTCCTCGGCCAGCGCCGGCGTTCCCATCACGGATGCCGATCACATCGGCCACGAGGTCACGCTGCAGTTCGTGGTGAATTACTAGGAGGGGTGGCGATGCACGGGTTCCGTCTCTCGACCCTCCCGCTCAGCGGCAAGGTCTTCTGCACACTCTTTCTCCTCGGCATCGGCGGCGGGGCCCTCGCCGCTTTCGTGCAGGCCTCCACGGCCGTGGGGCTGTCCCCGGCGGCGGTGGAGGCGAGTCTGGCCCCGATGATGCCCATGACGCACATGGGCCACGGTCAGATGAGCGCCGAGAGGGAGATCACGATCGGCGACATCTCGAGCGCCGCCAAGGTCTGGATCCGGACCCCCTTGCTGATCCAGACCAGCCACACGCACCTGTTCGGGCAAACGCTGATCGCCGGTCTGCTGGGGTTGATCTTCCTCTTCACGTCGCTCCGCGAGGGCGTCAAGGCGCTGATCGTCGCGCTCCCCTTCGTGGGCACCCTGGTGGACATCGGCGGCATGTGGCTCACGCGCTTCGTCTGGCCGTCCCTGAGCGTGCTCGTCATCGCCGGAGGCAGCCTGTTCGCCCTCGGCTACGCGCTCATCGCGGTCATTTCCCTGTACGAGCTGTGGTTCCGAAAGGAGACGGCGGCATGACGAGGCCCGTTCGACTCGCCGCGACAGCGCTCGTCGCCCTGGCCCTCGCCGCGCCGGCGCTCGCCCATATCACCCCGCCGGTCGTCCTCGCGTCGGACCGTGATGCGATCGTCGGGCTGCTGGCCGGTGCCCGGCGCTTCTTCGTCCGCGAGGTGCGCCTCACCCCTGCCGAGAAGCAGACGATCCGGCAGCAGACCGGCTGGAGCCCGGACGACGACTTCTACCGCTTCTACATCGGGCGCGACGACCAGGGCCGCGTGGTGGCCGCGACCGTGTTCCTCACCGAGTTCACGATCCACGGCCCGGTTCGCGTGGCGGTGTCGCTCGGGCCGGACGGCAAGGTGAAGGGCGCCACCGTCGTGGAGCTGACCGAGGAGACGTATGGCTGGGTCAAGCCGCTGCTCGACCGCCAGTTCGCCAGAGAGTACGTCGGCCGCGATGCCCGCGGCCCGTTCGCGGTGAGCGCCGGCGGCGGGGATTCCATGACGCAGTTCTACGGGCAGGTCATCGCCAGCCTGATCCAGCGGGCCGCGATGCTGTACGAGGTCGGCGTCATCAAGCGCGGCGACGCGGCGTGAGCGGCGCCCCCTCCATCCGGAGGCGGGGCCTGCGATTAGGGTTGACGTGTCTGCAGAGTTAAGGCAGCTTAAGCCCCACCCCACGCAGGGCGGCCTTGCCCCTGCGCTCACCGGAGGAGGGTGACCATGACCGCCAGGCTTCGGGTCCTCGTATCGGTTCTCGCGCTCACGGTCACCCTCGGGGCATCCTTCTTGCCCCCGTCGGCGGCCCAGCCGTCCTCGACGCCCGGGCGTCACGGCAAGCTCGTCATCGCCGTGCAGCCCACGGGAACGCCTGAGCAGCTCACGGCCGACGCCAAGGAGCTCCGCGGATTCCTGTCCCGGAAGCTCAACCGGGACGTGGAGATCGTGTTTCCCATGACCTACGCCGGCGCCGTGGAAGCGCTTCGCTTCGGCCATGCCCAGGCGGCGTTCATGAGCGCCTGGCCGGCCCAGCTCGCCGTCAAGCACGCCAAGGCCGAGGTGGCCCTCGCCGAGGTCCGCGAGGTGGTGATCGGGCAGGACCGAAAGGCCGAGACCTTCTATTACTCGTACTGGGTCGTCCCCAGGGACAGCCCCGTCGAGACGCTCGGCCAGCTGCGGGGAAAGCGGGCGGTCTTCCCGAGCCCCCTGTCGACGTCCGGCTTCGTCGCGCCGCTGGCACGCCTGGTCGAGCTGGGGTTCGTGCCGCGACAGGTGGGCAAGGAGGCCGATCCGAAGACCTTCTTCGGAGACGTCCGCTTCGTCGGCGGCTACGCCCAGGGCTGGGAGGCGTTGAAGGCGAAGCAGGCCGACGTCGCCGTGATCGCCGGCGACGTCTCCGAGAAGCTGTACCGCGAGGTCCTGGCCGGGACCAAGGTGATCGACCAGCAGGGGCCGATCCCCTCGCACGCGGTCGTCTTCGGGCGAGAGCTGGATCAGGCGGCCAAGACGCAGCTACGGGACGCGCTGCTCGACCTCGGCAGTGCGGAGCACCGCGGCCTCATGCGGAAGTTCATCTCCGGGATCTTCGTCGGCTTCAAGCCGACGACCGCGGAGCAGCATCTCGGCCCGCTCGACACGTTCCTCGGCCAGACCCAGCTCGCGTTCCTCGAACGGATCCACTGACCTCGACACGATGCCAGGGCGCCCCGCGCTGGAAGCGAGCGGTCTCTCGTTTTCCTACGGCGCGGGGCGCCCGGTCCTGCGCGACGTCAGCCTCACCGCCGAGGCGGGGACGGTCACCGCGGTCCTCGGCGTCTCCGGAAGCGGCAAGACGACGCTGCTCAAGCTCTGCAAGGGGCTCCTCGCGCCCCAGCGCGGCACGGTACGTGTGCTCGGCGTCACCGTGGCGGCCGCCGGACGAGGCCGTCTCGACCCGGCGGTGGCGTACATCCCCCAGAACCTCGGCCTCGTACGCAACCTGACCGTGCTCGACAACGTGGTGATGGGCTCGCTCGGCCGGGTTCCCGGACTCCTGAGCCTTCTGGGCCGCGTCCCCGACGGGGAACGGCGGCGGGCCGAGGCCATGCTGGAGCGACTCGGCATCGGTCACAAGACCGACGAGAAGGTCCATGCGCTCTCCGGAGGCGAGCGTCAGCGGGTCGCGATCGCCCGCGCGCTGATGCAGGAGCCACGAGTCCTGCTCGCCGACGAGTTCGTCTCGCACCTCGACGTCCTCACCGGCCGGGAGATCCTCACGATCGTCAAGGGTATCGCCGGCGAGGGGGTCACCGTCGTCGTCGCCACGCACGACATCGAGCTGGTCGGTCGCTATGCCGACGCCGTCATCGTGCTCCGCGACGGACACAAGGTTCTCGACCGCCCGACCGGCTCGGGCGGCACCGAGGGTCTCGCCCTGGCGCTTCGGCGATGAGCCGATCCCGCCGTCGCCCGCCGGGGCGCTGGGCCCGGCGCGCGATTCCGCTCGCGCTGACGCTGGCCCTCGTCGTCACGCTTCGCAACGTCGGCCTCCTCGACCCCGACCGCCTGAGCCGAGCCGCGAGGAACCTCGCCATCTTCGTCTGGGGCCTCTTTCCACCGAACCCGTCCACGCTCCCCACGCTGAGCGCGGCCATGTGGGAGACCCTGCAGATTGCCT
>Ga0075419_10002521_pt1 | contig 11760 bp, 11 predicted proteins | sample SoiMetdeltSBSDD3_FD_76900 | JGI IMG/M metagenome (GOLD analysis project Ga0075419, IMG submission 76900) | Bulk soil microbial communities from a Populus tree surrounding site in Tennessee, USA - Soil MetaG P. deltoides SBSDD3 | ecosystem: Environmental > Terrestrial > Soil > Tree plantation... | reverse complement strand
GGGAAATATATGGGATATATCAAAGGTTCCGAATGGTTTATCACAACTTTACCCGCAGATCTCGGCGCACTGGCAATTCCATATAGTTTCGACATATTCTATGCAAACCTGCACTGGTCTCCCGCAGGTACTGCTTTTTTGATCAAAGATCGGGACCTCCTTCAGCTTTGCCCGGGCGCAACGCAGGCATCTCAGGTCTGCGGAGAACCCATCCACCTGGGGAGTAGTAGCATCATCAATTCCATTGATTGGGTTGACGATACGCACTTTCTGTTTTCGGGAATCGAACCTTCCTCCCTGTCTTTGGGTAACGTGGACGGGACCATTGCACCCATCACCACCCAGGAAGAGTAGGACATGTCTTCAGATTAGAGTTTTTACACACCGCATTGATCGTCCTGTTTCTTATCCATACGTACATACACAAAAGGGCAACCTTCACCACAATTTCTCCTGGAACTATATAACTCCTAAAAACGTTTTGTATGACACATTGATCCCTCGCAAGCCCTTTTGGTTTATCCATCAGGCAGGTAATGAAAGGAAAAGATTTCCATGAACGGCAAGTTTTTATTACTCAATATTGCATTGATCACAGCAGTGTTGTCTGCCAGTGGCTGTGGCAATCTGCCAGCGGTGGGCCCTGCCCCTGCACCCATATCGACAAGCGTGCCAACAGAGATGCCCGCCCCCACAACGAAGCCTTCAACAGGGCCACAGATAATGGTGGCATTCGTTAAGGATGGGAACATCCAATTATGGGACGAGTCGACCGGGCAATCCAAAACTATCCTCAACGCGGGCGATGTAATCGCCGTGAAAATGAGTGATGATGGGCAGGTGATCGCCTTCCTTCGGCGTTCTGGAGTTCAGTTGGCAGAGAACGAATGGCGTGAGCAATCCGCTCTTTGGGCAATTGACCAGAATGGAGCCAATCCGCGAGAGCTCATCTCGGCAGAGAGTTTGCGTCAGCGTCTTAATGCGGCGGAAAGAGATTCCACGAACATCCCTCAAATGGAGTGGATTCCTGGGACGCATCAACTGCTCTTCACCGGCTGGACATACTTCGTTCAGGCAGAAGGTGAATCACATGCCATACCACAAGGGCTCTATCTGGTTGATGCAGATGCCGTTACAGACAAGGAGCTGGTTCCCGCGGGAAGCAATCTGCGATTTGTGCCTTCACCGGATGGGCGGCAGATCGCATTGATGTCCACCAATGCACTGAGCTTTATCAATGTGGATGGAAGCAACCTTCGCTCAGACGTTTTGACTTATCCTCAAGTTGGTCTTACCGCCCCGCTTTTCCCCACAGGCGTTTGGACTGGAGATTCCAGTGCCTTTGTAATTACCGGCTCTCTCGAAAATGATCCCGGATATAACATTAACTTTACTGTTTGGCGCGTGCCTGTGGATGGCTCCTCTCCTGAGTCATTAGCGACAGTCACGAAAAGTGACCCGCGCTCGGCAACCTTCTCTCCTGATGGAACACGCATGGCCTTTCTTCAGGCTACAGATGGCCAGCCTCCCACAATCGCCGGATGGTTCGTCACTGCCCTGGCTGGGAATGCCCGCCCGCTCGCCATTCCATCGGACTTTGAAACCTGGATCGCCAGCCTGCATTGGTCGCCTGCAGGCGATCCATTCACTGGCAACCTTAAGAAGCTTTGCCCGGAAGCCACGAGCAACTCAGATATATGTGATGATCGCATTCACTTTGACGGAACGGTCGCAGCCGTCCATTGGATCGACGGCAACCGCGTATTGATCCTGACCCAGAACCCCTCTGTCTTGTTCCTGGGCAAAATGGATTTCACGGGTAACATGGATGGCATAACGATACCCATCGCGACATGGCCAGTAAATGACTGGGTTAACCTGAAGAGTTTCACAACTGCAAAAGTTATTCGATAGAGCAGAAAGGCTACTAGACTTCGGAAGTCTTTCGGTTGCAGGGTTCAGACAAATCGAGCAGACTTCCGAAGTTTGAGCGGGGAAATCTTGTTATGATTTTGTATTTGCGTGAGCAGGGGGTTTCCTGTATCCTCATCGTAGAGGCAAAATAATGGATGACTACAAGAGCATAGGCATATACCTTGAAAAGGAAGAAAAAGAACGGGTGGAAACGTTTCTGATCCATATCGACCACTTGTTTCGGCTGACACTCTCTGAAAAGCAGCGTAAGATCTATGATGCCTTTAAAGCGACTCAGATATTCAAAGATAACGGTATGACCGTAAAAGGCTATCTGGAATTCATGCGTGTCACTAAAGAGCTGACGGCTTTAACCGGCATCCCTTTTTCATTGGAAGCCGATTATGCAGGCCTGGATTCAGAGCATGATTGGGATGCCATTGTTACCAAAGCCTTCGAAGCTGCAAAGAGTGAGCAAAAGCGGAAAAAGCGAAAAATTGACAAATAGCCCTCGTTTGCGCGTTCGACCAATCCCAGTTGAGCGTTGAAACTAAAGCCGAAGAGCAGTGTAGTAAAAGAAATCCACGATCACCAACAGGAGGATAGGCATAAGTATCGTCTGTGGCTAATGCGCTTCAAACCTTTCTAGAGTATCGAATAAGAAAATTCCCTATAGAAAATCTACGGGGAATTTTTTTTCTTAATCGGGAAGTCCTGAAAAGCCACATGAAAATACCGTAATTTGAATCAAATCTGCGTTTATGTGAATGACAGAAGTTTGAAACAAATTTGCTTTCGCCGTTTCAGGAGTACATGACCATGATCGCTGATGAAATTCTCGCGCCACAAACACTTCCTAAGGAAGATGATTTAAGCTGGCCCCTGAAGATATTGATTGCTATTGACCAACTCGGCAATGCCATTGCTGATGGAAACCCGGATGTCACCATCTCTGCCCGAGTGGGTGAATTTTCACGGAGAGTGGACAAATACCAGCCATTTTGGAGGCTGCTCGAGGCGATCATCAATTTAGCCTTCCTGCCTGTGGATGGACCCGAGCATTGCTACAATGCATTTAAAAACGAACCTGGCGAAAAAGAAACCCAGGGAAATGACATTGCCAGGGCCATTCTTTGCCTGTTCGTGCTTGTTTTCTGTCCCATCATCTATATGGTGCTCAGAGTGGCCGTCATTCTTATTCCGGAATGGCGTTACGAGCCTAATCGATACGAAGTCCAACTTGCCGAGGTCTGAAACAAGAACGGTAAGAGGCTTATTAGGAATACAAAGACACTTTTATAGGTTGACTGATACTATAAATATCTTTACCTATACTGCGGCTCGGACTTGAACAGTTCGGGCCGCAGGCGTTTAAGCTAACAGACTTCCGAAGTCTTAACTTGTAATCGCTTTGTACTTGCATGGAAAGGGGTTTTCTTGTATGCTTGCCGTAACTATATGTCATTGCGAGGAGCGACGAAGCAATTTCCTCTTAAGTGATGCACGCTATTCAACGAGAGCCTCTCGTTAAACAGGAGATTGCTTCGTCGGGAAAAACGCCCTCCTCGCAACGACATGAGTGAATCATGATCGAACCAACAGAGTTTATCCTGTTCGTCGGCGTCTCATGGGCGTTGATCATTGCGCCAGGCCCCGACATGCTCTATGTGATCACCCGTGGCGTAACCCAGGGACGCAGAGCAGGGATGCTCTCGGCGCTTGGCGTGATTTGTGGGATTCTCGTTCATACCACCGCAGCGGCCTTTGGGCTGACATTGATCCTGCAGACATCGGCATTTGCTTTTCTTATCGTAAAATATCTTGGGGCAATTTATTTAGTTTATCTTGGAATCAAAGCCTGGCGGGATAAGAGTTCTTTCAACTTACAGTCCTCAGCGGCGAGCACCAGTTTTAGCAAAGTGTTCTGGCAGGGGGTATTATCCAATGTTCTTAATCCGAAAATTGCCATTTTCTTTTTGGCGTTTTTGCCTCAGTTTGTAGATAAGGGAGGCCCTGATGTCACATCACAAATGGTCATCCTGGGCTTGACCTTTGCTGGTTTTGGATTGTGTTTCCTGCTGGCAGTTGGGTATTCCTCCGGAACGATAGGGGGTTGGCTCACCCGCCGACCGCATTTTGGACAGTTCCTACAACGCTTCGCCGCTGGGATTTTGATTGCACTTGGGATTCGACTCGCACTCACAGAGCGACAGTAACACGATCAAAGTGGCGGAGTTGTAATCTCCTTGCACTTGCACACGGGGAGGTTTGGCTGTATGCTTATAGTGAACAGCTAGTTTCGAGCAATTCCATTGGCTATTAATTTTGTTGACTTATGTAAGGTGGTTATATGCCAAGAAGATTTCAATATCAGCCAAAACGATATGCAGCCAGGAAAATCTCAAGGGAACAGACCACCAGAGATATAAGTATTCAAGAGATTTTGACGATCCTCGGTGGTGTTACAGGGGTCATTATTGCAATCTTATGGGTAGCAGGAAGGTTCTATGCTGCTGGTTACTTTGGCGCGATGAATATTCCTGCTTTTCAAATCAATTTTTCAATCTGGGAATATGCGGAACTTTCCTGGCTGAAACTGATATTTTTCTTTTTGAAAAAGATATACCTGCCTTTAGTGATCCTGGCAGGGATTTCACTTGTCCCTTTGCTGGCTTATGTCTTCCAAGCCCTTTTTCCAAAACTGAGAATGTTTGATACCGTCAGGCTGATTGTGTTACAGATAAGGAGATTGTCTGGGATCGGTTACGTGCTGGTGTTCTCGATCATAGTCTACTTTTCATATTTATTACTTTTGTCATTCATAGATATCAACAGGACGGGCCAGGTAGAGGGAAAAAACGTTGTGCTCACAAGCAGTTATGCAGTTGAAGTTTTTTCCAAAGATTTTCTACCCATTGGGGCGGCAGAAGTCGTATCGAACAGAACTCCTGCATTAAAGCAGTATAGCGGCTTACGGCTGTTGACGTTCAATAATGGGAAGTATTATTTGTTTCGAGATCTTGATCCGGTGACATGTAAACCTTCACAAGTGTTTATTATTCCCGATACTCCAGATATTCATCTCACATTGAGTTCCATCTTGCCCATTGATCGTCCTTGCGGGATAACTCCTACGGCGACTCCAGCACAGTAGTATATTCATCATGTTGTAATTAGAGAATGCCATGACTCCCAACGACCTTGCTTACACTGAAATCGAAAAGCTGATGATGAATTCAAGAACATACACCCACCGCAGCGCTATGAGAGATTAGCTTTGGAAACTTAAGTAGGAGAGTAGAAGATGCAATTCAAGGATGCTGCCTACGAAATTTTGAAGGAAGCTGGGAGACCGCTTCACTACAATGAGATTACAGATAAAGCTCTCAATAGAGACTGGCTCGAAACCACTGGAAAAACTCCGCACGCAACAATGGGGGCATTGCTCTATACTGATACGCTCAACGATGATTCTCGCTTTCAAAGAGAAGGCAAGGGAAAGTTCTTTCTTAGATCTACTTCTATAACAGGTATTGCACAACAAATCAAAACGACCGAATCAAGAACACGGCAGGAATTGCGTAATCGCCTGCTTCAAATGCCTCCACAAAAGTTTGAAGAGTTGATTCAAGCTTTATTAGAGCTCATGGGATTTGAGGAAACTGAGACAACGCCTTATGCAAATGATAAGGGAGTTGATGTAAAAGGTATTTTGAAAACAAATCAATTAACTCCTGTCAAGGTTGTGATTCAAGCCAAGCGATGGAAAGGAAATGTTGGCTCTAATGAAGTTCGCAATTTGCGTGGCTCTTTGAGTTCAACTGGAGAACAAGGAATTATTATTACTCCCAAGGACTTTACTCTTGAGGCAAGGAGTGAAGCACAAGCTGGAAACAAAATACCTGTTACACTGATTAATGGGGAAGAGTTAGTTGGCTTGCTTTTCCAATACAAACTTGGCATTAAGGAAGAGCAATATACCATCCATTCGCTTGATTCGGAGTATTGGTTAGAAGCTTTCGGCGTTAATCTTGGGGAACCAATTTCAACGCCGGCTGCAAAGAAAAGAAAAATAAAATTTCCAATTATTGTTCAAGCACAGCACAAAGGTGAGTTATTTGAAGGTGAATTGCTCAATATTCAAGGGGGCGTTTATTGGAATGGCAAGGAGTACCCTACACCCTCCAGTGCGGCAACAGCAATCGCCACTGACTGGAAAGAGGTTAATGGATGGAGATTTTGGAAATATCAAGATCACGAAAGCGGTGAATGGGAATATATAGGAAAACTCAGGGAGGAATAATTTATGGCAAATCAAGAACCGCTACCGATTTTGAAGCAAGAAGCCATAACAGATCAATTCAAATTTCATAGAAAGGACGTATAACATGGAATACCGAACCCTGGGTCGTTCTGGAGTGCTTGTCTCGCCGTTGTGTCTGGGTACCATGAATTTTGGGGGTTCAACAAGTGAAGAAGATTCTTTTACGATCATGCAGAAAGCCGTTGACGGTGGGATCAATTTTTTTGATACCGCCAATGTGTATACCAAAGGGGAGAGTGAGCGAATCACGGGAAAGTTTTTAAAAGAGAACAATCTACGTGAACGAATTGTGCTGGCGACCAAGGTATTTAGCCGGGTGGGAGAGTTGCCCAATGAAGGCGGTGGAACCCGCTACCATATCATCAAAGCCTGCGAAGATTCCTTGCGACGCTTGCAGACTGATCACATTGACCTTTATCAACTCCACCGCCCGCCGCTGGCGCACCCGCAGGATGAAACCCTGCGCGCCTTTGATGACCTGATCCGTGCCGGGAAAGTCCGTTATATCGGCTGCTCCACGCATCCAGCCTGGATGGTGATGGAAGCCTTATCTATCAGTGAGCACTATGGGTTGAATCGTTATATTAGCGAACAACCTCCCTATAACTTGTTGGATCGCCGCATCGAAAATGAACTTGTCCCGTTGTGCCAAAAATACAGTCTGGCGATACTTCCCTGGTCACCGCTGGCGATGGGTATCTTGGCAGGTCGTTATCCTAAAACAGGGGATTTCCCCGACGGTTCACGCGCCCAGCTTTGGGATAGCAGCATGATTAAAGCGCGTATTACTCAACGTGGAATCGAGGTGGGTCAGACAGTAAGCAAGATGGCAGCGGAACGCGGGTTCACCGCCTCACAATTTTCCCTGCTGTGGACAAAAGATCAGCCTGGTGTTACCGCCCCGATCATTGGTCCGCGCACGCTTGCACATCTGGAGGATGCACTTGGCATTATGGACAAGACCCTCGATGAAGCGGATCGTCCATTATTCGATGAACTTGTACACCCGGGTACAGCAGTCGCTGATTTCCATAATTCAAATGATTGGATGAAGGCTCGTATTCTTTCCTGATATAGACTCTTGCTAAGCAAAAGGTTTTCGCTGAACACTCCTGCGAAGCGCCCCGATGATGGTATAAGTGCCGACGAAAGAAGCGTCATACTCCAAAGTTATCTAGAACTTGTCTCAAAAATACCATGTTACTCTGAGGGAGCGATTATTGCGACCGAAGAGTCTCGTAATTCCAGCGCAGAGACCCTTCGCTACCACTCAGGTTGACATTTTTGAGATGGTTTGTAATCAGTTGAGTGCGGACGGCGCCCCTTGGAGGGTTTACGAACAGAGTCATGATCAAATGGTTACAGACCGCTTGCCTTTTCTTGATAAATTACTATAATTAAGATATAGGGAAACGGCAAACTCGTAGCGAGGTGGGAGCGCCACGCTACCAAAGCATTCTTCGATTCGTCGGTTTTTTTGTCTACAGTTTGCTGAGAAAGGAGGATGATATCAAGATAAACCTGCAAACGAACTACTATTGCCCCTTGAATTCACACTAATCTAATGGAGAAAATAACATGAGTAAAAAAATACTTTTTGCTGTATTTTCGGCGATCGTTATTCTTGCGGTGGCTGTCTCTCCGGTGGGCGCAATCACGAACGGCCAACCGGATGGGAATAATCATCCTTATGTTGGACTGGCAGCAGGACCGGCAACCGGAGGTGGTTTTTGGGTCTGTTCAGCCGCAGCCATCTCACCAACCGTGCTTGTTACCGCAGCACATTGTTTTGAGGGACCAGATGTCATTGTTTCCTTCAATGAAGATCCTATCGCTGGGGGTGGCTTTCTGACGGGGACATGGTATCCTGACCCTGATTGGTGTATTGGCTGCGCACCTGGACTCCCCGGCTTCGATACCCACGATGTGGCGGTCATTGTGCTCGACGAACCAGTCTCACTTCCACGGTATGCCCAATTGCCATCAGAAGGTTTCGTAGATACATTACCAATGAAAACCCCTGTTGATTTGGTTGGCTACGGCATTCAATTTGATAAAGGTGGTGGTCCAAGATATCCCGAGGACGGGGCTTTCACTCGCTATTATGCCCCTACACAATTGGTTACCAGTAATAACGTCCATAGCGATGAGTACATCAAACTGACTGCTAATCCAGGCCAGGGCAAGGGTGGGATTTGTTTCGGTGACTCAGGCGGTCCGGACCTGCTTGGAGGGACGGATATCATCCTGGCTGTCAACTCGTATGTGACCAATGGAAACTGCGCTGGCGTGACGTATTCGAATCGAATAGACACGTACGCGTTAGATTTTATCAATTCGTTCCTCCCCTAAGTTTTGGGTATACTATGTAAGACTGAGCCGCTCTTCGGAGCGGCTTTATTGTGTTACAACTGTCGTATTGTTAATGGAAGGATGACAGCAAGTTTGGAGATACATTCACTAAACTGATCGATGGGTTGGAACTATTTTACAAAGGATAAGCAATGGCGAAGAATCGCTAGCGATTTTGCGTAGGGTGTTCAATCATCCTTTCCCAGCCGCGGCGTGCAATCTGCAATCAGTAAATGAACGGAATCATTCGGAACTTTGCTGTGCGACAATACTCTTCCCAAAGTGTCCCATACTTTGCACGGCACTTCTTATCATCCCGCGCGGCACGCTGCGTCAGGAGCAGGAACAGGCTCAACGGTAGAAGGTACGGCTGCCAGTGCGAGAGCCCGGCGCATAGGGCGAATGAGATATATACGCCAATCTCACCCGTATAGTTAAGCTTCCGACCGATACCCCACCAGCCCGAGACGAGGAGTTTTTCGCCAATTGTCTGCGCTGGCTTTCCCCAGATGTTCGCCTGTGGGTCCCGTTTGAAACGCTCCTTTTGCCAATTCGCGCTTCGGAAGATTGTCAGCGCAATGAGGAAGAAGACAATGAGTCCGATCAATCGGGCTGGCGCAAATGGCGTTGTCTCGTCCACGATCCAAAAACCCGGTAGTGGATAGAAGAAGGGCAAGTAGAGGAGGTCACCCCACACAAGCATAAAGCCGAAGTTCTCGTCGGTGATATCCCATGTGGAGAGCATGAACTCCTCCTTCACATAGTGCGTGAAAAGGTACGCAAACCAAAAGCCCACAAAGCACCACATTTGCGGTGTGATGATGCCATGCCGATCATACTGGGCGTAGGCAAACGAAAGAACGATAAGGTATACGCCGAGGAGCGATGGCTGGTACATGAACATCTTCAAATCAACGCCAAGCCATGTGGGGTTGAGTTCATTTCCAAACCAAAGGTCTTTGACCCAGCTTGGCCACGGAAGGTCGTGACCGACCGTACTCTTCAGCACCGAACCGCTGCGCTTTCCATACGCGTACAATGTAAGCGCCCAACCAATGGCAATTACGTTTGCAATGATAACGAGTGACCAGAAATGCTGGATAATCGGTGTCAGAGAGAGCCCGAAACCAAAGGTCGCGATTCCCACAAGGATGTGCAGCAGGAAAAAGAAAGTCATCCCCGTGAGTTTATAGGTCTTTGTTTCCCCGTTTGGAAGTGGGTAACCGCGTCGATCAAGTCCCGGCAGCATGATAGAGCTAACAAAGAGCACGCCGATGAAGCCAACTACCATCCACGTCGCCTTAATGAGCGACTCCAACGTAACAGGCAACAGAAGGGGCTGCATGTTAGACATCTACGAGATTGTCCTTCCCGCTTTTACATAGAGCGGCCAACTGGTGTATATCCGGTCCGTGTAATTACTTTATCGATCTGAACTGCAGAAAATCGCCATCTATTTCAATCATTATACGGAGCTACTTGAGAAAGTCAATCACATGACAAAAAGCGACGATGGCAGCGCGGACATTAACCGCGCTTGCGAACTTAATACAAGAATAGCTGCTACCATTCCTCGTAGCGCGTCACGTTCTGCAATCAGCGTTTCCGAATTTGACAAAGGCGGTTACACTTTGAGTCTCGCTCGCTAGCGCCTGGCATTTAGATTCCATGCAAAAAGGAAAAATAGATCATTGCCGAACTCTACCACTTACAATTTGTTGGAGGCTTGCCGCGCACCCGGTTGTCCCGTTTGCAGGTTGGAGCAGCGGGCTGTGGAACGTTATCTTGATCGCAACTTCTATGAGAATGTAAATTCTCCTGCATGGCGTGAATCTCTGCGCGAGAGTTTCGGTTTTTGCCATGAACATGCCTGGCTGGGGGTGAATAAACGCCTGGGTGATGCTCTGGGGTTTTCAATTATTTACCGCGATATCATCAATTCAGTCTTAAGAGAGTTGAATGAGGAGGACAAACCGATTCGTGTTTCACGACGGTGGACGTCGTCGCTGGGACAGATCTCTGAAGGAGCGCGAAAGTTGTTGGAGAGACTACTTACTGCGCTCACGCCGCGCAAACGCTGTCCCGTTTGCGAGCACCGGGATGAAATGACGCGCAGCGTCCTGTCCGTTTTAGTAGGGGAATTGGAAAATCGTCAGATGACTGATGCTTTGGAGGGCTCAGAGGGTTTATGCCTGCCACACTTAAGACTCGCACTGGAATATGTAAAAGAGGTTTCTGTTTCCGAAACACTCCTTGCTATCCATCGCGAAAAGCTCGAGAACCTGAGCGCGGAACTGGGAGAGTTCATCCGTAAGAATGATTATCAAGCGATCAAAGAGGGTTTTGGTAAGGAAGGCGATGCCTGGTTACGGGCAATCAGTATGATCACAGGGAGCAGGAAAGAGAGATAAGCAATGGCAAATCAAGGACGCTTGGAGATTCTTTCCCTGCCAGACGGGCGCAAACTGGCCTATACAGAGTTCGGTGTAGCATATGGATTTCCGGTGCTCTATTTTCATGGTGCACCTTCGTCGCGACTGGAGCCACTGCTGATTAGTGATGATGTATTTGCAAGGCTCAACCTACGCCTGATCTCACTCGACCGTCCTGGCATCGGCGGCTCAGACTTCCAGCCGAATCGCGGCTTTTCAGATTGGGCACAGGATGTCCTTGCTCTTGCAGATGCTTTGGGATTGTTGAAATTTTCCATCCTCGGTAACTCCGGTGGTGGTGGATACGCCGCGGTTTGTGCTGCGAGAATCCCTGAACGTTTGCAAAATGTAGTTATTGTTTCAGGAGGCTGGCGCATGAACCAGCCAGAGGCAATGAAGAATTTACCTTTCCGAAACCGTCTTGTATTTATGATAGCGGATAAGGCACCTTTTTTGTTGAAACCCATATTGAATATGATGGCGGCACCTTCTCAAGGAGAACCCGAACAGCAACTATCACAACTCAAACCAACGCTGCATCCTGCCGATTATGCGATCTTTCAGCAGCCCGGCAAACTCGAGGCACTGAATCAAGCGATTCAGGAGGCCATGCGGCAGGGCACGAAAGGTGCGGAATGGGACCTGCGACTCTACGTACGTGAGTGGGATTTTCGTCTGGATGAAATTCAAATACCTCTAAAATTATTCCATGGCGAAGAGGATCAGAACGCTCCCATC